>Ga0306921_10001717_pt1 | contig 21502 bp, 23 predicted proteins | sample sta12Cox44000080_FD_203760 | JGI IMG/M metagenome (GOLD analysis project Ga0306921, IMG submission 203760) | Lab enrichment of tropical soil microbial communities from Luquillo Experimental Forest, Puerto Rico - statoxic.12C.oxic.44.000.080 (v2)... | ecosystem: Environmental > Terrestrial >...
ACGTACGTGGGGACGCACGACATTCACAAGCTGATCATCGGCGAGCGCATCACCGGGTTTTCAGCATTCGTGTGATGGCGTCGCTTCTGCCGTCTTTTCACTTATTCGAGTGCGCAGCATATCGGCTCTGCATTAGAATGCGCAGCGCCGTTTTACGGGCTCAAGAGCACGGTTCAGGGGTGCGTCCATGGAACAGGAATTAAGCCTTGAATATTTGCGCGTTGTGGAGCGGGCTGCTATCGCTTGCGCGCGCACGATGGGACTTGGCGATCGTCACAAGTCGGATCAGGTCGCCGTCGAAGCCATGCGCGGCGAGATGGACACAGTCGGCATGGACGGTACGATCGTCATCGGAGAAGGCGAACGAGACAAGGCGCCCATGCTGTATATCGGCGAAAAAGTCGGCTTGGCTTCGCACGATCGCCACCATCAGTATCCCGCGGTGGACATCGCCGTCGATCCGCTGGAAGGCACAAATCTCTGCGCCACCGGCGAGCCAAATGCCATAACCGTTCTGGCCGCGAGCGAACATGGCGGCCTGCTCCATGCGCCTGACCTGTACATGGAGAAGATCATCGTTGGCCCGCTCTGCAAAGGAGCTGTCGACCTCGATGCCCCTCCGGAAAAAAACCTCAGGGCGATTGCCAGGCGACTGGACCGTAAAGTCGAAGATTTAGTGGTGACCGTACTCGATCGGCCACGGCACGAAAAACTGATCGCCGATATTCGCAGGACCGGCGCACGCATTCGGCTGATTCCCGATGGCGATTTATCGGCAGGAATCAGTGTGGCCGTTTCGGACATGGGCGTTCACGCCGTCATGGGAATCGGCGGCGCGCCGGAAGGAGTCTTAACTGCGGCAGCCCTGAAATGTCTGAATGGTGAGATTCTTGCTCGGCTGGTTATATCGACAAAGGAACATCGAGAGCGGGTTGCGAAAATGGGTATCAAGGATCATAAGCGCATCTACAACACAACCGATTTGGCACCAGGACGAAAGGTCATTTTCGCCTGTACAGGAGTTACGCCGGGCGGTTTGCTGCGGGGGGTCCGCTTTTTCGGCGGCGGAATCAGGACTCACTCGCTCATCATGACCTATGATGATCGCCAGGTTCGCTTCATCGATTCCGTACACATCGAAAAAGGCGTGCGGGACGTGCGCATCCGCCTCTATTGATTTCAATTCAGCCTGCCAAAATCGCCGTTACTCCCCGACAGGCCTGGTCGCAATCGGCGCGCCGTTAACCAAACACAAGGCTGCGAATGTGCAGACGCCAGACTCGTCCCTAGCTGCGCCCATACCGGGCTAGCGATGAATCATGCCTTTCGCCGGCTGGCGGATTCAGCCCGACCGAAGGTGGCGTTTGGTGCCGAGTGGCCGATCTCGTCGGTCAGAACGCGCTCTTGTTTACTTTAGTTTGGGTCTTTGCGGAAATAGAGGGGTTGCGATTCTCGATGTCTGGTTATCGCTGGGAGGGACGGAAGTGCGGCGCCGGCCCGCGCTCGAGTGCTGGGCCGGCCCGCTGCGCTGGCGCTTCGGTCGGCGGAGATGCCGAGGCGATGAGACTAGCGGTGGAGGGCCGCGACGTGCCCGCCACCGGCATGAGTCGTCCGGCGGGGCACGTTGTGCGGTATGCGTTCGGGCGGCTGCGACGCGAGCGGACGCACCTGCTGGCTCGTGCTCACGTGATCGCTAATCGCTTGCAGCCGTTTCAGAATGCCCTGCCACTGGGCCCAATCGAGCTGTCGCAAATACGGCCGAAGACCCTGAATGAACGGGTCCTCCAGCACCGTTTCACCGTTCGATTCGGGTACGAAAAAGCGGTTCAGGCCAACGCCCAACGCCTCGGCGATTTTTTCAAGTGTTCCGAGGCTGGGGGTCATCTGGCCACTTTCGATCCGCGAGAGGTACGAACGGGAAACGCGAGAGCGGGCTTGCAGCTGGCTCTGCGTCATGCCGCGGGATTCGCGCAATTGGCGGATCCGCTGGCCGATATTCTCGACGGTCTCGCGGTTAGGCCAATTCTCGAACAGTTGACGGTCGTCACCGGGTAGGTCTTGCGGCGACGGGGTCGGGATGACAAACGTGACTTTGGGTGGCAACAGACGCAAGCAGCGCCGGCAGTTGCCTGTGCGTGTACGGTATTGAACTAATCCGCAAACCTGACAGCGGATTACTTCGCGATCGAGTTCCATGTTCGTAGCTAAGCCATCTTTTTCCGCCACCGGTTTCTCCTCGCAGACTATTCCCGGCGATGCGAAAGGGGAGGAACGTCAACAACTAGGGAAGGCAGGAACTGGCGCGCGCACATTCTCCACACCGTGCCAATACTTGTCAAGCCCTAATTGTTTCAACTTGAGACGGATGATTGTAGTGTGGGCGTCAGCCGAAGTTCAAATACCAAATCAAATTGATGGTTCCAAAATGACACCTCGTGTCTGCTGCCATCGGACGGCGGTCGAAGGCCATAATATGGCGACAGATTTTGCACGCCCAACCATTTCGGCGTCCGGTATACTATTCGCTTTGCTAATTGAGGAACTTATCCGCAACCCGGGGGAAATTCTTTATTGATGGGTGTCAAGTGGATTGCAATTCTAGCTGTGTGCGTAACGGCGTGTTTCCTACCGTCCGAGTTTTCTGCAGCAGCCAATCAGAACAAACCGAACTGGAACGTTCAGAATGTGCTTCGACAATTGGATGAGCAGGCTCGGGATTTTCGCAGCCTTTCGGCAGACGTCGAGCGAACGAAAGTAACCATCGTCGTCAACGATCGTTCCACGGAAGACGGAACTATCCTCGTTCGCGGCGACAAAATGCTGCTTGACATGAAGACGCCAGATGCGCGCACAGTTCTGCGAAATGGAGACAATCTTTACATCTATACTCCCGGGCTGAAGCGCGTCGAAGAGTACAACCTGGGCAAGAATCGAAGCCTGGTGGATCAGTTTTTGCTTTTGGGGTTTGGAACGGGAGGCAAGGAACTTGAAAAGGCTTATTTGGTCGCCGTGCTTCGGGAGGAAAAGCTGGAGGACAAGAAAACCGTTGAGCTCGAATTGACGCCAAAGGCGCAACAGGTCCGCGATCAAATCGCCAAAATTGAGATTTGGCTGGATGAGACGACTTGGCTTCCCGTGCAGCAGCAATTCGTGGAAGCGGGCTCGGGCGACTATTCGATCGTCCGCTATTCCAAGGTAGTCCGGAACCCCAACATTTCCGATGCAGATTTCAAGCCCCACTGGCCTAAAGGTACCGAAAAGGTGCGCCCGCAGGGCTGAGCGGCAGCCTAGGAGGTTCCCTTTCCGTTTTGTCTGGCTTCGCGCTCAAGCAGCTTGTGTTTGCGGCTGATCCCCCAACGGTAGCCCGCCTCATGCCCATCCTCACGAATCACTCGATGGCAGGGAACCACAATCGAGGTCGGATTGGTGGCGCAAGCGCGGGCCACAGCGCGAATCGCCTTCGGTCGCCCAATCGCACGTGCCACCTCGCTGTAGGTCCAAGTGGCTCCGTAGGGAATGCGCCGCAGCTCTTCCCAGACTCGCCGCTGAAAGGCGGTCGCTTGAACGTCGGTTGGCAAGTCCAGATCAGGCTCCTGACCGCGCAGATGCGCCAGAATCCTCTCGACCCATTGGCCAAGGCTCCGCCCCTTCGAATCTCCGCGACGCGCAGGCTCGGCTACCAACGTGGCACGGGGATACTCCTTCCGCAGCTCGGACTTGAGAGCTGTGTCCGATTGGCCAAGATAAACCGCACTAACCCCCCGATGGGTCGCCCCGGCCAAGAGACGGCCCAACGGCGACTCAACGATGGCGTAGTGAATCTCCATTCCTTCCCCGCCCCGTCCGTAGGCTGCTGGGGTCATTCCTAAATGACCGGGTGCCCTTTCGTAGAGACGGCTCGATGAACCATACCCCGCTTCGTAGAGTGCGGTTGTCACGTTATCTCCTTTCTTTAGGCGAGATTTCAGCTGCCTCATGCGTTTTGAGTCGGCATACTGTCGCGGCGTGATTCCCATAACGCGGCGAAAGGCTCGCTCCAGCTGGTGCGGGCTCATACCGGCTCGATCCCCCAGCGAAGCGAGCGTTAGGCTGCCGCTCGATGTTCCTTCCTCGGAATCAGCAAAAATGCGCCGATCGATTTCGCGGCACACGCTTGCGACGGCCTCGATTCTGCTATCGGAAAGCGGCGCCGCCCGGGGTCGACAGCGTCGACATGGGCGAAAGCCCCTTTGCTCAGCGGCTTCCGGTAGGGGGAAGAATAAGACATGCTCGCGGCGGGGCCTGCGAGAGGGGCACGAGGGGCGGCAATAAATGCCTGTGGAGCGAACAGCATAGACGAACCGCCCGTCCGCGCTTTGATCGCGCATCTGAACCGCCTGCCAGCGGCTTTCTTTTTCGAACGTCTTAGGGGGTGTTGAGCCCCCGCTTGCATTTCCGAGCATTGTTCTAAATTCTCCCTCCAACCCTGGCTAACGTGCTCAGACTAGGCTAGTTTGAAATGCCTGACTATCCGATTCTAGCGGCAAATTTTGCTGGCGGCTGACAGCCTCAATTCGCGGATGCGATCAGCCGGGTTATCGCGCTAGCGCTCATGTTCCCGTGGGTTACATGATACGGCACTTTTCGCTCTTCCTTCGTTGACGGGGTGCCCGGCCTAACGCATATTTCTGTGAACAACTTGGGGTTAACTGTCGGCGTCACTTGGGGGCAGTGTCATGGGAGCTATTCCAGAACGTGATGGCCGTAGCTTCGTTACTCCGATTCGAGAACCTGAAAAGCGAACCCAAACAATCACGGCCATCTCCGGGAAGCCAGAACCGCGGCGCTTTACACGCGTTCCTACCCACGCGATCGGCGTAGCCGAGGAGCGGCGCCGGTATCCGCGTGCGTCACTGTGCCTGCCACTGCGGCTGACGAGAATCGGCGGCCAAGAAGAGGTAACGCCGATCACGCTGGTCACCCGCAACATCAGCTCGAGCGGCGTGTATTTCCTCGCCCCGCGCGAAATCGCGATTGGCACAGCGATCGAACTGCAGGTCGCTCTTATTGAGCGCCCCTTGGGATTTGGAAGCGTGCAGATGTGCACCGCAGCGCACATCGTGCGCTCGGAGGAAACCAGCACGCCCGGCTGGCGAGCCTACGCAGCGAGCTTTGACGATTTCGCGCTCGAGCGCGATGATCATGTCCCGCGTCGCTTCGCCGCGCTCTGACCGGCGACCTAAGCCATTATCGTTCCCAAAGAAAGCCGTAGGTAGGCGCCGTGGTACGATCCGTCTTGTGCCGCGGCGTCCCTTTTCAGCGCGCGTCGTCCTGTTTGACTGGGACGGCACCCTGCTCGATTCCTATGCAGCCGATGTTCGCGCCTATCTGGCGATGTTTCACGCCCTCGACCTTGACTGGGGACTTGCAGAACTCCAACGTTTCTATTGCCCCGATTGGTATCAAGTCTATCGGGCGGCACGCATACCGCGCTCACAATGGCAGCGCGCGAATCGGCTATGGCGACGAGCCTACAGCCGAGAGCGGCCGTCGCTCCTGCCTGGTGCGCGAGCCGTCATTCGCCGACTCGGCCGTCGCTTCAAACTGGGCATCGTGACCAGCGGAAGCTGCGGGCGCGTTCGCCCGCAACTATACAAACTCGAGCTTCGACCACAATTCTCCACTTGCATCTGCAGCGAAGACGTATCGCTCCCGAAGCCGCATCCCGCAGCTCTCAAACTGGCCCTTAAGCGCCTGCGCAGCGAACCAGAGGATGCTGTTTACGTCGGCGACACTGCCGAAGACATCGAAATGGCTCGTCGCGCCGGCGTCCGGGCGATCGGCGTTTTTGGCCCCTTCCCCACCCAAGCAAGCATGCGTGCGGCGAGGCCCGACCTGTTGCTTCAGTCGATTCGCGACTTGCCCCCGTATTTGCGGTACGCAGGCTAACCAACACAGGTCACTTGGGCGAGGGTGGCTGACTGGAACCGGCAGGCTCGGGTGGGGCTTGGGTCGCGCCAGTTGTGTTCAACTTGAAATCGGTGTCGCGGACTACAAGCCTCAAGTGCAACTCCGAATCGCCGCCCCCGGTGTAATCATCCGAACTCGTGTAGGTGGGAAGCCAATACTTATCTTGAAAGTTTTCGCGGTACGTTTCAAACGTCGAAAATGGCAAATCCGAGGCATTGCCCGCCACCTCACTCACAAATTTGCCGTAGGTCTCGACAATGGCCAGATCGTGGTCGTCCACATAGATCACGCCGTTGAACAGCCGCTGTCCCCGTTTCAGCACCTTCGGCTTCACCTGAAAAATGTACGTATTCAACTCATCCAGCTTCTGTTGCCCGGCGTACAGAAAATCGTAGTTGGCGATTCGGTCCGAAGTCAGGAAAAATAGAGGCAAATTGAGTATCGGCCTTACGTCCTCAAGCGTATAGCTGGTCAGCTTCAGAGAGGATTGAATTGGCTTGGACATGTGCCAGTATCGCTGGCCGTCGGCCTGGACATGCGATTCGCCCGTGAGCGTAATCTTTCCGCCGGGGTCCGACAGTTCCTCAATACGAATCGTCTGCGTGAAACTGTACTGGTCGTACACTTTTTTCGCGACATCTTCATTCGCTGCGAGCTTCTCGATAATCTGCGGCTGGGGAATGGGTGGGGGACCTGGGTGCGGCACCGACGGCATGCGGTGCACTTCGAATTTCGGCGGAGGGGCCATCGGACCCTGATTAGTGTCCTGCGCCCGCGCAGAACTGGCATGCGCCGCGATAAAGCTGGTCACAATCACGGCGAACAATACCATTCTGAGAACCCTTGAATCCATAGCTAGCAATTTAGATGCGCCAACCATCGGCCCTGTGCAGTCCGCTCGGCCTTGATCGGCCTTACTAAGTAGCATAACTCCCTATCGTCAAGCTCAAAAAAACGGAGCCTCCAGGACACGGTGCCTCTGCTAAGATCACACGTTCCTAGCCGGCCCGGGCCAGAGCCAACGTGCGCGAGGAACCCAGAAGCAAACGCTATTACATCAGCGGAACGGTGCAAGGCGTTGGGTTTCGCTATTTTGTTGAGCGGGTGGCGCGACATCTGAGCCTGAACGGATACGTCAGGAATCTGAGCGATGGCCGTGTGGAAGTTTATGCCATCGGGCGTATTGAGTCGCACGGGGATTTACGCAAAGAACTCGAACGAGGTCCTCGCACCGCATTCGTCTCGCGCGTGGACGAAGAAGAAGCGCCCTTCGAACCCCGCTACTCGGAGTCTTTCTCGATCGAATACGACGCCTGAACGGGCGAAAGGAAGCGAATGGACGAACTCAAGAAGCTGATCCGGGAAATTCCCGATTATCCGAAGCCGGGAATTCTCTTCTACGACTTAACCACGTTGCTGAAGGATCCACGGGGTTTTCACCTGCTCGTTGATCAACTCTGCGAACACTACGAGGGTCGCCAAGTCGATGTTGTCGCCGGCATCGAGGCGCGCGGATTTATTTTTGCCCCTGCACTCGCCTATCGCCTAGGTGCCGGCTTCGTTCCGGTACGAAAACCTAAAAAGCTGCCCTGGAAAACCGCGGGAGTTACCTATCAGCTTGAATACGGCACCGATACGCTCGAGATTCATGAAGACGGCATCGCGCCGGGCCAGCACGCGCTGATCTGCGACGACCTGCTGGCCACCGGCGGAACAGCGTCAGCCGCGCTTGAATTGGTACGAAAGCTGGGAGGTAAGGTGGTCGGCGCGGCGTTTGCTGTCGAGCTGAGTTTCCTCGGCGGCCGTCAGAAACTCGAGGGAGTGGATACCTTTTCTCTAATCAAGTACGAGAAATAGGTTCTATTTTGAGCTTACGTTGTCGTACAACCTCAAACAATACAACACCCGCCGCCACCGACACGTTCAGCGATCGGACGGGACCGACAGTAGGCAATGAAACGAGAAAGTCGCAGCGCTTGCGGGTTAATTCATGGAGCCCTTCTCCCTCGCGCCCTAGAACAATTCCAATGGACCCTTTCAGATCGACCTCCGTGTAATTCTTCCCCGCCCGTTCATGCAACCCGACAAGCCAGAATCCCGCCTCCTTCATTTGCTCCATCGCGCGGGCGACATTCTTGATGCGTGCAACCGGCAAATATGCCAGCGCTCCCGCCGATGCGCGCTCGACGGTGCCGCTAAGGCCCGCGGCGCGGCGTTCCGGAATCACCACTCCCTGCGCTCCCGCCGCAAGTGAAGTCCGCACGATGGCGCCCAGATTGTGCGGGTCCTCGATACCATCCAGCAGAACGAGCAAGCCTTGCTCATCGCTTGCTCGAAGCAAATCCTCCAACGCGAGGGCGGATTTGGCCGCAGCGAGCGCGGCGATACCCTGGTGGTCTCGCGTTCCAACAAGCCGGTCGACTTGCGCGCGATCCTCAAACCGCACCGGCACATGGCGCGATTTCGCAAGCTGCAGCATCGCTTCGACCCGCTCGCCGTGGCGGCCGCGGGCAATCACGATGCGGTCGAGCGCACGCCCGGCTGCCAACGCCTCTTCGACAGCGTGAAATCCAGTGAGCCAGTGCATCGCTCGTATTCAGGAGTCAACCTAGGGCCGCGATCTTTTACGCGGAATGGCTAATCCAGCGCGGCACAAAATTCCATCATCCTCTGGCGCGTGCTCTTCACCTGTACCGCAAACGGCAGTTTCGCCGCTGAGTCAAGCAGTAAAATCACACGATCGAGCTCGCCTTCACCCGCCCGGCCTGCAAGCGCGAGCCGCACCGGATGAAACAATTCGCGGCTTCGTTGCGGCACTGCTGCTTTAATCTTATCGATGATCTGCTTGAAACCGTCAGAATCAATATCGCCGCCATCGAGGACTCGATTCGCAAGCTCGCGAATAACGTCGCGCGACCCTTCCCGCGCAAGCACGCCTTGGCTTGCACTTTCGCTCAGTACCACCGCTGCATCGTAGTTGAAAACGAGCGCAAGCAGACTGCCGAGCGACCCGCGATCGTAGGCCTGCGCGCCAAGCAGCTCGGTCGCTCGCGCCAACCAAGCCGAAAGCTTCGGGTCCCCGGATAGATCGTGGTCCGCCGCCAACCAGCGGCGTTCGACGAGAATTTCAACAATGTCTGGGGTTGAAAACAGAGCCAAGGATATAAGTGCCCCCCGGTAGCGCTTCCAGTGCCATGGTCAGTCGATACTCAACATGGCGACCGCATGGGCCGCGATCGCTTCGCCCCGGCCGACCGCGTCCACTCCTTCGTTGGTCTTAGCCTTGAGGTTGATTTCTTCCGACTTGATCCCTAGTGCCTTGGCCAGCGCGGTGCGCATGGCCGGAAAATGTGGACCAAGCTTCGGGCGTTCACAGATCACTACGGCGTCCAAGTGGATGACGCGGAACCGGCGATTCACAAGCAGCCCGCGGATGTGCTCGAGAAAGGCTAGGCTCGACGCGTCTTTCCATTTCGGATCCGTGTCGGGGAAATGTATGCCGATGTCGCCAAGCCCGGCGGCCCCCAGCAGTGCATCACCAATCGCATGACACAGCACATCGCCATCCGAGTGGCCTTGCGAGCCTTTCTCAAACGGTACCTCAATTCCTCCGACCATCAGCTTGCGCCCTTCGACCAGCCGATGCAGGTCGTAGCCGATGCCGCCGCGGGTCATGCGCTGGCACCTCGGCGTTCCTGATCGAGATAGAAGCGGGCAAGTTCCATATCGGCGGGCCGCGTGATTTTCAGATTGCGCTCCGAGCCTTGCACGACATACACGTCGCGGCCCACCCGCTCAACCAGGGCAGCTTCATCCGAAGCCGTCACACCATCCTGTTCCGCCTTTTGAAATGCTTCGCGCAGCAGCCCGCACGAGAACGCCTGCGGCGTCTGGGCCAGCACGATTCGCTCTCGTGGAATCGTCGCGGAAATCAGCGCCACGTCTTCGGGAAGGCTGGCCCGCTTCACTTCCTTTACGGTGTCAATCGCAGGTATGCCCAGAATGGCTGCGCCGCGCGCGCGAGCTTCGGCGATTACGCGCTCGACCTGCTTTTGTGTAACGAACGGACGTACGGCGTCGTGCACCAGCACGATCTCAGTTGCCGGATCGACCTGCGCGAGGGCATTGGCCACCGACTGCTGGCGCGTGTCGCCCCCGTGAATTACGCGTGCGGGACGCCCAAGCGCCGCTTTGGCCACTTTGTCTTGCAGCGAAACAACATCGTCGGTGCGCGTAGCGATCAGAAACTCGCTGATGGCTGCGCAGGCCGCCAGGCGCCTTAGCGTAAAAATGATTAACGGCAACCCATCCAACTCGAGAAACTGCTTTGGCTGCTCGCTACCCATGCGGGTGCCCAGACCCGCAGCAGGGACAATAGCAACGATTCGGCTCATACAAAGACTAGGAGTCTATCGCAATCGAGCACTGCGAGCGAGCCTGAGGCCCGAAGGTGGCCTGAATCACCGGCGGGCAGTGGCGAGAGTGGACGCCCATGATTGGTCACACGTTTGCGAAGAAACCGTTCCCCTCGATACACAGTTGGGCCGACCCAGCGAGTTGGCCTTGGTGGGCGATCATCGACGTGAAATGCGTCTGGGCGCGCCGAGGGCGAGTGGTGGGACATGAAGGTTGGAATGGCCAAACTCTGAATTCGGCCAAAGGCCGCGCTCGGGGTGCTCGACCATGAGTCAATTGCGGCGGACACAAACTGGACAGTGCGGCCGCGCGCAGGCGCCCAACCGGGAACCTACTCAATTCAAGAGGCTTATGGAATCAGGAACGTCCTGAGTCGGGATACAGCGGCCGTGGGCGTTCGACGCCAGCTTCGCTAACGCGCCCTTGCGGCGCTTCCGTCGCGGGCAGAGGACGCGGCGTCTGGTCGGCCCGCTCATCGTAACGTCCGAAGATCATCTTGCCTGCTGTGGTTTGGTGGACCGAAGTCACGCTGATGTCGACGGTCTTGTTGATCATCTTGCGCGCTCCGTCGACCACGACCATGGTACCGTCGTCGAGATAGGCCACCCCTTGATTGTATTCCTTCCCTTCACGCAAAATGAACACGCGCATCGTCTCGCCAGGCAAGACCACCGGCTTTAGTGCGTTGGCCAGCAAATTTACGTTCATCACCTCGATGCCCTGCAAGGTGGCCACCTTGTTCAGGTTGAAATCGTTCGTCACGACCTTGGCATCATAGCGCTTGGCTAGCTCGATCAGTTTCATGTCGACATCGGCGATTTGTGCGAAATCATCTTCCGCGATCTGCACGTCGAGATGCGTCATCTTCTGGATGCGCTGCAGAACTTCGAGACCGCGGCGACCGCGCTGCCGCTTCAGCGGATCAGCTGAATCGGCGACCAATTGCAGTTCCCGGAGCACGAACTGCGGAATGATCACCGTGCCGTCGAGAAATTGCGCTTCGGCGATATCCGCGACGCGCCCGTCGATGATGACGCTGGTATCGAGCAGCTTCACCGAGTGTCTCGCGTTCCGTTCACTGCCGAAAACCCCGCCAAAGGCTTGCAGATTCAGCATGTCGCCCTTGTTTGCTCCCAGGACCAGGCCGATGTAGGTCATCACCAGGAAAATGCCCAAACTGAAAAACGACCGTGTGCTGACGGGAATCGTGGTGTGCGTGAAAATCAGCGAAATCAAATAGGCGCCGAGAATCCCCAGAATCGACCCGACTGCCGCGCCAATCAGGCGACGCAGACTCGCTTTGCGCAGTCGTAGTTCGAATAGAATCACGGCAATTGCGAACCCCAGCCCAGCGACGGCACCGTTCAGCGGGGAAAGTCCGAATGGCTGAAAATGAAGGCCCGCTCCGGTGCAAACGGCCACAAAAATCAAGCGGAACGCCAGTATGTCCCAGAACGTTCCCACGCCGTCCTGAGCGGTTTTGGCAAAAACCGGCCCTTTCACTGGTGGAACAATAGGAGTCGCGCTGACCGGCGCCCGACTCGGCGCGCTAGAAGGCCTTGGCATGGCTGCACCCTATAAGCGTATGACGATATGAGTCGCGTTCGATGAATCGCGCCCCGACCACATTTTCCGCCCGGCGTTTACCAAGAAAACCGATTGGCCGGATATAAACCCTAACACCGTATAAATTGAAAGCTAGGACAGTGCGAGTATAGCACTGCGGGGATCGGGCCGCTTCGGTCTGTTCCGCAAGAAAGCTAGATGTAGTAGCGGGGGACGCGGCGGCCAAGAGCGCAGAGAAGGTCGGAGGTGACTGTCCCGATCTCCCCGGCTACGTCGGAGACCCTAATTTCGGCGTTCCCATCTTTGCCGTAGATCGTCACGACATCACCGAGTGCCACGTCCGATACATCGGTGACGTCCAGCGTCGTCAGGTCCATAGAAATCGCGCCGACCAGGGGCACTCGGCGCCCGCGCACCAAGGCGCAGCCGTGATTCGTTCGCGTCCGCATGATGCCATCTGCGTAGCCTGCGTTGATAACGGCGATGCGAGACGGTCGCTGTGTAGTGAAGCGCGCGCTGTATCCCACCGATTGTCCGGGGGGCAGATCGCGGAGCGTGATAATTCGCGCACGCATCGAGAGACTTGGCTCGAGCGGCAGACGCTTGAGGACTTCCTGTCCTTTGTGGGGCGGATCAAAAGACTGGTAATAACCGTAAAGAATGGCGCCGGGACGGATCATGTCCGCCCATGTGCTCGGCCGCGCACAAATCGCGCCACTATTCGCCATGTGCACGATTCCCGGAGATATCCCGAGCGAGCGCATACGGTCGAGGCATTCACGGAAGAGGTGTTCCTGGTCATCGGTCTGCCGCGCGCTGAAATCTTCAGCGGAAGCAAAATGCGTGAACGTGCCTTCCAGCTGCAGATGGCGGCAATCCGCGAACGCGCTCGCAAACACCGGCAGTTCGGAGGGCAGAATCCCCAGGCGGTTCATCCCAGTATTGATTTTTAGATGAAAGCGTAGTTTCGACTTCACACGCTCAGATTTGGCGGCGCGCTCGAGTAAACGCACATCGTCAACGCGAGTCACAGTGGGCGTCAGTCGGTTTTCGATGAAGCGCTTTTCTTCCCCAGGCCAGAATCCTGTGAGTACCAGAATCGGTTTGCGAACCCCCGCCTCGCGCAGCTCGATACCCTCATTCGAGCAAGTCACGCCAAAACGATTCGCGCCAGCCTTCTCCAGGGCCTTGGTCACCGGAACGGCTCCCAAGCCGTACGCATTGGATTTTACAACCGCTGCAATTTCCGGCTTGGGCCCTACGTGCTTCCGCACGGTGCGCAGATTGTGGGTGAGGGCCTGGAGCGAAACTTCGACCCATACGGGCCGCCCTTCAAAGTGAACTTGTTTTGTCATGAGCTTTTAGAATGCCAGAGTCGGCCTTGGCGCGGCGCAAGAATTCGCGCCGCCGATTCAAGGCGCTGCGTTTAGGTTAACAGTCAAATGGAATGTTTGCAGGTTGTGGGCCGTTCTGTTTCCTGGCGCGCTAGCGCAGCAGATGCCGAAGGCAATTCAAAAGGCGAGAGTTACAGCACCTTCTGCGAGCTTAGCTGATGATGGGCGGCCAAGACCTCGCGCGGGCAGCGTGACACGGTGGGTCTGCCAGTGTGTCTTCACGGACATGATCACCTTCGATCGTTGTCCTGTGCGGCAACAACGCAGCCGTCATCGACGGGGGCAAAAGTGCGCGATTTTGTCCCCCCTCAAACCCCTTGCATGCGACCTAGCAACTACTCCTCCTCGCCCAGGGTGCTCCACCCGTCGGGGGCGGCTTCCTCGAAGCGAGTATGGCGGCTGAGGAAGACGAAATTGAGACTCCCGGTTGGGCCATTACGCTGTTTGGCGATGATCAGCTCGGCCTTGGCGCGCTCCTCGTCGGGAATGTCGGTCTTATAGAAATTCGGACGATTGATGAATAGGACCACGTCCGCGTCCTGCTCGATCGCGCCCGATTCGCGCAGGTCAGCAAGCTGCGGCTTGCGCTCTTCCCGTTCGGGCGCGCGGGTCAACTGGCTGAGCACAAGAACTGGAACCTTCAACTCTTTGGCCAGAGCCTTCAGGGCGCGCGAGATGCTGGAGACCTCCTCTTGGCGGTTGGCTGATCGGCGACTGAGCGTGGGCACAACTAACTGGATGTAGTCGACAATTACCAGGGACAGCCCCCGATCGCGTTTCAGCCGGCGGGCCTTCGCGCCCATCTCCAGGACCGTGGCCGTGGCGGAATCGTCGATCCAAATAGGCGCTTCGCCAAGTTCGCCAAGAGAGGCGGTCACTTTGGCCCAATCATCGCGGTTGAGGTGGCCGGTGCGGAATTTGTGTGCATCCACGCGCGCCTGGGAAGAGAGCAAGCGGAGCAGCAACGATTCTTTGGACATTTCCAGGCTAAAGATGGCCACTGGCTGGCGCTGGCGTATGGCTACATTTTCGGCGACGTTGAGTGCGAACGCCGTCTTCCCCATCGAAGGACGGGCCGCTAGGATAATCAGCTCCGACGGCTGGAGGCCGGCGGTCTCGTTGTCGAGATTCGCGTAGCCCGTGGCCAGGCCGGTGATGCGACGGCCTTCACTGAAGATTTTCTCGAGGCGTTCGAAACCGTCCTTGACGAGATCTTTGACGCCAATTAGGCCCGCTTTTACCCGGTCTTCCGCAAGTTGGAAGATCTGCGATTCGGCGCGGTCGAGAATGACATCGGCATCATCGCCGCCGGCGAGGGCCTGTTCTTGAATCGCCGACGTCGAATGAATCAGGTTGCGCAGAACGGACTTTTCTTTGACGATGCGCGCGTAGTGATCCACGTTGGTGACGCGCGGCAGACCGTCGGCAAGCTGCGAAAGATAGGGGACACCACCGGCGGCGTCCAGTTCACCGCGCTTGGCCAGATCCTCCATCAAAGTGATGGTGTCGATGGCTTGCTGACGCTCGGCGAGCTCCACCATGCGCTCGAAAATTCGGCGATGCTGGGGGAGAAAGAAATCTTCTGTGCGCAGGCGTTCGACAGCGGCGTTTAGCGCGTGGTTGTCTAGCAAGACCGCGCCGAGAATGCCGCGTTCAGCTTCGAGATTGTGTGGGAGAGGTCGTTCCAATGCGGTATCGGAGGACATTCGCTTTATTTTCGCCCAATCTTCCTCGGAGCGCAAGAGGCCGTTTGCGACGACTCGACACGCTCGGTTTGCACAGGCCAGCCTGTCCGTGCTTCGCACACACAGGCGTATCCTTCGGCACGGAGGCAGTCGTTAGTTTTTTCCGGTATCGGGAGTCCTCACTCAGGACTGACGAGCCGTTTTGGTTGTTGTTGAAGCGAGTGTGCACACACAAAAGGCGAACGTCAATCACTCCACTCTGTGAAATTTTTTTGAAAAGTGGAAAACCGATGCGCTAAAGACCGCCACCCCGCCACAATTCTCAGAAAGCTTCTACTCTTCCTTTTTTACCGCGAGTTTCACGGAAGCGGTGACTTCGCGGTGGAGCTTGATGGGCACTTCGAAATGGCCGATGGATTTGATAGGCTCGGCGAGCTGGATCTTTCGTTTGTCAATGGTGTAGCCCCTGGCGGCAAGGGCGTCAGCAACATCAGCCGAAGTGACCGAGCCGAAGAGCTGATCGTTTTCGCCAGACTTCCGTGAGATTTCAAGCGAAACGCCTGCCAGAAGCTCGGCGAGCCTCTGCGCGTCGGCGACTTCCACGGCGGCTTTTTTGGCGAACGCAGCGCGCATTTTTTCCAGGCGCTTCATATTACCGGGGCTCGCTTCGAGGGCAAGTTTGCGCGGAAGTAGGAAATTCCGCGCGTAGCCTTCTGCGACCTCGACAACCTCGCCGCGGTTCCCTAGCTTTTCGACATCTTCTTGAAGAATGATCTGCATGGCCTTTTTCCTTATCGCTGAAGTCGAACGACAGATCCTCATCCGCCAAAGGCGGCCGGATGCGGGATCACAAAAAAAACAGACGCTGGCCGCTCGGACACGTTCCGGCTTCGTTTAGACAAGCAAGCCAGCCTGTACGGACCAAAGCCTCGGCTACTCAATATCGGAGCCCTCTTCCGTTTCGGTCAGGACGACCAGCTCTGATCGCCAAAAAACCACCTTTTCGGCGACCCCACCGACCCGCTGGCCGCTACAGTTCAGCGGCGAACGGCAGCAGCGCGATGTTCTGCGCTCTCTTGATCGCGACTGCGAGCCAGCGCTGATGCCGCGCACAAGTGCCAGTCATACGGCGCGGGAGAATTTTGCCGCGCTCCTGCAAGAACGGCGCGAGAATTTCCGCCCTCTTATAGTCGATGTAATCCGATTTCTCGACGCAGAAGCGGCACACCTTCTTCTTGCGGACAAAGCTGCGCTTGCCTCGACGCGGGCCTCCCGGGGGGCGAGAGCCCTGCATGGGCGCAGCGCCTCGCTGCGCTGGCAAGCTATGGGGCGTTCCGCTACCTGTGGACGCCGCCGCGGGTGGCGCCGGGGGCGCCTGCGATGGGGGTGCGTTTTCGTCTGCCATTTCCCTTTCTCCTGGTTCCGTCCGAATTAAGATTGCGCGGTTGCGTGCTCGCTTCCGGCTGCCGCTACTCCGGAAGACGCTACTGCCGGTGCCTTGCGGGGACGCCGCGCCGCCCGTTTCTCGCGATGCCTCTTCAGTTTTTCCTGCCGCTTCAGTTCCTCGTCGACGCGAACCGTCAGGTATTTGATGACCGCGTCGGAAACTTTGAGTCGTCGCTCGAGCTCCTTGACAACTTCGCCGTGCGACGAGCGCACGACCATAAAAACGTAGTAGCCTTCGCGCAAACGCTGCACGCGATAGGCCATGCGCTTACGCCCCCACTTCTCCGTCTTTTCGATTTTGCCGCCCTTTTCCGTGGCGGCATGTTCGAGCGTGGAGATAATCTTGTCGATGTCCGGCTCAGGGCTATCCGGTCGGCAGATGAAGATCAGATCGTATTGGCGCTCTTCCATGTGTCCTCTCGACTTCTTGCCGCCCTCGCGGCAGTAATCAAAAACTGTGGCGCTTCCGCGCTAGGAGCTAAAGTCCAACCAAAAACTGGGAGCAGATCCCTTGCTTCCCTCACCATGACAACCGGACCTTCCGAAGGCGTCACGCTGGCTCGGTGGCTTCTTGTTCTGGCGGGGCTTTGCGATTAAATCGCGCCATCGCCTTGGCCACGCCCTCCCTCAAAATCAGCTCGACTGCCTTCGCGGCTTCGCCCGCTTCGTCCTCTGCGATCCGGCGTTCCTCTGGGTGCATGGTAGACAGGACGTAGTCGCTGCGATCGCCCCAAATCTGCTCGGGCTGAACGCCCATCCGCACGCGGATGAATTCGTCCGTGCCCAGTGCGGCGATCACCGACTTCAAGCCGTTGTGCGTGCTGTTGCGGCCGCGTTCGCGAATCCGCAATACACCCCACGGCAGATCGACCTCGTCGATGAGGACGACCGTCTCGGCCGCATCGCACTCGTATCGCTCGATGAGCATTCCGACGGCGACGCCGCTGAGATTCATCATCGTCTGTGGCTTCGCCAGAATTACGTCCTGCCCTGCCAGTTGCCCGCGCCCAACGACGGACTTCGCTTCACGACGCGAGACTCGAACACTGTGACGCCTGGCCAGCGCGTCAAGCGCCAGGAAGCCCATATTGTGGGGCGTCCATTCGTATTGGGGACCCGGATTGCCGAGCCCAACGATAAGCCGCATCGGCGATCCGCCTCCCCCACGTTCGCTGGTGCTTACTTCTTTTTCTCCGTCTTCTCGGCGGCTTTCGGGGCGGCGGCCTCCGCAGCACCTGTTTCGGCTTCGCCCTCTTCTTCCTTCTTGCCCTTCTTGATGACTTCGGGTTCGGCCGGCGCGGTTTCTGCGGCCACAGCGGCTTCGGCGGTCGGCTCCGCTTCGGCCTTCAGCGTAACGACGTGAGCGAGTACCCGCTGCGGATCGGTCAGCAGCTTGGTTTTCTGCGGATTGATCGGCAAATCGGCCGCGCGCAGCTGTTTGCCTATGGTCAGACCGCTGATGTCTACTCTGAATTCCTCGGGAATATCACCGGGCAGGCATTCGACTTCGACTTCGCGTGTGACCATTTCGAAGATGCCGCCCTGCAGCTTAACACCCTCCGGCTCGCCGACGGTGTGTACTGGCACGCGAACACGCATTCGCACGTCCATGGCGATGCGAAGCAGATCGACGTGCAGTAGCTTGCCGCTGACGGGATCGACCTGCCAATCCTTCACCATGGCCTTCTCCTCTCCGGCGCCTGCCACTTGCACGGCGAAGATCGTGTTGTGGCCGGATTCGGAGCGCAGAATTTTGCTGACCTGCTTAGCGTTCACCGAGAGAGCCATCGAATCCTTGCGCCCGCCATATAGGACGGCAGGGACCATTCCGGTGACGCGTACGCGGCGCGCCGCGTTCTTGCCGCGTTCCTGGCGAACTTTGCCTTCAACTGTCAGAGTTTCCATTTTGCATTCTTCCTCAAAAACCTCGGGTCTTCCCCTCACCCAGTGCCGTCGAGGAGAAAGCGCGAAAGACCCGAGCTTAATTTCGTCAAATAAACAGCTCGCTAATCGAGGTCTCTTCGTGGATCGACTGGATGCCTCGCGCAAGAAGCGGCGCCACGCTGAGGACCTTGATCTTCGGCACCTTTTTTGCCACATCATTAAGAGGTACCGAGTCGGTGACGACCAGTTCCTCGATGGGTGAATTCACGATGCGCTCGACCGCCGGCCCGGAAAGCACCGGGTGAGTACAAGCGGCAAAGACTTGGGTGGCGCCATTTTCTAGCAGCGCCTCTGCGGTTTTCACAAGCGTCCCAGCGGTATCGATAATATCGTCGATCACCAGTGCCGGTCGGCCCTTTACATCACCGATCAGGTGCATCACTTCGCTGACGTTGATGTCGATTCGACGCTTATCGACGATGGCCAGAGGCGCGTCAATGCGTTTTGCGAAGAGCCGAGCGCGCTCGACGCCGCCCGCATCGGGCGATACGACCGTGATTGGTCCGAGATGCTTCCTCTGAAAATATTCCACGAGAACCGGCGAAGCGTACAAGTGATCCACCGGAATATTGAAATAGCCCTGAATCTGGGGCGCGTGCAGGTCGAGCGAAAGGACGCGACTCGCTCCGGCGGTCTCCAGCAAATCGGCGACGAGTTTGGCTGAAATCGCGACGCGCGGCCGGTCCTTGCGATCCTGTCTGGCGTACGGGTAATAGGGAACCACCGGCGTGATGCGCCACGCCGATGCGCGCTTGAACGCGTCGATCATCAGCAACAACTGCACCAAGTGATGATTTACAGGCGAGCAGCACGGCTGTACGACGAAGACGTCGGCGCCGCGCACGTTCTCGAGAATCTGGTAGCGCGTCTCGCCGTCGGAAAAATGGCCGTGCTCGGCACAGCCGCGCGGCACGCCCAGATGAGCGCAGATGGCATCACAAAGCGCCGGATTCGCGGTGCCGCAGAACACCTTGAACTTGTCGTCGGCCAAGGCTCTCCTCAAAAGAGCGGCTGTCCATGATCGCCAAACCCGGCAAAGTCGGGACCTGCCCTTCGAATTACTGGAAGGACAGATTCCCGGGCCCCCTGGCCTGGAGCGACAATGCTCAGTCGGTTGTCATCTAGAGTCGTGCCACGCCGCCGCGAGCGAGGCCCATGGCACGGCCATACTGTTCCCTGGAAACAGTTTCGACTACGAAAACTGAATCTTCCGGAAACGCACAAGCGGCTCGGCGCGCACGCGCTGGGTTTTGGAAAACTCCAAACACCGCCGACCCGCTACCCGCCAGCGCGGCATCTGCTGCTCCTCCCTGGAGCAATCCGTCCCGAATTTCCTTCAGGCGCGGATGGCGGCGGAAAACGGGCCCCTCAAAATCATTGGCGAGGGTTTCCCGCCGACTCCAGCACAGAGTGCAGAACTCCTCGATTTTATTGGGTTTCGAGAACCTTGTCAATTCGGCCGAGAGCCATCGGTAAGCTTCCTTGGTGCTCACGGCAATGTCTTTAGGCGAAACAACGACAATGGTACGACGCGGCGCGTCCAGAAGCGGATAAATCTCGTCGCCTCGATTCACCGCTAACGCGCGGCCGCCGAAGAGGAAGAATGGCACATCAGCGCCAAGACTCGCGGCGATTTCCATGACACGGGGAAGAGGCAGCTTCACCGTTGTGAGTCGCAACATACCAATCAGGGCGGCGGCCGCGTCGCTCGAACCGCCGCCTAAACCGCGGGCCACAGGTATGCGCTTTTTCAGACGAGCGCGGATGCCGCCCCGAAATCCAAGCTCGCCGCCGATCACGTCGATCGCGCGATAGACCAGATTGTCTGGCCCTGCAGATAAGCAACGATCGTCCACTTCGAGAAAGATTCCCGGCTCGGGTGTTTCGGAAAGCTCGAGCGTGTCCTGCAGCGAGACGGTCTGGAAAATCGTGCGAAGCTCGTGATAGTTGTCGGGGCGTTTGCCCACTACATACAGGCACAGGTTGACTTTCGCGAAGGCAGGGATGCGCACTGTTCGTTTCTTGCCGGATGTCATCGGCGGGAGCTTACTGCGGTTTGGCCGCTTCCGGAGAGGATTTCTGCGCTAGCCGGCGCTTCAGATTCTTGAGCTGCGCTTCGACTTCGCCCGCCCGGTCGGGTTCGTAATCGGCGGGCAGAACCTTTTGCCATTCGGCCAGTGAACGCTCAAACAGAGCGGCGGCCTGTTCGTTCTGGCCGAGTTTCAAGTAAACATCGGCGAGATGGCTCAGGATGGTGGGATCGTGACCCTCGCGATCCACAGCTTTCCGCAGGTATTCTTCCGCTTCGGTAAGCTTGTTTTGTCTATAGTAGGCCCAGCCGAGGCTATCGAGGTAGGCGCCATTGGAGGGCTGCTCTTTGAGAGCGTGCTGGATCATCGAGGTCGCCTCGTCCAAGCGAACACCGCGATCTGCCAGCATGTAGCCGAAATTGTTCAGCACTTCCGCATTATTCGGATTCGCCTCCAGCACTTTGCGGAACTGGCGCTCGGCCTCATCGTATTTTTTCTGAACCTGATAAATTCCCCCGAGCATGGTCCAGGCTGCTTGTTGCTCTTCCGATCCATGCGCGAGTTTTTCGGCTTTGCTTGCCGACTGTTCGGCCTCTGCGTACTTCTTGCCGCGCGCCTGAACTTGGGCGATATCCAAATAAATCTCCTGATCCGAGCCGGTGCCTTTGAGCAATCCTTGGAGCAGGCGTGTTCCCTCGACGGTGTCGGATTTCTCACCGTAGAGCAGCGCCAAAGTAACCGTTGCGTCCTGCGAACTCGGATCGGTGTCGTGAGCCTTTTTAGCCTCGGCGATGGCGCGATCGATGTCGCGGCTATCGCGGTAGGTATCGATGGTCAGCATCTGGGCCCGCTTGGCCGAATCGGGGTTGGCCTTAGCCATCTCCTGAAACGCCTGGAGTGCTGATTGGTAATTGCCCTGATTGCGATAGAGGTGGCCGAGCTGCTCGTAGAGGATTCCGAGCGCGTTAGCGTTTGCGCCGGGTTGATTTTTCATCCCGGCAATGGCATCCGACAGAAGCTTGATCCCCTCATCGAAGCGGCCTTCGTCTTGGTCGAGCAGCGCCTGGTTGTA
>Ga0306921_10001719_pt1 | contig 21498 bp, 16 predicted proteins | sample sta12Cox44000080_FD_203760 | JGI IMG/M metagenome (GOLD analysis project Ga0306921, IMG submission 203760) | Lab enrichment of tropical soil microbial communities from Luquillo Experimental Forest, Puerto Rico - statoxic.12C.oxic.44.000.080 (v2)... | ecosystem: Environmental > Terrestrial >...
ATCCGGACGCGGCACCTCGGGCCCGGGCCCCGGCTTGCCCGGCAAATGCGAACAACCAGCCAGGACAATAGAGACCAGCAGCGAAGTACCTAGCACTGAAAAGCGTGTGCTCATGGCTTTGGTCCTTCGTCATCCTGTTCATGCATGATTCCGGGCGCCTCGAGTCCGGCACGCACCGCGAGCGGAAGGTTCTCGCTCGTCCACACCCTGTTATGGCGGACCACCACCAGGCCCGCTACGACTCCGAACGCGATTTGCGAAGCAGTGAACCAGACCCAATCGATCTTTTCGTCAAGCAGCGGATTGACGAAGCCGAGTATCTGGTAGAGCAGCCCCGTCCAAAGAAGAGGCGCAATCACGCCGCCCAGAACGATCGGCCGCTTCGGCAGCATGGGCAGCATGGCTCCATAAAGCAATCCCACCAGCAGGCACATCGTGAGGTGCATGGCGAAAGCGAACAAAAGCCATCCGGGATTGAATCGAACTAGCTCGTCCATCGTTGGAATTGACGGCGCGGCGTAAAGACTCCCGGCAATGAGGTTGATTGGATACCAGATGCTGTGATGCGAGATCACCCCATAGAGCATGGCGAACAATGCCATGGCCACGCCGCCGGCGAGACCTCCTTTGACTCCAGCCGAAACGGGATAGATTTTGAGCGGCAGCCAGGCGCGCTTGACGTCCGCCGCAACTTCAAGATGGACAACCTCAGGCGCGGGCTCAACGACCACCGCCACTTCTTCAGGAACAATCGGAACCGCCTCGTGGTGTTCGTGCGGAAGCACTTGCCGGAACCAGCCCACCGCACCGCATAACCAGAGCACGAACCCCAGCACGCTGACCCAAACGTTCGTGAGGAGTCCGCTGAAAATCAGCGCCACTCCCACGGCGAAGACGAACGGCCACGCAGTCGGCGCCGGCAGCACGACCGATGTAGGCTGTCCGTTCTTGCTCTGTTGCTGATCCAATTCGGTTACTCCAATTTGCTGTTGGGGTGGAGCACGGCTTCAGCCCTGCAGTCATCGTGCATACCACAAGACGGCTTTATTTGCTGAGGTAAATACTTCCGGCGACTTCCGCTTTCTCTCATATCAGCATTCCCAAAGGTACTAGCTCCAACTACCGCGCGATAAAATACACCACTGAAAGCACGACCACCCACACCGTATCCACAAAATGCCAGTACAGCGCCAGCACGCCGATACGCTCCGCATGCTCCTGCTTCACCCGCCCGAGCAGCGCAAAAATCAGCACGGTGCTCAACATCGTGAGGCCGACGATTACGTGCGACAGGTGCAATCCCACCAGCGAGTAAAAGTTCGTGCCGAACAGGCTCGAGCTGATGGTGACGCCGTCTTCGTAAATCAACCGGTACCATTCACGCAGGCTGCCGCCTACAAAAATTGCTCCAAGTATGATTGTGGCGAACAGCCATGCTGTGAACAACTTGATGTTGCCGCGATGGATCGCCTTCTCACCCATGACGATGGTGAAGCTGCTGCTAAACAAACAGATCGAGATGAAGATCGGCACTTCCAGCACTTCACGCGGCGTCGGGCCAGTGCTCTTGCCCGCGTAATACAGGTACGCCACCACGAAGATCGTAAAAATCGCTGACTCAGCGGTAATCAGGCACCACATGCCGACGCGCCCGCGCAGATGCGGGGACATCGGCACTTCGGCTTGCGGCACAGTGAGCGTCGAGGCTGCCAAATCAAAGCTCCTTTACTCGTACTTCCAGTCCGGATCTTCCGGATGTTTCAGGTCCCACAGCGGACGCGCGCTGCGCACCACCGGAATTGTTGCAAAGTTGTAGTCTGGGGGCGGGGAAGTAGTGGACCACTCCAGGGTCCACGCATTCCATGGATCATTGCCGGCCACTTCACCTTTGTAGTAAGAGCCGAATACGTTTACCACCCACAGCAATATGGCTAACGCCTGGAAGACCACACCGACCGTCACAATGAGGTTCCAGATGTCCCATCCACGGCCGGTGTCGTATGTGTAGATGCGTCGTGGCATACCCAACAAACCAGGCACGTGCATGAAGTCGAATGTGAGATGAAACCCGATGAGGAACAACCAGAAGTGCCAGCGGCCAAGCCTCTCGCTCAGCATTCGTCCCGTTGCCTTCGGATACCAGTAATAGATCGCCGCGAAAACCCCAAACACGATGACGCCAAGGATCACGTAATGGAAGTGCGCGACCACAAAGTATGAATTGCCAAGCTGCCAATCAAACGGTGCAGCCGAGAGCATAATGCCCGTCAGCCCGGCAATGAGCATCTGGCATACAGCGGCGACACAGAACAGCATCGGCACCTTGAAGATGATCTTGCCGCCCCACATGGTTCCCAACCAGTTGAAGATTTTTATGCCCGTGGGAACCGCGATGGCAGCGGTGGAGGCCACGAAGAACGCATTGGCGTACGAGGTCATGCCAACGGTGAACATGTGGTGGGCCCAGACGCTCAGACTGATAAAACCGATGGCCAAGGTTGCAACTACCATGATCGAGTAGCCAAAGATCGGCTTGCGTGAGAAAACGGGAATCACTTCTGACAGGACCGCGAAGGCGGGTAGAACCAGGACGTAAACTTCAGGATGCCCGAAGACCCAGAAAAAGTGCATCCATATCACTGCCGAACCGCCAGCTTGGGTGTCGAAGAAGTGTCCTCCCAGATAGCGGTCGATCAGCAACATGACTTGTGCTGCAGTCAGCGGGCTAACGGCCAGAAGAACTATGAACGCCATTACTGCGTTCAACCAAACGAGCAGCGGCATCCGGTTCAGCGTCATGCCGGGGCAGCGCAGGCACAAAATCGTGGTGATGATGTTTACCGCAGTTGCAATGCTTCCGAAGCCGCTCACGAAGATGCCGATGATCCAATAGTCCGTGCTGTGGCCAACGGAAAAAGCCGGAGAGGTTAGCGGCGCGTAGGCAAACCATCCTACGTCGGGAGCACCCCCCGCTCCGTAGAGTCCGCTGCCGCCAACCCAGCTGAAATACAGGATGATTCCCCCCAGCGCGCTCATCCAAAAGCCCCAGGCGTTTAGCCGCGGAAACGCCATGTCGCGCGCGCCAATCATCAGCGGCACCAGATACACCGCAATTCCGAAAACGATCGGCATCGCCGAGAAGAAGATCATCGTCGTGCCGTGCATGGTGAAGAGTTGGTTGAAGGTCTGCGGCGAGACAAAGTGATTGTTCGGAAGTGCCAGCTGGATGCGCATCGCGGTCGCTTCCACGCCGCCGATGACCAGAAACAATAGTCCGTAGCATAGGTACATCAGCCCGAGCTTTTTGTGGTCGACCGTGACGATCCACTCGTGCACTCGGTCAAGCCACGGCCGCGCCTGCACTCCCTCGGGAGGCACAAACATGGGTTTCGAAATGGAATCAGCGTCGAGCATGACTCCCCGGTTCTCAGTGCAGCGTCATTAGATATGCCGTTACGGCGTCAATGTCCTGGTCACTCATTTGCATCGCGGGCATCAGGCACCCGGGCTTGATCGCGTCCGGATCCTTGATCCACAGATGCAGGTTTTCCTTGGTGTTTTCGGCTGCTCCAGCCGCGACGGTCGCACGGCTCATTATGTGCGTGAGGTCAGGGCCGAACTTTCCTCGGGCATTTGTACCCTCAACCGTGTGGCAGTTCACGCACGCCGTCGATTCAAAGATGCGCCGGCCGTTCGCTGCCGCCTCCACTTGCGCCCCGGGATTCTTTTCGTTGGCCGCCCACTTCTCGAAGTCTTCGCGTGAGTCCACCACCACGCGCAAAAGCATCTTGGCGTGTTGTGTTCCGCAGTACTGCGCGCACTGACCCACGAATGTTCCCGTCTCATGCGGATCGATCCACATGCTATTGACCCGGTTCGGAATCAGGTCAGTCTTCCCCGCCAGCCTCGGCACCCAAAAGCTGTGGTCCGTGTCCGCCGACATAAGCGTGATATGCGTTGGCGTCGGATGCTCGCGATCGCTCACCGGCACGTGCAATTCGTTGGCGGTAACGAACCCTTGCCCGGGATAACGGAACTCCCACCAGAACTGGTGCCCGACTGCCACCACCTCCGTCGCGCCCGGCGGCATCTTCGCGTCCTCAACCGCATGAATCACCCGCGCCGCAGCCAGAAATAACACCACGACAATCAGCACCGGAATGACAGTCCACGCCAGTTCAACCTGATTGCTGCCGTAAATCTGGGCGGGCTCCCTGCCGTCGTCGTCGGCACGGCGGCGGAATTTGACGATTGCATACACCAGCAGCGAGAACACCACGACAAAAATCGCTGCACAGATCGCCATGACGAACAAGGACAAGTGATGGATCTGGTTCGCCGGCGTTGATACGGGGCTGAAGATATTGGCAGGATCGGGAGCGGCCATCGCGAACGCAGACTCAGCGGCGAATGGGGTTAGAGTCGCCGCTAGAGCGACACTCAGGACAAGCCTTGCTGAACTGGGTTTCAAAGCCGCGCCCCGCTTAGCCAACCGGGAGAAAACTTCTGCTTAGCCTGCCATCGATTACGCAGACCTAAATGGGACGATTCTCGATGCTGATCGGCTCTAGCCATTCGTCGACCGGCACCGATTCTCGTAATATGCTCAATTGCCGTTGCAGGGATGATTGCTTCCCGACCCTGCTGTTGTCAAGCGGTGGCCTTCTCGGCCCGGATTGTTTCACCTTCATAAAAAGTCACTTAAACTGGGCTGTGGCTCTCTGTTGGAACGCAATTGCTAACTATAAGCAGGAATCCTCGGAACGTATACCCGGGGGCAAACATGAGCGGCGTTCGAATCGACAAATGGCTGTGGGCTGCCCGATTCTTCAAAACCCGGGCACTGGCTTCGAAGGCCTGCGAGCTCGGCAGGGTGCAGTTTAACACTCAGCGCGTAAAGCCCGCTCGCGAAGTGCGCATCAGCGACAAGCTTCGCATTACAACCGACAGCGGTGACTTCGAGATCGAGGTTCTCGCGCTTAGCGAAATTCGTGGTCCTGCTACTGTTGCCCAAACCCTTTATCGCGAGTCAGAGTCAAGCCGCGAGGCCCGCCAAAAGCTAATCGAAGAACGTCGCGCCCATCGCGATTTCAACGCCGCCCCGCAAACTCGTCCCTCAAAACGGGACCGCCGCAGAATCATCCAATTCCGCGGCGGGGCGTAACGTTTTGAGCTCAGCCGAGTCTTAGCTCGACCTCTTCAGTCTCGGACTTCAGTCGTGTCGTAAAGCCCGGTTCTCTAATCCCCCGCGCGCACTGCAGGGCGCGCGGCCCTCGATCTTTCGTAGGGTCAAATCTATGTCCCCCCGCTCCGCTGCGTGATCTTCAGCGCCGGTACATCTTGCTGCTTCACCAGGTTGTTGTACGCCGGAACATCAGTCGCAACGATCTCCTTCCATTTCACCATCTGCTCGTTTACTTGCTTGCTCAGCATGTCGAACACCTCATACGACTGCTGTGTCGGAGCGGTTTCCGCGCTGCTCACAACCCCGCTGAGCGCCACCAGATGATTGTTTACCCGGATCGGAGAGTTAAGCACGTCCTGGCTGCTCACCGCCTTCGTCTGAATCAGCGCCTCCTCGATCTCGGTCATCTTCTTGTCCAGCGACTTCCCGGCGTCGATGACAGCCTTATTGTCGCTCCCAACGTGCTTGTTGACCGTGTTGATCTGCTCGCGCAAATCCCGAATCTGGACGATCGTCTCGTCGGTCAGCGTCACCTGATCGCGAATCTTCATCAGCAGGTCGAACTGCTTGGTCAGATCGGACGAGCCAGTAGTCAGCCGCGGATCGGCAACAACCTCCAGCGGTGCGGTGTAGCTCTTCCCCAGCACCGTAAGCTTCACCTGATACGACCCCGGCAGCGCTACCGGCCCGTTGACATTCCCGCCCCACAGCGGAGCTTTGGGAACCTTTGTTGCACCCTCATAACGTAGGTCCCAGACGAAGCGGTTTAGCCCTTCGTCAGCTGTAAGCTTAGCCGGAGCGCCCCGCCCGAAGAACTCTTCCCCCTCCTCCTCACCGGCAACTTCTTTCTTTGGAAACTTGCGAATGGTCTTGCCTGAGGAATCCAGAATCTCCAGCGTGATCTTCGGAGGCTCTTCCTTTCCACTCGCCTCTGGCTTTGCGCCATCGCTGCCGCCCGCAGAGCCCTTCTTCTCCGAAGTCTTCAGCGAGCTCTTCAGCCAGTAATAAATGACCGCCCCGGCCGGAGGGTTCTTACCCGTATTCGCACCGCCCGCGAAGAAGCCTCCTTCGAAGAGCATTCTGCTGGCCGTTGAAGGCGTAAACAGGTGCCCCTCCTGCTGCGGAACCGCATCGCTGTACTGTCGCAGCGGGCTGATGTCGTCCAGTATCCAGAAACTCCGACCATGCGTGGCAACCACCAGATCGTCGTTCTTCACGACCAGATCATTCACCGGCGATACCGGCAGGTTCAATTGCAGCGGCTGCCACTTTCCACCGTCATCAAACGAAACGTACACGCCCTGCTCGGTTCCTGCAAACAGCAGTCCCGGATGTTTTGGATCGGTCCTCACCGCGTGCACGTAGTTGTTCGCCGGAATTCCGTTCACCAGCTTCGTCCACGTCTTGCCAAAGTCGTTGGTCTTGAAGATGTAGGGTGCAGAGTCGTCCATCTTGTGCCGTTCGACAGCCATGTAGGCCGTGCCGGCAGCGCGGGGCGAAGGGTCGATCAAGCTGACTGTCCCCCACTCCGGCATAGCCTTGGGAGTGACGTTCTCCCAGTGCTGGCCGCCATCGCGCGTAAGGTGTACCAGCCCGTCGTCCGTTCCTGCCCAGATCAGGTCTTTCTGCACCGGCGACTCCACCACCGAAAAGATCGTGTCGTACACCTCCACGCCGGTGTTGTCCTTGGTGATGGGGCCGCCCGAAGCCGCCTGTTTCGCCTTGTCATTCCGGGTAAGGTCAGGACTGATGGTCGTCCAACTCATGCCGTTGTCGGTAGTCTTGAACAGGACGTTTCCCGCGAAATACAGCGTCTTCGCATCGTTCGGCGAAAACACGATTGGCTCAGTCCATTGGAAGCGGTAGTTCACATCGGCCGCCGCCCATCCAATCGGATTCACCGGCCACGGAGTCACCGCCTGTTCCTGTTGTGTGCGGTGGTCATAGCGTGTGATTTCGCCACCATACGAACCGGCATAGACGATCATCGGGTTGTTGGGATCTGGCGCGACGTAGCCGCTCTCGCCCCCGCCCACCGGATACCAATCGGAACGATCAATCGACCCTGAGGGACTCGCGCTGGCAATCGCAACCGTCGAGTTGTCCTGCTGGGCTCCATAAACGACGTACGGTGTCCGTGTGTCGGTGGCTACGTGATAGAACTGCGCCGTCGGCTGGTTGTAGATAGTGCTCCAGCTCTCGCCCGCATTCAAAGAAATGGTAGCGCCGCCGTCGTTACCGTTGATCATGCGCTTGGGATTCGTAGGATCGATCCACAGCGCATGATTGTCGCCATGCGGCGCGCGAATTCGATTGAAGGTTTTGCCGCCATCGGTCGAGCGATACATTGCAGTGTTCAGGATGTACACCGTGTCAGTGGCTTTCGGATCGGCGAAGATATGCGAGTAATACCAGGCGCGCTGACGGAAGCGGTGGTCGTCGGTCATGAGCCGCCAGTTCTCACCGCTGTCGTCGGAGCGATAGATTCCGCCCTTCTCAGCCTCGACAACCGCATAGACTCGGTTCGGATTTCCTCCCGACACCGTCACGCCGATTCGGCCAATCGTGGCTTCCGGCAATCCGTGCCCTTTGATTTCCTTCCAAGTGGTTCCGCCGTCGATCGACTTGTACAGGCCGCTTCCCGGCCCGCCGCTATCCATGCTCCACGGCGTTCGCTTCGCCTGCCAAAGAGCGGCATAAAGAACGTTTGCATTGCTGGGATCAAACGTAATATCGATGCCGCCGGTCTTCGCATCCTTGTAGAGGACCTTCTCCCACGTCTTGCCGCCGTCCCGCGTGCGGAAGATGCCGCGTTCCGCATTCTCGCCAAACGGATGTCCCAAGGCAGCAACAAAGGCGATATCGGGATTTTTTGGATTGACAATCAGGTGGCCGATAGCATGCGTGTCTGCAAGGCCAACGAATTTCCACGTTGCGCCGGCGTCGATCGACTTGTACACGCCATTTCCGGCGACGATGTTGCCGCGAATGCAAGCTTCGCCCGTGCCGGCGTAGATGACGTTGGGGTCCGACTCTGAAACTGCCAGCGCACCGATCGATGGCGACGCATCCTTCATCTTGTCGAAGATCGGCTTCCAGTTCAGGCCGCCGTCGGTGGTCTTCCACACGCCTCCAGCTACGCCGCCAAAGTAGTACACGTCATCCTGTCCCACCACGCCTGAAGCGGCAACCACGCGGCCGCCACGAAATGGGCCAACGAGGCGATATTGCAAGCCTTTCCACGGCCCCAGGTTCTCAGGCTCCTGTTTGGCTTCAGCTTTGGCTGTTTCTGGAGTTGGTTTTTCCGACGCCGCTTTGGCTTGTTCGGCCTCGGAAGCCTGTTGCGTTCTGGTCTGTTGCGCGTTGGCCGATAAGGAGAGTGAGCAGGCAAAAAACAAGGCGAGTGCAGTCGCTCGCACGATAATTTCCTCCAAAAACCCGATATAAAATGGTATCGGCCCGCAACCTAAGGCCGTGAGTGTAGTTGCACAATAACAGGAAACTGCTGGTCTGGTCGAGGGTGCCTCCGCGCCGGCCCTCACAACAGAGTCCTCCGCCACTCTTTCCACAATAGGCAGACCATCAAGGGAATGGAATAATCGGGGCGAAAGGACCTTGATTGCACACAGGGTTGAATCGGCTCGATCTCGCCGTCATTGTCGCCTACCTGCTCGGCGTTACTGCTTTTGGGCTGCGCTTTCGCCGCCACCGCAATTCCCTGCGCGACTACTTCCTCGCCGATAACACTATCCCCTGGTGGGCGCTCTCCCTATCCATCGTCGCCGCCGAAACTAGCACTCTCACCATCATTAGCGTTCCCGGCCTGGCCTATCAAACCGACTTGCGCTTCCTGCAATTGGTATTCGGCTACGTGCTGGGACGAATCATCGTCAGTTTCGTGCTCATCCCGCAATACTTTCGCGGACAGCTCGTCACTGCTTACCAGTTGATCGACCGGCGTTTCGGACAGCGACTCCGCACACTTACGGCTGGGCTGTTCCTGATTACTCGTGCCGCCGCCGAAGGTGTGCGCGTCTATGCAATCGCTATCGTTGTGGCCATCGTTCTTTCTGAAGCAATAGCGGGCATGTCCCCACTCGGGCGCGACGTTTCCGCGATCGCCATTGTGAGTCTCCTCACCCTGATCTACACCTTCGAAGGCGGCATCGCCGCAGTCATCTGGACCGACGTGGTGCAACTCGCGATCTATTTAGGCGGCACGCTCCTTGGACTCTCCGTCGTTTTACACCTCTTGCCCGGAGGCTGGTCCACGGTACGCACTCTCGCAGGTGAGGCTGGCAAGTTTCGGGTTTTCGATTTTTCCTGGAACTTCTATTCCACCTATACATTTTGGTCGGGTGTGGTCGGCGGCGCCTTTCTGACTTGCGCAACTCATGGCACCGACCAACTCATCGTGCAACGTTTGCTGGCTGCCCGCAGCCAGTCACAGTCTAAGATGGCGCTCATCTCCAGCGGACTTGCGGTGCTGGCACAATTTGCACTCTTTCTCTTCATGGGTGCGGCGCTGTTCGTTTTCTACAAGCTGTTTCCTCCGGCAACACAGTTCACGCGTTCGGATACTGTCTTCCCAACCTTCGTCGTGACCCAGTTGCCCCACGGCATCAGCGGACTGCTCATCTCCGCGATTCTTGCCGCCGCGATGTCGAACCTGAGCGCAGCCTTGAATTCGCTCTCATCTACCACGGTTGTCGACTTCTATTCGCGCTGGAATCCGAAAGCCAGAGAGCAACACCGTCTGCACATCTCGCGCATGGTAACTGTGGGATGGACTCTGGCGTTGTTTGCTCTCGCCATTCTTGCACGCCGCGGCGGACGCGTCCTTGAGCTGGGCCTGTCCATCGTTTCTGTGTCCTACGGCTCACTGCTCGGCGTCTTCTTGCTCGGAGTCCTCACCCGTCGCGCTTCCGAACGCGGAGCCATAGCAGGAATGCTGGCCGGATTCCTGTTGAACATCTATCTGTGGATGTTCACTCGTGTTCCGTTCACCTGGTACGTGGCGCTGGGCAGTGCAATGACCTTCGCTGTCGGCTATGGCCTCAGTTTTATTCTTCCCGATGGGACCGTTCTAACCGTGAGGAATCTGCTTGCCACTGAAGACACTCAAAACTGAAAAGCGCAACCGCGCCTCCGCCGGACTTGACGCCATGAGCGCGCTGCAAATCGCCACCATGATGAATCGCGAAGATGCCGCCGTCCCTCGCGCCATCAGGGGTGCCTTGCAGCAGATTGCTGAAGGTATCGATCTCATTGCCCGTCAGCTCGCTCGCGGAGGCCGCCTCATCTATGTCGGTACTGGCACCAGCGGCCGTATCGGAGCGCTAGATGCAGCGGAGGTTCCTCCCACATTTGGCCTGTCAGCCGAAACCGTTCAGTTCGTCATGGCGGGCGGCGAAGCCGCCCTGCCCCGCGCTGCCGAAGCCAACGAAGACGATCCCCATCTGGGGCGTCGCGATATGGCGGCGAGAAAGCCAGGGAGAAAGGATGTCGTTGTCGGGCTCGCCGCCAGCGGCCGCACTCCGTACACCGTCGCCGCCCTGCAATACGCCCAGAAAAAAGAAGCGGCAACCATTGCCGTCGTGTGCAATCGCGGCTCTGAATTGGCTCGTCACGCGCGGCTTGCCATCGAGGTCGAAGTTGGCCCCGAGGTGCTGGCCGGCTCCACGAGGCTCAAGGCTGGCACTGCCCAGAAGCTGATCTGCAACATGCTCAGCACCGGAGCCATGGCCCGCCTTGGATATGTGTACGACAACCTGATGGTTAACTTGCGTCCCAAGAATCACAAGCTTTTTGAACGTGGAATCTCGATCATCGAGAACGCCGCCGGTGTGAACCACGCTCAGGCACTGCAAGCGCTTCAGTTGGCAGACGGGCGGGTGCCGCTGGCCATCCTGATGCTGAAGACAAAGACAAACCGCACAGAAGCAGAGCGCAGGTTGCGCCGCGCTGGCGGCGTTGTGAGAAGAGCTCTGGGCGACTAACGCGTTTTCAGTTTTTGACGGATGAAGCGCTGCTCCACCGAGGTTCCCCCGGGACGCGCACCGATTTTGCGCGCGCTGAGGTCGCTTACCGCTCCACCGCGAGGTGCGTCTCGGTGCGGATCACGCCCGGCATGGAATGTATTTTATCCAGCACCAGGGCGTTGAGTTCCTTCCATGCCGGGAACTCCACCACAGCATACACATCCCCGCCACCCCAGCACGCGTCCGCCATCTGCACACCAGGTAGCCCAACCATCGCGTCGGCAATATCGCGTGCCGTGCCCGCCTTTGCAGTGATTACCACATAGGCCTTCATTCCTGATTCCCTCGATCGAAAGAAATCTCTTGCCGGCTACGTCCTCAGAATAGTCCGTTCTCGATCCCCAGACAGTGATTCCCAACTTTCTTTTCCCGTAACGGATAATCCCCTGCTGAGCCGCCGAACTTCTGCACAAACACAAACGGCGGGCTCTCTTCGCTCGGCCGTCGGGGATTATGTCAACCCTGCGCTACAGCTTCGCCAACGTGTCTTTAGCCTGCCGGGCATCATCCCCGGCCAGGGGAGGCGTAAGGGCCAGTGCCTTTTGCAACTCCTCCTTGGCGCGGTCTTTCTGCCCTGCGCCGCTCAAAGCCATGCCAAGGTGGTAACGGTACTCCGGATTCTGTGGCACTTTCTGCACTACTTCGTTCAGCAGTCCCACAGCAATCACGTAGTTCCCCTTCTTGTACTGGATCCACCCCAGCGTGTCATTGATCGAAACCTGATCGGGCAGCGCCTGCTTGGCCTGTTGCGCCAGAGAGAGCGCAAGGTCGAGATTTTGTCCCTGCTGCGCGTAAACCCAGGCCAGGTTGTTCTGCAACACCGCATCGTGCGGCGCAAGATTGCTCGCTTTTTCGAAATACTGCTGCGCTTCCTTCAGGTCGCCTTTGGCCAGGTACGCATTGCCCAAGGCACCCAGCATCGTCGGATTGTTCGGGGAGACCGACAGGGCCTTCTGATAGGTCGCAATCATGTCATCCGGCTTGCCTTGCAACTGGTACACGCTCGCCAGTTGCAGATAGGAAATCAGGCTCTTCGGCTCGATCTGAATTGCCTTCTGGTATTCAGGAATCGCCTCATCGAACTTCCTGCTGTTGGCGAGCGCCGAGGCATAGATGAAATGCGCCGCCGCACGGTTCGGATTCGCGTCCAGGTACTGCTTAGCCACCTGCATTGCCTTAGGCTGCTGATTCGTCCCGAACAGCATCGCCACGTATTCGCCCACCGCTCCGTCGTACTGCGGATTCAGCTTCATCGTGGTCTGGAACTCCCGCTCGGCTTCGGCGTACTTCTTCAATCCTCCGTAGGCAAACGCCATATTCAAATGCACCGCCGGATCATTCGGCGCCGCCTGCTGCACGATGGTAAGTTCCTGCAGGGCGGTCTGATAATCCTTGGCTCCCATATCGATCGATGCCATCACGAAATGCGCCTGCGGGTTCTTGTCGTTCAGCTTGAGCAACCGGTCAGCGAACTCTTTTGCCGTCGCGTAGTCTTTCGAATCTCGATATGCCTCGGCCTGCGCTTGCAAGTAGAGCGGATTGTCGGGGAACAGCTTGATGGCTTCCTGGAATTCGCTCTTTGCCCCGGTCAGGTCGCCGGTCTTCATCAGCGCCTGTCCCAAGAAATAGTGGGCTTGTGCCGAAGTACGGATCATTTCCGGCTGGTCAAACTTCATCGATCCCGCCGCGCTGTCTTTCACCACCTGCCTAAATGTAACGATGGCCGCCGCAAAATCGCCGTGGATCGCTTGTAGCCGTCCCTTGAGCATGCTTGCCTGCACATCTCCCGGACGGTCCTTCAGCATCTGGTCGTCCAGCTTTTGCGCTTCGTCGATATGCCCCGTCATCAAGTAGGTTTCCACCAGCGCCACCTGTAACCGCTCGTTCTTAGGATCGACCAAGATTCCGCGTTGGTATTCTTTGATCGCAGCGTCCGGATTCTTTGCCGCCAGGTAGAACTCGGCGATCGCACCCGCAACCTCTGGATTCTTCGGCAGGCGATTGCGCAAATTTCCGATTACCGTCCCGGCGTCGGCGGTCCTGCCCTGCTGCTGCAACAACGCCGCCAGCCGCAGATAGTTCGCCGGAGCATCCGGGTCGTTCTTGATGGCTTCCTGCAGCACCTGCTCGGCGGCCGGCAAGTTCTGCTTGTACTGATAGAACCGCGACAGGTTGCTGTACGCCTCCAGGTTCTTGGGATTCAGCTGTATGGCCTTACGAAAATCGGCTTCTGCCTCCGCATCTTCTTTCATGCTCGCGTAGAGCACACCGCGGTTCAGATATCCGGCCGACTCATTCGGTTTCAGCTCGATGACCCGGTTGTAGGCTTGCAGTGCCTGATCGGGTTCTCTTTCCGCAAACAACGCCGTACCCAGGAGAGCGTAGCCCTCAGCGTTATTGGGATCGATTTCGATTACCTTTCGAGCCTCGTCCTCGGCTTGCTTGAATTTCCGGTTCGCCCACAAGATGTTTCCCATTTCCAGGCGGGCTTTTATGTTCTTCGGGTCATAGTTCGCGGCCAGAGTCAGTTCGTTATAGGCCTGCTGCGCATGCTGCTGCCGCAAATACACCAATGCCAACTGGTAGTGGGCATCCGCGTACTTCGGATCCTGCTGCAATGCTTTCTTGAATTGAATCGCGGCGGCGTCATACTGTTTCTTGTCCACATACTTCAGGCCGCTTTCCAGGTACTTCTTCTTGGCCTTTTCCGGATTCCCTTTGCACCCCGTCGCCGCCACCAGTGTTATGGCCATCAGCGCCGTCGCTACCGCAATTACACAACGATTCCGCATGAATTCTCCTGGATCACCGTGGGATAACCTGCTCCACATCCAAAGCTACTTGCTGGGCGAACGCAATCGCGTGCTCGCGTGCCGAATTCATATCGCCGCTCTGTACCGGCGCTGTAATTCGCACTAACGCCGCATCCGTGCGGTTCAGGCGGATCGCATCCGCCACCAAATAAACCTTGCCCCAATACTCGCTGGCGACCACCCGCCCATGAGATTGATACCAGTACAGGACGATCTGCTGGTCAAGGTCTTTGCGAATTACGTACAGATTCACCGGGACCTTGCGGCCATCGGGCAGACTCAACTGGTAGATCTCCGACACCATTGGCTGCCATCCTGCTCCCGGCAGGCAGTTCTTCGGTGAATGAATCGTTGCGCCCGTGCGTTGCGTCCGAAAATACCCGATGTACAGCCCCAAATCGCCAACACCGGATGCAAAGTAAGCCCGGTTGATGTAGTCGGTGACGCCGAGCACCTTCATGGTCTGCGGATCAAACTCGAAATCCGCCACCGAGCGATAGTCGCCAATCGTCTTCGGAAATTCGCTCAGCGGCCGCGCCGGCGGGGTGGACTCGCCATGATACTGCGTTCCCATCCCGGCGATGCCCGCCAGCAGCACCGCAATCATCGTCCAATAACGCGCTGCACTGCTCATACTTTCTTTTACCTATGCCTTTGCCTCGGCTTGTTCCTTCGGCATCCAACCTAATTTTTTCCGCACCACAATCGTCAGGCTATGCAGCGCCAGAAACAGCACCGTAGCCACCACAAAAATCACCCAACCGGAGAACTCGTGCATGAATCCCTCGGCTGCTTGTGGCCCGATGTAGTTCGTCATCAGCGCCGTAATCATCACCCGCGTGCCGTTGCTGATGATCGCCAGCGGCACCATCGCCAGGATCAGGAACCATCGCACCACGATGCTCTTTTCTGCCAGGTATCCGTAGCCAGCCGCCAAGGCTAGCAGCGACATCAGCGAGCGGATTCCGCTACAAGCTTCCACCACTTCCAAACGCATTCCCGGCATGATGAGCACATTGCCTTCTCTCATGATCGGGAACAGGTTCAGCGTCTCCAACACGCTGGTGGCAAACCGGGAAGCGATGAATTGCAGCGGGAAAACGATCTCGTTATAGATCAGTACTGGTATGGGAATAGCGAACAGCAGAAAGGCCAGCGGAAAGGCCAGCGCCCGCAACAATGCCCATCCGGAAAAGTAAATGATGAGCCCACAGATCATAAAGATGATGGAGATCCGAGTCAGAAAAAGCTCGGCTCCCAGGCTACCCAGAAACAGCAACCCCAGCGCGAACAACACAACCAGAAGACCAAGATTCGAAGGCTTCCGCACTACCGCGGCCAGCTTGTCCCGGCGCTGCCAGATCAGGTAAGCCGATAACAGCGGCACTAGAAATCCATGGGAATAATCCGGGTCTTCATACCATTGTCGGCCCAGCCGCCACAGCACCGGCGCGTACAGACCCACAACCACTGCAACCAGCAGCCAGCCCTGCCATCCAAACCTCTTGAGTTGTTGCAGAAATTCTTGGGCAGCTTCCGACTTCGATTTGCGCTTCTCGACAACAACTGCCGGCGCTTCGGTCGTGTTCACTGGTGAGGCGGTCAAATTGACGAACTGCTCCTTGTTGCTGGCCTCGTGCACGCCGGGTGGCCTCCCCATTCCTGCGGAACCCGCGCTGATCGGGATAGGTCCGCACCCTGACTTTCAACTGCACACATCCGCTTGCCGCCATGCTGCCCCCTGAGGGACAAGTAGAGCAGGGTCGCCTCAGCGCGCAACACAACTTTATAAGTTACCATCGAAATCGAGCTGCGACATGCCTTAAAGGCTCGACTACACACGAAAGTGACATTTTAGAGAATGTCACCCTATCGACACTTGACGCGAGTGCGCGTCATCGTGCGTACATCCTCCCCTCAGACGGTCCACGTACAAAATAAGCAAAGGTGGAGCTGATCCTTGAGAATTCAGCTTCAGCACGCCCCATTTGTGAGATAACCTTGAGTAGTTCTTATCAGGACATGATGAAGAAATACATCGTTACGGGCGGTGCCGGTTTCATCGGCTCCGCTCTGGTTCGTACCTTACTCTCGCCCGGCGATGCCACCGTGGCAGTCATCGACAACCTCTCCACCGGTCACCGCCGCAACCTCGACGAGGTGGTGGGAAAAATTGCCCTCCACCAGGTAGATATTCGGGATTTCTCTTCAATCCAGAAGATCGTTGCCGGCGCCGACACGGTCTTCCATATCGCGGCCGTCCCCTCGGTTCCCAAGTCCATCGTCGATCCGGTTCCCTCCCACGAGTCCAACATTGACGGAACCTTCAACGTCCTGCGTGCCTGCGTGGAGGGCAAGGTGCGCAAAGTGGTTTACGCCGCCTCCTCCTCGGCCTACGGAGACACCCTCGTGCTTCCCAAGGTCGAGACCATGCTCCCCAATCCGAAGTCACCGTATGCCGCCCAGAAGCTCATGGGAGAGTATTACTGCTTCACCTTTTCTTCCTGCTACGGTCTCGACGCCACCTCCCTGCGTTTTTTCAACGTGTATGGCCCGCGCCAGGACCCCAGCAGCCCGTACTCCGGCGTCATCTCCGTCTTCATGACCTGCCTCTTGCAGGGTACATCTCCGACAATTCACGGTGACGGCGAGCAGACCCGCGACTTCACCTACATCGAAGACGTTGTTGATTTAGTGATCAAGGCTTCGAAGGCCCCGGGGGTCGCCGGCAAGGTCTTCAATGCCGGTAATGGCAACTGCTATTCGCTAAATGAGATCTGGGCCATTCTGCAAAAGATTGAAGGTGTAACCATTCCAGCGAAATACGGCCCTCCCCGCGCGGGTGACGTCCGCGACTCACAGGCGGATACCACGGCAGCAATGAATGAACTCGGACACTCGCCTCGTTTCAGCATCGAAGAAGGCCTCCGCCGGACGCTCGCCTGGTACCGGGAGAGCCTGGTGGCAGCAAACAAGGCGTAGCCTCGAATGGGTGGGGGGCCGGATCTTTATGGGTGAACGGGCTTTTTGCTAGCTGTTAACTGCTCACAGCTAATTGCGAATCACCAATTACAACCAATTACTAATTACCAATCACTTTCTCCGTGTCCTCCGCGCCTCCGTGGTGAAATACTCCGCCTATGCTCCGCGTATTCGCCGTCCTTTTGCTCTGCACCACGACATTCGCCCAGAGCGAAAATCTCCAATCCCGCACATGGTTTGAGCAGGCCCGCTTCGGCATGTTCATCCACTGGGGCATCTACAGCCTGCTGGGCGACGGCGAATGGGTCATGCAGACCCAACACTTCACCGGCCCGCAATATGAGCAACTAGCGGCACAGTTTTATCCGGTGAAGTTCGACGCAGGGCAGTGGGTCTCACTCGCCAAGCAGGCGGGCATGCACTACATCGTCGTCACCTCGCGCCATCACGACGGCTTCTCTATGTTCGCCACGAAACAAAACACGTACAACGTCGTCGACGCCACTCCCTACGGCCAAGACATCATCCGCCAGCTCGCCGATGAATGTCACCGGCAGGGCATCAAGCTTTTCGTCTATTACTCGCAGCTTGACTGGCATCATCCCGACTACTACCCACTCGGCGGCACCGGACAGTGGGAAGGCCGTCCGCGCAACGGCCAGTGGCCGCGCTATCTCGATTTCGTAAACGCGCAGCTCACCGAGCTCTTCACCAATTACGGCGAGCTCGGCGGCGTCTGGTTCGATGGCATGTGGGACAAGCCCGAAGCCGACTGGCAACTGCCTAAGACCTACTCGCTGATTCACCGGCTACAGCCCGGCGCGCTCATCGTCTCCAACCACCACAAGACGCCCAACCCGGGCGAAGACGTTCAGACCTTCGAGAAAGACCTTCCGGGTGAGAACACCACGGGATGGGGCGGTGCCACCATCAGTCAGCTCCCGCTCGAAACCGCCGACACCATGTATCGCAGCGGCTCCTGGGGCTACAACATGCGCGACATGGAGCCCAAATCGCTGGGAGATCTCATTCAGTACCTGGTTCGCGCCGCCGGCAACAACGCAAACTTCCTGCTCAACGTCGGCCCCATGCCCAATGGAGAAATCCAGCCCGCCTTCGCCGCCCGCCTGCACGAAATCGGCAACTGGATGAAAACCTACGGCGACTCCATCTATGGAGCCCAAGGCGGCCCCATCAAACCCCGCGGCTGGGGCGTCACCACGCAAAAAGGCAACACGGTTTACGTTCACATCCTCGATTGCACGCTGACCGTGCTCGCGCTGCCCGGCATATCGAAGCCAATCCGCACCGCGCACCTGATGAACGACGGGGTAAGAGTGAACTTCAGCACCTCCGAAGGTAACCTCGTACTCCAGCTCCCTCCGCGTTCAAAAGACACCATCGACCAAGTGATTGTGCTGGAAACCCAGTAACAAAGCTGCCAGTGCTTAGTCTCGGGCCGCAGATTGTGATGCTGCTTTGCAAGCACTGGCCTTAGTAAGCGTGACCCACTGGCTGGGGTATCCATCACGCTTGCCGGACCTCCTCGAGACCTGAAACTGCTTACTCCCTTGCCAACTCCCCTGCTCTCAGCGCATTATTCTCCGCTGCGGATAATTCACTCTCTCCGGAGACCCTACGTGAAACGCCTCGCGCAGCTTGCTATCCTCCTATTCCTCGCTCTCCCGCTCTTCGCCCAATCCGACGGCTGGATCCAGCTCTTCAACGGCAAAGACCTCACCGGATGGCACCATGTCGGCCCCGGCTCCATGACGGTCGAGAACGGACTCATCCAAACCCATGGCGGCATGGGCCTGCTTTACTGGACAGCCGGCCCTGTCGGCAACTGCATTCTCCGCGTGGTCTACAAAATGCGCGACGCGAACGACAACTCCGGCGTCTTTATCCGCATTCCCATCGAGCCTCGCGAAGAGTGGATGCCCGTGCACTACGGCTACGAAGTGCAAATCGACAACCACCCCGAAACCTCGAACGAAGACGAGTACCACGTCACCGGCACGCTCTATTCGCTGACTAAGCCGCTCGCCAAGCCCGGCAAGCCCGGCCCACAGTGGAACACTATGGAGATCACCATCGACGGTCCGCACACCGTGGTCATCCTCAACAGCGTGAAAGTTACCGACTACACGGAGGGCGATCCCGTACCCGCAAAGAAATTCGATTTCGAACCCTGGCGCGGGCGCCGCCCCATGGTCGGCTGGATCGGTCTGCAAAACCACAGCGACAACGACATCGTGTTCTTTAAAGAAGTCGCCATCAAGCCGCTGGCGAAGTGATGGCACAGCCGACCTTCAGGTCGGCGTCTCAGGGGTTTGTACTAATTCGGGCTTCAGCCCATGTCGAACAATCTTTGCTGTTGTCATCGCGAGCCCGCCGTGGGGGGCGTGGGATCTGCTTTTTAAGCGAGGAGTGAAATAACGCCATGTCGAAAAACTTCACCCGCCGCAGCTTTCTCCAAACCACCGGACTCGCGCTCGCCGCTAGAACCATCGCGCTCCCCGAGCCCGCCTACACCCAACAATGGGCCTCCGGCCCCAGCGCACAGCTGGTCAACTTCGGCATCGTCGGCATTGGCATGCAAGGCTCCGGACTGCTGAAGACCGCCGTCGAGCTTCCCGGCACCAAATGTCTGGCTGCCTGCGATCTCTGGGACGGCCGCCAGACCCTCGCCAAAGAAATTGCCGGCCCCAACATCGCCGTCACGCGCAAATATCAGGAGCTCCTCGCCAACCCCGACATCCGGGCCGTCATCATAGCCGTGCCCGACCACTGGCACAAGCAAATCGTCCTCGACGCCGTCGCCGCCAACAAAGACGTCTACTGCGAAAAACCCATGTCCCACACGGCGGCAGACGGTGCCGCCATCGTCGCCGCCGCTAAAAAGTCCGGACGCATCGTCCAGATCGGCTCGCAGCGCACCAGCTCCGCCCTGCTCGCCAAGGCCAAGCAGGTCTATGACTCCGGAGCCATCGGCGAGCTGCTCTCCGTCGAACTCTCCCTCGGTCGCAACGATCCCACCGGCGCGTGGGAGTATCCTCCGCCTCCCGGCCTCGCGCCCGAAAACTTCGACTGGGACACCTGGCTCGGCACCGCGCCCAAAAAGCCCTTCGACCCCATCAACTATGCGCGCTGGCGCTGCTGGAAGGAATACGGCACCGGCGTCGCCGGCGACCTCATGGTGCATCTGGTCAGCGGCATGATGTTCGTCGCCGGCATCAACCAGGCGCCCTCTCGCGCCTTCGCCACCGGAGGCATCGTCCGCTGGAAGGACGGCCGCAACATGCCCGACCTGCACTACGCCATCTTCGAGTACGGACAGGTGCCGGTATACGTGCGCCTCACCCTCGGTACCGAAACCGCCGAGATGACGCGCCTCATGGGACCAAAAGGTCTGCTCGAAATCCGCGAGCGCGATTTTACCTATATCTCACAACGTGGAATCGACGTCGCCCCCAGCTATTATGACCAGGGATTCCCCACCGCCATGCGCCACACATACGAAACCGACTGGCACAAGGAGCACGACCCCGCTCCCGGAAAGGGGTTCGTCAGCGATGCCATGGTTTACACCGGACCTTCCTACGACGACCTCGCGCCTCATATGTGGAACTTCTTGGAAGCTGTGCGCACCCGCAAGCCCGTCGTGCAAGATGCGGTTTTCGGCCACCACGCAGCCGCCGCCTGCCACATGGCGAACCAGGCCTACTTCCGCAAGTCACTAGTGACCTGGGACGAATCTACCAGCACGATCAGGGGGTAGGTTTGGATCGTCGGTCGAGTCAGGCTGTGCGAGTAAGGCTAGTGATGCCTGCAACCAGAAGCGCTGCCAGCAACCATCCGAGGACGATTCGGACCCACCGAAAGACCTGCCAAAAGTGCGCGGCTGGAAAGGTCCCCAGTCATTCCGCACACTTCGACTGGCCCCCAACTGAAGCTATGAACGCCATCGATTTCGAGTGTCCCGAATGCGGAGCGAAACCTGGCGAGCGCTGTCGCAACGTTTGCCGGCAAATGGCAGCCGGTCGCGCATGCGAAGCGCAAGCGGGCGGCATTCGAGGATGAGATGCGGCGAGTGGAGAGCGATTCGCCGCCGGCGCCTAAGCCACTGAAGGAGACTTTAAAAGAAACCTTTTGAAACGCCTGCTCCTACACTACGTAGTTATTCTGGCGGATTTACGGGATAAAACCGCTACTTCGCGATGCTCTGGATGCAACCGGGGCAGAAGCAGGATCTCCGGAGGGGCGGTTGAATCTGGGGTTCATGTACGAGCAGGGACGCGGAGTGCCGCAGGACGATGCAGAAGCTGCACATTGGTATGCCACTGCAGCCGAACAAGGCTTGCTTCCTGCGGAATGGAATTTAGCGGTTGCCTACGAGAAAGGGCGCGGTATTCCGCGGGATTACAAGCAGGCCCGTTACTGGTATGAGCAGGGGGCCCATGCGGGCGACAAACAG
>Ga0306921_10001721_pt1 | contig 21491 bp, 17 predicted proteins | sample sta12Cox44000080_FD_203760 | JGI IMG/M metagenome (GOLD analysis project Ga0306921, IMG submission 203760) | Lab enrichment of tropical soil microbial communities from Luquillo Experimental Forest, Puerto Rico - statoxic.12C.oxic.44.000.080 (v2)... | ecosystem: Environmental > Terrestrial >...
GACCAGGTCACCGGTCTCGGATCGGTCGACGCGAACGAGCTGGCCAACCACTGGGCGGCCAAGGTCGCGACCACGACCACGCTCGCCGCCGCGAGCCCGAGCTTCGGCGCGGGCGCCAACGCGAGCTTCACCGCCACGGTGACTCCGGCAGGCGCGGGCTTCGGCTCGCCCGCGGGCGGCCGCGTGCAGTTCTCGGTCGACGGCGCGCCCTCGGGCAGCCCGGTGCTGGTCGCGCCGAGCCAGGGCGCGTTCACCGCCATGTTCTCCACGACCACGCTCTCCGCGGGTCCGCACACGCTCTCCGCGAGCTACGGCGGGAACCTCGTCTACGACGCGTCGAGCTCGGGCCCCGTCGGCGTCGCGGTTTCGGACTTCACGATCTCCGCGAACCCGACGACGGCGAGCGCGACCGCGGGGAGCTCTGCGAGCACGACGGTCACGGTGAGCACCACGGACGGCTTCGCGGGCGCGATCACCTTCAGCTGCGCGCCCTCGAACGCGTCGGTCGAGATCGGCTGTTCGCTCGCTCCGATGTCGGTCGCGCTGGGCGGCGGCACGACCACGCAGTCGGCCCTGCTCACGATCACGACCACCGCGCCGCACGCGGCGAGCGCGAGCACGTGGATCGGCAGCGAGCTGCTCGCCGCCCTGCTCGTGCTCGGCCTGCCGCTCCAGCGCCGCAGGAAGAGCGTCGGCCTCGCCACCGCGCTGTTCGTGCTCGCCTCGTCGGGCCTGAGCTGCGGTGGCGGCGGCGGCGGTGGCGGCGGCGGCAGCAGCGCGACCGCTTCGGCGCGTCCGGCCGCGCCCACCGACCTCGTCGCGACGCCCGGCGAACAGCAGGTCGCGCTGAGCTGGACGGACAGCAGCAAGGTGAGGCACTTCGACGTGCGCCGCTCGACCACGAACGGCGGCCCCTACGCGAAGATCGCGAGCCCCACTACGGCGAGCTTCACCGACCTGGGCCTCACCGGCGGCACCACCTACTTCTACGTCGTCGACGCCGCGACCGCGACGGGCACGAGCTCACCCTCGGCCCAGGTCTCGGCCACGCCGAGCAACCCCGGCACGCCCGCCGGCCACTACACGGTCACCGTCACCGGGACCAGCGGCGGCACCGTTCACAGCGTCGACGTCCCGCTCACCGTGAACTGACTCGCGCGCCGAGCGGCGGCTAGCCGCGCGACTTGTCGAGCCAGATCGGCGGGAGGCCCTTCTGGATCTCGATCGCGCCGAACTCGCTGCGCGCCTGGGGACCCTTGAGCTTGGCCCAGGTCGCCATCTCCTTCAGGCCCTCGCGCAGGCCGATCGCGTCGCGGTGCCCTCCGAAGATGCGCGCGAACTTCTGGTGGCTGCAGAAGGCGTGCAGCACCTCCTTGCGCGCCTCGACGTGCACGGTCTTGCCCGCGGCGCCCATTGCCTCGCGCACGAGATCCGCGAGCTCGTTCACGGACACCGGGGTGTCGGACCCGACGTTGATCACCTGGCCCAGCGCCGCCGGCGTCTCGACAGAGCGCGCGATCGCGGGCGCCACGTCGCGCACGTGCGTGAAAGCGCGCGTCTGCGTGCCGTCGCCGAAGATCGTGCACGGCTCGCCGCGCATGAGCTGGTTCATGAAGATCCCGATCACGTTGCGGTACTTGTCGCCCAGGTTCTGGCGGCTGCCGTACACGTTGTGCGGGCGGAAGATCACGTAGTCCAGACCGAAGAAGTGCTTGGCCGTGCGCAGGTCGTGCTCGACCGCGAGCTTCGCGACGCCGTACGGATCCTCCGGCATGGGGATCATCTCTTCGGTCATCGGCGGCTCGAGCGCGCCGTACACCGCGATGCTCGAGGTGAACACGAAGCACTTCACCTCGTGTCTGATCGACTCGTTGATCAGGTTCACGCTGCCGACGACGTTGTTCGTGTAGTTGAAGCGCCGGATGAAGTGGGACAAGCCCTCGGCCGCGTACGCCGCCAGGTGGTAGACGTAGTCGAAGCGGTGCCGCCCGAACAGCTCGCCGACCAGCGCGTGGTCGGTGACCGAGCCGCGCACGAAGGTCGCCCCCTTCGGCACGTTCCCGGCGTCGCCCCCGGAGAGGTCGTCGAGCGCGACCACCTCGTGGCCCAGCGCGAGCAACGCATCGACCGTGTGGCTGCCCATGAACCCGGCGCCACCCGTGACCAGAGACCTCTTCGCCATCGTCCCTCCACGACCCCGGGGGCTTAGGTTCCCGGATGGGACGGGCTTCGCAAGCCTCGAGCCTGCTGCGGTCAGATCGCGCAACGGTGCGAGGATTGCCGTCCCATCAAGGCGTGTACGCCTTCTCGCCGTGCTGGGAGAGATCGAGGCCCGCGAATTCGTCCTCGTCCGGGACCCGCAGCCAGAGAACCACGTCCACGACCTTGAGCAGGATCAGAGCTCCGAGAAAGCAGTACACGCCGGTCACGGCGACCGCGAAGGCCTGGATGCCGAGCTGCGCGCCGTTGCCGAAGAAGAGCCCGTCCGCACCCGCCGGGTTGACGGACTTCGAAGCGAAGAGCCCGCACATCAGCGTTCCAGCAGCTCCTCCGACGCCGTTGTTGCCCACGACGTCCAGCGAGTCGTCGTAGCCGAAGCGCGCCTTGGCGTTGCAGGCCATCGAACAGACGACGCCCGCCACGGCTCCGATGGCGAGTGCCGAGACCGGGCCGACGAAGCCCGAGGCCGGGGTGATCGCCACCAGACCTGCGACGGCGCCGCTGGCCGCACCGAGCACGGTCGGCTTGCTCTTCGTGATCCAGTCCGAGTAGATCCACGACAGGACCGCGGCTGCGGTCGCGCTGTTCGTCGCCACGAAGGCACCGGTCGCCAGTGCCCCGGAGCGGAGCGCGCTGCCCGCGTTGAAGCCGAACCATCCGACCCACAACAGCGCCGCGCCGACGACGGCCAGCGGCAGGTTGTGCGGCACCATCCGCTCCTTCGGGTATCCCAGCCGCTTTCCCATGACCAGCACGGCGGCCAGCGCCGACGCTCCGGAGCTGAGGTGGACGACCGTTCCCCCGGCGAAGTCCAACGCACCCATGCCCCCCTTGGTTCCGATCCAGCCGCCGTTTCCCCAGACCCAATGGGCGAGCGGATCGTAGACCAGCGTGGTCCACAACAGACTGAAGAGGATGAAGGCGCTGAACTTCATCCGCTCGGCAAAGGCGCCGGTGATGAGCGCCGGAGTGATCACCGCGAACATGCACTGGTAGATCATGAAGCACTGGTGCGGGATGGTGGGTGCATGGTCCGGGTTCGGGCTGGCGCCGACGCCATTCAGCCCGAACCAGCCGAGGCCCCCGATCAGGTGACCATGGTCCGGTCCGAAGGCCTTTCGAACCGTGCAGTGCCTGGAGATCGAGAATCGCCTAGAAGCCGAGCATCGCTGAACAGACTGTGGGCAGCGACCTGCAGCGCACCGGCTCAGCCGCCGCAGATGCGGAACAGCGAGTAGGCGATCATGCCGAGGTTCAGGTAGGCGGTGGCGGACATGCCAGGCGCCCGATAGAGCGGGTGGACCCGGTAGCCGATCCAGAACAGCGCGCGTGCGGCGACGAACACGATCGCGCACGCCCATACCACGGCCAGCTAGGCGAGCGGAACGAGCGTGGAGAGCGCGAGCGAGGCGACGGCGAATACGAAGCTCTGCTGCAGCGTGTTGTCGGCGACGCGCCCGTCGATCTCCATCCGGCGGCTCTCCGCGCCGCGCGTCGGATCGATCGCCTCGCTGGTGAACCGCGAGTTTCCGACGGTCGCGAGCATGGCGAACAGCGGGATCAGCGCGAAGACGTCGGCCCGCAGCGCGTAGGCGAGCCGCTCGCCCGGCGAGTCCGCGATCGCGGGCCGCGGCATCATTCGCTCCAAGAGCCAGACACTCGCCGCCATCGCGACGACCCCGCTCGCCGCGCCCATCGCGACGACCCGCTGGTCCGCCTTCACCGCTACGGTCCACCCGCGCAGGTGAAGCGGGCGCATCCGTCGAACGCCAGGGGAATCGTGCCGTTCTCGTTCCTGTAGCCGGCGTCGATCGGTGCGTTCGACATCCCGAGGTAGGGATTGCGTGCCGTGAGCGTCGAGGTGCCTGCCTTCGGGTCGATCGTCCACTGCGCCCACCACGACATCCCGGTGTGATTCGTGCCGCCGGGCGCGCCAAAGCTCGTCTCCTGCCAGTTCGCGCGAATCTGCAGCGCGTCCTTGAGGCCCGCCGTCCGGGCCACGGTCTGACTCATCATCACGCAGCCGGTGCAGGTGAAGTGACCCTCGACGCTCCCGATCACGACCGCTCGTGTCTCCGCAGGTGCGCGGACGAGCGCCGCGATGACGGGATGGGTCACACCTCCGTGCTGCACCAAGATCGTCGGCCGGCCCGCTCCGCAGCCGATCTTCGCGACCAGCCAGTCGGTGTCGATGCCGCTCTGGCGCTGTCCTTCGAACGGGAGCCCGATCACGCAGATCGTGCCGATCGGCGTCGGCATCAGCGCCGCGCGCTGCGTCGTGTCGGCGATCTTGTCCTGCCACGCCGGCTTGCGCGAGAGCAGCGCGTAGAAGTACGGGCGGGCCTGGAACTCCTCGGCCGGGAACCAGCGCCCGTAGTCGACGCCCGAATCGTGGTTGCCCGTGACCTCGAGATGCGGGATCGACGCGGCGTCGAAGCGATCGAACATCCGGGTGCGGATCCGCTTCCACTCCGCGTCGTTCGGGCGACCTTGCATGTTCGGATCGTCGTCGAGCCAGCCCGTCGTCCCCTGGTCCGGGCCACCCGTCGAATCGGTGAGGTCGCCGACCTGGACGACGAAGTCGGGCTTCCAGGCCAGGATGTCGCGCACCATCGCGTCGAGCAGCTTCACCCGCACCGAGTCGTCGCCCGGGTCGATCGTGGTGACGTAGTTCTGCACGTCGGGGACGACCGCGATGCGGGCCGTCGGCGATGGTCCAGCGCCCGCGGTCAAGAACGCTGCGAGGAGCGCGGCAAGGCTGCTCACGCTAGAGAGTGTCGCGGACGGTGGGCGTCCGGCCAGGGGGAGCTCGAACGTTGATTCTGCGAGGGGGGATCCTGCTCGCGCTGCTCGGCGTCTGCGCACCGTGGGCTGGCCACGCGCAGACCAACGTCGTCGTGGAGTGGTCCGTGGAGCAGAAGCTGGAGCCGCCGACCTGTTCGGCCCACTCCAGCTCGTCGACGGGTCCCGTGGTCATCCAGCTCGATGAGTCGGGCCTGGGCGAGAGCCCATCATTCGTGCCGAGGCTCGAGCAGACCGTTCGGCTCAAGCCGCCCTTCGACCAGCTCTGTCACCTGCGCGGCGTGACGAATCCCCCGATCAAGATCTCCGTCAAGCGCGAGACCATCGGCGGCGGCCGCTACTGGGTGAAGATCGAGCGCCAGGATCCACCGACTCGCGGGTTCATTTGCAGCGTTCCCGGAATGTCGCCTGGACCCGCGGGGATCGCGCTGCTCCCGGTGGGCGAGGACTCGTTCTTTCCGCTCGCCGAGCTCCAGCCCGGCGTTCCGAAATCACACGACCTCAAGCGGAACATCGCGTCGAACGTGGTCACGGTGCAGAACGAGATCCGCCTCACCGTGAGCCCGTGCGCACCGAAGGCCGGGTCGAGTGGAGACGGCTCGGTCCTCCTCAAGTCGACGCCACCGCTCGGACAGAACCCGTGGCCCGTCACCGAGACGTTCGTGCCTCTGAAGCAGCTCCAGCCACGCGCAGCAGGAACGCCGGACAAGATCGTGTTGGGAGTGACCGGACCGATCTTCCCCGACTCGAAAGAGGCGCGCGACCCCAACCATGCGATCGTGCCGTACCGCACACCCAGGACTCGTGCGCAGTGGCTGAACGACGATGCGGCGGGCGGGATCTGCTTCTATCTCGACACCGTCGAGCTGGGGCTGCCCGAGATCGAGGTCTACTACCCCAAGGAGTTCTGGGACGCGCGCGACAGCAAGTGCTGGTTCGGAGCAGTGCGCTGGCACGAGCAACAGCACGTCTCAGTCCTCGAAACCATCTACCGTCAGCTCCAGGAGGACATCGACAAGCTGGCGCACTCCCCCGGCGTGCCGTCCCCGGGCAAGCCCGCGTTTGCCCACGACGAAGCCGAGATGGAGCGGATCAAGGCCGCTTTCTCGGACCCCGTGCAGACGCTCCTGGCGAAGGCCAAGGCCGACGTACTGGATTCCGCCCGGTTCATCGACGACCTCAACGCCCATGCCATCGAGAATGGCTACTGCGCGATGCCGACCAACGACATCCAGCAGTGGCTCCGGTGATCGCGATCCCGGGCTAGATCAGCGTCATTCCGCCGTCGACGATCAGCACCTGGCCCGTCGAGTAGCTCGCGCGGATCAAGTGGAGGTAGGCCTCGGCCACTTCGTCCGGCTCGCCCGCGCGCGGGAGCGGGAGCCGCGCGGTCATGCGGCGGAGCTGCTCCGCGCGCGTCTCATCGGGGATGGAGTTCCACACCTCGGTGAGCACGAGCCCCGGGCACACCGCGTTCACGCGCACGGGTGCGAGGTCGACCGCGAGCGCGCGCGTCAGGTGCTCGATTGCCCCGGCCATCGCCGTGTTGAGGGCTGCGCCCTTGCGCGGCCGGTGAGCCACCACGCCGTTCGTGAGCGTGATCGAGCCCTGCTGCGAGATGCGGCCCTGCGCGTGCTTGATGGCCGAGAGCGCGCCCCAGAAGCGCACCGCGAAGACGGCGTTCGCCCGAGTGAGGTCGAGCTCCGCGATCGTCGTGGGCCGCCGCAGCGCGGGCCAGTCCCCGGCGGTGAAGACGAGGTGGTCGAACGGCCCGCTCCTCTCGAAGAACGCGGCGACGCTCGCTTCGTCCTTCACGTCGACCGCCGAGCCCGACGCCGCCGCGCCGAGCCGCTTCACCGCTGCCTCGACTCGCTCCGCGCCGCTCGACCCGACGACGACCTGCGCGCCTTCGCGGACTGCGCGCGCCGCCACCGCGAAGCCGATGCCGGAGCTCCCACCGATGACGACGACGCGTTGGCCTTCCAGGGTGGACACGCGCAAAGGATCGCACGAGCCGTGCCGTTCTTGCGTGCCCCCGGCCCCGCCCGGCGCGAACGCCGATCGAAACCCTCTGCTTTGGCGCCCACTTGCGAGCCGCCCCCGCGCCCCGGACTTTTGCTACGCTGCCGGCCCGCGCGCGCCCATAGCTCAGTTGGATAGAGCGTCAGGTTGCGGACCTGAAGGTCGCATGTTCGAGTCATGCTGGGCGCGCCAGCGACGAACGTCGTCCCGAACGAATGCTATGGTGCGCTGGGCGCCGGCCGCGGCGCTACTTGACGACTTCCAGCTTGACCTTCGCCTTGCCGGCCTTCACGAAGTCGAGCTCCTCGGCGGCGCGCCGCGTGACGTCGATGACGGCCGGGCTCGACGCGCCCAGCCGGTCGTTGACAGTGACGACCACGCTCTTTCCGTTCGCAACGTTCGTCACCTTCACCTTGGTGCCGAGGGCGAGCTTCTTGTGGGCGGCGGTGAGCCCGTTCTTGTCGTAGGGCTCGCCGCTGGACGTCTTCTTGCCCTGAAAGCTGTCGTTGTAGAAATTGGCGACGCCCTTCTCCGATTGAGCGACCGCGATCCCCGCCATGCTGAGGACGACGAAGACGAAGGCGACAACGATGCCGCGATTCAGCGCTTTCATTCAGGCTCCCTTCCGTGATCGCGGCTCACATCGCCTGGCCGCTGGGTCGTAAAGCAAAGCGGCTACCAACTCCCAGTGTCTCGAACAGTACCACGCGTGATCTCGGCAGAGCCTAGACCGAGATCTACGATTTTCGGCGAAGCTCGCGGACCCTGAAGGTCGCATGTTCGAGTCATGCTGGGCGCGCCAGCGACGCGACGAGCCGGGCCGGAGTCGGGTCCTGTTCTGGACGGGAACGATGACATTTTCCTGACGGAACTCTGACTTCTGTCAGAGTTAATGGCGATTAATCATCATTCCGGCGGGCGATCGGTAGGATCGCAAGCATGAGTCCCCGAAGACTATTCGCGCTCGTCCTCGTCTCGTGTATCGCCCAGTCGCGCCAGGCCGCCGCAGCGACTGCCAGCTACCAGCTTTTCGGCACGGTCACCCAGGTGATCGGCCCCAACACAGCCGGGCTCGCCGCGGTCGGCGTCAAGAAGAACGCCGCGGTCACGATCGAGTGGACCGAGGAGCTGACGACCCCCCTCCACAGCACCGATCCGGTGAAACACGTCGCGGACTACTGGGCGACCACGCCCGACAACGGAATCACTGCCTTCACGGTCACGATCGGAAGCTGGACGGCGACGGCGGCCAACGCGCCAGACCCGAACGACCCCACCGAAAACATGATCGCCGTCGCCGATGGCTTCGAGGGCGGACCGATGGACCAGCTGGACCTGTCACACACGGCGACGGACACGGGGAACCTGGTCACGGACAGCAATCCGATCGGCTCCCAGATCGTGCTGGACCTCGTTGCGAAGCGGGGCGGCGGGAGCACGGGCCTGGCGCTCGGGGACCAGACGCCCAGTCAGTATCCCGACAGCTCCGGCGAAGTGATCGGCCCGGGCGCGACGGTGGAGTTCAAGATTCCCGGACCGGACCCGACCGCGAAATGCCGCGCCGCGCAGATCGCCGCCGCGGGGACGCTCTGCCAGAGCGCGCTCGGGTGTCTCGCCGCCTACGCGAAGGCCCCGAACAAGGACCCGATGCTCGTGAATCTGCAGACCTGCGAGAGCAAGGCGCGCGACAGGTTCGTGGCGGCCTTCGACAAGCAGACGGCAGCCGCCGCGAGTCACGGGCTGAGCTGCGGCACCAGCGAGGACGGCGCGACGTTCGATGGCCACTTCGACACCGCGGAGACGGCGGTCGTCGACCTGGTCGATTCGGTCCAGCCCCAAGCCCCGACGGTGATCGCGCCTCTGCTGTCGGGTGCCGGCTCGATGTGCAGCACAGGCGCAAAGGCGGAGTCGAACAACGTGCTCAAGCCTTCGTCGAAGGTCGATCTCCTCCGGGAGAACGCTCGCATCAAGCTGACCAACGCCGCGAACAAGCTCATCGCCAAGGCGGAGGCCAAGGGAATCACTTTCGATCCCGCGCCGGACGTCGCCGGGATCGTGTCGTCGATCGACGCGCTGATCGACGACATCGTCACGGAGGTGAACGGACCATAGCGAGTGTGAGTCACCCCGAAGACGCCACGGCCGGCTTCCGAGGGTGGTTGCTCGCTTGGCGTCAGCGACGCTGCCGGCCCGATCATCTCTGACCAAAATCGCCCTCACGAGGGCAGGTTCGAGGCAGCGCTCTCCGCGACCCGCTCCGTGCCCGCGGTCGGCCGCTCGAGCAGATGATCCGCGATCCGGCGCAGCACGCCGGGCGCGAACAACATGGCGAAGTGGCCGACGTCGGGAACGTGGACCTCGCGCTCGTGGCGCGCGAAGACGCGCGGGATCACTAGGCTGTCGGCGCCGGCCACGATCGACATGAAGTCGACCCCGGCGGCGGCCGCGCGCGAGGCGTCGAGCCGCTCGACGAGCGCCGAGTCGGGCCGTAGCTCGCGGCCGATCCGCGACCACAGCCAATACGCGCTGTAGGTGCCACCGTGCGGTGTACCCAGGGTGATGCAGCGGTCGACGCGCCGCGCGCCGCCGAGCTCCTGCAGGTAGAGCCGCGCCACCAGCCCACCCAGGCTGTGGCAGACCAGGTCGATCCGTCCGCCGCGCACGTGGCGGCGCAGATACTGGCGCAGCGCGACTGCGGCAGGCTCGACGCCGGCGCTCGACGCGTAGTCGAACGAGAGGACCGGGCCGAGCCCACGGAAGCGCAGGTACTGCGCAAGCGGCAGGAGCGCCGAACGGCTGGACAGGTAGCCGTGCACGAGCACGACGGTGCGCTGCTCGCGGCGCCGCGGTGTGAGAGGCTCCGACTGCACCCGCCCGAACGGGCAGAGCGCACCGATGCCGAGCAGCGCCAGCGCTTCCTGCGCGATCAAGCGCCAGACCGGCACCGCCGACGGCGGGTAGTCCCGGATCATTGGTGCGCCAATCTTAGCCTCGCCGGTTCGTGCGGGCCGCACGGTCGGAGTGTGACTCCGCATTTCACGTTGCAGCTGGCGCCCTGGGGCACCAAGGGCGGGGAGCATCTCGCGTTCGCGATGACGCACGCGGAGTTCATCCTACTGCGACCGCTTCGACGCGGTCGGAAACATGCGCCGCTCGGTGACGAGCCCGCAGCAAGGCGATCTATGCGTTCGATCCCGACCGGCGCCTGATCGAGATCCGCCACCAAGAGATGACGTAACCCGCTCCTCGATGCGCGCCGTACCAGAGCTTGTTGGGACCGTGTTGGGACTTCGGCTCGATCGGCCGCGAAATGCAGGCCCGACTCGTCCCACGACGGCTCGAAATGCTGTAGCGACACGGGGTTAGCGGCGGCGCCGATCCCGTTGCGGACCCGAAGCTCGCATGTTCGAGTCATGCTGGGCGCGTCGGGGCCTGGTCCAGCCCTCCTCGGGATCCCTGCAGCGATGCCTCCGAGTCTGCGTTCCAGCGAGACGCATCGGCCTCGCTGCCGGTGCGAATCGTCGTCGGAACGTCATGCCTCGCTTTCCCCGCTCCCTCGGTTTCGCCATCGCGCTCGCGTAGAACTTCGCCTCGCGTCCGCGATTCCGCGGGCGATCGCTGCGCACAACTCACTGGAGGTCACATGCCGAAGTCTTCCCTGGTCGCCTGGGTGGCGCTTGCGACAGCTCTCGGGGCCAGTCATCCGGTCCACGCCGCGCAGCCCAACGTGGCGGATATCGACACCGTGGTCGTGATCTACCTCGAGAACTGGAGCTTCGACAGCCTGTTCGGACGGTACCCGGGCGCGAACGGCATCTCCAAGGCGACCCCGGATCAGTTCACCCAGCTCGACCGCGATGGCTCGGTGATGAGCGGCTTGCCGCCGGTGTTCGGCGGCATGAATTCCGGCGTCGCCGTCGGAGCACCGCAGGCGCCGGTGAACCTGACGCAGGCGCAGACGGGCGCCTACCTGAGCACGTTCAACCACCCCTATACCTATCGCGCGCTGTTCCAGTCCAACGGCGACCTCTCCAACAATACGCCGCTCGACTACACCACGCGCGACATGTACCACCGGTTCTACGAGAACCAGATGCAGATCAACGGCGGCGCGAACAACAAGTTCGCCGCGTGGGCCGATTCGGGCGGTCTGGTGATGGCGTACCACGAGCACACCGCCGATCAGCCGCTGTGGAACGTGGCCCAGAAGTTCACGCTCGCGGACAACTTCTTCCAGTCGGCGTTCGGTGGCTCGTACCTCAACCATCAGTTCCTGATCTGCTCGTGCGCGCCGATCTATCCGCAGGTGGGCGGCGTGCCGACGAACCCCAACCCGGGCGGCTCCGCACAAGCGCCGTCGAAGGTGCAGGCGGACGGCTTCACGCTCCTGACGACCGCTTCTTCGCCGCCATTGGCGGCCGGGGGTCCGCCGGCGTTCGTCGCCAGCACGATCCTGACGCCCCAGCTCGATCCCAACACCTTCCAGCCCTCCGCGACGGGCACGTTCTTCACCGTGAACACCTCGCAGCCGCCCTATCCTCCGAGCGGCAACGGCCAGACTGGACCGAACGGGCCACAGGATCACGTCAACCCGCTGGCGGCGACGACCATTCCGCCCCAGACGCAGACGACGATCGGTGATCTGCTCGATGCCGCGGGAGTGAGCTACGCCTGGTACGCGGGCGGAATGGGCGACTACAGCACGCCGGGAACGGCGATGACGCTGGCGCCGTTCGCGGATCAGACCGGAACGAACGTCCCGCACTTCCAGTATCACCACAACCCATTCAATTTCTACGCCAAGTTCGATCCGCAGGGTCACTACGACCCAGTGACCGGTGCGCTGGACCCGAACGTGCCGGCCGGCGCGTACCGCGCGGCACACCTTCGGGACGGCGGGCTGTCGGGCGCCAACTTCCTGGCCGACATCGATGCCGGGAACTTGCCGCACGTGACCTTTTACAAGCCGCAGGGCAGTCAGAACGAGCATCCGGGCTACACCAACGTGTCGATCGGCGACGTCCACGTCGCGGCGGTCCTGCAGCACCTGCAGGCCAGCCCGCAATGGGCGCACATGCTGGTGCTCGTGACCTACGACGAGAACGGTGGCCAGTGGGACCACGTCGCGCCGCCGAAGGGCGACTTCTTCGGCCCGGGCACGCGGATCCCGGCGATCATCGTGTCGCCGTACTCCAAGAAGGGCTTCGTCGATCACACGCAGTACGACACCACCTCGGTCCTGCGCTTCATCACGCGGCGCTGGAGCCTGCCGGTGCTGGACGGCATTGCGCGGCGTGACAGCGCGCTGCAGGCCAACGGCAATCCGGCGATGGGCGATCTGACGAACGCCCTGGTCCTGCCCTGACGGGTGCCGGGCTGGCGGATGGTGCGGGACGTTCGGTGAGCGGCATCGCGACATGCCTGCGGCCATGGACGGTCGCGGCCGTGACGTCCGCCGGTCTGGCGCTCTGCGCCGCCGAGAGTGCCGTCGCGGGAGATTCGAACGTACCTGCGGGCGAAGAGGAGCCCCTTCCGTTCGATCCCGCACCGCCGATCGGGCCGGCGCTCGCGCGTGTCGCGGCACTCACGGTGTTGGGCCGGAAGCTCTTCGACGATCCGGCATTGTCGGCGTCCGGGCGGATGGCCTGCGCGAGCTGTCACGACCCCGCGCATGGCTTCGGGCCGCCGGATGCGGCGCCGGTCCGCATGGGCGGTGCGAAGCTCGATCAGCCCGGCACGCGCGCGGTCCCGAGCCTCGCCTATTCCCAGTTCTCGCCGTTCTTCGACGAGCATCACTCCGAAGAAGACGACGAAGCGGACGGCGGACTCGACGGTCCGGCGGGCGGGCGCACCTGGGATGGGCGCGTGAACCGGGGTCGCGAGCAGGCGAGCCTCCCACTGCTGTCGCCCCATGAGATGGCCAATCCCGACGCCGCGAACGTCGTCGCCAAGGTCGCCGCGGCGAAGTACGCCGGCGATTTCCGGAAGCTGTACGGGAAGAAGATCTTCGCAGACCCCGCGGCGGCGTTCGCCGCCATCGACGAGGTCCTGGAGATCTACCAGGAGAACCCGCCGGAGTTCGCTCCGTTCAGCAGCAAGTACGACGCGGTCCTGCTCGGCCGGGCCCGGTTGACGGAGCAGGAGCAGCGCGGCCTCGCGGCGTTCAACGATCCCACGCGCGGCAATTGTGCCCGCTGCCACACGAGCCGCCTCTCCGCTCGCGGGGCGTTGCCGCTGTTCACCGATTTCGGTTTCGTCGCGCTCGCAGTGCCGAGGAACAAGGCCATCCCGGCCAATGCAGATCCGAGCTACTTCGATCTCGGCCTGTGCGGTCCCGAACGCCGCGATCTCGCCAAGCGCAAGCAGTATTGCGGCCTGTTCAAGACGCCGAGCCTGCGCAACGTCGCGCTGCGCCCGGTGTTCTTCCACAACGGCGTCATCACGAACCTGCGTGACGCCGTCGCCTTCTACGCCGAGCGGGACGTGAAGCCGAGTGGCTGGTATCCGACCGGCGCGGACGGAACGGTGCGGCAATACGACGACCTCCCCGCAGAGTACCGGGCCAACGTGAACCGGGAACCGCCGTTCGACCGCGGCCCTGGTGACGCACCAGCGCTGACCGAGCAGGAGATCACCGACATCACGGCGTTTCTGAAGACGCTGACGGACGGATTTTCGAAGACCCCCTCGCCGGTCGCCGTGACTGGTGGGGAGGACCACCTTGTCTCCACGAGAAGAGGACTCCAATGAAACGCTACCTTGCGGTGTGGGCACTCACAGTCGTCACGGGGATCGTCGCGGCACCGGCCTTTGCGGCCGAGGTATTCCAGACTGCGACCCTGGGCGCGTCGAGCTCGGGCAGCTACTCGATCGGCAGCGATGGCTCGGACCTCGGCAACATGGTCGGGGCAGCCTTCGTCGTGCCGACCGGCCAGAGCCTCAGCTTGACCGGTGTCGGCGCCACCTTCGATGGCAACTACAACCTGGTGCCCGGCTCGGGCGAGCAGAAGATCTTCGTGGCCATCGTTGCCCTGAGCGACGGCGCGGCCATGCCCTCGTTCGCGCCCAGCGACATCGCCGCGCACGCCATCGCCAGCGCCTCCTTCGCGCCGCCGACGGCTCCGGGCGATTTCACCGTGGCGACCAGCCTCGTCCTCGGACCGGGCGCCTACGCCGCGATCTTCGGCAGCGGAGGCCTGCTCGGCTCGGACGCCGCAGGTCAAGCCGGGCTGGCCGACGGCAACACGACAATCGGCGCACCGAACGTGTTCAGCAGCTTCTTCGATCCGAGCTCCTGGTCGAGCTACGGCTTCGACACCGGCATCCGCATCTTCGAGAACGGAACGCTCCGGCCGGTTCCGGAGCCGGACGGGTTCGCCCTGCTGTCGCTGGGCCTGGTTGCGTGCACCGCGCTGAAGCGGAGGGGCCAGCGCAAGCTCGATCGGTAGCCGCGATCTGCTACATGGAAGCATCGTGGCCCAGTCGCCGACCGAGCTCATCTCGAAGCGGATCGCGGAGCTCGGCGACTGGCGCGGAGAGACGCTCGTCAGAGTTCGCAAGCTCATCCACGAGGCGGACCCCGACGTGGTCGAGGAATGGAAGTGGAGGGGCACGCCCGTCTGGTCGCACGACGGCATCCTCTGCACCGGCGAGACCTACAAGAGCGTCGTCAAGCTGACCTTCGCCAAGGGCGCCTCGCTCTCGGACCCGGCTCGGCTCTTCAACGCGAGCCTCGAGGGGAACACGCGGCGAGCGATCGACATCCGCGAAGGCGAGCGACTCGACGCGTCCGCCTTCAAGGCGCTGGTGCGCGAAGCGGTCGCCCGGAACAGCCCGGGCGTCAGCCCGCGCGCGAAGCGGCGAGTGCGTCCTCGAAGCCCGGGGCGGTGAGCTCGTCGAGGAAGCCTGCGAGGAACATCTTCCCGAACTCGTAGAGCACCTCGGGCGTGCCGAGCCGCAGGCGTCCAGTCTGGATCGCCGAGACGAACTCTTGCGGGGTGAGCGACTTCAGGTCCGATGCGGGCGCCCGGCCCGGAATATTCGCGAAGTGCCGCAGGAGCGCGCAGGCGAAGAACATGCGGCTGACCTGTCGCATCAGCACGAGCCGCGCCTCGGTCGCGCGGTCCGGCGCGCGCCCGAGCCAGCTGCGCAGCAAGTGCTGCTGCAGCTCGGGAGTCGGGGCGAGCTCGTGGGTCACGACGGCGACGTCGGTGAGCGGGTCGTTCTGGTAGGCGGTCTCCCAGTCGACGAGCCACAGCCGCGTGCCGTCGAACAGGATGTTGCGCGGATTGGGGTCGTTGTGACTCGAGACGAGCGCGGCGTCGTTCCACGGGTACGTCGCTCGGATGCGCTCGAATCCCTCGACGTGGCGCGCGAGCAAGCCGTCGGCGAACACGCGCGACTGCACGACGAACTCGAGCATGCGGCGGACGAGGTCCGTGTAGCGGATCTCCGCGGGCGGGAAGACGGCTCCGCCCTGCAGGCGCCGGATGAGCGCGCCGAGGTCGCTCACCAGGGCAGGCGGTCCGCCCGGATACGACTGCAGCGGCTGCTGAGTCACGAAGTCCATGACCGCGACGCCGTGGTCGGGATCGCTGAAGTGCAGCCGCGGCGCCACGCCCGCCTCGGCGGCCGCTCTCATGCACGCGTAGTGGTTCGGATTGGTGCGCGCGTTCAGTCCCGACTCGATGCGCAGCAGGTACGACCGTTCGGCGACGTCGACCCGGTACGTGGCAGCTCCCGAAGCTCCGCCCGTCACGCGCTCGAGGCGGGAGACGGGCGTCTGGCCAGCGACGGCGCCGATGGCGGACCGTGCGGAGGCGCGAAGGGGGTCGGGGACGACGTCGAAGGCGCTCGCGGACATCGCGGGGCGCAATATACAGGATGCTCCTCAGTGCCCGTCGACGATCCCGACCAGATCGTCGACCAGCGCGTCGACCGCGCTCACCAGGCCGGCGACATCGGGCTCGGGAGCGAAGACCACGCCCTTGCTCTCGGCCTTGGCGACCGCCTTGCTGGCAGCGGTCCCCAGCTTCAGCCGCGCGCTCTCGCGCAGCCGGGCCACCTGCCCGGAGGATTTGATCACGTTCTTCGCTTCGGCCTTCGCGGCTGCACCGCACATGGCTCCCGCGCCCGCGTACCAGGAGCTGACCACGGGCGTATTCTGCGGCTGCACCGAAGCGACGATGGTGACGGCGTGGGACTCTGCGGTGGCGAAGTCGTCCGCGAAGGTCGCGCCGTCCTCGCTCGTGCCGCAGCTCGCACCGCGCCGCGCCGCCGCCGTGGCTGCGGCATCGAACGCGGCGACGAACCTGTCGTGCGCCTTCTGGACACAGGCGTCGAGCTTCGCGTTCTGCGGATCTCTGCTCGCTGCCTTCGCGTGGGCGGCGAGACAGCCGAAGGAGGTCTGGCACAGCGTGCCCGCGCTCGCTAGCTGCGAGGCACGGCACTTCACGGTCGGGTCCGGGCCAGGCATCGAGAAGTCGACTTCGATTCCGGTGCGGCCCATCACGAAGCCCGTGCTCTCTCGGTAGCGGGTCGGGTCCTGGTCGCCGAGCGCGTTGTCGGTGCTGGCGCCGCCAGCGGGCGCGAACAGGTTCAGCACGATTTCCGAGTCGTTCGGATCGCCTGCGGTGACCAGGCTCTGGGTGTCCGTCGCGGTGCGCGAGATGTCCAGGGTCTGCGCGGGATTCGCCGCCGTCCCCCCGCCGACGATGACGCGGTTGACTGCGATCGTGCCGGGCGCGCTCGGATCGCCACCCGCCGTCCAGCTTCCGATCTTGATCGTGATCGAGGTGATGCCGTTGCTCGGCGTCGTGGCCCAGTACTCGGTGGAGTTCACCGCGGGGTTGGTGGAGTGGACCGGCGTGGTGAGCTCCACGGTCCAGTCGATGCTCACGGGCGCGTCGTGCTGGACGCCGAGCGCGCCGAGCGCGCCGACGGCGGAGCCGACCACGCGCGTGACCGTCCCGTTCAGGTGGTAGCTCAGCTGGGCGCCGCGGGCGGGAAGAGCGAGCGCGAGCGAGGCGAGGACCGGGAGCAGCCGCGTGGAGATCATCGTCGGACGCTAACACCGCCGACCGGGCGGAGACTTGACTCGGTCATGACCGAACCCTGACTTCTCGCCGCCGCGGTGTGGAACGCTTCACAGCGCCCCGCTGCGGCGCGCCGTACACGTCCGGCCATGACGAGCTTCCAAGGCCTCGATGCCAACGACGCCCGCGAGTTCAACGAGCTCTGGCTTCCGGCGTGGACCGGGAACCGGCCGGAGCACCTCGTCTCGTTCTACAGCGAGGACGCGTTCTACGCGGATCCCGGGAACTGGCCAGGCGTGCGCGGGCGGCGCGCGCTGCTCGAGTACTTCACTCGCCTGCTCGCGCGCTTTCCCGACTGGACCTGGAGTCACCGCGGCTCGCAGCCGCTGAAGGACGGGTTCCTGAACGGCTGGCACGCGTCGATCCCGATCTCCGGCAGGATCGTCGAACTCGACGGCGTGTCGAGCGTGCAGCTGCGCGGCGGGCTGATCTACCGCAACGTCGTCTACTTCGACGCGAGCCCGCTGCGCGAGGCGCTGGCCTCGGTGCGCACGCCGCAGCGCTCGCTGCGCCACGTGCTGTTCCGCCGCTAGGGCTGGCGGAGAGAGTGGGATTCGAACCCACGGTACCTTTCGGTACACACGCTTTCCAAGCGTGCGCCTTCGACCGCTCGGCCATCTCTCCGGTGAGGGCGACCTCGTATAGCACGTCGGGGCTAGGCGCGGTGCTCCCGGGCGGTGCGGCGGGCGAGCTCGAGGAAGCGCGCCAGCGCCGGTGAGGCGTCGCCCTGGCGCGCCGCGGCGAAGAGCGGCGCACGCAGCGGCGGCGCGGCGCGCTGGCGCCGGTAGACCACGCCGTCGAGGTTCATCCGCCGCAGGCACTCGGGCACGATCGAGATGCCGAGCCCCGTCGCCACCAGGTTCAGGCTCGACACGATGCGCGGCGCCTCCTGCCCGATCCGGGGGCTGAAGCCGGCGCCGTGGCAGGCGGCGATGATCCCGTCGTAGAGGCCCGGGCCGGTGCCGCGGCGGTAGAGGATGAAGGTCTCGCCGGCGAGCGCCGACAGCCGCAGCGGCGGCGCGCCGGCGCCGGCGGTGCGCGCGAGCGGATGGCGCCTGGGCAGCGCCACCAGCATCGGCTCGTCGAGCAGCGGCTCGACCGAGAGGCCCGCTGGATCCGGCACGGCCGTGCGGATGAACGCCGCGTCGAGCCGCTCGCTGCGCAGCCCTTCGATCAGGTCCGGGGTGCCGCTCTCCTCGAGCGAGAGCGACACCAGCGGGTGCGCCTCGCGAAATGCGCGGATCACGCGCGGCACGAACGGATGGAACGGCGCCGAGCTGGTGAAGCCGACGGCGATGCGGCCCTGCTCGCCGCGCGCGGTGCGCCGCGTGCTCGCGAGTGCGCGTTCGACCTGCGCGAGCACCGCCCGCGCCTCGTCGAGGAAGACGCGCCCGGGCTCGGTGAGCTCGACGCCGCGCGGGCGGCGCACGAACAGCGCCGCTCCGACCTCGCGCTCGAGCGCGCGGATCTGCTGCGACAGCGGCGGCTGCTGGATGCCCAGGCGGCGGGCGGCGCGCGTCACGTGCCGCTCCTCGGCGACCGCGATGAAGTAGCGGAGGTGGCGGAGATCCATACCCAGATCATATCGATATAGCGCATCACATATATTGGATCGACTAGCGAAGGGCTCGTAGCTTCTCCTGCCACGGAGAAGGAGAAGACGAGATGATCGCCATCGACCCCACGCCCGAGACCGTCGCGGCCCTCTACGCCGGGATGGAGCGCAAGCAGAGCGCGCTGCGCCGCCGGCTCGGCACGCCGCTCAGCCTCGCCGACAAGGTGCTCGCGGGACACCTCGACGATCCCGAGCACGGCGCTTTCGAGGCCGGCCAGGCGCAGCTCCGGCTGCGCCCCGACCGCGTGGTGTTCCAGGACGTGCTCGGGCAGAGCGCGCTGCTCCAGTTCATGCAGACCGGCCGCGCGCGCGTCGCCATCCCGACCACGATCCACTGCGATCACCTGATCCAGGCGCGCACGGGCGCGGCCCCGGACCTGGCGGCCTCGCTCGACGAGAGCCGCGAGGTCTACGACTTCCTGCGCTCCGCGGCCGCGAAGTACGGCTGCGGCTTCTGGGAGCCGGGCGCCGGCATCATCCACCAGGTCGTGCTCGAGAACTACGCGTTCCCGGGCGCGCTGATCCTGGGCACCGACTCGCACACGCCCAACGCCGGCGGGCTCGGCGCTTGCGCAGTGGGCGTCGGCGGCGCGGACGCGGTCGAAGTGATCGCGGGCCTGCCGTGGGAGGTGCTGCACCCGCGGCGGATCGCAGTGTTCCTGAAGGGCGCGCTCGACGGCTGGGCTGCGCCCAAGGACGTGATCCTCTGGGTCGCGGGCCAGCTCGGCGTCGCGGGCGGCACGAACGCGATCGTCGAGTACATCGGTCCGGGCGCGCGCGCTCTCTCCGCCACGGGCAAGGCGACGATCGCCAACATGGGCGCCGAACTCGGTGCGACCACGTCGATCTTCCCCGCCGACGAGCGGATGGCGAGGTATCTCGCAGCGACCGGGCGAGCGGGGCTGGTTCCGGTGATCGAGCGCCACCGCGCGCTGCTCGCGCCCGACCCCGAGGTCGAAGCGAGCCCCGAGAAGTTCTACGCGCGGGTGCTCGAGCTCGACCTGTCGCGGCTCGAGCCGCACGTGGTCGGCCCCCACACGCCCGATCGCGCGCGGCCGATCTCCGCGCTCGCCGGCGAGCTCGCCGACCCCGCGAACGGCTTCGTCCCGCGCATCTCGACCGCGCTGGTCGGCAGCTGCACCAACTCGTCGTACGAGGACATGAGCCGCGCCGCCGACGTCGCCGAGCAGGCCGCGTGCCACGGCGTGCGCGCCGCGACGCCGTTCCTGGTCACGCCGGGATCCGAGCGCGTGCGCGCCACGATCGCGCGCGACGGGCAGATGGCGTCGCTCGCGAAGCTCGGCGCGACCGTGCTGGCGAACGCCTGCGGTCCCTGCATCGGGCAGTGGCGCCGCGCGCGCGAAGAGTCAGAGGCGGCCAATACCATCGTCACCTCCTACAACCGCAACTTCCCGCGCCGCAACGACGGCGAGCCGACGACGATGAACTTCATCGCGAGCCCGGAGCTGGTGACCGCGTTCGCGCTCGCCGGCACGCTCGCGTTCAATCCGCTCGTCGACTCACTCGCGGCCGCGGACGGCACGCGCTGGAAGCTCGCGCCGCCGAAGCCCGCACCCGAAGTCCCGGCGCGGGGCTTCGTCGACGGCCGGGCCGCGTACCACGCGCCGCCTGCGGACGGACGCGGAGTGCGGCTCGAGATCGACTCCGCGAGCGAACGCATCGCGCCGCTCGCACCCTGGCCCGCCTGGGACGGCCGCGACTTCGTCGGGATGCCCGTGCTGGTGAAGGCACGCGGGAAGACGACCACCGACCACATCTCGCCGGCCGGCACTTGGCTGCGCTTCCGCGGTCACCTCGACCGCTTCAGCGACAACATGTTCATGGGCGCGATGAACGCGTTCACCGGCGAGGCGGGCAAGGGCAAGGACTCGATCAGCGGCGAGACGTCGCTGCCCTTCGCAGCGATCGCGCGGCGCTACAAGGCGGCGGGGACGCGCTGGTGTGTGGTCGGCGACCGGAACTACGGCGAGGGCAGCAGCCGCGAGCACGCGGCGCTCTCGCCACGGCTGCTCGGCGGCGTCGCGGTGATCGCGCGAAGCTTCGCGCGCATCCACGAGACCAACTTGAAGAAGCAGGGCCTGCTCGCGCTCACCTTCTCCGATCCCGCAGACTACGACCGGATCCGCGAGGACGACCGGCTGAGCCTGCTGGGTCTCGACGAGCTCTCGCCGGGCGCGCCGGTAGAGTGCCGCATCGCGCACGCCGACGGCACCAGCGAGGCGATCGCGCTCTCGCATTCGTACACAGCGGAGCAGCTCGCGTGGTTCCGCGCGGGCGGTGCGCTCAACCTCGTGCGGGATGGCGGAGAGGGAGGGATTCGAACCCTCGATACAGTTTCCCGTATCCAGGTTTAGCAAACCTGTGCCTTCAGCCGCTCGGCCACCTCTCCATTACGATTGACTGCGTTCGCCTTCGGCTCACTGCGCGCGCCTTCGGCGCTTGCGGCCTCGCTCGGGACGGCCCTCGCTCGCCCTCGCAGTGACCGTCTGTCGGCCAGTCTAGTTGACTACGTTCGGCTGCGCCTCACTGCGCGCGCCTTCGGCGCTTGCGGCCTCGCTCGGGACGGCCCTCGCTCGCCCTCGCAGTGACCGTCTGTCGGCCAGTCTAGTTGACTACGTTCGGCTGCGCCTCACTGCGCGCGCCTTCGGCGCTTGCGGCCTCGCTCGGGACGGCCCTCGCTCGCCCTCGCAGTGACCGGCTGTCGGCCAGTCTAGTTG
>Ga0306921_10001722_pt1 | contig 21478 bp, 29 predicted proteins | sample sta12Cox44000080_FD_203760 | JGI IMG/M metagenome (GOLD analysis project Ga0306921, IMG submission 203760) | Lab enrichment of tropical soil microbial communities from Luquillo Experimental Forest, Puerto Rico - statoxic.12C.oxic.44.000.080 (v2)... | ecosystem: Environmental > Terrestrial >...
CGTCATAGCGTGCGCGATCAAGCTGCTGGCCCAGCTGGCCGACGACGCCGGCTTCTGCCCGGGCCACTTCCGCGAGTACGCGGCCCGCGCCATCGCACGATTATCCAGGTCACGGCGGCGGGCAGGGACCGCCAGGCCTCAAGATGGCTCGGCAGAGTGGTGTCACGGGACCTGCCCGCCGCTGCGCTGCGCCGTATTATTCAGCGAAGGCCCTCGACAGCCTTACGCAGGCCCCCGCCGCGCCCCCCTAGCGCATTACGGCGGGGGTCTTGCCGTCTGCCGATGTATTCAGATGTCGAGGGCTGAAAAGGCCATGGCGCCCGGGGTTGGGTCCCGGTCCCCGCATGTGGCCGTCCTCCCCCCGGCTCGAAGGCGGCACGCGCGTTGTGCTGACCTCCCGGAGACGAGCAGCAGGTACTCGGGGTCAGCGGAGGGCACCGAACCTCCTAGGCCCGCAGGCGACCGCCCTAACGGTGCGCCGGTCAGGCGGGCAGCCATCTGGCTTCTCAGGCTCCCTGAAATCAGGGAATCCGGGGCAGGAGGGGAGGGGCCGGCCCTGCCCTTTTAAGCACGGGGACCGGGGCCGCGCAAGGCCCGGACAGCGCGCTGGCGGCGCTAGGCGCTGCTGCGCCCGCCGAAAATAATTCCGGCGGGGCACTTCGAGGGGCACTGGGCCCGGAACCACGAGCCGAAGCTGCCGCGCAGCGCACGATAATCCAGGTCACGGCGGCCGGCAGGTACCCGCCAGGGCGGTCCCCGCCCGCCGCTGCCCCGCACCGGCACATGTGCTCACATGTGCCGATATCCCTGGCAGCCGGCGGCGGATTGCCCCGCGGTCGGGGGTCGTTGGAAGTCCATCACTTCCTCCGGGGCAACCCCTGGCTGCCGGGTGCCGGTCTCACCGCCGCCCGTCGCCGGCTCCCAGCCAGCTCCGATTCTGAGAGGGTGCGGTCGGTGACAGAGCAGGAAGTGCCCCAGGTCCTGAAGTTCGGGCTGCGCGAGGTGAGCAGGCACCCGGACCGCGTCCAGGAGAAGGTCCGGGCCGGCAACTGGATCTCGGTCTGGGACCTGCGCAAGGACGAGTTCCAGTACTGGATCTGCCCGCCGCGCGGGAAGCTGAGCGACGTCCTTCCCCCGGAGCTGGCCGCCTGGGAGCACCAGCTGCCCGGCCTGGCCGCGCCGCCCGACTCGCTGGGACCGCCGCCGGCCTGGGTGGTGCGCCAGGTGCCCGAGCCGCAGCCCGAGGCAGGTGCGGCGTGAGCACCACCACCGACTGGGAGTCCGACTACGTCGACTGGCTAGCCGGCCGCCGCCCGGACCTGACCCGGGAATATTTCCTGCGGGACAGCAGAGGAACCGCGATGGGCGGGCCGCCGCTGGAGTCCAGGATGGCCCGGATGGCCACCTTGGACCGGCTGTGGAACCAGGCCGAGAGCATGAGCGCCGAGAACACTGCCGCGGTGGCCAGGACGGTGGCCCGGATGGCCGCCTCGAAGCGGGACAGGCCCGCGCCGGACGCGCTGGCGGTGTTCAATGCCCCGGCCGGCGCCCAGGGCCGCCGGGACACGCTGCTGGTGCTGCGGGCGGCCGGGTACGACCCCGATCCGGTGGCGCAGCGGTGGGCCGACGAGGCCCCGCTGCGCCGGCAGTCGAGCACCGTGGCGGACCCGTACTCGAATGACCCGCTGCACGACCCCAGGGTGCTCGCCGCGCTGGGTCCCGGCGGCTCCATCGCCGAAGCCCGCGACATCGCCGCCGAGGTGGCCGCCGAGCGCCGGCAGGCGAGGCAGGAGGCCCTGGCAGCAGCGGCAGCCGCCGGCCATGACCCTCGCCTGCTGTGGGTGACACCGGAGGGCGAGCCCCTCCGCGACGGCGCCGCCGCGCACGGGAGGCCGCTGGTGCCGCAGCGCAGCATCGTGCGCAGGGACGTGCCCGAGCTTGGCTCGGAGCCGGTGCCCCCGCCGCCGTCCTGGGGAGCGTGAGGAGACCTGTCATGCCTGACTACCGTGACCACATCGAGCAGGCGCGCGACCTGCTGGAGCTGGCCGCCCAGAGCCCCGAGGGCCGCGCCAAGATCCGCGAGTGGGCGGCCGACGTGACCGCCGCGCTCGACCAGCAGGAGGCCGAGGCCGCGGACCCGGCCGCGGAGCGGCGGGCCGCCCAGGTGCGGGCTGCCCGGGACCTGGGATACACCACCATCGCGCTGTCCGAGACCGGCGGCGCCGGCATCGGGCTGTACCCGGACGTCCCCGGCGCCGGGCTCGGCCTGGCCGGGGCGGCCGGAGACGGAGGGACCATGCAGTACGACCCGGCGGCCATCTACCAGGCCGCGGCGCAGGACGAGATAGACCGGTACGCCCTGATGATGCAGGGCAGGCGCCCCGGGCCCGCCCGGCCGCAGTACGCCGGCCTTTCAGTGAGCGAGCCGTGGGCGCTGGAAAAGGCGGACGACGCCGACATCGTCTCGGCCACCATGCAGCTGGCCGGGACCACCGAGGGGCGCGCCACGTTCCGCGATGTTGCTGAAGCCGTCGATGAACTGTCCCTCTCCCGGACCCCGGAGACGCACCGGGAGACTTCCAGCCGGGCGGACGCCCTGGTGAGCGTGTCCGGCATGTTCCCGGCCCGCAGCCCGGCCGCCGGCGAGCTGGACCTGGAGCTGGCCCGGCAGCGCGAGATCGAGCGGATCTCCCGCGAGCACCTGGGCCTGGGCCGGTCCTCTGACCGGATCGCCCGCCGGCAGGGCGCCATGCCGGACGAGGCCGAGCTGGCGGAGGAGGAGGTTGCCCGGATTGTCGCTGCGAACCGGCACATGCTCAGCTACGCGCCCCGGAAGGGCCGGACGACCCTGACCAGCGACCAGGAATATGACCGGTACGGGGAGCCCGTCGACCACATCACGGGCGGCCAGCCCGCCAAGGGCGGCATCCCGCATCCTGAGGTCGAGCGGCTGGCCAGGGAACACGGGCTCTACCTCGGGCCGCCCGCCGGCAACGCCACGTACCCCGTGCTGAGCCCGCGGGAGCGCGAGCGCGCCGAGCGGCGGGCCCGGCCCGGCCACCAGGCGGGCCTGTTCAGCATCCCGGAGATGGAGGCGCGCCGCCGCCGGGGCCAGCAGTCGGCGTTCGGCAGCCGCGGTTAGGTTGTCTTGACCACGGTTAAGCACGGGTAGGCTGTAAGCGCAATCCAGGTCGGCCCGGCCCGTGCCATGCCCGCCCCCATCGAGCCGTCTCGATCCAGGCCCTGCCATACCGCTTCACTTCACTCGAAGGCCCTAGCTCCCCAGCGGAGCCGGGGCCTTCCCCTTTGGCCGAATGAGCCGGGCATGAGCAACACGCGCGGGCTCATGGCGCGGGCCTCGGCCAGGGTCAGCAAGGCGGCCCTGCCCGCTCCCGGCCAGCTGCGCCAGGCGGCGCGCATGCTCAGGCTGGCCGGCCGGGAGGACGCCGAGCTGCTGGAGCTGGCCGCGGCGCAGCTGGAGCACGCCGACCGGGAGGAGGCCCGGGGCCGTGCCCGGCATGCCGCCGCCGCGCGCCTGGCCGCCGGCAGGGCGCTGGGGCGGCGCTATGGCGGCCGGGGGCTGGCCGAGCTGATCCGCCGGGCAGGGGAGGCCGGCTGACGGCGGCGCCGGCCCGATAAGCCAGTTGGCCGCAAAGGGGTCCCCGCGGCCGGGCATGAGGCGCCGGGCGAGGCGGTGACGATCCCTGGCCCCGGCGCCCCGGTCCCCACGCTGGGCGCTACTCCACACCGCCCAGGGAGGCCGGCGGTTTACCCGCTCAGGCTGCCGGCCTCCTCCGTGGGCGGCCCGGTCGCCCGAATCCCCGCGACGGTACGATAAGCCGCGCCGGGCAGTTTCCTTCTGTGGAGGGCGCCCCGCCTGCACAGACTCAGGTACACTTGACTCAAGTCAAGAAAGCCCCAGGTCAGAGCGCTGCCGGCGCAGTTTTCGCCACCAGGTAAAAACTACTCTTTCATGCAGAAGAACTTGCCAGTAAAACGCTCCTGACCTGGGCAAACGCCCGAAGGAGCACGTTCATGGCCGTCCGAGAAAAGTCTTCCCCTCATCTCCGTAGTAACTCCCAGGAGCACATCAACCCTGGGAGGACCCCCATGCACGCACCACCTGGCAGCACCTCGTCCGAATCCTGGCTTGACGCCTGGGACGGTCATGAGCTGTCGCAGCTCAGCCTCGGGCGCAGCGCCAGTACCATCCGCAATCGCAAGTGCGTCGTGATGATCATGGCGAAATCCCTCTGCGCCGAGGGCATCACAGACCCCTGCCAGCTCTCGAAACTCCAGCTCAACCGCTATCTGCTCCGCCAGTACGACGGGAGGAAGCCGGGCGGCCGGGTAGCGCTCTTCGCCACGCTCCGCGTGTTCTTCTCGTGGCTGGCCGAGGAGTACGAGGTCCCCGACCCCATGGCCGGCATCCCCCGGCCACGGGGCAGCATCACGCCTGTCCCCGTCGTCAAGCCCGAGGACATCGGCGCCATCCTCAAGGCCTGCGAGGACCGCTTCCCCTGGCTCACGGCCCGGAACACAGCAATCATCTGGCTCATGCTGGAGAGCGGCCTGCGCCGCTTCGAGATCACGTCTCTGGACCTCGCGGATGTGGACCTCCGCGCCAGGACTGTGCAGGTGCGCCGGGGGAAGGCCGGCAAGGCCAGGATCAGCGTGTTCGGGGATGACAGCGCGCAGGCCGTCCATCGGTACATCGTCCGCTACCGCGGCAAGATGGATGGTCCCCTGTTCCTCTCGGAGCACGCTGGCCGCCTTACGCCATCCGGGCTATCTCAAATCACGGGACGTATCTCCAGCCGCTCAGGCATCAAGATTCGACCCCATATGCTCAGGCATACCTGGGCGCACGAAAACCTCGCCTCGGGGATGATCGGCGAGACAGACCTGCTCCAGCTGGGCGGCTGGTCGTCAAGCGACATGCTCAGGAGGTACGGGGCCGTCATGGCCCAGGAGCGGGCCATCGCGCATGGCCGGGCCGTCCAGGTCGGCCAGCGCATGAAGGCGGCACGGTGAGGGCCGGGCCATGACGTTCGGGGAGCAGTGGTAGGCGGTGGTATGCTGAAGAGGCAAGCCAGACCTGCTCCGCCCAGGCCATGCCGTGCCCCGCCGGCCCAGACCCACTCGGCTCCAGCCGCACCAGGCCACGCCACTTCACTCGAAGGCCCCGACTCCGTGAGGAGCGGGGCCTTCCCCTTCTGGCCGCTCAAGACGATCTACAGGCCGTGCTGGACGATGCTGGCCGCCAAGTGCTCGACGAGGCCGGCCGCGCCCAGGCCGAGGAGTACGACACCATCGCGACCGCCGCCGCCTGGCACTTCTGGCAGAAGGCCCCCCGGGCGGACTTCGATGAGCTGAAGGGCATCGCGCGCCTGGCCCTGGTCGAGGCGGTTGCGAGATATCCGCATTATTGCGCCGACCGCGGCTACGACCCGGACAGCAGCTACATCATCGGGTACCTGAGCCAGCGGGTGAACGGCGCCATCTTGGACTTCGCGAGGTCGGCGGACTGGCTGACCCGGTCCCAGCGGCGGAAGTACAAGGCCCTGGAGGCGGCCGAGCTGGAGCTGCCGCCCGGCGCCAGCCTCGCCGAGCTGGCCGCGGCGGCCGGCCTGACCGAGGCCGAGGCGCGCGACGTGCGGGCCGCCGGGCAGTCCAAGCCGCTCTACCTGGATGAGGCCGCCGACAACGGGACCGGCGGGCCCGGGAGCATCCGGGACCCGGCCGCCGACGTCGAGCCCATCGTGGCGGTGCGGGGCATCCTCGGCGCCGCCGCCCGCACGGTCCTGGCGCTGCCCCGGGAGCAGCAGGTGATCATCATCAGCCGGTACCTGCACGGCCGGGAGCTGGAGGACATCGCCGGGGTGCTCGGCATCACCGGGGACGAGGCCGGCCAGCTGCACGAGGCCGCGGTGATCGCGGTGCACGAAGAGATGTTGGCGGAGGCGTCCGAGGGCTGCGCCTGCGGGCGCGGGAACGGCTCCTGCCGCTGCAGCGCGTGATAACGCGGCCGGGCAGGGAGATAAGAAAATTTCCTTCCGCGTAGTACGTAGTAGCAGCTGTCTGCCCCGCAGCCGGGAGCGCGCGCAGCTGCCGCGCCTGACCAGGGGAATCGTCCGCTGCCGCCGCCGGGGCGGCGGCTTCGCGCGGCAGCTGCGCACGATAAGAGGGAAAGGCCGGAGGGACCTCCCACCAGGGTCCCTCCGGCCATGGCCTGCCGGGCCGGCGGCTACCCGTCCCCGGCGCAGGTGTCGCAGTCCAGCCGCAGCACCCGCGGGCCGTCCGGGCCCGGGTACCTCGCCACCGACCCGCACCCGGTGCACCGGTAGGTGGCGGCGCCCCGGAAGGCGTGCTGGCGCACCCACCGCGGCGGGGGCTGGCCGCCGTCCACGAGGGCATCCAGCAGCGAGGAGAACAGCCACCTGGCCAGCTTCTGCAGCATCAGCGGGTCACCTGCCCCACCTCGGTGATGACCGCCAGCGCGGCCGGGATGTGCTCGCACTCGCGATCGCGCCACCAGCCCTGGCAGCAGCACATCGGGGCGGCGCCGGGGCCGAGCCAGACCATCGGGTCGTGCTCCCCCTGGTCCGGCCCGTGGTGCTCGTGGCCGGACGGGGCCGGGACCCGCACGACCAGGTGCGGCTCCGGGCCGGGCAGCACGACCTCGATGAGGAGCCCGGCCGCCCGGAACCTCAGCGAGACGGGGTCCGGCCGCTGCGGCCGGCCGTAATCACAGGTGGACTCCATCAAGCGGATCGCCTCCTTGGACAGGCGGTCTGGGGACGGCCCGGCCCGCATGGTCTCCGGGCCGTCCCGCTTCCTGCGTACTGCGACAGTGCCTCGCCGCACGCCCGGGCGCCGGCGGCACACCGGGCGTCAGATGGGCGTCATTCCGGCGTCATACTGGGTACGGGAAGCAGCAGCCAGCCGAGCGGAGGGGTACGCCGTGACCGTGCCGAACACCACCCTGCGGGCGGCCAGGCTCAGCCGCCGCATGAGCCAGGACGACCTGGCCCGGGCCATCCGGGACGCGGGCCGCCGGATCGGCCTGCCCAACGCGTGCAGCAAGCGCTACGTCCAGCGCCTGGAGAGCGGGATCGTGACCGCGCCGCGCGGCCCGTACCTGCGGGCCATCGAGTGCGCCATGGGCCAGCCGGCGGCCAGCCTGGGATTCGCCGACGAGCGGTACGGCCTGGACCGCGAGGCGGCCATGGCCCTGCCGCAGGCCCCGGCGCCCGCGGCCGGCCAGGGGCCGCTGAGCGGGATATGGCTCTCGCGGTACGAGTACGAGTCATCCGGCCGCGGGGAGGCCTTCGACAGCCTGCACCACGTCATGCTGACCCATAGCGGCGCCCAGCTCACCGTGCGGTCGCTGCTGCGGTCGGCGCCGTCCAGCCTGATCATGGACCTGACCCAGAACGGCGCCGTGCTCACCGGCACCTGGTCGGAGCGCACCGACCCGGGAGGGTACTACCAGGGCGCCGTGTACCACGGGGCCATCCAGCTGCTGCTGGAGCCGAGCGGGCGCCGGATGGCCGGCAAGTGGGTCGGCTTCGGCCGGGACTGGGACGTGAACACCGGCCCCTGGTCCCTGGAGCTGGTGACCGCCGACACCGGCACGGAGGCCATGCAGCGGTACGACAGGCCGCCCGAGCCCGGGCAGCCGCCAGCGAGCGGGTGAGCTGATCAGGACGAGCCCCGGAGAGCCGCAGGACAGGCTCCCGGGGCTCTCTCATGCCTGCTGGCCTGGATAAGTCAGTATCTGGACTTCTCCTGCCCGAGAGCACTCTCCATGCGGTGCCCTGGGCCACGCCGTACTCGGCGGCCAGGGCCCTCTGGCTCATTCCCCCGGCCGCGTACCGGGCGCGCATCTCGGCCTCGTCGGCCTTGGTCAGCTTGGCCAGGTAGTGCCTGCGGTCCTCAGGCCAGCGGCTGCCGGGCTTCGGGCCGGGCCTGCGCCGCGGCAGCTTGGCCAGGGTGACCTCTTTCAGGACGGACCATGCCTCGGGGTGGCCCGGGTTAGCCGGGTCGCCGGGAACGTCGGTGCCAGGGTCAGCGGCCACGGTAACGGCGTCCTGTAGGCGCTGCTCGCGCTCGGCCTCGCTGCCCAGCCCTGTCCGGCTCCGGATCTGGGCCATGTCGTGCCGGGCGTGGATCGTGATGCCCATGGAGCGTAGCCAGTCGCCGCGCTCGGCCGGGGGCAGCTCCTCCCACCGCTGCGCGTAGGTGTGGCCCGTGTCCACGTCGTCCCAGGTGTCGCCGACCTTCGGCAGCTTCTTCAGCTCCCTGATCCTGGCCAGCAGCGGGGCCTGCTTCCGCGGCAGCTCCTCCTCGTCCAGGTCGTCGTCGTCCACCAGCTCCCTCAGCTGCCGCCGGACGTCCTCGATCTCCCTCTCGTGGTTGTGGCCGGGGATTCGCTGCCGCAGCACGAGAGGGCGCTGGTCGCCCGAGAAGTAGTCATGGACCGCCTGCTCCAGGGCCACCAGGTGGACCACCTTCGCCTGGTGCTGCCGGTTGGAGCAGATGTAGTACTCCGGGGAGTCCCCGGGCGCGTGCCGGTACATGGCCGCGCCGCAGTCCAGGCAGAACAGCACCCGGCCGCCGGGCAGCATGGCCTTGTCCGGTTTGGATGGCCCGCGCGTACCGGGCCGGCTGGTCAGCTTGTCGTTGCATCGCTGCCAGCGGTCCGAGTCGATCAGCGGCCTGATCGTCATGAGCAGCTTCCCGTAGCGGATCGGGTTCTCCAGCGGGACCATCCTGCCCGTGCGCGGGTCCCGCTTGCGCGCGCGCTCGCGCGCCTCGCCCTTGTAGAACGGGTTGCGGATGATCTGCTGGACCGTCACCGGGTTCCACGTGCTCGTCGGCTCCGGGCCGCGGCTGCCGTTTCGCCGCCACGAGCGGCGGTTGGCGGTCTCGGCGCCCTGGGCGGTCAGCCAGGCCGCGATCTTCAGGGTGGACCAGTCCAGCTCGTCGCACAGCCGGAAAATCTCCTTCGCCCACCCGGCGCACTCGTTGGGCTCGGGCAGCTTGCGGAAAATCTCCTCGGTGTCCCCGAACTCGTCGGTGATGGTGACCAGCTGCTCTGACTCGATGACGTCGAACCCGTAGGGCGCGCGGCCGACGAACGACCCGACGTCCTTGCGGTCGGCCTGCATGGTCGTGTAGCGCCGGGAGGTCTTCAGCCACTCCTCGTGGGCGTCGAGCTTGGCGTTCTCCCACTCCTTGCCCGCGCTGCCTTCAAGCCAGGATCGCAGCCCGTCCACGGTGACCGCCACCTTGCCGTGTTCGGCCAGCCAGGTCTCCATCTCGCGGTTGGTCGCGCTGTCGGCCCGGGTGATCCGGTCCACGACGGCGCCGAGCAGCACGTCCCAGCTGGCGATCAGCTCCGGGTCGGTGAAGTAGGGCCTGGCCTCCGGGCGGTCCCACAGCGCGGAGTTCCCGGAGTAGTAGTCAAAGGCCCAGGCTACGATGTCGAGCCCGTTCTCCCTGGCATAGCGCCTGTTGCCCTTGTCCTGGGAGCGGCGGCCGGTCTGGCCGGGTGCCTGCTTGGATAGCCGTTCCACGCTGAGCGTGCGGTTGGAGAGCCCGCGCATCTGCAGGTACTCGGTGATGGGTTCCATGGTGTCCTCCCTGGTGGTGCTGGTCTCGGAGGACACCCTACTAGATACCTCAAAAACACACAATCGTACCAGACGGCACGAAGTTGTGTTTCTAAAGTAATTACATGGCTCCTGACCTGGGCTGACCTGGGCCGCTAGTCTGGTGTCAAGCGGGGCCCCCCGGACAGCCGCGGGTGTCCTCCCGCGTTGCTGGTCTCAGCCGGCGGGCTCCGCCCTCCGCCTGGTACTACGTGCGAGCGGGCGGCCTCCATTCGCCCTGGCAGGGAGCGGGCAGGCTGCTGCGTAGTAGCGGGCGAGGAGGTGTCATGAGCACTGCGAAGCCAGAGCCGCACAAGCAGACCGTGGCGGAGACCTACCGCCTGCTGGAGCAGATGGGCGTGACCCGCGAGGACCTGCACGCGGTGGCGTCGACCTGCCCGCCGCTGACGGATGCGCAGCGGGAGCGCATCGCCGAGATCAGCCAGCCGGTCCTGCGCCGCCTGCGCGAAGCGGCACGATAATCCGGGGGCCCTCCCCCTCGGAAGTTGAGCTTGGCTCCGGTCAAGGCCACTGCCGGGTGCACAGTAGGCTGACGGGCAAGCTAGGCTCGTGCCGCTTCTCGGCTCGTCTGCTCAGCCCTGCCCGCGCCACCTCAGGCCATGCCCGGCCTCGCCGCGCCAGCTCAACTCGCTCGAAGGCCCCCGCGCTCCACCGGAGCCGGGGGCTTTCCCGTGCCAGGGATTCGTGCCAGCTGTCCGCTGCCCCGTAGTAGTTGGTACAAGACACCGCCAAGTAGGTGGTAGCCTGCAGTGGTAGGCAGTGGACGGGCAAACGGAAGCTCGCCCCCAGGACCCGAGGAGGGACACACGCCCCAATGGAAGTCACCGTCAAGATCGCGGGGACGAAGCCCTTGCTGCTGGCCAGCATCGACGCGGCCGACCCCCGCAGCAAGGCGTACCGGCGCATGCAGGAGCTACGCGCCATCAAGTCGAAGGACCGCACCGACGCCTGGTACGACGAGATGGAGAAGCTGCAGTTCAGTGCGGCTTTCTACACCATCCCGGAAATCAGCGGGATAGCCATCCCGCTGGAGAACGTCCGCCGGTCGCTGGCCGAGGCGGCCCGGACGAGCCGCGCCAAGCCCAAGGCGCTGCGGGCCATCTCGTGCGTCGACCTGGCCATCCCGGTCATGTACCCGGGCTGGGAGGAGCACCTGGGACCGGAGCAGCTGTTCGAGAAGCCGGGCTTCCGCCTCACGAAGATGCTCCGGTCGGCCTCCGGGGCCAGCCCGCAGACCTGGCCGCGGTTCGACGGCTGGGGCCTGTCCGGGACGTTCGCCCTGGACGAGGACGTCATGTCCGAGCGCGAGTTCTGGGCGCTGGCCGACCTGGCCGGGCGCATCGAGGGCGTCGGCGCCTGCCGCCGCCAGGGCTACGGCCGGTACACGGTCGTCCGGCCGAGGAACGGGGGCGCGGCATGAGCCTGTTCCAGGCGCGCCGGGAGGACGGCCGGGCCGAGTGGAAGGTGATCTTCGACCACGTCCTGCAGCTCGGCTACGGCGACGAGCTGAGCTACGGCACCATCGCCGGGCTGCTCGGCACCGACGACCGGCAGCGGGCGTACCGCGCCGTCCGCGAGTGCAACCGGCACCTGCGCGGGGAGGACTCGCAGGTAGCGCGGTACCTCGGCAGCGCCCGCGGCAGCGGCTACCGGGTGCTGCACCCGGGCGACTACAGCCACGCCGCGCTCGCGCAGCGGGATTCCGCCGCCCGCAGGATCACCAGCGCGGTCGACATCATGCGCTCGGCGCCGCTGGACGACATGACGCCAGCCCAGCGGCACTGGGCCAACCAGGTCACCCTGCACCTGGTGGATCACGAGGTGCGGCTGATGGGCATCGAGGCGCGGGCCGGCTACGCCGAGCAGCGCATCGCCGAGCTGGAGCGCCGGGCCGGCATCCGGCACCCGGCCGTCATCCCGGGCGAGGCCGAGCACGCGGAGCAGCAGCCGTGAGCGCGCGTGCCGAGGGCGCCCGGCCGGCAGTGCACGAGCTGCTTACCCTCCTGACCGACAGGCAGGACCCGGATACGGCCAGCGTGCTGGATACGGTGCTGGAGTGGGCGCACGAGTACGGCGTAGGGCCCGGCCCCGGGGAGACCGAGGACGAGGACGAGGACGAGGAGGAGCCGCAAGACGTCGAGGAGGAGCCGTTCGGCGTCGAGGAGGCCGAGGCGCGGCTGTCAGCGTGGCTGGGCGTGCATGACCCGCAGCCGGGCGCGGAGGCTACCGAGGTCGCCACCGCCGAGTACCTGGTCACCGTCCGGTGCGTGAATCACCTGCCCTACTCAGCCGAGGAGTGGCAGCCCGAGCCCGCCCTTGACCAGCTGGCGGACCGGGAGGCGCTCGGCGGCGACAGCGCGTGCGACAGCCTGGCCATGGCGGTGGTGGCCCGCAGCGCAACCGAGGCGCTCTACAAGACGGCCGACGCGGTGGGCTGCCGGCTGCCAGGCTCGCGCGCCGGCACCAGTGCCCGGTTCGTCTGCGAGTTCGAGGTCACGGTCGGCTGCGAGTACGCCTCCGACTCCATCGAGAGCGGCTGTGAGGCCGACAGCGCATTCCGCGCGCTGGTCAGCACGGCCGGCTTCGACCAGGCCTTGCGCGAGCACCGCGCATCGGAATGGTAGCCATCCCAGTACACGCCAACTCAAAGAAGGCCCCCAGCGCTCTGACAAGAGCCGGGGGCCCTCCCCTTGCCCGCCACCGGCTACCGCATGCCACCGGATGCGGTATGCTGGCAGGGCAAGACAAACCCCGTCTCGCCGCGCCCCCTCTGGCCTGCTCGTGCCAGGCCGCGCCGCGCCTAGCCCGCCCGTCTCACGCCGCGCCCGCTCGCGCCAGCTCAACTCGCTCGAAGGCCCCCGCTAGCCGGGGGCCTTCCCCTTGCGGCGCCAGGCGGAGGTGGCGTGCCGTTGCATGCCGTGGATGGCGGCGGGCGGTATGCTCTGGTGTATGGCAGAGCATCAGCTGGACCTGGATAGCCCCGTTCCGCTGCCGCAGCAGCTTGCGGCGGTGCTCCGCGCCAGGATCGAGGCCGGGGAGCTGGCCGGCCGGATTCCGAGTGCCAATGATCTGGGTGCCGACTTCTCGGTGTCCCGGGATTCAGGTCTCAAGGCCATCGCGCTGCTCAAGTCCTGGGGGCTCGTCACGACGGCCCGCGGCAAGGGCACGTTCGTCATCCCGCCCGAGGACCGGCCCGGCAGCTAGGACCGCATCCCCGCCAGCAGCCCCCCGGGTACCCGGGGGGCTTTTTCGTGCCATGACCTGCGTATATGCAGCGGTAGCCGTGCCAACTCGACCGCTGCCGCCTTCCGTTTGCTACCGCCACCTACCACCTGCTACCCTTGACTTGAGTCAAGCAGAACAGCCCCCGGGGCGAGCCGACGTAAGCCGCTGACACTCGCTGCGGCCCCCGGGGGCGGGAGGACAAGGGAAGGCACATCATGAGCACCATCACCACCGCGCAGCTGGCCCAGGCCCGCGCGCTAAACGCCCCCCAGGTCGGCCGCCTCGGCCTGGGCGTCCCCGCCATGGCGGACGACCCGGTCGAGCGCACCCCGGGCATGGAGGCCGTCTACGCCGCCGAGCGCGAGCGGGCGCACCCGGAGGAGGTGCCCGGCGGCCTGACGCCGGCCGGCTACCGGCAGCTGCTCCGGGCCGTGCACAGCGATGCCTGCGACCTGTCGCACCGCGTCCACCTCGCGATGGACGAGCTGGACACCGGGTCCGCCGAGTGGGACGAACTGCACCGGATCACGAAGGCGCTGTCGCTCGCCGCGGACCTCGCCTACGAGGCCGGCGACCTGGGCGGGATCACCCGGCCGACCGGCCTGCGCCAGCCGTGACTGCCTACCGGGGCCTGACGCACGAGGGCCGCAGCATCGAGGTCGACGCTGCCGACCCGGCCGCGGGCATGCAGCTCGCGGCTGGGCGCTGCGGGCCGGATGACTGGCCGGTCACCTTGTACGCCACCGACCACACGGGCGCGCTGCTGCGCCCCGTCTGGGGCGGCCGGCGAGGGCTCGCCGGCACCTACCCCGAGGGCCAGAGCCCCGAGGACGCCCGCGAGCTGTTCGGCCCCGGCGCCCGCTGAAAACCACCAACCACCATCTGAATCACATAACAGGGAAGGCACCACCATGAGCACCACCATCACCGACGCGCCCCGCACCACCTGCCCGGCCGGCTTCGCCGCGCGCACCGGCCAGGGCGCCATCGGCGGCTACCCGCCGGCAACCTCGTCCCGCCAGCTCATCGCCCGCACGCTGGAGGGCGTGCAGCGCCAGCTGCAGCTGTGCTGGCTGCTGGCCGAGACCGAGCACGGCCAGTCCGGCATCGACTTCCTGCTGGTCGACGTGGCCGACGTGCTCGGCCGCTGCTTCAGCGAGGCGGCGGCATGACCGCGGGCCTGCGCCGCGTGGCCGCCGTGGCCGCCGCTGCCGCCGTGGTCCTGGCCGTGCTGCTCGTCACCGGGCTGGCCCGGGTCGACCACTTCGGCGGCGCCTACGGGCTCAGCGCCGGCACGGACACGCGCTACTGCAGCCTGGAGTTCACCCCGGCACCGCACGTGAGCTGCGAGGCGGCATCATGATCGCCAACGCGTACGCCGGCCCGGGGCAGGAGCTGGCGCCCCTGCTGCACCGGGATGACGTGGTCCGCTGGGTCCCCCGCCGCGGCGCCAGCCGGTACCGCTACGTGCGGGTGACCGCCGAGTTCGAGCGCCGCGCCCGGGCCGGCCGCGGCCCCGAGTGGGTCACCTTCCGGGGCGCCCCGGTGCGGGCGTACGACTGGGGCGTCCGGCTCGGCCCCGAGCGGGCCTGGGACGTCAAGGTGGCCGGGCTGCGCCGGATGCCCCGCCAGCCCGTCAGGTTCGCCAGCCGGGACGGCCGGTACGTGGTGGACGTCGTGGCCGTCGCCGGGGCCGGCCCGTGGTACCGCGTCCGGCAGCGCCCGGACGGCGGGTCCGGCCTGATCCTGCTGGCCGACGAGCTGCGCACCCCGGACGAGGTCGACGAGGTGCTGCGCCGCGCGTCCCTCGGCCGGGCCAGCCTGGCCGACCTGGACGAGCTGCCGGCCGCGCGGGCCGTGCAGACCCCCGCAGACCCCGGGCCTGGAAGGGCCAGGCCCGGTAACCCATCACAGGGAAGGCACCAGAAATGCAGTTCAACCGCATGACCGTCAGGGCCCTCGCCGGCACCGCCATCGCGGGAGCGGCCATCCTGGCCGGGCCGGCCGCGGCGTTCGCGTCCGGCCCCCCGAGCGGCGGCGGCAGCGTCAGCGCCACCGTCACCATCCCGGCCACGCTGACCTTCAGCCTGGCCACCAGCGCGTTCCAGCTGACCGGCAGCGCCGGCGGCCCGTCCAGCGTCGGCACCGTGAACTGGTCCCTGGTCACGAACGACGCCGGGTGGTCCGTGAGCGTGGCGGCAGCCAGCGGCAGCATGACCGGGACCGGCAGCAACCACGCCGTGATCCCGATCGGCGACGTGGCCGTGCTGCCCGCCGAGCTGAACAGCGCCAACGGCTGGAGCACCCCGCCGTCGTTCGCGAACTGGATGCAGGCGCGCGAGCTGAGCACGAGCGCCTACGCGGTCGACACCAGCACCGGCCCGGCCAGCACCGGCACCATGTCGGACTACTACGCCATCCCCGGCGCGGGCGCCCTGGGCAGCGGCGACGGGGGCCAGAGCATCCCCCCGGTCGCAGCGGACAGCTACTCGGACACCCTGCAGTACCTGGCGCTCGGCAACTAGGCCGTCTACCCAGGTCAGGGAAGGAGCAATCATGACCACGCACCAGCCGCCGGCGCAGTTCAGCCTGTCGGTCGAGCCGTACAAGGTGACCTCGGCCGCGCGGCAGTTCAGCGAGCCGGTCACGCTGGCCAACCACGGCACCACCGCGGTGCGCGTGTCGGCGAAGTTCGAGGCCATCGAGCACAGCGGCGGCGGGTGCGCGCTGACCAGGGCGCCGTCCTGGGTCAGCGTGTCGCCGGCCAGCTTCACGCTGCAGCCCGGCCAGCACCTCGCCGCGCGCATCACGGTCAGCGCCCCGGCCAGCGCGGCCGGGTCCTACGACCTGGCCGCCGTGTTCGCCGGCGTCCCGCAGTCCGCGCACGGCCTGACGGTCAGCGGCGCGGTCGGCGAGCGCGTCGAGCTGGCCTACCCGGGCAAGACGGCCGGCCGGCCCTGCGTCATGGCCAGGCCCCCGGTGGCATCCGGCCACGCGGGCGGCGGGCTGCCGGCGGCCGACCTGGGCGGCGCCGTGCTCGGCGCCGCGGTGCTGGCCTCGGCCGGCGCGCTGGCCTGGCGCCGGCGCCGCAACCGCAGGGCGCGCCAGGAGGTGGCGAGCTAGCGCCTGATAGACATCCCCCGGCCCAGCGAGCCCGGTCATGCCAACCACGGCGGCCGGGCTCGCTGCTGTGCTGGCCCCGGAACGCGCCCAGGAGGCCGCAGGAGGCCGCACGGCGCCGGGTGCGGGTGGACCGGGTACCCCCGGCACCGCCGGCCGTGCACAGGCCGTCTCAGGGTCGCACGCGAGCTGCCGTGTGCTCACTTCCATGCTTGACCGCTGTCAAGCAGCTGCGCCGTCCTGGCCTGCGCCCCGGTGCGCGCGTAGGCTGGGCTGCGGGATCGCCGGCATGGGCATCCGCGGGTGAGCCTGGCCGCTGCCCCCGCGCGGCCAGGCCCGCCGGCCAGGTACCCGGTCAGCGCGGCGGTACGATAACTCCCCCTCGCGCGGCGGGGCCGGCCAGGGCTGCCCCCCGGACGAGCTGGCGCAGGCCCCGGAAGATGAACGATGAAAGGCCGCGGAATCTCAGGCGCCCCCTGCCCGGTGCCAAGGCCTTTACCCAGGTCAAGCCTCACCGGCCAGCTGCGCCGCCGTACGATAAGAGCCCCCCGGGCCGGGCCCGCTGGCAAAACCGCCCGGGATCAGGCCCCTGCAGGGGACGCGCAGGGCGCCTCGCGGCCAGGAGCTGCGTGCCAGGCGAGCGCTTACCCGCCCGTGTTCCCCCGGTGCGCCCGGGGACCCGGCCCCTGGCAGGCCGTCCGGTGAGAGCTGCGCAGGATCTCGTGCGAGCTGGGCATACAGGCCATCTGGCCCGTTATCCGGGATCTCTGACGCCCTGGCCTGGAACCGTGACAGTCAGGGCTCTGACCTGCAGCTCAGCCGGCCTGCTGTCACGAGCTGGCCAGGTGCCCGGTCTGGAGGGCTCCTGAGCTGGCCCGATGCCGCCCCGGGCTGGCCAGCCCCCGGCCGCTGTACAGCCCGCAGCGGCGGCCCGGGCGCCTCCCGGGAGCCGCTGAGCTGGCCAGGAGCCCAGGCCGCCGCGCGGGGGCCGTCGAGCTGGCCGCGATCGACAGCATGCGCATGGCTAGCGCTGGCACCGCTAGCGGAAGAGCTGCACCGCATGCGCATGTCTAGCGCTGGCACCGCATGCGCATGTCTAGCGCTGGCACCGCATGCGCATGTCTAGCGCTGGCACCGCATGCGGAGGAGCTGCAGCGCATGCGCCCCAGTAGCGCTGCATGCGCCCCGCTAGCATCCTTCCCCGGAGAACCTGCTCAGCCCGGCCAGGCGCCCCGGCGCCCGGATAGGCGTGCATGCAGGGTGTATGCGCCGCATGCGCCCGTATAGCGCCCCGCCGGCAGCCCGCGGCGGCCCGGCCAGCATCCTCCATCGCCTGGCCCGGCCGCGCACAGCGGCACGGCGGCGCCAGGCGCGCCCCCGGTGCCAGGCCTGCAGCGGCCCAGCCCCGGCCGCAGCGGCCCCCCGGCGCGCCCGTGGCGGCCCCTGAGCGCCTCGCAGCGGCCGGCCCCGTGAAGCGGCCCCTGAGCGCCTCGCAGCGGCCGGCCCCGTGAAGCGGCCCCTGAGCGCCATGCGGCCCGCACAGGCGCGTACAGCGCCGGCCAGCGGCGCCCGGCCGCGTGCACGCCCGTGCATCGCTGTACGCGCCTGAGCGCCCCTGAGAGCGGACGGCCAGGCATTCACCCGCCCAGCGCGCTACAGGCCCGCAGCGGTGATCACAGAGATTCCCAGGGGCATGCCAGGCCCGGCCGCACAGCGGCGCCAGCGGCCAGGCGCACAGCGGCGCCAGCGGCCAGGCGCACAGCGACGCCAGCGGCCAGGCGCACAGCGGCGCCGACGGCCAGCACAGCGGCCAGGCCGGCGCACAGCGGGCCCGGGGCACAGCACAGCGGCCAGCCCGGCCGCGCATAGCGGCCAGCCAGGAGGAGGACCCAGGCGCGCAGCCAGCGGCCAGCCAGCGGCCAGGCGCGAGCACAGCCAGCCCGGCCGCGCGGGAGGACCCAGCACAGCCCGGCCAGGCGCGAGCCAGGACCGCGAGCCAGGACCGCCGCCGGCATGCTGGCCGGGGGGGCGCCGGCGCGGTCCGGTCGCCCGGCCCGCTCTGGGTCCCATCGGCGCAGCTGAGAGGCTCGCCTCCGCCCGCGCTCAGTGTCGTGCCCGCCCCGGCCGCCAGGAACATTTACCCGCCCCCCGGCAGGGAAATATCCGCTCAGGCCCGCCCGGGGGCCTCAGGGCGCCAGCTAGCTCGGGCCCGTCTGCGGCGCCGTTCCCGGGCGGGTTACCGCCCAGGGTAGGCCCCGCCCGGCCCGGTCTGCAGTCCCAGGAGAGGGGGACGGCCGGGCGGCGCCTCCCCCAGCCTGCCACCGGCCCGGGAATATATCCCCGGAGGGGCCGAAGTACATCATCATGAGCGAGCATGACGGCGGCCCGGGCGAGCTGGTCGAGCAGGCCCGCGTGGTCCGGTCCGAGCACGAGGCGGACCACGCGCGGCACCGGCAGGTGCTGGAGCGGCTGGACCGCGTCATCGCGCTGCTGGAGCGGCTCGTGCAGGCCGCTGAGCGGCAGCCTGCCGTCCGCGGTGCTGCCCGGGGTCCTTCCCGGCCGAGGTGACCGCGCTCATACTGGGCTGGTGAACCGGCGCTGCATCCAGGTGGTGCGCGAGTACGCCCAGCGAGGGCGCAGCTCGACGCTGGACCTGATCGGGCTGGACGTCGCCGGCGACAGCCACGCCCTCGCCGAGCTGGCGGCTGTCATCCTGCTTGGCCGCTGCCAGCGGACGGGCGAGCACCCCGAGATCGTCCTGGATGACATCGAGCGCCAGGCTGGCCGCGCGCCCGGCCGTAGTAAGGGCTGAAGAGGCACCGCTCAGCCCTGGCAATCCACGCCGTGCCGCGCCGCGCCGCCTCAGCCCTGGCCTGCCCAGCTCAGCTCATGCCCGGTCACCTCACTCGAAGGCCCCGCTTCTCCCCGGAGGGCGGGGGCCTTCCCCCGCCTCCGCCTAGCCGGCCCCGGAGCGCCGGCCGAAGGACGTAGTACAGGCCAGGCGGGCATCCTGCCCGCCGGTCCCGGCTGATCACCCGGGGCCAGCGCAACGCGCGGATGGCCGGGCTGGTCTCCAGAACCGCCGGCCCGGCCGTCCCCGAGGTTCTGGAGGTGCGGCCATGGCCGCAGAGCTTGACATCCCCCAGCAGCTGGAGCTGCGGCTCCCCGCGGACATGCCGTGGGACGAGGTGGCCGCCCTCGCGCGCCGGGTGGCGGCGGTCAGCCGGTGGGTTCTCGGCGACCTGGCCTGCATGACGGAGTCCCGCTGGGGCGAGGCCAGGCTGGAGAGGCTCGCCGCGGAGGCGGACGTCGGGTACTCGGCCCTCCGTGACTACAAGGCGGTCGCGCAGGCGTTCCCGGCCGGGTCTGCCGACCGGTCGGCGCACGCGTGGTCGGTCTACCGGGTGCTGGCCGCGCAGCCCGACCGGCTGGAGCTGGTCAGCGGAGAGCACATGACCAAGGCCCAGGCCGAGGAGCTGGCAGCGGCCCGCCGGACTTCTGTCGCCCAGGCGACACAACCCTCTGACCAGGCTGAACGTCACGAGAATGCCGCGAAGCGTCACGAAAATGAGCGCCCGGCGCCGAAGCGCAAGCCGAAGAGCGACGCGGAGCGGGCCAGGGCGAGCCGGCAGCGCCGCAAGCAGCCTGATCCCAGGCCCGTCGAGGACGTGCACCTGCCCCCGCTGCGGCTCAGGGCGGCCAGGAGGCCCGGACCCGGCCTGCAGCGCCCCTGGGGGCTGCTCGGGCCGTCTCCGGTGATCACGGAGATTCCCGTGGCCGTCCCTGAGGCCGAGGTGGAGCGGCTGCGCGCCAGCATCCGGGCCGAGGTCGGGGCCGAGCTGAGGGCCAGGGTCAGGAAGAACTGGGACCGGCTGCTGGCCGAGCGCGACGCCCTGGCGGAGGAGCGGGACAAGCTGGCGGCCGAGCTGGAGCGGCTGCCCGGCCGCGTGAAGACGTGCGAGCAGCACGGGAAGACCGCGCTGGTGCTGATCTGCCCAGCGTGCCAGGGACTAGAGGAGTGAATCACATGAGCGAGAACGACGACCTGTTCCCCGGGGACGGCACGTTCCTGCCGGCGGGTGACACGGACGAGTGGCAGCGGAAGTACGACGAGGAAATCGCGCACTACCTGGTCATGATCCCGGCCATCCAGGCGGAGGCCGGGCCGGGCGGGATGGCGCAGCCGGCCGGGCTGGTCATCGCTGAGCCTGGCAAGCTCAGCTGGGGACCGCACGGGGCCTCGTACTGTCCGAGGTGCAAGGAGAGCCCGCCGCGCGCGGGCTCCCTGCTCCAGCCCGGCGGCATCGACGACTGGCTGGCCGGCCACGCGCGGGACTGCCCGGTGCGGGCGGAGTGGGACCCGGCCTTCACCAGGCGCGCTCTCGGCGCCATGCCGGACATCAGCGTGCGGCAGGATCCGGAGGCGCCGGCATGAGCCGTACCCGGGTGGTGCACCTGTACGCCGGCGGCAGCCCGCTCTGCGGCGCGGTGGCGGGCTGCGAGGCGCTTTACGCCGTCGATGACGAGGGCCGCGACGTGCCGGAGGCCGTGACCTGCCTGCGCTGCCTGGCGAGGATGAGCGCCGGGACGAGATAAAAAATCTCCGTCGATTCCTCCGGGCATGCAGGCACAGGCAGCCGCCCGGGACGAGCAGCTCTGCGTCCGGTGCGGCAGGCACCCGGCCGTCTACCTCGTCCGGCCGCACGGCGTGGGTTACTGCTGCGGGTGCTGGATTGAGCTGATCAGCGGCTCCGCGCACGTCCCGGAGCTGGCGGCGTCGTGAGCCTGCCAGCCGGGCACGACGACGACCTGGCCGACCTGCTGGCCATGGTGACGGTCGCCCGCGAGAACTCCATGACCCCGTCCGGCCGCGAGGCGCTGCGGGCGCTCGGGGAGAACTGCGACCGCCTGGGCGTCATAGCGTGCGCGATCAAGCTGCTGGCCCAGCTGGCCGACGACGCCGGCTTCTGCCCGGGCCACTTCCGCGAGTACGCGGCCCGCGCCATCGCACGATTATCCAGGTCACGGCGGCGGGCAGGGCCCACCAGGCCTCAAGATGGCTCGGGAGCATGCGTCAGGGACCTGCCCGCCGCCGCGCTGCGCCGTATTATTCAGCGAAGGCCCTCCACAGCCTTCGACCCCGAGGCCTCTGACAGCCTCACTGAGACCCCCGCCGCGCCTCCCTAGCGCACTGAGGCGGGGGTCTCGCCGTCTGCCGATGTATTACAACGTCAGAGGCTGAAAAGGCCATGGCGCCCGGGGTTGGGTCCCGGTCCCCGCACGCGGTCGTCCCTGACGGAACTCGAAGGCGGCACGCGCGCTGTGCTGACCTCTTCCGCGCAGGCAGCAGGATCTGGGGTCAGCGGAGGGCACCGAACCTCCTAGGCCCGCAGGCGACCGCCCTAACGGTGCGCCGGTCAGGCGGGCAGCCATCTGGCTTCTCAGGCTCCCTGAAA
>Ga0306921_10001723_pt1 | contig 21473 bp, 18 predicted proteins | sample sta12Cox44000080_FD_203760 | JGI IMG/M metagenome (GOLD analysis project Ga0306921, IMG submission 203760) | Lab enrichment of tropical soil microbial communities from Luquillo Experimental Forest, Puerto Rico - statoxic.12C.oxic.44.000.080 (v2)... | ecosystem: Environmental > Terrestrial >...
CGAGCCGAAAGTCCAACAGCTTCGAAATGCATGTCAGGCCGCGACCGGTCTCGAGAGGCCAGGTTGGGGAGCCGCGGCGCGGCCGAGCTCGGCGATATTGATCATCAATGCGGACGAGTTTGAGCTGTCGCGCAACTTCCAGATCACGCCGTCGACAAAGAAATGATGGACGTTCACGGCCGCCGCCATAATTCCGGCGATGGTCAGGAACGGCAGCGGCAGCCACGCGAAGCAAAGCGGAAGGCCGACAAACAGCAACACGCCGCCGGTGATGTTTCGCGCTCCCCATCGCAGTGCTTCGGCGCGCACGCGTCGCCAGGAACGCTCCGCTCCCTCGGCGTCGATCCGGAGCTTCAGCTGCACAACCAGCGCGATCAGCAGGTACTGCAGCGAGTGGAAAAGCGGGATCACGATCAGAAAAGATTTGAGGCTCGCGCCCGGCACGAACCAGACAAAATGCGCGACCGCCGGCAATAGCACGATCGGCGGCAGCAGACGCTTTTGCGCGCGGCACCACGCGGCGGCAAATCCGGTAAACGCCAATGCCCCAGCGCACATTACCGCCTGCGCTGCAGGGGCCATCCAGGCAGGAAAAGCCAAAATCGGGACCGACATGCCGTAAAAGTCGGTGAGCCCGTTTTCCTGCATATGCGTCGCGCCGTAGAGGAAGGCGGCGAACACGAACGCCGAGAGCGCCAGCCGCTCGCGCCGCCCGATCAGAAACCCGCAGCGCCGGGCATAGACCATCGTGATCCCGACGGTCTGGCCGCTATAGTGGTAAGGAGACCAGAAGAAAAACAGCAGCAGAAAATAAGGGGCCACGGCCTCGGGCTGCCAAAAGCACGCGAAGACCGCGCCGAAAATGATGAAGGGCAGGCCCCAGGCGGTTACCGGAAACTGCCTCGTATGCTCGGGGCTCTGGTAGAGGCGGTAAACTGTCGCCGAGAAATGCGGGAAATTGACAAAGAGGCTGAGGACGAGCGCTGTCGTCACGAGCGGCTTGGTGTCGGCCCCGGTGTAGAAAGCTCGCAGACCCAGCCAAGTGATGATCGACAAGCCGCCGATCAGCGACGCATCAGCCCACCAATTGACGAAATACGGCGCGCGTGTGGCAGCGGCGACGGCCGGTATCTCGGTGGTGAACGCCGGCATCTCGATCCGCTGGTCGGGCAAGGGTCGGGTAAGCTCTTGTATTGTCATTTCCGCCGCTGGGAAAAGACGACGGTGAGCGACCACGGACGCTTACCGCGCAGCGCCGCCGTTCGCAGCGCCGAAGAGTCAATCGCCGGCGGCCGCGAGTGTTTCAAAAATTTTGATGTCCGCGGCCGCCGCCCACCGAAGTGCGGTTGCCAGCGCTCAAGCCCAGCTGGCCCAGATTTGATACAACAGGCTGTGGTTACAAAGATCATCGCTCGAAAACGCCTCGTTCTCGTCATTGGCGCGAGCGTGGCGGGAATATTCGAGACGGGCTTTGCCGCTTCGTCGATCGTGCTCCTGCTCGGCCTCGCCGGCCTGTTCATCGGCGCACGCGACCAGCCAGAGGAGACGGGCTTCACCGCGATCTCGGGAGCGCTCGCTGTCGGGATCGTTACCGGCGTCGGGTATATCACTCTCGACGCCCTGCTGTTCTGGCCTGGCCTGCCGCCGGCGCTGCGGGAAATAACGCCGGCGCCGCTCGCGCCCCGCCTCGCCTATTTCGTCGTCGCCGCATGTCAGGATGAGGTGATCTGGCGGCTGTTTGGACTGTCGCTGCTGCTCGTTCTTATAGCAAGGTTTCGCCCCGAGACCCGACCCTCGGCTTCGACCATTGCCGCCGCCATCGTGCTGAGCGCGGTGCTATATGTGCTCTTTCACCTTCCATTCGTGACCTCTCGAGCAGCGCTCACACCCTTCCTTGTCGCCAGGGAGCTGGCGCTGCACTTCACGACGCCGATCGTTTGGGGCATCGTTTATTGCCGGCTCGGTCTTGCCGCCTCGATGACCGCGCATGCCGCCGCGCATCTTCCCATCCAGCTCGGGATGACCCTCCTCTCGCCCTGAGGAAGTTGATCACACCCCCTCTGCCTAGAGATCGCGCGCCGAGACCGCTGGCGGGGCCGTAGGCAGAGCGGCCGCCCGCCGGCGCCGGCGAAATGCTGCTAACCCGACAACCCGGTTGAATAAGCCGCGCAGCGCAACTCGCATCGGCACATCGATGCAGCGATGAACAAGCGCACCGCAGCCGATGGCAGTCAGAATGGTGATTGCCTGAAATCGATAACCGCCCCATCCCGACGCGACGAGAACCCCCGCGAACGTCACCGGGATCGCGAATGCGGTCATTTGAAAGATGTAGACGGAGTAGGAAATATCGCCGAGCCAGCGCAACGGCCGAGCGTTGAGCATGCCGGTGGTTTTGCCCGAGTTGCCCACCGATGCCAGCAACAGCGGCACGAGAAGGACAACGATTACGCCGTCGGGGGCGTCGGCGAGACAAGCGATCGCGATCGCCACGAGTAGGGCGATGAACGTGGCATCCCTCCCCCAAACGCGGCGGAAGTGACCTTCGCTGTAGAACCGATAGGCTAAGATGCCAACCATAAACTCCGGCCATGCCCGGAGAAGCGCACCCCACCCAGAGGCACGCTGTTGCTCCTGGCTGGCGATGGTGTGATCAATGGCCATAACGACAAGAAGCGCGATGCAGGTTGCTGCAGCCGCGCGACCTTTAAGTCGCCCGATAATCGGGACCACAAAAGGAAAAAGCAGGTAGGCATACCACTCGGCGGAGATAGACCAGGATGGCCCATTGATGATGATATTGTCGAGCCATGGCACCTGAAACAGGAACAACGCTGCAATCAGCTGCGTCTTGAACGAGATGCCGGCCGGCATATCGAACTGCCCGATGACGTGCTTCACTACATAAACAGCGGTCGTGAAGAGGGCAGCCGGGTATATGCGGCAGAACCGCGCCCAGAGAAACCGCCCGACCGCCGGCCAGTCCCGGTTGGCGGCGAGCCGGCTGCCATAGACATGCGTGAGGACGAAGCCGCTGAGGACGAAAAACAAATCGACGGCGAGATATCCCCGGCGACAGATCCCCGGCGAAGCGCCGCCGCCAAAATGGTAGGCGAGGAAACTGCTGTGATAGAACAGAACCGCCATCGCCGCGATCCCGCGCAACGGGGTGAGCGACGGCAGCTCCCTGCGTGCGTCGAGGCTGCCGCCTGCAGTCGCGCGAGCCAACCACCAACGGGATATCGCCGGCAAAACGCCTCCTGGTGAGCAGGGCTTTATTTGGCGCAACTATCTCGACAAACGCAATTGGAAAACACCTCCCTGTCAGAGGACAGGGTTTGCTCCTCGATCAGCGCATTCGATCAGCGCAGAGCCGGTCCCAGACCATCGTCTCGTTCAAATTGTCGGCGCCGGGGAGGCGACGATGGCTAATTTTTATGAAACGTCCCCATGTCGTCTTCATTGAATCTCAGGGCCAGGTCGGCAAGATCAGGGCGACGATGTCCACGCAACACATGATCCGCTCATCGGACGGTGTCGGTTTCACTGTGCTGTCGCAAACCGGTGATCACTTGGAAGCGAGGTCTCTTACAATCAAGACCTTCTTCCTCTCTGCGGCGATAATCGGGATAAATTTACTAATTAATCTGACGTCCCCCGTTACGGCGTTTCCGTACGATGACTTCGTTCTCATCGACGGCATCTGGCGGACCGTTGAGGGGCAACATGTCGGCATCGATTATCACGATGCCATTGGGTTCTGGTTAAGTCATATTGGCGCGGCGTGGTGGCGAATAATCGGCCCAGATCGCGGTGTCCTTGCGCTCACCAGCGCCACTTTTAGTATCATAATCATGTTATGTGCGAGCTTTGTCTTGGCAAACCGGTTGTGGTTTTTGCCTCGGTATTGCCTTCTAATCGGCGCAGTCCTGGCTTTCGAGGCGTCGGCGCCGTCGGTTTACGGTTGGTCAGTCTTCATGACCGGTATGGCCGGATATTATAACCGCCTGTCGGTCGCCGCCCTCGCCGTATTATTCTTACAATTCTTTACAGGGCAGCGTACCCGATCGCATACCGGCCTTGTAGTGGAATGCGGAACTGCGGCCATCCTGCTCAACATCTTATTTTTAGTAAAAATCTCGGCCTTCATTCTGGGAATAGGAATTATTGCGACGAGCACGCTGGCACTCCGACTACGTTCTTTCTCCAGTACAGCAAAAATGTTGATGGTTTTGTTCCTAATTCTAATTATTATTGTTGCCACCGATTTTGTTATTGCCGGCACCAATCCATCAGATTTTCTTCTTACCTATCAAGCAGCTGCGGCAACGAAATTGTCGCCGGTTTCCGGCAATAGCATCGACCGCATATTCAAGAGCTGGAGCCTGGTCGTGTCCGTCCTGTTATTGGTTATGTATGCACGGCGACCGCCCGCAATCCCCCGCAGCGCATTGGTGACAGTGATCGGCGCGTATGCCGTCATCCAGCTTTGTTTGAATGTGTCAAATACTCAGCCGGAGACGATCTTTCTGGCGCCGGCATGCGCCCTAGCCCTCCTCTCGTGGTGTCCGCCTTCGGAGCCGGAGCGGTCGAATCAAGCGCCCCGCCGACATTGGCTGAGAAAATCGCCAATGGCCGTGTTGCCCGGAGTAATGTGCCTCTTGGTATTGGTTCCGCAGATGGCTTCGGCCGCTTTCGGTCTTGCCCTCGCGGTTTCAGTAGCCTCGGGCTTCGAGGCGCCGATTTACATCTCCGCGGAGAAGGGCGTTAGCGTCCCGGTCGTCGGCGCGCTCGGAGATGCCGGCCGTGCAGAGCAATTTGCTATAAACGTCAATAAGGGGGTCGACGCATTACAACACTTCAAGATGACTGACGGAACAATCGCTACCCTCGATTATGTCAATCCATTTCCGGCTCTCTTTGGTCTGCCTTCTCCGAAGGGGGTACCCGTCGCCTGGGCTCTCGGTTACAACCAGCCCTACGACAGCATGCTGCAAGAACGCGAGTTAGTCGGGGATGCCTGCATCGTAATGCTTCCGATGCGGCCGACACGGGTTGTTAAGGGAAGCACGGAATTAATCATCGCGGCCGCGGAATCGATATTGGCCGTGTCCTTCAACCTCGTGGGAGACGACGATTATTGGAAAATATACCGCCGCAAAGACGGTTGCCGGTAACAGGGAGGTCGGCGGAATCGAAGTGAAGGCTTTGGCCAAAATCGCGATCGTTACGCCGGTGCTCGACGACTGGCCGGCATTCGGCCACCTGCTGCGGGAAGTGGGCCGCTCGCTCGCCGGGAAAGTGCAGGACCTCGACATCGTCGCGGTCGACGACGGCTCGGCGCAGAGTTTCGCGATCGATGCGCTCGAGCTGCCGCCCGGTCCAATCCGCCGGATCGAGATCCTGCAGCTCGGGCTCAATCTCGGCCATCAGAGGGCGATCGCGGTTGGCCTCGTCGACATCGCGCGGCGCGACGATCTCGACGGCGTCTTTGTCATGGACTGCGACGGCGAAGACCGTCCGGCGGACCTACCAAGACTGCTCGCAGCGAGCCGCGAGCGGCCGGGGCACATCGTTGTCGCCCAACGCACTGAACGATCGGAGGGGCAACCGTTCAAGGTCGGGTATGCCCTGTACCGGTGGCTGTTCACGCTCCTGACCGGGCAGCAAATCAATTTCGGCAATTTCAGCTTCATTCCGATCGCGTGCGTCCGCCGCCTCGTCTTCATGCCGGAAATCTGGAACAACCTGCCGGCCGCCATCCTGCGCTCGCGCATCGGGCATGTCGCCGTGCCGACCGCCCGCGGCGAGCGCTATTTCGGGCGGTCGCGGATGAGCTGGATCGGGCTCATCGCGCATGGGCTGAGTGCGACGTCAGTCTACATCGATATCGTTTTCGTGCGGCTGCTCTTCGGCGCCGCCATCGTCGCCGGCGTCACGCTGGCCGGCATTGCCGCCGCCGTCGCCATCCGCCTCGCGACGCCGCTCGCGATTCCCGGCTGGGCCACGACGGTAGTGGGGGTGCTCGGGCTGCTGCTGATGCAGCTCGTCGTCATGGTGGTCGCAATGCTGCTGCTGGTGCTGGCGGGGCGCAACAGCCGGCCGATCGTGCCGATCGCCGACGCGGGCATGTTCATTGCGGGCCGCCAACGCTTCGACATCGAGCCGGTCTCGCCGCTCGCGCGCGAATGCGGGGGGACGGACGAGCGGCAATGAACCTGCACTACCCCGGCGGCGAACTCGAGCTCTTCGCTGGCGCGGCGAACTGGAAGAGCTACGTTGCCGAGCTGCTCTCGCCCTATCTCGGCGAAACCGTGCTTGATGTCGGCGCCGGAATCGGCGCCCACGTCCCGTTCTTGTGCAGATCCGGGGTGAAGGAATGGGTTTGTCTCGAGCCCGATGAGCGGCTCGCATCGCAGATCGCCCGCCGGATTGAGAAAGGCGAGCTGTCGGCTGCCTGCCGCGTCGTCACCGGCACTCTCGAAGCGCTCGCGGGTTGCACCCGATTCAGCGCCGTCCTCTATCTCGACGTGCTGGAGCACATCGCCGATGACCGCGCCGAGATGGAGAAGGCGGCGCGCAGGGTCGCGGATGGCGGTTGCCTGATCGTTCTGGCGCCCGCTCACCAGTTTCTCTTCAGTCCGTTCGATGCCGCAATCGGACATCACCGCCGTTACACCACCGCCGCGTTACGGGCACTTACACCGCCGGAATGCCGACTCGAATTTTGTCGAATGCTCGACTCGGCGGGTTTTTTCGCCTCGCTCGCCAATCGCTCACTGCTCCGTTCCGCAAACCCCACGTGTGCGCAGGTGCAAGTCTGGGACAGAGTCCTGGTACCGGTCTCGCGGCGCCTGGACTGGTTTCTTTGCTACCGCTTCGGCAAGAGCATCCTTGCTGTGTGGCGGAGGACGCGGCCATCGTCTGTTCGCGTCGGGGATGGCGCGTCTTGAGGCGACCCGATTTAAGGCTGCCGGCGGCGGCAATCGCGGTCTTCGCGATCTTTGCCGGCCTTTATTATTGGGCGCGGCCGGTTTATGAGTTCGCGCTCACCTGGTACGGCATTGCGCCGTTCCGGTTCCCGTTTCTCGATACCGACGCGATCACCGCGGCGATCGAATGTTATCGCCAGGGGATCGACGTCTATATCGCGAACCCCTGCGATGCCCTGGGCCGTCCTCATGTCTATTCCCCGCTCTGGCTCGCAGCATCGGTGCTGCCGGTCACGAGGGCTTGGACCATGCCAATTGGCCTCGGCCTCGATCTCGCTTTTCTCCTATCGTTGGCGGCGATCCCGGTTCCGGCCCAGGCGCGCGACCGCCGGATCATGTTGGCCGCCGTGTTCTCGACAATGACGATCTATGCGGTCGAGCGCGGGAACAACGATCTCTTTGTTTTCCTCCTCGTACTGCTGGCCGGGCTCACGCTCGCCAGCCCTGCTGTCTGGAACGGCTCTTCGATCAGACGCTGGTGGGGCTATCTGCTGATCGCGACCGCGGCATTGCTTAAGTTTTACCCGGTTTCCGCGTTGATCGTATCGTGTCGCGAACGAAGGCATGCTTTTATCGCGATCAATCTTCTAATGCTCTCGGTGATCTGCGTCTTCGTTGCCATCGTCAAAGACGATCTCAAGCATACTGCCGCACTGATCCCCTTCGGGAGCTATTACACCGATCTATTTGGCGCCAAAAATCTGCCTTATGGCATTGCGCATTTGATCTACACGCCGTCGCGCGAGTTCATTGTCGACTTCGTGCCGCCCCTTCTTCTGGCTATTCTCTGCTTGCGCGCGCTTTGGTTGGCGATCGGCCTTGCCCGGCGTCCGGCGCTGCACACCGCCTTTCTCAAACTGGAGGAGCGCGCGCGGATATGGCTGATCCTCGGTTCCGCGATCATTACGGCGTGTTTTTTTGCCGGACAGAGCGCCGGCTACCGCGGAGTGTTTTTTCTTCTCGTCCTGCCGGGACTGTTTGGACTGGCGCAATGCGCGGAGGATGATCAGGCCGCCAGGCTCGTTCGCCAGGCTCCCTGGCTGATCCTCTTCGTCATGTGGAGCGAGGCTCTGCGTCATGCCATCGTTGCCGTGGGACCGGGCTGGCTCGTCATCGAAGCGACATTCTGGATCGCCAAGGAACTGGTGTGGTGGCGGATCATCGCGACCCTGGGGGGCGTTCTCCTCTGCTTTGTGCTGGCCTCTCCGGTCTGGCGCAGGGGCTCAGCCGACCGGGCAGCGACGGCGGAGCAGGTCGCGGGTGCGTAATTTTTTTCGAGACGTTTTGGTCCCGCATAGATTGAATCTCGGGCATAGGATTGTTCGCATCAACCGAAGCGAGTTTCCGGACGCGATGGACCCGGTATTGACGATCGCCAAGCTCGGCGCCGGCTTTGTGGTCATCACGTCGGCGATTTTTGTGATCGGGCTGGCGGTCGAGACGGTCGCGCCTGCTCAAAGGCGGCAGCCGGCAAACGGGACCCGGCTCAACATCGGCTATGCCATCTTCCACGCGTTCATGCGGTCGGCCGCTACGCTCTTGGCTGCTATCCCTGTTCTCGGCATCGGAGCGCTGGGCGGGGGCTTGATCGCCTTGCCGAGCGAAGGATGGACGGTTGTCCTCTCTGCAATCGTCTATGTCGTCGCGATCGATTTCGCCGAATACCTGTTCCACCGGGCGCAGCATGGATGGCCGCCGCTGTGGGCGCTTCACTCGCTGCACCACAGCGACCGGGCGGTAAACGTGACGACGAGCACGCGCCACCATTGGGTCGATCTCTTCATAAGATCGATCGTGATCTACCCCATCGTCGGGCTGCTGTTCGCCGTCCCCTACCAGGCGGTGTTGGCCAATGGGTTGATCGGCTACTACAATTATTTTCTGCATTTCAATATCAGAATATCATTTGGGCCGTTGTGGGCGGTGCTCAACAGCCCGCAATATCACCGGCTGCATCACTCTCATGCGGCGCGGCACCAGAACAAGAATTTTGCTGCGCTGTTCCCGATATTCGACGTGCTTTTCGGCACTTATTGCCGGCCGGCAGCCGGCGAATATCCGGCAACCGGAATCGAAGGGCGGCAAGGTCCGAGCCGAGTCTGGGGGGCGGTCGCATGGCCATTTAGAGCGTCACCGGGGGCGGTCGGGCGCGTGCGCCGAGCGGCGGATGCTGCCTGATCACCTGCAGGCCGGGACGGCGAACGATTTCATCGAGCCGGCCAATATCGGCCTGACGAAGCGACCCGGTGCGCGCGGCCCACGGACCGGCGGACCTTCCTGGAAATGGTCTCCCGCGAGCCCGGGCTTCCGCTTTTGGGCGGGTGTGCTGTTGGCTCTGTGCGGCGCGTACAGCGTCACGTGCCTAACGCTGTTCGCTTACCGATCACCAGGCGCGCCGCTCGGCGATTGGCGCGCTCTTTGGACGTGGGCGCGGTTTCTGACCGAGCATCCGGCCGCGGAAATGTATGACCCGTCGATCCTCCACGCGGGCCAAGCTGCAGCGGGGCTCGAACCGGGCCAATATTATCCCTTCGCATACCCGCCGAGCTTTCTGCTCGTCCTTTGGCCAATGGGCCTGCTTCCGTCCGGCCTAACGTACGGGGCCCTCCTCGTACTCGGTTTGCCGTTTTATCTTTGGGCGACTGTCGGCAAGCGGTGGCGCTCCCCGATGACATTGGCGGCGCTGATAGCGCCGACGACCGCCATCTCGATCGTCGCCGGGCAGACCGGCTTTCTCGCGTCGGCTCTCCTGATCGGCGGGTTGCGACTGGCCGGCTGCCGTCCGATACTGGCCGGCCTCCTCCTCGGCCTGCTGACTTACAAGCCGCAAATCGGGTTGCTGGTGCCGGTCGCGCTGGTATCGGCTAAACTGTGGCGCTGTGCCGCCTCCGCCTGCGCTACATTCCTGCTGCTGTTCGCGGTCACGAGCGCCGCATTCGGGCCCGGCATCTGGATCGCGTGGTTCGCCGCGATCCCCGGCTTCTCGAGCCAAGTAGCGGCGGGGGGCGGCAGGATCCTCCATCTGATGCCGACGGTCATGTCCACGCTGCTGCAGATCGGCGCCTCCCCGACAGCCGCGCGGCTGGCCCAGGGCGCGGCCACAATCGCCGTAATGGGCGTCGTATGGGCGTCGTTTCGCGCGGGGCCGACACGGCTGGCCGCCGCCACATTGCTGGTCGGCACACTTTTGGCGACTCCGTATGCCTTCCTCTACGACATGCCGATTGTGGCCACGGCCGTGTTGTGGATGATCCAGGAACGGCATGACCGCGGTGGTTCCTTCGGATGGGGCGAAATCCTGGTGCTGACGATAGCGGCAATCGCGCCAATGACGATGCCGGCGGAGACAGCGCGTCCGCCGATAAGCGCAATCTCTCTCGTCCTGGTGTTGGGTGTTATCCTGCGGCGGAGTTGGATGCTGCGATATCGGGCAGAATCCGAAGTTGCAACCCGGGCGTTACACTGCGGAAACGCGAGTTAAGCGGCGAGCAAGGTTGATGTGCTCACAGTTCGGCAATTGGAGCACATCTGGGCTGCCGGAGACGCCGATGCCCCACGACCAACCGCGATGCGACGTGTGCGACTGCGAGTTGCGTGCTGGCTTTCCTCGAGTGCGCGATCCGCAGACGGGGCATTGGTTCGCTATCACCCACTGCCCGGAATGCGGTTTGGGCCATACGACGCCGCAGCCCGACGACTTGGATGAGTACTATGGCTCGGCGTATCACGGCGGCCGCTACGGGATCGCTGAACAGCTGTGCGTGAGACGCCGTCTGCGCTTTGTGAGAGCGGTCGCAAGCCCACATCGCGTGCTCGACTTTGGCTGCGGGGATGGCGCCTTCATCGCAGCGGCATCGGCCGCCGGATTGCAGGCGACTGGTGTGGAAATGCGACCGGAGCACGCCCGTTCCAAGGGGCTGACGGTAGTCGAGCGCGTCGAGGACGCCGGAGGTCCGTTCGACCTCATAACCCTATGGCACAGCCTGGAACACGTCCGCTCGCCACGGGAGCTGCTCGAGCGACTGTTGCCGCGGCTGAGCGATGACGGTTTCCTTGTTGTTGCTGTGCCCAATGCCGAGAGCGTACAGGCGCGGGTTTTCGGGCCGGGCTGGTTTCACCTCGATGTCCCCCGGCATCTCTTCCACTTTACACCGCGCGCGCTGAAGCGATTGTTGGAAAGCTGCGGCCTGGAGGTGGTCCGGCGCTGGGACATCGAAGTCGAATTGGATCTGTTCGGGTGGGCTCAGAGCGCCCTCAACCGGGTAATTCGCACTCCGAACGTGCTCTTCGATGTGGTCACCCACCGGCGGCGGCGTCATAAGCCATTGGAGATCGCGGCCAGCCTTGTCCTAGGCACCGTGGTCACGATAACTGCGGCGCCGGTGGTGCCGCTTGCCGCCGCGCTGTCAAGCGGCGCCGTGGTGATCTTTGCGGCGAAGAACCAGCGCGCTAGCCGTTGAACCGCCGGTAAGCTCGTGCAGTATTTTTAAAGCTGCATCTGAACTTGTGGAGCCAGTGCTTTGCGAGGCTCCCGTCGCTGCAAGCCCTCGAAGACGCTGCCGCGCTCCCACCCCCAGCACGCCAGGCGAAACTCGGTAGCAGTCCGAAGTACGCCAACGCCATAGGCAATGCTTCGGCGAAAGTTTATAGAAGATGCCCCGGTGAAATACCGGGTGGGACAGGAAATCTCGCCAACCCGAAAGCCGCGGTAAATGATCTGGGAAAGCATCTCGTTATCGAATACAAAATCATCCGAGTTGTTATCGAGAGGAATATCCTCTAGGACAGCGCGAGTGTAAGCGCGATAACCGGTATGGTATTCAGATAGCTTATAGTTCAGTAAGATATTTTGTGTAAATGTAAGCATACGGTTGGCAACATATTTGTACAGCGGCATTCCCCCTGCCAAGGCGCCAACACCAAGTATCCGAGATCCCAGGACCACGTCGAAAAAACCAGACGCCAATAGGGATGCCATGGGTAAGATAAGCTTCGGTGTATATTGATAGTCCGGATGCAGCATAATTACGATATCTGCGCCTCGGTCGAGCGCTGTGCGGTAGCAGGTTTTCTGGTTGGCGCCGTAACCTTTATTGTGATCGTGGGCAATCGTGATAATACCAAGCTCCTTGGCAAGCTTCAGAGTCTCATCTGTGCTAGCGTCGTCAACAAGAATGATGTCGTCTACTACATCGATCGGGATTTCGGCGAACGTCCGTTGCAGCGTGAGCGCGGCATTAAACGCCGGCAGAACAACACAAAGTCTATTTCCAATTATCATCACTTAACCTATCTGATCTTGACGCTGGAGCTCCGGAAATTTCGGGGTATTACATATTCCTGCGGTGGACCACGGCGTAGTCGTCGCTGTAGACGCGTTGCCATCCGGGGAGGTGGTCGAGCAGGGCCGCGGCCGCGCTCGACGGCTCGAACAGCGTCCAGGCGATGGCGTAATGGTCGAGCAACCCGGGCAACGCCTCGCCGATCCCAGCGCTCGCCGCGGCATTGCAGGCGAGGAATTCGTCGCCGAAGAGGTCGGCCCGGCCGTCGATGAAGGTGGGTATGCCGACGAACGTCAGATACCCGCCGAACCGGATCGAGTGGAGGACGTGGCCGGTAAGGCCCGCTGCGCGCGCGGCGTCGACAGCCAATACCGGCGCGACGGCTTCGCGCGGGCCAATGCCGCGCCGATCGAGCGCAAGCGCCGTCGACAGAAATCCGAGCGCGATCAAGACCGCAGCGATCACCGCGGCGGCAAACGGCACCATCGTCAATCCGCGCGCGGCCCGCTTTCCCGCCGAGCCGGTTCGCGCCGACACCGGGGAGCCCAGCTGAGCGGAGAGCGGGGCGGCGATCAGCAGCGGGCCGATGATGCCCAGCAGCTCCTGGTTGCGCACATGGGTCAGCGCCAGGTGCAGCAGCACGAGAACCATCGCGGTTCGCGTCCACGGCAGTCTCAATCCCAATGAAAACCCGCCGAGGATCGCCAGCGCGATCCACACCTCAAGCGGCTCGAAATGCTGGAAATCGGCGGCGTGCCACTCGGAGAGCGCGGAGATTGCAAAACTCATCCGCAGCATGCGCAGCGGCAATGTGAACAGGTCGAACCCGTTTGGCGATACCAGCGCAGCGAGGGTGGACAATCCCAAAAAAACGCCCCATCCCCGGAGCGTTTGCCAGCGGGCCGAGGCGGGAGCGACCAGCACCGCCTCCGCGGCGAGCAGTCCGGCAAACAGCAACCCGACGACAAAACCGCCATGCAGGTTGCACCACAGGATCATGACCGGCAGCAGGGCGAAGGATGGGGCGGCGCCCTCGTCTCGCGCTCGGATCACGCCCGCCATCCACGCCACCAAGAGCGGCAACGCCAACACATGGGGGCGGGCGAGCAGATGCGGCTCGGTCAGTGCGAAAGCCAGCAGCGCGCCGATCGCGGCGCGGCGCGGCCCGAGCGAGCGCTGCAAGGCGCGGGCGAGCAGCGCAAACGCGGCAGCGATCGCCAAACCGGTCGCGGCGATGACGCCGCCCCATCCGAGCCCGTCATAGACGGCGGCGAAGACGATCTCCGCTAGCCATTCGTGAGGGACCCAGCTCCCGCCAGGGAAGGTGAAGGTAAACGGATCATGGAACGGGATCGCGCGGTGCTCGACGATCCAGCGTCCGATAACGATATGCGAGAGCGTGTCGCCATCGTTGAGGAGAGCAAACGCCGAAGCTACCGCGACAGTATAAGCTCCCAGACCGACGAGGAGCGGCACCAACCACGCGCGAACCGGGTGCAATAGATGCGTATCGGTGAGGGCCGGCGATCGCGGAAAGGACGCGCCTATCGACTGCATGCCGCGCGCCCGACGTGCCTGACCAGGACTCGCTCAGCTACCAACCGCGGCGAGCGCCGGCGGGGACTGGTGCGGTGCGACTTCGGGCTCAGCCACGGGCGGGCGCGGAGCAAAGGGCGGCCGCGTGTCGCTGCCGTTCATCGCAGTTTTGAGGCGAACGCGACCACGGGCTAGATGCGAGCGCACGGCACCGACGGAGGTGCCCATGCTCTGCGCCGCCTCGTCGTAGGACTTACCCTGGACGCCGATCAGGATGACGGCCGAGCGCTGGTTGGCGGAGAGACGGCGCAGCGCAGCGCCGAGGTCGCGCAACAGAAGCCGCAGCTCAGCCATATGCGTCGCCGGCGGCGGTTCGGCGGCGGCAATTTCCTCCAGCGCTGTGGCCGAGCGGTTGGATCTGTTCACGACCGCGAGAAAGCGATTGCGCATGATCGTGTAGAGCCAGCCGCGCAGATCCGTCCCTGCCTGCCACAAATGCGCGTTGGCGAGTGCTTGCACGAGCGTGTCCTGGACGAGATCGTCGGCATCGGCCCTTTCGCGATGCCAGCGCCGCGCCGCACGGCGCAGGAAAGGTATCTCTTGCTCGACTTGTCCCGCGAACTCCGCCTCCGCAAGCTCCGCCGATGCCGGCGCGCGGGTACTTGGCTGCGGCGCTCCGGCTGCGACTATATCATGCGAACCCGGCGCCTCGTAGTTCGTTGACATTCTACGTGACCCACACGCAAACAAAGGCGAATTGCACGGACCGGTAAACGCAGCGTCGAGGTGAAACAGCTGATGCGTTTATTCAGGACGCTTCTCTGACACAAAATGGACAGCAATTCAAGCAAATTTTACCGAAGGGTTAACGGCTGTTACCGGACTGTTACGATTGCCCACTCTCCTTGACGAGAGACCGGGTCGACACGCGACCCGGCGGTCCACGGGGTTGAAGCGCGGCGCGCTGCGGGCATCAAGACCCCGATTTTGGTGCCGCTATCGGCGGACGGCGACCAGAGGACTGCGCTCAGGCAAGTGTCCGCGGCGTTCAGCAATTAAGTCAAAGGAAAAGGATCCACACGAGGGCGTCCGCTTCGCTCAATATTACTCGAGAGTCACCGTCATCTCACACTGCAGGGTCACTGAACGTCAAAAATGCGTTCGGGGCAGTCTTGTTATCGGTTGATGCAGCCGCAACGCAGCAGGAAAAGCTCAGCGTCCGACGGCGGTGATTGCCGGTCGTCTCCCAACCCTAACCGTTCATTCACTGCACTTGGCGAGATCGGCGGCTCCCGACGCGTGCCGATCTGGTACTGTGGGCATGCCAAAGCGAGGCTTCCGTCGGTGCGCGAAATACGGCAGCGGCTACATGCCGCTGGCTTATCCAGCGGATGATGCCGCGTTGGCGGCCTTCTCCAAGTTGCGCGCGCTGCCGCAGGAAGCGGAGCGTGATCTTTCAGCCACGGGGCTGGAAATCTGGGTTTCTTCTGGCGCCGGGAACGCGGATGATCGTCGCCGCCAAATCAGCTTCTGGAAAGACGCAGGGGTCACGCCGGTGACGGAGCACACGACCGATGTGAGCGGGCACCACAAGCGCATCGGCGGCCGCAGCGCCGCAGAGCACTTAACGGCGATCCCCGGTACCTTGAAGCAGTGGCCAACCTGCTGTAGATCGGTGTTCGCGAGCTTTGGCAAGTCGCTTCGTGAGGGCTCTGTCCGTCGAAGCGACAAAGTCTCGGCGGGCGAGGTCCGGATTTTGCGCGCACCCTTTTTCGCAGGCCGAAGACAGGGAGATTTGATCGATTTGCTGCGGTAGCGATAAAAGTCGGCGACGCTTCGCATTGGCCTCCGGCGGCACAGGTCCGGACGGAGCGGTTCTGGCCTTTTCGGTTAACCCGCACGATCTCGGGTAGAGTAGACACTCGTGCGCGAAATTGGCGAGGCTTGTCATGTGTCGTAATATCAAGACGCTCCATAACTTCAAACCGCCCGCGACAGAGGACGAAATCAGAGCGTCTTCGCTGCAATTTGTGCGCAAGCTGAGTGGTTTTACTCAGCCCTCCAAGGCAAACCAACTCGCTTTGGACCGCGCCGTCGACCAGGTGGCCAGCGCAGCACGCGAGCTGCTTGACTCTCTCGTGACCAATGCCCCACCCCGCTATCGCGAAGTGGAGGCGGCCAAGGCCCGAGCGAGGGCGGCGGACAGGTCCGCTCATCCGACACCCGACGCGCTACTTAGCGGCGGGAGCGGGTCAGCGCCGTGGCGCCGCTATAGCGCTTCGTCGGCGCGGAGCGCATGATTGCTCAGTAGGCAGCTAGTCCCGCCGCCGTATCGAATGGCGGCTTCGTGCCGGAGTCGACATTCACGGGACCTGCCCCGTACTGCCGCAGTCGACACACAGCGGTGAGTGGCTGGTCTCGCGTCGAGATCCTGTGCATAGAACCCCCAGCAGACAGTCAACCTCAGGCACGGCAGGTCGCTTGTCGATTGGCCCGGTATTTGCTAGGAAGACTAAGAAAATTGAAACGCGCCGGGCGGCAGCTAACGGAGATCGGCCATGCTCAACGGGAAAATCGCTCGCTTTGCACCGACCGTCGCGGCGGCGCTTTTGCTGGCTTCGCTGAGCCACTCGGCTGAGGCTGGCGGGACGTTGCGGATCGCAATGACCGCCTCGGACGTGCCAACGACCACCGGGGCCCCTGACAACGGCTTCGAGGGCCTGCGCTTCCTGGGCTATCCGGTCTTCGAGGGACTGGTGCTGTGGGATCTGTCACGCGCCGACAAGCTCGCCGAGATCCGGCCAGGGCTCGCGGAAAGTTGGGAGCAGGACAAGGGTGACAGGAGCAAGTGGGTCTTCCACTTGCGCCACGCCGCCAAGTTCCACGACGGCAGCGACTTCAATGCTGACGCGGTGATGTGGAATCTCGACCGCTATTTCAAATCGGATAGTCCGCAATACGATCCTACCGGCAGCGCCATCGCGCGTGCGCGCAATCCTTGGGTCTCCGGCTATCGCAAGATCGATGATTACACGATCGAGATCGCCAATCCACGATCGCTCAGCTATTTCCCTGGGGCGCTTGCCTATCTGTTCTTTTCGAGCCCCGCACAATTCCAAAAGACCGGCTCATGGGCCGAGTTCGCGAAGGCGCCGTCCGGTACCGGCCCATTCAAGATCACCGAATTCAAGCCGCGCGTCAGCGCGACCCTGAGCCGCAATGAGGGCTATTGGGACCCGCACCGCGTTCCCAAGCTCGACAAGATGGTGCTGTTCCCAATGCCGGAAGCGACGACGCGCCTTGCGGCGCTTCGCTCCGGACAGGTCGATTGGATCGAAGTGCCGCCACCCGACGCTGTGCCGAGCCTTAAAGCCGCGGGGTTCGAGATCGTGACCAACAGCTACCCGCATGTCTGGCCTTGGGTGATGAGTTTCGGCAAGCCCGACACGCCCTGGCGAGACGTGCGGGTGCGCCGGGCGATCAACTATTGCGCCAATCGCGAGGGGCTCGTCACGCTGCTCAACGGATTGGCCGAGCCTGCCGCCGGCGTCTACAATAAGACCGATCCCTATTTCGGCCACCCCAAGGAGCAATACACATACGACCCCGCCAAGGCGAAGGCGCTGATGCAAGAAGCCGGCTACGGACCGGACAAGCCTGTGAAGGCCAAGATCATGATCTCGACGAGCGGCTCGGGGCAGATGCTGCCGTTGCCGATGAACGAATATCTGCAGCAAAACCTCAAGGAATGTTGGTTCGACATCTCGTTTGAGGTCGTCGATTGGGGCACGATGCTCGTCGCGATACGCAATCCGCCGACCGCGCCACAGACGCTCGGCGCGGATGCGATAAACATCAGCCTGGCGCACGCGACTGAGTTCTCGCGCTTCGCGACCTGGTTCTTATCGACCACCTTTCCGCCCGCCGGCGTCAATTGGGCGAACTGGAAGAACCTGGAATTCGACGCGCTCGTTGACGAAATCGAGAAATCGTCAGACCCGGAGGAGATCGCAGCCAATATCCGCAAGGCGCACGAAGTGATCGTTGACGATGCGCCTTGGCTGTTCATCGTCCACGACCGCAACCCGCGGGCGATGACCAAGCACGTCAAGGGCTTTGTCAGCGCGCAGAGCTGGTTTCAGGACTTCACCCGGGTCTACATGGAATAGCGTGTCGGGGCGCGCATGCGGCCAGGCAGAAAGTGAGGCAGCGCGGTCGTGTGGGTCTATATCTTTCGCCGCCTGCTCTATGCCGTGCCGATCCTGCTCGGCGTCTCGCTGCTGGTGTTCGCGCTTATCCACCTCGCCCCCGGCGATGTCGTCGATATGCTGGTGCCGCCGGAGGTGCCGCGCGAGGTCGCAGATCTGCTACGTCGCCGCTTCGCGCTTGACCAGCCGCTCCACATTCAATATCTCGCCTGGCTAGGCCGGCTTCTGGTCGGCGATCTCGGCATCTCGTTCTTCACCAATCGGCCGGTCGCCGACGAGCTGTTCAGCGCACTGCAGAACACGCTGATGCTCGCTTTGCCGGCGGCGCTGCTCGGCTTTGCGCTGGGCGTCACGCTCGGCGCGCTGGCTGCCTTCAACCGCGGCACCTGGCTTGACAAGCTGTTTGCCGCGACCGCGATCACCGGTGTCAGCCTCCCGCATTATTGGGTCGGCATCGTGCTGGTCTCGGTTTTTGCGGTGATTTTCAACGCGCTGCCGGCACAAGGCATGGGACCGCCCGGCTTTCCGGCAAGCTGGGAGCAGATCAAGCCGCTGATCCTGCCGGTTGTCACGCTGTCGTTGATCCCGATGGGCGTGATCAGCCGGCTGGTGCGCGCCAACGTGCTGGAAATGCTGAGCCATGAATTCGTCGGGGCACTGCATGCGAAGGGCCTGTTGAGCCGGCGCGTGCTCTATCACGTGATGAAGAATGCCGCGCCCTCGGCGCTGGCGGTGATGGGCCTGCAATTCGGCTATCTGCTGGCCGGCTCCATCCTGGTCGAGACCGTATTCAACTGGCCCGGTTCAGGGGGGCTGATGAACCTGGCGATCTTCCGCCGCGACATCCCGGTCTTGTCGGCGACGATCCTCGTGCTGGCGACGATCTTCGTCGTGATCAACATCCTGGTCGATGTGCTGCAGGCGCTGATCGACCCGCGCATGCGACGGTAGATGGGCGATGGTCGAGGTCCCGGCCGTCCCGGTCAGCCCGCTCGATGCCGCCGAGGCGGTGGGGCGCGCGCAGCAGAGCAAGGGCTATTGGCAGCGCGTCCGGACCCGGCTGCGCCAGGACAAGGTGACCTTGGCCATGGCCGCGGTGCTCGCCCTGCTGCTCGTCATGGTGATCTTCGCCCCGTATTTCACCCTGCACGATCCCTATGACGGCTCCGTCCTACGGCGGCTGAAGCCGGTCGGCACCCCCGGTTACTGGCTCGGCACCGACGAGGTCGGCCGCGATCTGTGGTCGCGCATGCTGTATGGCGGTCGGTTGTCGCTGTTGGCCGGTGTGGTTCCGGTCGCATCGGCGCTGCTGATCGGCGGGTTTCTGGGGACGCTCGCGGGCTATTCCGGCGGTCTCGTCAACAGCGCGGTGATGCGGCTGGCCGATGTGCTTTATGCTTTCCCATCGGTGCTGCTGGCGATCGCAATCACCGGCATTCTTGGCTCCGGGCTGCGCAATACGATCATCGCGCTGACCGCGGCCTTCGTGCCCCCGATCATCCGCATCTCGGAGAGCGTGACGACCCAAGCGCGCCATCTAGACTTTGTCGAGGCAGCGCGGGCGAGCGGCGCCGGGGTGCTGATGATCATACGCTACCACATCCTAAACAACGTGCTCGGTCCAATCCTGGTTTATGCGACGAGCCTGATTAGCATTTCGATCATCCTGTCGGCCGGTTTGTCGTTCCTCGGCCTCGGCGTGACGCCGCCGCATCCGGAATGGGGTTTGATGCTAAACAGTCTGCGACAAGCGTTGTGGGTCGACCCGGTGATCTGCGCCATGCCCGGTGTAATGATCTTCATCACCTCGATGTGCTTCAACCTGCTCAGCGACGGGCTGCGGCAGGCGATGGACGTGCGCCTGTGAGCGCCGCCACGACGAGCCACCCGCTGCTCCGGGTCGATCGGCTGACCAAGCATTTTCCAGTCAGGGGCGGTCTCCCAGGCCGAAGGCAGGTCGTTCAGGCGGTGGACGACGTCTCGTTCGAAGTGTGGGCTGGCGAGACCTTAGGGATTGTCGGCGAGTCAGGTTGCGGCAAATCGACAACCGCTCGGCTATTGATGCACCTAGTGCGGCCCGACAGCGGCACAATCGCCTTTGACGGCAAGACGCTGGGATCGGCGATGTCGCGCCGCGATCTGCACCGGCAGATGCAGATGGTGTTTCAGGATTCATATTCGTCGCTCAACCCGCGGCTGCCGGCGGCGGTTTCGATTGCCTTCGGACCGCTGGTCCACGGCGTCGCCAAGCCGGCGGCGCTGGGCCGGGCGGCCGATCTGTTGCAGGCGGTTGGGCTCGACCCGGTGGTGTTCGCCAACCGCTATCCGCACGAATTGTCGGGCGGCCAGCGCCAGCGCATCAATGTTGCCCGCGCCCTGGCTCTGGAACCCCGGCTGGTGATCCTCGATGAGGCAGTCTCAGCCCTCGACAAATCGATCGAGGCGCAAGTCCTCAATCTGCTGCTCGATCTGAAGGACCGGTTCGACCTGACCTACGTCTTTATCTCGCACGACCTGAACGTCGTCCGCTTCATCAGCGACCGTGTCATGGTCATGTATCTCGGCAAGGTTGTCGAACTCGGCCCAGTCAACTGGATCTACCGCCAGCCTCGCCACCCCTACACACGGGCGCTGCTGTCGGCGATGCCGTCGATGAACCCGCGGCGGCGGACGATGGCGGCACCGCTGTTCGGCGACCCGCCAAACCCGATCAACCCGCCCTCGGGCTGCCGCTTTCGCACGCGCTGCCCCTATGCCGAGGCGATCTGCGCCGCGCTACAGCCGGAATTGGCCGAGATGCCGGGCGAAGACGGAAGGGCGATTGCCTGCCACATCCATCGGCCAGGCTCCGGCCACAGCCGCGCCACCCAAGCCGGTCTGGCGGCCTGAAGTGGCGCTCGCGCCCGCCTCAGACAACGCGAGCACGTCACCAGTCGTCTCGGTCGAAGACCTGCACGTCCTGTTCACGACACCGGACGCCGTGGTGCACGCGGTCAACGGCGTCTCGTTCGCATTGGAGGCCGGCAGCGTACTCGGCATTCTCGGCGAATCTGGCTCGGGCAAGACTGTCACGTTGCGCGCGTTGATTAGGCTGCTGCCAGCGCAGCGTTGCCGGGTCGAAGGCCGGGTCACCGTCGCCGGGCACGAGATCACTAGCCTCAGTGAGACAGCACTGCGCGACGTGCGCGGCACCAAGATCGCGATGATTTTTCAGGAACCGATGGTCGCGCTCGATCCGGTGTTCACGATAGGCGAGCAGATCGCCGAGACGATCGTCCGCCACGAGGGTGCGGCCCATGCCGCTGCCTGGCGCCGCGCCCGCGACCTGTTGGAGATGGTGCAGATCCCTTCGGCGACGCGCCGGCTCAAATCCTTTCCGCATGAACTCTCTGGCGGCATGCGGCAGCGGGCGATGATCGCGCTAGCGCTGTCCTGCCGCCCGGCAGTGTTGCTCG
>Ga0306921_10001725_pt1 | contig 21466 bp, 18 predicted proteins | sample sta12Cox44000080_FD_203760 | JGI IMG/M metagenome (GOLD analysis project Ga0306921, IMG submission 203760) | Lab enrichment of tropical soil microbial communities from Luquillo Experimental Forest, Puerto Rico - statoxic.12C.oxic.44.000.080 (v2)... | ecosystem: Environmental > Terrestrial >...
CGACAAAAAGCCGAAGTGGGAACTGGTTTCTGACAGCCGAGGTGAGTTCGCCCAGCGGGTACCCCCCGGCAAACAGGACTACATCGTTCGAGCCGACATCAAGACTCCTAAAGGGGAGGCACAGCCGGAAGTTACGGTTCAGATCGAAGGCAACGAACGGAAAGATATTGGACTGCATTTAACCGTCGCCGCGCCAGCGAAGAAGTAGGCTGATTCCATGAAGCGGTTTTTGATTGCCCTGAGCGTTGCCCTGGCCCTGGCAACTTGCCTGACGGCGCAACTGACTCTTCCTTTGGGCGGGTCATCCAGCGAGCCCACCCCCAAGAAAACCAAGCCCACGTCGAAGATGCTGACCGGCATCGTCACTGACAAAAGCGACCAACCGATTCCCGGCGCCGTGGTCTACCTAAAGAACATGAAGAGCCTGGCGGTGAAGAGTTACTTCGCCCAAGCCGATGGCGGCTACCGTTTCCCGCAGTTGGCCCTCAACACAGATTACGAGGTCTACGCCGAGAAGGACGGCAAGAGAAGCGACACCAAGACGGTCAGCCAGTTCGACGACCGCTTCACTCCCACGATTAACTTGCGAATTGATCTCAGCAAATAACAAGGCCGCCGTGACCGGCAGCCCTGTGATTTCCCCGACAAAACGCTCAATTGTTTTCGTTGCTGGCGCGTTTCCATGTCATGAATTCGCCAATCGTTGAACCGGTGCCGGATGACGAGGTTGACGCCGCCGGAGCCTTGTAGGCTTCTACATCCGCACGCGTGGCCTCTTCGCCCACGGCGCGGATGCTGAGTCCAACTTTTTTCTCCGCCGGGTTCATCTTGATGATCTTGAAGTCGAATTCCTGTCCGGGCTCCAGTTTGATCTGTGCGCCGAGTTTGTCCACCGCCTCGGAGTTGTGGCACAGCCCTTCGACGCCATCGGCAATTTCCACAAATGCGCCGAAGCTGGCCAGGCGCAGCACCTTGCCGTGGATGACATCACCCACGCGATGCTGGTCGAAGAACGTGTCCCAGACATCCGGTTGCAACTGCTTCACCCCCAGCGAAAGCCGGCGCTGCTCCGGCTCGATGGCCAGCACAATAGCCTTTACCTTGTCGCCCTTCTTCAGCACTTCGGAGGGGTGCTTAACGCGCTTTGTCCAACTCAAATTGCTCACGTGAACCAGGCCATCGATGCCGTCTTCGATTTCGATGAACGCCCCGAAGTCAGTCAGGTTGCGGACCTTGCCTTCTACCACCGTGCCGATCGGGAATTTCTCGTGCAGGGTCTCCCACGGGTTCGATTCCAGCTGCTTCAGGCCAAGGCTGATGCGCCGCTCCGTCGGATTTACATTCAGCACTACCGCTTCCACCTGGTCGCCCACGTTGACCATCTTGGAGGGATGTTTCATCCGCTTCGACCACGTCATTTCACTGACGTGCACCAGCCCTTCAATCCCCTGTTCCAGTTCGATGAATGCTCCGTAGTCGGTTACGCTGATCACCCTGCCATGCACATGTGCGCCGATGGGATAGCGTTCCGACGCATCCAGCCAGGGATCAGGTGTGAGCTGCTTGAATCCCAGCGACACCCGTTGCTTCTCACGATCGAACTTCAGGACCTTCACTTGGATCTGGTCGCCTACCTGTACCAGGTCGCGGGGATGGGTTAAGCGCCCCCACGACATATCGGTGATGTGCAACAAGCCGTCGATGCCTCCCAGATCCACAAACGCGCCGTAGTTGGTCAGGTTCTTGACCGTACCGGTGAGGATGGCTTCTTCGCTTAGCTGGTCGAGGGTCTTGGCACGCTTCTCCCCCTGCTCTTCTTCGAGGAGCTGCTTGCGCGAAACCACGATGTTGCCGCGTTTTTTGTTGAGCTTGATGATGCGGACGTCGAGCTCGGTGCCCTTCAAACCGTCCAGGTTGCGCACCGGGCGCAGTTCCACCTGCGAGCCGGGCAGAAATGCGCGCGCGCCCAGAATGTCCACCGTCAGGCCGCCCTTGATGCGATCGATAATGCGGGCCTTGATCGCCGCCTTGTCGCTGTAGGCCTTCTCAATATCGTCCCAAGCACGCAGACGCTGCGCCTTGTGATAGGAGAGATTGATGTAGCCTTCTTCGGTATGCCCCTGGTCGCGGACCACGGGTATCTCTTCGCCGGGACGCACCGTCACATTACCTTCGCTGTCGGTGAACTCGGCGACCGGAACCACACCTTCCGATTTATACCCAATGTCCACCACCACATACTGCGGGGTAATTTTCAGCACGGTGCCGGGTACGATCTGTTCGTCGTTCAAGGCGGCTTCGGTCTGCGCTTGCTCCTGCTCGAAGGTCTCGAGCGCGGTGGCGAAATCTTCCATGGAGGGTTCTTTTTCGCTCCGGGCCGGCGCGGCGGCCGGCGCGATGGGATCAGGATGATTGCTGGTATCAGGCGAAGCCTCGGCCGCGCGTTCTGGGGGCTGACCGGAAGTTTGAGTTGATGAAGTCGGAGTATCGTTGAGGGTTTCTTCGAGAGACATTGTTTGAGTTCACGCCCGGCAATTTTGGAAATTGACGGGTAGCCTGGTCGACGGACTGCTGGCTTCAGTCTTCAGGTAGAATTTCCCCGTTGGCGGGGGATTTTTGGACAACCCAGCGGCCGGATCCCGAAGAGCGGCCCCACTTCCCGGGACTCTTTGACTATAGCAACCGCTTCTGAGCAGTGTCAAACACGTAAGTCCTAGTAGTGTGTGATTTTCCCCTAATTTTCATGCAGCCTGCAACCGCCCGACCTCCGCGTTGGTGGAACGGGCTTACAACACGCTTGGGTAGCCTGCGCCGCTTTGATACCCTGCCCAGTAATGGACTATCTATGGTCACCATGGCGCTACACCTACGTCTCATCATTTGATAAGGCAGTGGGCTGCGTGTTCTGCCAGCTGCTTAACCTGGGTGACGACGAAAAGGCTCTCATCGTATACCGCGGGGAACTAAATTTTGTGATCCTGAATGCGTTTCCCTACACATCGGGTCACGCCATGGTGGTGCCTTATCAGCATGTTGATCGCCTGAGCCTTCTTTCCCAAACCGCTGCCTGCGAAATGATGGGACTATCGCGGCGTCTGGAGTCTGCCCTGTACGAGCTCTATCGTCCCGAGGGAGCCAACATGGGAATGAACATTGGAAAGGCGGCTGGGGCCGGTATCGCGGGTCACATTCACATGCATGTGCTGCCCCGCTGGTTCGCGGATGCAAATTTCATGACCGTGGTCGGCGAGACTCGGGTGTTGCCCGAATCGCTGGATGAGACGTACCGTCGACTCAAAGCTAAGTTTTGACTTCGGCGTCAACCCCTGATCAGGTCTTCCATCCGCTCCTCGTCGATCACCGCGACGCCAAGCTCGCGCGCCCGGTCGAGCTTCGATCCCGCCTCGTTTCCCGCGACCACATAATCCGTCTTCCTGCTGACCGAGCCCGATACCTTCCCGCCGGCGTCCTCGATCAGCTTCCTGGCTTCGTCGCGGGTGAGATGTTTCAGCGTGCCGGTGAGGACGAAGGTCTTGCCCGCCAGCGCCGTTCCCCGCTGTTTCTTCTTGCCCTTGAACATCAGGCCCGCCTTCCGCAGGCGTTCGACCAGAGCAACGTTCTTGGGTTCATGGAAGAACTCACGGATACTCTCCGATACCCGCGGCCCAATCTCGGTGACCGCTTGTAATTGCTCTTCGCTGGCCGCCATTAGTGCATCCATGGAACCGAAGTGCTCTGCCAGGAACTGCGCCGTGCGCTCGCCCACCATGCGGATTCCCAGCCCGTAGATCACGCGTTCCAGGGGTAATTTTTTGGAGTTTTCGATTTGGCCAAGGATATTCTGCACCGACTTCTTCCCCATCCGTTCGAGGTTCAGCAGTCGTTCCTCGGTCAGGTCGTAAATGTCAGCGACGCTGTGGACCAGGCCGCCCTCCACCAGCTGATTGACGAGCGCATCACCCATCCCTTCAATGTTCATCACCCCACGTGAAGCGAAGTGTCGAATGCTTTCACGCAACTTTGCGGGACAGTTGGCATTCACGCAGCGGTGGTCGGCCTCGCCCTCGTCACGCACCACGTGGCCGCCACATACCGGGCAGCGAGCAGGCATGTGAAACTCGCGCGTACCGTGCGGTTTGTCATCCAGCACTCGTACGACCTTCGGAATCACGTCCCCGCCGCGCTCTACCGCCACCCAGTCGCCGATCCGTACTCCCAGGCGCTCGATCTCGTCCATGTTGTGCAAGGTGGCGCGTGTTACCGTCGTTCCCCCAATCGACACTGGCTTCAGCGCGGCCACCGGGGTCAGCTTTCCCGTGCGTCCAACCTGCACCAGGATGTCCTCGATCTGGGTTTCGCCCGCGCGTGCCGCGAACTTGTAGGCAATCGCCCAGCGGGGAGCCTTGCCGGTGAAGCCCAACTCGTCCTGCAGTGCCACCCGGTCCACCTTGACCACCACGCCGTCGATCTCGTAAGGCAGCGCATCACGGACAGAGTCGCTTTCGTTCACGAACTCCATGACCTGCTCGAGATTTTTCGCCAGCCTGTGCCGCGGGTTCACCTTGAAACCGGACGCCTGCAGTGTTTTCAGGACCTTGGAGTTGCGGTCGAAGAGGGATCGTCCGCCGGACAACAGGCCGTAGGCAAAGAAGTCCAGGCGACGCTGCGCCGTGACGTTGGGTTCCAGCGTCCGTACCGTGCCCGCGGTAGCGTTACGGGGATTGGCAAAGGTCGCCAGGCCCTGCTGCTCACGCTCTTCATTCATCCGCTGAAAGGCGGCCAACGGCATCAGCAGCTCGCCACGAACCTCGAAATCGCGCGGCAGGCCCGCGGCACGGAGTGTTTTCTCCGGGACCACGAGCGGGATACTGCGCACGGTGCGGACATTGGGCGTGACATCTTCCCCGATGCTCCCGTCTCCGCGGGTTAAACCCAGGGCCAGCTTGCCCTCGGCGAAGCGCAGCGCCAGTGACATCCCGTCCAGCTTCAATTCGCACACGTAATCCACTTGCGACTCGCCCGTCAGCTCATGCACCCTTCGCTCCCATTCCCGCAGTTCAGCTTCGCTGCTCGTCTTGCCCAACGACAGCATCGCGGTGGAGTGCGGTACCTTGGTAAACTCTTCGCTGGGCTTGCCCCCCACGCGTTGCGTGGGTGAATCCGGCGTCACCAGCTCCGGATGCTCCGCCTCGAGCGCTATCAGCGTATCCATCAGCTTGTCGAATTCGGCGTCGCTGACTTCCGGGCTGTCGAGCACATAGTAGCGGTGTTCGTGGTAACGAATCTTGTCCCGCAGGGCATCAATCTTTTTTTCCCGGTCTCTGCTGCTTGCAGGCATTGGCCAATTATAGGGGCCTGGCTTCGGCGCAGACCCCGCTGAGGTTCACGTTAGAATAGAGATTTCCCACGGAGAAGAGTGCAGCAGTTATTCGCTAAGTGGACCCACTGGATCCTTGCCATCCTCAGCCCGCTCGGAATTTGGGGGGTTCTGGGCTTCGCCTTCGTCGATGCGGCGTTTCTCGGCCTGCCCCTCGACGCCATCGTGGGCGGTTATGTGTACGCGGCGCCCCGCCGCTTCTTGTTCCTGTCGGCCCTGGCCGCTGCCGGCTCGGCGCTGGGCAGCATCGTCATCTACTGGATCGGCTACAAGGGCGGGGAAGTGCTGCTCGTCAAGCGCATCGGAGAGGCCCGTTTCAACAAGATTCGTGCAGCCTTTGCGCGTCACGAATTCCTCGCGCTCATGTTGCCGTCGATGCTGCCCCCGCCGACGCCCTTCAAGCTGTTCGTTCTCTCTGCCGGCATTGCCGAGATGCGCTTCGCTCACTTCCTGGGAGCAATATTCTTCGGCCGCTTTTTGCGCTTCCTGTTGCTTTCACTGCTGGTAATCGGCTTTGGTCCCCAGATCGTGGGATTCCTGCACCACCATGCGCGGCTTGCCATCGCCGTACTTGCCGCGGTTGCGCTCATTGCCTGGTGGACCCGGCGGGTAGGCAAGCTCAGATCACGAAGCGGGAGCCGGGCATCGGAGCCTTAGATTTGGTACGGGAGAAGTCAGCCGGACATGGCGTCCGGCGGCCCCTGACTGTAAACTCTTCCGTCAGATCAGCGTGCGACTGTGACGCTCTCTTGCTGGCGATGGCTCAGCAGATGTCCCATGCCGAAGAACAGGGCTGCAAAGAACAGATCGGCCACCACGCCATTACGGAAGAAGGGCAGGGCGGCGAGGTAGCATGCCATAAGGCCGCCCGGGTTCTTGGGGTACATGCTCCATACCGCCCACACGGCGAAGTTGCTGACCACAAAAAACGAAACCGAAGCGGTTAGCGACGCGGCCCCCACGCGCAGCGCAGAGGCGTGCCTGGCGAGCAAGCCACCCAGCAGCATGATGCCCGCATACCACGCCCAGGTCACCAGCAAGTCGGCGGACAACGGATAGCCATACACGCTGCGTGACAGGTAAATGCCGCTGGCGGCAAGCGCCGTTACCGGAATCCACAGTTCCCGGCGCGGTCTGCGTGCCCCAAAGTAAAGCAGTGCAGCGGTCACCGGAGCAAAACTAAATGGCAGCGGCAGAAACCGCGTGTGTACCGCTACAGCAAAGACAAGAAACAGATATGCCAGCATGGCCACCTCCGAAACCTAATGCTTGCAGGACCCGCCCTCTCTTGATTCTCGGCTCCTCGCGCACCTGCGTCAAGGGCGATCGATTGCTGAAAGTTACTTCCCACTCACAACCATCCTGACTCGCTCAAGGCGGCTTGTCGATCGGCGGCCTTTGTGAATTCATCCCTTCCTCCTGCACCCTCCCGTCAGGACCTAGCAGCACCCGGCCTCCCAGCCGGCCCTGGGTTCTCGGCTCCCCGAACCGCAGGTCCTGAAATCGCACGATGTATCCCGGCGACACCCCTTGCAGTTTCTCCGTCTGGGTTAGGGGAAACGCTGCCCAGTCGAGGAATACACGTCCAAGATAGGAAGCCTTGGCTGCCTCAGTAATCGGCGTCTCCTCCGGCTTAAAGAAAACTTGTGCCTCCGAATCCGGATCTACCACCGGAACCAGCGAGTTCACCGGCAAGCTCTCAAACAGTGACCGCGTCTCTACCACTCCATACCAATGAAACGGATCAACCCAATGGGGATAGGCGGCAATTTTCTCCGCTACCTCGCCCTGGTACAGCAATGCCCCCATGGCGTTCAGCGCCCGGCGATGCTGGAAGTCGCGAATCCCCCAAACCAGCACAACACATACCAGGGCGGCGATGGCGCTGGCCCGTCCTTGCGGACCCCGGCTGCGCACCCCAATTTCCTGGTTAATCAAAGCGAACAGGGCCGGCATGACCAGCCCAAGAATCAGAGCCAGGAGAATCACCGGCTCGATGATGAACACGATGTCCCACGAGTACCAGCGCCAATCGAAGGGAGCAAACATGCGGATGCCGTAGTCGGTGGTGTAGTCCAGCAAGATGTGGCTCAGCGCGGCAAGCAAGGCCAGCCAATACAGATAGCCCCATCGGGCCGGAATTTTCGACCGCAAGATCACCGGCCTGCCCGAGGCTCTTCGCCATCGACTGAGCCAGTACACAAATCCCAGCGTGGCCGCAGCGACGACAGGAGCGGCAATAAAGGAATGTGTAATTCCGCGATGATGCTGCAGGGCCACTATCGACCCCTTAAAGGCCCACAGTACGTCGAGGTCGGCAGCCTCGGCCGCCAATACCATGGTCAAAGTGGCCAGAGCGCTTTTGCGATTGAACCCGGCACGGCTCATGCACGCGCCGGTTAGAAAGTGAGTGACCGGTTCCAACGCTCTCCTTGGCTAAAGATACTCATGCGGAAACGCTAGGCCGCCCCCTCGCCGTGCCCGGTCTTACCGGCCAGCAGGTCAATGGCGTGGGGCAAAATATCGACCACCAATTGCAGCGAGTCAACGGCCCCAGCGGGACTGCCGGGAAGGTTCAAGATTACCGATCGTCCCCGCACCCCGCATACGCCACGGCTGAGAATCGCGAATTCGGTGCTTTCCAGCCCCGCCATGCGTATCTTCTCGGGTATCCCCTCAATCAGCTTCGAACATACCGCGCGCGTGGCTTCCGGTGTAACGTCCCGTTCTGCGATTCCGGTTCCCCCTGTAGTCACCACCAGATCGACCTGCGCGGCCAACTGGACGAGGGTGCGCTCAATGTCTTCCCGCTCGTCGTTAACCGTGCGCTGCTGGGTGACCTGGAACCCGTGCTGGCGCAGCACCTCGGCGGTCGCCGGACCTGACCGATCGGCCCGCTCGCCTCGTGCCACCGAATCGCTGATCGTCAATATCGCAGCCGTTATCATGATTTGCCTTTCCCTGCTCGCCGTTGGTAGTCCCCGCTCTTCCCGCCCGACTTTCTTTCCAGCCTCAGCTGGCGGATTTCAATTGCCTTGTCCAGCGCTTTGCACATGTCGTAAACCGTCAATGCGGCGACCGACACCGCCACCAGCGCCTCCATCTCCACACCAGTGACCGCCGTAGTGCGGACGATTGACCGAACCTCGATCCCTCGTCGCCGCAGTAAACAACGAACATCAATCTTGCTGAGGGGAAGAGGGTGACACATGGGGATCAATTCCGCCGTGCGCTTGGCTGCCTGAATTCCGGCAATCCTTGCCACTTCCAGGGGATCACCCTTGGGATTTTGCGGCAGGGCGCGCAGCACCGCCGGTTTCATGGCTACCAGGGCGTAGGCCTCCGCCTCCCGTAGCGAGGGACTCTTGGCGGACACATCTACCATCGACGCCCGCGCCGACTCGTCATAATGCGACAGCTTTTGCGCTTTGGCTCGCTTCTTGCCCATGCACCTAGGTCCTAGGACAACAGTACCGTCACCGCTTCCCCGGCCGCAAAATGTTCCCGATCCGGCGGTACCAGGACGTAGCAATTCGCTTGCGATGCTGCCATTAGATCACCCGATCCCTGCCATCGGATCAATTCCACCTCCGGCCGCTCGACCGTGCCAGCCAGCCTTGCCGGAAGAAACCGCGTCAGCCCCGTTTTGGTCGAGATCGGCCGCTTTAAACTCGCCCGGGCAAAGGGCAATGGTGCAGGCATTGCGCCGCTGAGCGCGTCCAGCACGGGCTGCACGAACAACTGGAATGTGACCATGGTCGAGACCGGATTGCCGGGCAGTCCAAAGAACGGTGTGGTCTTGCCGGCTGGCGCGATATCGCCAAACACCACCGGCTTGCCGGGTTGAATCGCCACCCCGGTGAAAAAGAATCTCGCGCCCAGCGAAGCCAGCACTTCTTCCACCAGGTCGTACTTGCCCATGGAAACGCCGCCGGTCAACAGCAGTAGATCGTAGGTCAAACCCTTCCCCAGCAGAACTGCCAGCTCGTCCGCCCGGTCACGCGCCACCGGCAGCAGTGTGGCATCGCCGCCGCGGCCGTAAACCTGCGCCGCCAGTGAGTAGCTGTTGGAGTTGCGAATCTGGTTTCTTCCCGGCGGCAGATGAATGTCCACCAACTCGTCCCCGGTGGCCAACACGGCCACCGTCGGACGCCGATAGACTGCGACTTCCGCCCTGCCCACGGCAGCGGCTACGGCGACCACGGTATGCCCCACGCGTGTGCCTCGTTTCACCATGACATCGCCGCGACGCGCTTCGGCTCCCGCGGAAACGACGTTCTCCCCTGCCTCAACCGAGCGTTCTACGATCACCTCGTCGGCCGAGGACTCGGTGTACTCCACCATCACGACCGCGTCGGCCCCGGCTGGGACCGGAGCGCCGGTCATGATTTCGACGGCTTGTCCTTCGCCGGTCGTAACCCCGCTTTCCTGGGCTGAAGCACCGGCTGGGATGGAGGCGATACACCGCAATCGGGCCGGAGGCTGGCGGACGTCGGCCGACCGTATCGCGTATCCGTCCCGGGTGGCGCGCGGAAAGGGTGGAAAGTCACGGTCCGCGTACAAGTCTTCCGCCAGTACCAGGCCGACTGTATCCAGGAGGCTGGTCAGCTCCGGGGAGCTCGCGGGCAGCCGGGCAGCGTACTGCTCAACCACCTGCCGAGCCTCGGCGAAGCTCAGCAGCTTGTTCGAGTTGGACAAGATCATGGCAGCGCTCATGCGGATTCTACTGGCCGAGCCTTCCCCGAGCGGCCTCGCGGTTCATAAAAAGGGCGGCACGCAGCCGCCCTGGTGCGCTTCTCGAGCAGAGTGTCAAGGGTTCTGCTTCTTAGTAGAAGCTGATTTCTGTTTGCCGTAGGTCGTCTGTATCGAGGCCCCTATGGTCTCCAGCATCTGCTTGGCCGCGTCGGCATACTTGCCGCTGGGATCAAGCTCCAGGTACTTGTTGAACGCCTCGGCCGTGCCCGGGGGAGCAATGACCTTGTTGTCCTTGCCGGTCGTCATCTTGGCCGTCAGGTTCACGCCCTTCCAGTAGTAGGCGTCAGCCTTCTTGGGGTCGATCTGGATCACCTTGTCGAAAGCTGCATTGGCATCATCCACCTTGCCCGCGTTGGTCAGGATTGCGCCTTCGTTGAAGTAATAGGTGGCGGCGTTCGCCGGTTCCACCTGCGCCGCCGTGTTCCACTCCGCGATAGCCTTGTCTGTCTGACCCGCCTTGGCGTAGGCATCGGCTAACGCGTTGTGATAAACCCCGCTGTTCGGGGTGATCGCCAACGCCTTCTGGTAGGCCTCAATTGCCTCGGGATACTTCTTGGCGCCGCGATAGGCGTCCCCCAGGTAGGCCCATAGCAGGTCTTTGCTCGGATCACTGGCTGTGGCTTCCTGCATGAGGGTGATTGCCTGGTCATAATTACCCGCTTTCTCCAGGTCGCGGGCCTCGGCGAGCTTGGCGTTGAGTCCCTTGATTTTTTCGTTCTGCTTCTGATCTTCCTGCTGCTTCTTGAGTTCCTCTTCCGAGGGTCCGGCCTTGGCCTGGTCCTTCTTGAGATCGAAATTTACTTCCTGCATGTTGCCCATGGCTATGGGGATCTTGGCGACGGCATCTACCGGCTTTCCGTCGCGAGTAAGGGCGACATCGTAGGTGCCCGGCGACAAGCCTATGGCGCTGTATTCACCGGCCTTGTTGGTCTTGACCGAGATCTTGCGGCCGGTGTCGTTGTTGGTAATTTCGACCACGCCGTCGGTGACGAATTTACCCTCCTGGTCCTTGGCCACACCTCGAATGCCCGTCATCTGCGCCATGACGGGAACCACGCCCAGCGCCACCAACATCACCAGCAATGCAATGCGACTCGTGTATTTGTTCATTTCTGCCTCCCGCGCGTGGCATCAGGCCGCCAATTTACGCTCGCGGCACCGTCACCATGGCGATAACACTCCCATTTGAATTCCTGAGGATCAGTGCGCCTGGGCCTGCATCAGATATGGAATGGGATCGCAGGCACCTGCTGCTGCAAAGGCCCGCATCCGCAACACGCAGCTCTCGCAGGTGCCGCAGGCCCGGTCCTCTCGCCTATAGCATGACCACGTTAAATCGAAAGGAGCGCCTAATTCAAGGCCAAGCCGCACAATCTCCGCTTTTCTCAGGGCAATCAGCGGAGTCTCGATGCGGATTCGGCCGTCTTTCGTACCGGTTCGCACCGCCTCGTTGAAGGCCATGTAAAACTCTGGCCGGCAGTCCGGATAACCCGAACTGTCCTGCTGCACCGCCCCGATGTAAATCTTGTCCGCTCCCAGCACCTCGGCCCAACTCACCGCCGCGGATAAAAAGTGCGAATTCCGGAAAGGCACATAGGTTACCGGGATCTGCGCACCAATCTCAAGCCCCGCCTCGGGCACCGCTATCTGGCTATCAGTCAGGGCCGAGCCGCCGATGGTACGGAAGAACGCCGTGTTTACCACCAACGTCGTGCGGACTCCCAGCCGATCACAGATGTCCTGGAAGGCCTGGTGTTCGCGCCGTTCGGTGCGTTGCCCGTAGTCGATGTGGAGCGCCGCCGTATCTTCGGCAGTAAAGTCGCGCACGGCTAGTGCCGCGCAGACCGCCGAGTCCATGCCTCCGCTCAACACCACCAATACGCGAGCCCGCGGGCTATTTGTGTGTCGTGCCGCCGCTATTGTCGTCATGCCAGCCCTGATAATCCCGCTTTGCCGCACTCCGCGGGAAAAGCAATCGAAACAGGAACGATCTAAACCCTACACTCCTTTCATCGAGGGCTCCCAGATGAACTTATGGATCTGCAGCCCCAACCGCGCCTGCAATCCATCGGCCAGCATCCATTCCGCCAGCAGGCGGGGATCGAGCAGGCAATGCGAGGCGTCTCGGCTGCCAGCGGCGTCCTTGCGGAATGCCGGAGATAGGATCAGCGACGCCACCCTGCCGTGCAATTCATGGTCGCGGATAAACTCCCGGGCGAACTCGTAATCCCGCCGGCTGGCCAAAACGAACTTGATTTCATCGCGCGGCGTCAGGTATTGCAGGTTCTGGCCGCGAAAGGTCCCGCCCTCGCCCGAGTCGGGACACTTCACGTCCACGATCTTCACCACCGCCTCCGGAACCTTGTCCAGCCAGCGTTCGCCACTGGTTTCGAGTAATACCGTGAATCCTGCGGCCAGCAGCCTTTCCATCAACGCCACGACGTCGCCTTCCTGCAACATGGGCTCGCCCCCGGTGATTTCCACAAGTCCAGGTTCAGGAGACAAGCGGTGCACCTCGCGCTCGACCGCCTCCAGGGTCATGCCCTGGCCGCCCTTGAAGGTATACTCGCTGTCGCACCAGACGCAGCGCAGGTTGCAGCCGGCGGTGCGCACGAATACGCATGGCAGGCCTGCGTACGACGACTCGCCTTGCAGCGACTTGTAGATCTCGATGATCCGCATGCGATTTGAGGAGAACGGCCTACACCGACGAGCAGATTCAGGGGCCTTGCTCAGCCGCCGACTACTCGCTGTAAGTGGCCGTAGTGCTGTCGGTCTCCCAGATCGTGATGTCCTTCACCCACACCCGGCCGCTGGTGACGTGCTTCAGGTGCTTGGTGGTTTCGTCGAAGAAGTACTTGGCCAGGTTCTCGGCCGATGGGTTCAGCACCGTGAACGGCTGCAGCTCGTTGATCATCTGGTGGTCGAGATAGTTCACCACCGGACGCAGCACGTCTTTCAGCTCCTTGAAGTCCAGCAGCAAGCCGGCCTGGTCCAGCGTCTCGCCGCGCAGCGTGACCCGGACCTTGTAGTTGTGTCCATGAGGCTTCTCGCACTTTCCCTTGTAATTGCGCAGAAAGTGGCCCGAGGAAAACGTATCTTCGACGGTTACTTCGTACATGGGCTCCGCCCGCAGCGGCACAAGTTGGCACCCTGCGGCTAAGCCTCTATTCTAGCTGCAAGGGCATGGGTGGTCTTCCCATCCGTTATTCGGTGGCAGCTTGCGATTTTCTCAAGCTGGAAATACAAGCCGGCCTACCGCCCCGTGCACCGGCCACGGAGCACGACGGAAATCGAACCGCCAGGGTGTCGTAACCTCATGCAACTCCGTGCCCGAAAAACCTCTCTACCACCCGCATGTCTGTCGTCCTGGCATAGCCCGGCAGACTAGTTAAAAACACTCCCCCATAGGGCTTCTTGAGAATGCGATTATCCAGCAGGCACAGCAATCCGCGATCGTGCAGCGAGCGAATCAGCCTGCCGAATCCTTGTTTCAGGGAGATCACCGCGCTCGGCACCTGATACTCGAAAAAAGCATTCCCCCCGCTCTCGTTAATCGCATTGATGCGCGCCGCCACCACCGGATCATTGGGCACGGCAAACGGCAGCCGGTCGATGATCACGCAGCTCAATTGCTCGCCCTGCACGTCCACGCCCTGCCAGAACGACGACGTCGCAAACAGCACGCAGTGGGGCGTGACACGGAATTCCTCCAGCAGGGCATTCTTCGGCGCACTGCCCTGCACGAGCATCGGGAATTCCAACTCGCCCAGCAGGCGCTCGTAGAGCTGGTTCATGAATCCATAGCTGGTGAACAGGCAGAAGGCCCGCCCCCGGCTGATCTGGAGCAGCTGCCGCACCCGCTCCGAAGCCCGCTCGACGAACTGCGGATGCCTGGGGTCGGGCAAATCGGGAGGCACGTACAGCAGCGCCTGGCGGGGGTAGTCGAAGTGCGATGGCACAACCATCTCGCGCACATGCTCCAGTCCTAGCCGGGAGCGGATGTAGCCGAAATCTCCGCCCACAGCCAGCGTCGCCGACGTCAGTATGGCGGTTTCCAGGTGGTCAAAGAGCGTCTGGCGCAGTATTTCCGACACGGTTATGGGCGTCGCCTGCAGGAATACATGCTGCTGTCCACGCCCGCCTTTGCGCTCGCCCCGCCGCTCGATCCAGAACACCGTGTTCTTCTGCTTCGACTCCATTACGAAGCCCAGTTGCACCCGCAATTCCTCGATTCGCCGGAGCAGGTTATAGATCTCGTCCGGTTTTTCCGGGATCGCCTGCAACTCCGTGTAGAGATGCAGGAGTGCATTCTGCAGCCCGATGTACTCGTCGCCATTTTCTTCCAGAAACTCAGCCCGGTTTTGGAAGGCAAACCGCCCCTCCCCCGAAGGCAGGATTGAAAAGAAAAATTGCGAACGCTCGCGCACCCGCGTCCAAGCGGCTTGCGGCAGCCGAAGGTTCGCCCGGCGCAGAGTCTGCTCCCCATCGCGCAGCAGCTCATCCACGCGGACATTCGAAACCGACACCCCGAAGTAGTCGGTCGCCACAGCCTCCAGTTCGTGCGCTTCATCGAACACCACCACCCCAGCCTCGGGCAGCACGCCTGCATCCGGCCCTCGCTCGACCGCCGACTTGATGGCCAAATCCGCGCAGAACAAGTGGTGGTTCACGATGATGATGTCGCTCTCGGCGGCGCGCCGCCGCATCTCGGTAATGAAGCAGCGGCCGAACTGCTGGCACTCCGCTCCGATGCAGCGGTCAGTACGGGCGTCGAGCTTCGCCCACAGCGGGCTGTTCTCCGGCATCTCCGCCAGCTCCGCGCGGTCGCCGGTCGTAGTTGTTTTCTCCCACTTGCTGATGAGGTTGAATTGGTTGATCTCCTCCAGCCCGTTGAGCAGCGGCTGCTCGGCCAGGTCGTAGAGCTTTTTGCGGCACAGGTAGTTGGCGCGGCCTTTCATGTAACACACGCGCAATTCGGCCAGGTGCTGCTGCAGCAAGGGCAGATCCTTGTGGAACAGTTGTTCCTGCAGCGTCTTGGTGCCGGTGGAGATGATCACCCTTTTGCCCGAGCGAATCACCGGCAGCAGATAGGCCAGGGTCTTGCCGGTGCCGGTGCCGGCCTCGACGATCAAGTGGCGCCTTTCCTTGAGCGCCTGCTCCACCGCTTCTGCCATCTGCAACTGCCCGCGGCGGAACTCGTACGCCGGATGCGCCCGCGCCAGCATCCCTCCCGGCCCAAAGAATTGGTACAGCGATGGCATGCGCGATCCGGCACTTGTCGAAGCAGAGCTGCTGGAGGAAGATGCCGGAGAAGACTCGGATTGTGATGGGAAAGACACGGCGAAAGGTGACATCCCTATAATAGTCGTTTACAGCTGCACAGCTGAAAGCGTCCCAGTCCCATGGCCGGCGGTGTGAAGTATGAATCCCGAACCCGCTCGCGCTCCGGCGAGCTGCCCGTCGCCGGCACGCTCGCCATTGTCGGCCGCCCCAACGTTGGCAAATCGACGCTGTTCAACCGCCTGGTTGGATCGCGCCGCGCCATCGTCGGCAACGAGCCCGGCATCACCCGCGACCGCCTTTATGGAGAAGCCGAGTGGGATGGCAAGAGGCTGCGCGTGGTCGACACCGGCGGAATCATCCCCGAAGACAAAGAGGTCATTCCCGCGGAGATTTTCCGCCAGGCCCGCGTCGCGCTCGACGAAGCGGACGCTATTGTGATGGTGGTCGATGGCCGCACTGAGCTTGCGGCCCCCGACCTCGAACTGGCACGCCTGCTCCGACGCGCGGGGAAACCACTGCTGCTGGCAGTAAACAAGATGGACACGCCCGGCCTGGAGCCCTACGCGCAGGAGTTTCACCGCCTCGGCATCCCCGACCTGCTCCCACTCTCTGCCGAAAACGGCAACGGCGTGGCCGAGTTGCTGGTGCACGTGCTCGCCCTGATGCCCGGGTCTTCCCCGTCGGAAGCGGAGGAGGAGATCGAAGTGGACGCAGGCACCGGGGAGGTAGAGGATTTCGCGCCACTGGAAACTAGGGTCGCCATCATCGGGCGTCCCAATGTCGGCAAGTCCACGCTCTTGAACGCGCTTACCGGGACCGGCCGCGCCATCGTCTCTCCCCTGGCCGGCACCACTCGCGACGCAGTGGACGAACTGGTCCAGCGCGACGGCCAGACGTACCGCTTCATCGATACCGCCGGAATCCGCCGCAAGGGCAAGACGGAGCTGATGGCGGAAAAGCTGTCCGTGGTTACGGCGCGCAAGCACCTCGAAGCCGCCGACCTGGCGCTCATGGTGATCGACGCCACGGAGGGCGTCACCGCCGGTGACGCCACCATCGCGGGATACGCCCATGAGAGCGGGCGCTCCATCATCCTGGTGATCAACAAGTGGGACGCGGTCACATCCGGTCGCACCGACGGCAAGCCTGCAGCTGATCCCGCCATCTTCGAACAGCAAGCGCGCCGCCAGCTCAAGTTCCTAAGCTATGCACCCATCGTTTTCGTGTCGGCGAGCAAGGGCAGGAACGTTCCCCGGCTCTACTCGCTGCTGGAAAAGGTGGCCGCCGAGCGCCGCAAGCGCATCGGCACGGGTGAGATGAACCGCTTTCTCGCGCGCGTCGATTTCGAGCGCGCCGCCGTACCCGTCTCCAAGCGCGTGCGCATTCTTTACATGACGCAGGCCGCGGTCTCACCTCCTACCTTCATCCTGTTCACCGATCGTGCTGTAAAGCTGCACTTTTCTTATCAGCGTTTCCTGGAGAACCAGATCCGCGAGGCCTTCGGGTTCACCGGCTCTCCCATTTGGATCAAGACCCGGGCCCGCAACGCGCCCAAGGCTCGGTCATGATCGCGCGCTCCAATGCACGACTCCAACGCCGTCCCCGGTGCCGCTGGATTCACCACCCTGTCTCCACGCCGGTCGCGGGAACCCCTTCGCTCCGCTGCTGACAAACTTTACCGCCAGGGTCCGTTCTCAGCCACCCCTCAAGCTCCCTCAACGCCCGCGCGCACACCATGGCGTGCCGCTGTTTCTTGTCGCGCACCCGGCTTCTTGTGGCCTCGTCCAGGGGCTGCAACAAATCGAAGGTTATGTTTGCCGGCTGAAAGCTCTTCGTCTCGGCGTGGCAAATGTAATTCAGCAGCGCCCCGAACGCGGTTGCCCGCGGGGGAGCCACCGGCTGTGCCCCCACCGCCAGGGCCGCGGCTTGCACACCCGCGAGCAGCCCGGTGGCGATGGACTCGACATACCCTTCGACGCCGGAAATCTGCCCCGCAAACAGCACGTTGGGATGCTGCTTCATCTGCAAGGTCTCCCGCAACAGCGCCGGACCGTTGATGTAGGTGTTGCGATGAATCTGTCCGTAGCGCAAAAACTTTGCCTTCTCCAGCCCGGGAATGAGCCGCAGCACCCGGGCCTGTTCGCTGAACTTCAAATGGTTCTGAAAGCCCACGAGGTTGTAGGAGTCCGCTCGCAGATTTTCCTGCCGTAATTGCACCACCGCATACGGAGTCTGTCCGGTTCGCGGATCGCGCAGTCCCACCGGCTTCATCGGCCCAAAGCGCAGGGTGTCGCGTCCCCGGCGCGCCGTCTCTTCAATCGGCAGGCAGCCCTCGAAGTAATTCAGCTTCTCCCAATCCTTGCCCTCCACCGACTGCGCCTCAATCAGGGCATCGAAAAAGCGGTCATATTCTTCCTCGGTCATCGGGCAGTTGATGTAGTCCGCCGTGCCCTTGCCGTAGCGCGCGGCCAGGTACACTCGTCCGCGGTCGATGGAGTCAGCCTCCACAATCGGGCTGATGGAGTCGTAAAAATACAGCTGCTCGCGGCCGCCCAAGCGCAGGATCTCCAGGGCCAGCGCGTCGGAAGTCAACGGGCCGCTGGCGATGATGGTGATGCCGTTGTTCTCGTCTATGCGCGTCGTCTCCTCGCGCACCACGCGAATCAGCGGCTCGCGCTCGATCGCCGCGGTCACCGCTTGCGAGAACTTGGCACGATCCACCGCCAGCGCGTGTCCCGCGGGGACCGCGGTCTGGCGCGCAACCTCCATGAGCAGCGAACCGGCCCGCCGCATCTCTTCTTTCAGCAGCCACGGTGCGGTGTTTTCGCTGTCGGATTTCAGGGAGTTCGAACACACCAGCTCGGCCAACTGCGCCGTCTGATGCGCCGGAGTCGAGCGCACGGGACGCATCTCGTACAACTCCACCGGCACACCCCGCTGCCTGCACTGCCACGCGGCCTCCGCTCCAGCCAGCCCCGCCCCGATGATGCGAATGCTTGTGGGCATGAATTCTAACCGCCCGGTGCGGGTGCTGGCCGACCAGCCTCGAGCACAGCTATATCTTCAGACCTTACCCGGACTATAAAATTACCCTCTCGTCGCCCACCCTTCGCGTCACCCGCTCACGGTCCAGGTACTCCAGCAGCGGGATAGCATACTTCCGCGATACACCGAGTAAATCTTTGAAGGTTACAACGTTCATTTTGGGTGTTTTGCCCTTCTGGGCGACGACCAACTCACGCAAGTCGTCGAGCGCACGGCGATGAAACACCAGGTCATCTCCCACTTTTACCAGCACCCGCTCACGCAGCAAGAGCGTGACAATCTTCTGCGCCCGCACCTTGTCCACCGGCAGGGCCGCTAACACGTCTTTGAGCAGCGGAACCTTCAGGCCGGCGCCGGCAAACGTCGCTTCAATCTGCTTCTTCGACTCGGCTTCCTCGTCGCGCAGCACCACGCCGCGGCCGGTCGCATGCACTAGTTCGCCGGCGACCTCGAGCTGTCGGTCGCGCAGCAACAGCTCTTCGACGCCGCGAAAGACTTCGGATCGAACTCCCATCTTGCCCCGCAATTCCTCCCGGCTGATTCCCGCCACCAGCGGATTCGCCTCGTGAAAAGCCTCCACCGTTGTCTTCATCTCCCCCCGCAAGTCGGCCACGGCAGCGGCTGAAATCAGGAGATCGGCGAAACGCAATATCTTGCCCGAAGCTGCCAACTCGGTGCTGACCGACTCCACCGCCGTCGCCTGCCATCCAGTCTCGGCCACCGCCTCGCCGACCGACAGACCGTCGGCACCCCCGCGGGCAATCCGCGCCAGCAGAACATCCGAGGCATTCGCCGACTCCATCGCCTGCACAAATGCCAGCCGCTCTTCCGCCTTGATGCGCCGCCAGGGTTCCGAAGCATCCAGCACAGCCCCACCGCCGATGGTGATCACCGGCGAAAACTGCCGCACGATAAAGCGGTCGCCCGGCAGCAGCAGCACCGGATCATCCAATTTCAACCGGGCCAGGCCCGAGTGTCCCGGCTGTAACTGCTTCCTGTCCAACAGGCTCACCCTGGCGATGGTCTCCGCGGTGTACACGTGCAGATGCACTCTGGCGCCGTCCGGCAAGATCTTCGCCGATGGCAGCAGGTTCAGCTTCACGCTTACGCGTCTCGTCGGGCGGAACAATCGCACGGGTGTCAGCATCATGCCCCGCGCCAACTCCGCCGTCTCCGCGCCTACGACATTGAGGGCTGTCCGCTGCCCAGCGATCGCCTTTTCGGCCGCCGCCGCGTGTATCTGCACCCCGCGCACGCGCAGCAACTTCTCTGCCGGATGCGCCTCCAGCGCCTCATCCTTGCGCACGCTGCCGGAAATCAGCGTCCCCGTTACCACCGTCCCAAATCCCTTCATCGAAAATACGCGATCAATCGGCAGCCGGAACACCGCGCTGGCATCCTTCACCGGAACCTCCGCCGCCACCCGCGCCAACTCGCGCTTCAGCTCGTCAAGTCCTTCCCCGGTCTTGGAACTGACGGCAACCAGCGGAGCGTGTGCCGGATCAAGGAAGGATCCGCGCAAGTATTCCGCCACTTCCATGCGCACCACTTCCCGGGTCTCGGAATCCACCAGGTCGCTCTTGGTCAACACCGTGATGCCGCGCTCGACCGACAGCAGCCGACAGATATCAAAATGTTCGCGCGTCTGCGGCTTCACCGACTCGTCGGCGGCAATCACCAGCAAAACCAGGTCAATCCCACCAATTCCCGCCAGCATGTTGCGGACAAATCGCTCATGCCCCGGCACATCCACAAATCCCAGCCGCAGCCGCTCGCCCGAAGGTGTGGTCCAGTCGAGGTTGGCAAATCCGAGGTCAATCGTGATGCCACGCCGTTTCTCTTCTTCCAGTCGGTCAGGATCGGTCCCGGTCAGCGCCCGTACCAGTGCGCTTTTTCCGTGGTCAATGTGCCCCGCAGTGCCTACGATTACGGCCTTCATCCCACCAGTGTAATCAAGCATGAAGGGAACTCCGACCCTTATTGGGGTGAATAACTTAGCGGGGGCCCGATTGTGCGAAAATAAGAGTAGAAACTTGCAGTAACCTGCCGGGTTTAGCACGGTTGCGCCGTCGAGGGGAAGTTCTATTTCCCCGCGGCTCAAGGGGCGCCAGAGTTGTTGAGCTCGAGCTTGCTAGAACCTAGGAATGTCACCCATCATCAGTCCGCCCAAAACTTCAACCGGCGTTTCGCGCCGTGAGGAGCGTCCCAGCAAGCCTCGCGCGGCAGCTGGCGGCAGTGACATTCTTGTTCCGCACATCGTCATTCAACTGGAAGACGACCTCGAGCGCGCCCATCGCCGTGAGGCCGCCTGGATCTCGGTCGCGGTTCACCTTTTCGCGGTGATCTTTCTACTTCTCTCCCCCAAGCTTTTTCCCGGTCTTCGGGGGGTGGCGATAGCCAATCCAGCCGACCTGATGCGTGACAAGCAGCTCACCTATCTGGATATGCCTCCGGATGAGCAAACGCCTCCCAAGCAGGTGCGGCCTGACGCCAAGCTCTCCGACAAGAACCGCATCGCCGAGAGCCGTCATCCGTCGGTGGATCAGAAGACGCTGGAAGAGCTGCGCAGGGCCGGGCCGCCGAAGACGCCGGGAAGGATGGAGCCGCCTTCCCAACCGGCACAGCCTTCGCCGCAGGCGATCCAGGCGCCGCCGGCACCTGCCGAGCAGGCGCAAAGCATGCCGCCCCCGGTGGCGGATCCCAAGCTGGCGATGCCACAGCAGCAACAACAACCGCAGGGAACGGTCCCGGACTTCCGCAGCCTCAACCAAACGGCTGGCCAGCAAATTGCTGAAGCTGCCCGCGCCACCGGACCGAGTCGTTCCGCCGGATCATTCGGAGGCGGTGGCACCGGCGGCGATTACGGGGCAGGGCGGGGTGGCAGCGCACGTACCGCGGGTAATCTCGAGGTCCTGAGCGACACGCAGGGCGTGGACTTCGGCCCCTATCTTTCACGCGTTCTGCAGGCTGTCAAGATGAATTGGTACAACTTGATTCCCGAGG
>Ga0306921_10001726_pt1 | contig 21464 bp, 17 predicted proteins | sample sta12Cox44000080_FD_203760 | JGI IMG/M metagenome (GOLD analysis project Ga0306921, IMG submission 203760) | Lab enrichment of tropical soil microbial communities from Luquillo Experimental Forest, Puerto Rico - statoxic.12C.oxic.44.000.080 (v2)... | ecosystem: Environmental > Terrestrial >...
CTCACCTGTCTGGGCTTGCTTTCACTTCTTATGATTTGGGCTTGGCGCATGTGGTCATCCTGGGCGACTTGGGGAAGTCCAACCATTGATTGTGGCCGCGAGGTCTACGTACCCGCCATGCTGGCGCAAGGCAAGACTCTCTATCGCGACATCTGGTATCTCTATTTTCCCGCCGCACCCTATTTCAATAGCTTCCTCTTTCGCCTCTTTGGCACGCGTCTGGAAGTCACTTACATGGCTGGCTCTTTTGCGGCGCTGGGTTCTGCTATTTTTCTGTATCTCTCCGGTGTACGCTTATCCTCTAGGCTAGCCGGGTGGACCGCAGCCCTCGTTGTGCTCCTGCAAGCCTTTGAACGGTTTATCTTCAACTTTCCTTTTCCCTATAGCTATGCCTCTGTCTATGGCTGTTTCACCGCCTGTCTGTTTTTATGGCTCCTGCTCAGCGCCTGCGAATCCCCAAGCATCGGATGGATCCTTGGCCTCGGCTTCGCCGCCGCAGCCGCTCTCCTTCTCAAAATGGAGTTTGGCTTCGCATGTTACGCGGCGCTGGGCCTGTTTCTGCTGGTTCGCGCCATTACCCAGAGATGCTGGTCCCGCCTGCTTAAGGATGTCGCGGCGGTCCTGCCGGGCGTGGGTATTTGTGCCTGGGTGATTTACTGGATGATTTCCCTCGGCGGCGCGGATTTCCTGCTCCAGGAAAACATGATGAGCTGGCCCACTTCCTATTTCATGCGCGCCTATGGCAAGTTCTGGTTGGCACAAACAGGCCTAACCCTAAATGCTGCCGCTTTTCGCGAAGCAGCCGCTCGCGGAGCCGTATTTGCTGCTGGTCTCCTCACTCACTACGCCATTTTCTTTTGGAATGCGAAAGGAATCCGCCGCTTCCTCTTGGCTGGCGGTTTGCTTCTGACTATGGCCGCCCTCGCATGGAGAATCCCCTACATCACCCTGGATACCGTGCTGCGGAATTTCTTTTTTCCCAGGGACATGGTGCTCTACGTTTCCTTGGCTGCGATCCCGGCTTGGTTCTTATTTTGGCGGTCGGGCCGCTCCACCCGCATGGCCTCTTTCGCCCTCCTCTTTTCCTTTACCGTTCTCCTGGCATTCCGCATCCTCTTCAAGAATGGTCCCTCCGAGTATCCCATCTACTACAACGGTCCCGCGGTTCTGTCTTTCCTGCTGCTAATTTTTCTTGGAATCCAAAGCATCGCAACCAATCAACGAGCGAGGTTCTGGGCCGAAATTGCCTTCAGTGCCGCCTGCCTTTTCACTGTTGGGTATCACAGCTATAGATTCATGCCCGTCCAACGGCGTGAGATGACTCTCCTGCAGACCGAACAAGGGAACATTTGGCTTAAGACGGCCACCGCCGAGAACTACCGTGCCGCCATTCAATTCATCAAGGAAAAAAAGGTGCACGGTGAAACCGTTCTGTCACTGCCGGAGGACGTCGGGCTTTACTTTCTTTCGGGTGTTCCTTGCCCCAACCGACTCTTCGAATTCACTCCCGGCATCCTCGCGCCCGGTGCAATGACCGACAAGTTTCTCAGCGAACTGGAAGCCAATCCGCCGCGGTACCTCCTTTGGTCCAACCGGATCTTCCCTGAATATGAGCAGCTGAATTTTGGCAAAGACTTTGACCGTCCTGCCGGCGACTACTTCAGGGCCCACTATCATCGTGTCGGCCTCCTTCCGCCTCATAATGGCAGCATTCAGGACTGGCAAGTAACTGTCTGGGAGCGCAACGAGGCAGGCGCCGTACAATGATTGTGACAGAGTATGAAGAGCCGATGACTGAGAATTGGGGCCCTGCCGCCCTCCAACAACTTCGCGAAGCCCGCCGGCGACATCAGGACGCAGTTGCGCCGCAACGTTCCAAGTGGATTCGTTCTAACACTTATTTCTACGATCGGCTGAAGCGCTTGCTCCGTTTCATTATTCCCCCGCAAAAACGTGTGCTGGAGGTCCGCTGCCAGACCGGCCAATTTCTGGCCTCGGTAGACCCAAGCTACGGCATCGGCGTGGAAATCAGCGACGCCATGCTCGACTGCGCTCGCCAGGAGCATCCTCAGTTCCATTACGTCAAAAGCGACCCCGAAGACCTCGACCTCGGCGAATCGTTCGATTTCATTATCTTTGACCATATCTTTGATACCGTGGACATTTTGCGAGCCTTCGAGCAGATCCGTCGTCATTGTTCCGCGGACACCCAACTGATCGTCGTCAATTTCAACCACCTTTGGGAACCCGTTCTGAAGCTGGCCACCAGACTTGGCCTCCGCTCCAAATTCGTCGAGCCCAACTGGATAACCGAGAACGACATTCGCGGGCTTCTTCGTCTCGCGGGATTCCGTCCCGTGCGCAAACATCGCCTGCTCCTGTTTCCGAAAGGGATTCCGCTATTCTCTGGTTTTGTGAATGATTTTCTCGCGCGGCTTCCTGGGATTCGTCGCCTTTGCATGATGCAGGTTATGGTCGCCAGGCCCATTTGCCCGGGTGCCAACGAAGAAGAAGTCACCGTTTCCATCATCGTCCCCTGCCGCAACGAAGCCGGCAACATTCAGCCCGGTGCGGAACGCATTCCTTTCATGGGCAAACACACCGAAATCATCTTCTGTGACGACAAGTCTACCGATGCCACCGCCGATGAAGTCCGCCGTATGCAGCGGCTCTACCCGGAAAAAGACATTCGCCTTGTCCAGGGCCCCGGCATTTGCAAAGCCGAAAACGTCTGGACCGGTTTTCGCGCCGCTCGCGGGGATGTCTTGATGATTCTGGACGCCGATCTCACGGTCATGCCCGAAGAATTGCCGATGTTCTTTCGCGGCCTAGTGCAGGGCCACGGCGGATTCGTTAATGGCAGCCGCCTCGTCTATCCCATGCAGGACGATGCGATGAAAATCGCCAACATGATCGGCAACAAGTTCTTCGGTCTGCTTTTCTCTTTTTTGCTCGACCAGCGCATCAAAGACACCCTTTGCGGCACGAAAGTCCTCTGGCGCAACGACTGGCAGCGTATGCAGCCCTATCTCGGCACTTGGGGCATCAGGGATCTTTGGGGTGACTACGAATTGCTCTTTGGCGCCAGCAAGCTCCATCTGGAAATCGTCGAGGTCCCGGTCCACTACCAACAACGCCTCCACGGCACGACCAAGATGACCAGGGTTCTTGCCAATGGCTGGCGCATGCTTCGTATCTGCTGGTACGCCTGGCTGTGGCTCGGAGGTTAGCGCCTTTGTTTGTATCCTTTCTCCGCACCTTACTGGCCCACCCGCTCACCGCGTCTTTGGATGTGGATGATCCAGCCACCACCGAGCTTCGGAAACAGATCATCTCCTCGAAACCGTTCTTAAAGGCCATCTACGATGAGTGGTATGCGACGCTGGCTCGAGAGATTCCCGCCGGATCGGGGGCTGTTTTAGAGCTAGGGTCGGGCGCCGGTTACTGCCATCGCTTTATTCCGGGCTTAATTACTTCCGAGATTATTCCTTGCTCGGGAGTTTGCGTGGTCGCTAATGCACAGCAAATGCCATTTGCGGAATGCTCCCTTCGGGCCATCGTCATGACCAACGTGCTTCATCACATGCCTTGCTTGGAGCAGTTTTTCGCGGAAGCCTCCCGGTGCCTGAGACCCGGAGGGAAAATCCTGATGATCGAACCTTGGGTGACTTGGTGGTCTCGATGGGTCTACACGTGGTTCCATCACGAGCCTTTTGATCCCTCTTCACTGGTTTGGTCCTTCCCCTCGAGCGGACCGCTTTCAGGTGCGAACGGGGCCCTTCCCTGGATCGTGTTGGAGAGGGACAGGGATCGGTTTCAGGCGCAAATGCCCAACCTTCTGATCGACCGGATTCGTCCTTTCATGCCATTCCGCTACTTGGTTTCCGGCGGACTCGCACTGCGCAGCATGATGCCGGGCTTCACGCATTCTGCGTGGGCCGCCTTCGAAGAGGTTCTGGAATCGCAGATGTCTCGACTCGGCATGTTCGCCTTCATCTCGATCCGGAAAACTGCATGACCTTCAATTTTCACCGTCAATTTCGTCGATTCAAATCTTCAGGCACGATTTGGGCACGGATTGGGCGATGTAATCCTGCGGACGTGCATAGGTTGCCCTTTTGCGATTCCTCCCTCGACCGTGTCACCTACCGATGCGGGATTATGTTCTTCGCTGACATTGCCACAGCGCTTAAAGATAAATGTTACGCGTGTTCAAACCAGGCGGCCGCGCCGCTTTTTTGACGTGGGGACGGTTCGAGCAACTCTTCTTTGAGAGCAACCTTGACACAGCGCCTCGTTCCGGGAACAAGCATCCCGGAATCGGTTCGCGCGATGTTTAGATTTGCCACCCGTGGGTCCATCGAAAAAGTACTGCGCAACCCGGGGTTTCGCAACGTCCGGCAGCACTACCTGACACTTCCAAGGGTCTGGGCTGGTTCGCCGCAGCAGTTGTGGCAATACTTCCAGGAGATCAGCACGCTGTTCCATCCGCTCCTACGAGCGATACCCCCTGCCATGCGCCCCCAAGTTGACGAAGCGGTTTGCATTGGATTGGCTCGCTTTCAGAGTGGTAGCACGATCACTACACCAGCACGCGTGGTGTTCGCGACCGTCGAAAGCTAAATGCATTGGGGCTCTGTGCGTCCAAAACGAGTCTCGGGACACAACCGACACAACCGAGACACAACCGAACACAACCGAGACGGTTGACTTGCCTATGGGCCCAACCCTAAGATGGCGGTCCAGCGGCGATTCCCCCATGATTGGTCAAACGTTTTCCCACTACCGGATTCTCGAAAAGTTGGGTGGTGGCGGAATGGGGGTGGTGTACAAAGCCGAGGACAACAAGCTCGGTCGGTTGGTCGCACTGAAGTTTCTTCCCGAGAATTTCTCTGAAGATCGCCATGCAGTCGAGCGCTTCCAACTCGAAGCGCGTGCTGCCTCGGCACTGAATCACCCAAACATCTGCACGATTCACGACATTGACGAGCACGATGGCCGACAGTTCATCGTGATGGAACTGCTGGAAGGGCAGACGTTGAAGCACCGCATTGCCGGCCAGGCGCTCGCGACTGAGCAGGTGGTAAGGCTGGGGGTGCAAACTGCCGAGGCACTCGAAGCGGCTCACTCGAAAGGAATCGTGCACCGGGACATTAAACCGCCAAACATCTTCGTCACGGTGCGGGGCGAAGCGAAAGTGCTCGATTTCGGCCTGGCAAAGATCCTGCAGCCAGTGAGCGACCTGACTGCCGCGGCTGAGAGTTTGACTGAAACGCACGCGGTAGTGGGAACGCTCCCCTACATGGCACCGGAGCAATTGCGCGGACAGAAAGTGGATGCGCGCACGGACATCTATGCTCTCGGGGTAGTGCTTTATGAAATGGCCACGGGCCAGAGGCCTTTCCGCGAAGTGCTGGCCACGCAGCTTTCTGACGACATCCTGCACAAATCTCCTCCTCCGCCAGGGCGATTGAATCGGGATCTTTTGCCCAAATTAGAGGACTTGATACTGAAGTGTCTGGAGAAGGATCCAGAAAACCGCTACCAATCTGCCAAAGAGCTTGCTGTGGACCTACGCCGATTGGTGGAGTCCTCAAGAGTTGCCCCGGCACTTCCTCCGACCCAAAGGCGCTACAGAATCGCATTCACGATGATCTCCGCGGTCCTGTTAGCAGGTGTACTTGTGGGGTTGAATGTTGGCGGCTGGCGTGAACGCTTCCAGAAGCGAACCGGGCCGGGGCGCATCGAGTCCCTTGCCGTGTTGCCACTTGAAAATCTCTCCGACGATGCACAGCAGGACTACTTTGCCGACGGTATGACCGAAACGGTGATTACCGAAGTGGCGCAAATAAGCGGACTAAAGGTAACCTCACGGACTTCGGTGATGCAATACAAGCGCACCAACAAGCCGCTGCGCCAGATCGCCAAAGAGTTGGGCGTAGATGCGGTGCTGGAAGGTACGGTGCAGCGCTCCGGAGGCAGAGTGGCGGTCAACGCCCAGTTAATCGAGGCTTCCACGGATCGTCACCTGTGGGCCAAAAGCTACGACCGCGAAATGCGTGACGTGCTCGTCCTCGAACGCGAAGTTGCCCAGAATGTCGCCGAGGAGGTGGGGGTGAAACTCGGGGCATCACAGCAGGCGTATGTCGCGGCTGCTCGCGCCGTCAATCCTGATTCCCATCAGGACTATCTTCTTGGCCTGCATTACCTCCGCTCCGGGACGCGCGAGGCGACCGAAAAGGCCATCGATTACTTCCAGGCAGCAATTGCGAAGGATCCCAACGACGCGCTCTCCTATGCAGGTCTCGCCAACGCTTATCGAAGTTTGAGCAGCCTGTATATGGCCCCAATGGACGCAATGCCCAAGGCAAAGGCTTCGGCGGTGAAGGCCATAGAGCTGGACGAAACCCTCGCCGAACCCCATGCTTCCTTGGGGACCCTCAAGCTTTTCTACGAGTGGGATTGGCCAGGCGCGGGGAAGGAATTCCGGCGTGCTATGGAGCTGAATCCGAGCCTGGTGGAAGCGCATTTGGGCTATGCCACGTATCTGAGCACACTTGGACGCTTTGATGATGCACTCGCCGAGGACAGGCTCGCCGTTTCGCTCGACCCCGCCTCCCCAAGGGCCAGAGCAGGGGCCCTGTCGCATACCTACCTCGCACATCGATTCGACCAGGCGATCGACGAGTGCCGCAAAGCGATCGAACTAGCTCCCAATCTCGGAACTGCCCACGCGATTCTGGGGCTGGCGCTCTCTTTTGAAGGCCGCTTCTCGGACGCAATCTCGGAAGCTGAAAACGGTGCGCGGCTCAGCGGGAGCCCCTCTCACTTGGCCATAGTCGGCTACGTCTATGCTAAGGCGGGAAAGCGAAAAGAAGCCAGGAAAGTAATTGAAAGGCTCATTGAGCAATCCAAAGAGCGCTATGTTTGCTCGTTCGATGTGGCCGGCATTTTCGTTGGCTTGGGAGAGCCAGACGAAGCATTCGAGTGGCTGGACAAGGCATATAACGAACGCTCGGATTGACTGCCTTGGGCCGGGGTGGATCCCCGGATGGACCCACTCCGAGCCGACCCGCGCTTCGCTGGCCTGCTGCGTCGCGTGAGCCTGCTGCGGTAATGCCTGCGAGAAAACGGGGTGTGGTTTCGGCACAACGCTTTCATACAGCTGTATCAAATGACGCGTTTCCGGAACGTGGCGCGTCGTCGCGGCAGTTGCCGCACTTCAGTACAACCCTGAAGGTCGCAAAATCCCAGCAACACGACTTCCCCTTCGGCGTAGGCTTATCGTCGGCAGCAGTGGATCATTTCATTTGGATCGGCTTTCCTCCGATTTCAGGCCATCCGTCAAAAGTGGTTGGTGGAGGCGGGGGGAGTCGAACCCCCGTCCGAAAAGCGCTACGCCACGGAGCCTACATGCTTATCTCAGTTCGCTAGGTTTCGCCTTCCGCGCTTAGAACGAGCAAGAAACGCAGCCGGCTAGTCCGATGGCTCTCGTCCGAGCCTTACGGACCGAAAGGCTCAGGCCAGCTCACTGTATGACGCTTCTTGCCGGGCCCGTGAGCAAAGCCCGGGGAAGCGTGCGCTTAATTAATTAAGCAGCAAGTGCCAAGTTGTTGTTGGCAGTTCTAGTTTCCAGCCAATTACGGGCGGTTGGCCCCCGGCATGCCTCCGGGACGCGACAGCTTCCGTCGAAACCGTGTCGCCCCCTGACCTGTTATTTTACCACGCCACGGCCTCTGCTCTTCAGCGCTCACCCTCTGCCGCCTTGAGTCGAGCCCCAGTCCTCACCGTCGGCGAAACGGACAATTTCGCCCAGCAGGGTGGAATCATCGGGTTCTCCTTGCAGGAAAGCAAAGTCCGCTTCGTCTCGAGCTTGCCACGATCGCGCAGAATGTCTCCTCCGAAAAAGATTATTATTCACTGCGCGCTCCCCCTTGGCCGCCGAGACGAAATCGGTACGTTGATCTTTTCTTTCAACGACATGCTGGACGAAATTCAGCAGCGCGATGCCGCCCTCCAGCACGCCAAAGACGATCTCGAAGATCGTGTCTAGGAACGCACGCAAGAGCTTCAGAACGAAGTTCGCGAGCGCAAGCAAGCCGAAGGTGAAATGCGTCTTGCGAAGGAAGCCGCCGAGATCGCCAACCGCACCAAAAGTGAAGTCCTCGACGTCCTGGCTCGCAAGTCTTTCGATCTTGCCCTGATGAATGTGCAGATGCCCGAAATGGACGGACTGACCGCCATCACTTTGCTCCGCGAACGGGAGCACGGCGGTCATCATCACCAGAACGTTATCGCCTTGAGCGCCCACGCTATGAAGGGCGACGAGGAACGCTGCGTGGCGGCCGGAATGGATGGCTTTCTCACCAAACCCATCCGGCCGCAGGAATGGGACGCGGTCCTGGCGCGTTGCCTAGCCACCCGCAAAGACCCTTCATCCCCGGCTCCCCACATGGGAGCCAGTCGTCTCTTAAACTCCCTAGGAACCTCGGTGGGCGTACCATCCACCCTGTCCTCAATTAGTTACGTCCCACCCTCTCCTCTAAGCAACAATTGGTCACACGCACTTTCCGTCCCCGTTGACTCCCCACGTCCTTCCTTCCAAAATGAACAATCGGGAGAATTTTCGTCGAGTTTCGCCGAAAATGACCATGTCACCAGAACCCAATGCCGTTGAACAAGCCGTCGCGCGCGCCGTCCGCGACAACCTCGAGCGCATCCAGCGCACCACCGAGGAGCTCAACCAGGCCATTAACGATGTCGTTGCTGCCTGCTCCAGTTCCCGCCCCACAAACTCCTTGCCTCCCATGCTCCGCGCACAAACTTCGGCCGCGGCCCTATCGGCTTCCCTGGAAGTTCTTTCCCGCTTCATTGCCGTTTCTTTGCAGCCCGGTCCGCGCAGCCTGCCCCTCGAGGAACGGATTACCCAGGCCATCGGCATCGTCGCGCCCGAAGCTCCCCCCGCGCCACACCGCCCCACACCCAGTGTTCCCCAACCGCGCGCAGCCGCACCGGCTCCGGCAGCACCTGTGGAGCCACTGGCCTTTGACCTTGAGCCCAGCGCCGATACGTCGGCTCCTGTAGAATTGGAATCTGCGGAAGCCCCGGTTGGCGCGGACGAAGAATTCGACATCAACCAGTTGACTTCTGAGGAACAAGAACTTCATCGCCGCGCAAATCGTGTGGCTAAAGTTTCGATGCAGGATATTAAAATGTTGCGGCCGGAACTTGTGAGGCAAGGCCGCGAAAATAAGGATCTCTGCATCCGATTGAAAGACGACATTGAGAAAGCTCATCGAGAATACGACCGCAGATTCAAACCCATCATGGACCACCCGGTGGACTACTTCTATCGGTGGATGGTGGAAATCCTCGCCGACGGAGACGCCTCGCTGCTCGGCGATTATCCGTACGCCACGGCCGACAAGTCGCGTTAGCGCAAATAAGGCGCGCGCGATTGTCCCCCGCACTTTGGCCTTTGCACTGAGCCTGTGCCTGGCGTTTGGCAGCGTCAACGCTTTCGCGCAAGCCCCAAAGCACAAAAAGAAAAAACCCGCCAAACCAAGATCTCCCGCCTGCCGCGCGGGCTGCAAGCCGGACACCACCGATCCATCGCTCTACTCGGCCACTCCCGAGGACACTGCCGCGCAAAAAGATCTCGCTCTCCTTGCCCGTGACTTGCATCACGAGACGCCGGGCGCGTACGACAAGCTCGCGGCCTTCGCCAATACGAATTCCACGAGCGTTTGGGGAGAGCGTGCTGCTCTCGCTCTCGCTTACGACGACTATGGTAAGGCCCGGCAACAGCAAGCGTTAGCCTGGTCGCAGAAAGCCAAAGGCGACGCCCTGCTCCGCGAATACACCCTCTTCTGGACTGCGCAAGTGGAACACGCGCTGGCTAGGAACCGCGAAGCGATCCAAGACTTTACGACGCTTTTGAACGACTATCCGAACACGGCAATCAAGGAACAAGTGCTCGCCGCATATGTTCCCGTCACCGTTGAAGTTGGCAAGCCCCAGGAAGGCTTGGAAGCTCTGGCCTCTTACGCCGGCGTGAACTCCAAACCCGCGCTTCTTCTCGCCCGGGCTCGCGCTTACGAATCGGCGCGCAAACTCGTCCCCGCTACCAAGGATTTTCAGACCATTTTCTACAAATACCCTCTGAGCGACGAAGCGAAGGACGCAGGTTCGGCGCTCCCGAAACTCAACAAGGAACTCCACGGCGAATTCCCTTATGCCACGGCAGAGTTGCAGGATCAGCGCGCCGAGGCCTTGTACGACGGCCACAAGTGGAAAGAAGCGCGCGCTGAGTACGAAAAGCTTGCTTCCATGCTGAAGGATCCTGCGAATCCCATGCGCCAGCGAGCCCTGGTTCGTGCCGCCGAATGTCGCCAGCATCCCAAGCCCGCTCCAAGATTATTCACGGCTCTCAATGTGAGCGATCCGGAAGTGGATGCCGAACGCTTGTTCGCACTCTCACAAGCACAACGCTCCGAGAAAAATGAAGTTGAGATGCTCACCGCCGTTGAGAAATCAGCGGAAAAATATCCGCAGAGCCGCTGGACCGAAGAAGCATTGATGGCCGCCGGAAATTATTATTGGGTACAGCTGGATCGCTCCAAGGCCGTCGGCTACTACCAGCGTGTCCTCGACGCCGATCCAGCGGGCAAGAACGCCTACAACGCGGAGTGGCGCATTGCCTGGGTTGCCTATCTCGATCATCAGCCCTACGCCGATGAAAAAATCTCCATCTTTCTTCGCAAGTATCCCGTGTCCGGTGGCGCCGTCAACGCGCTCTATTGGCTCGGGCGCAACGCTGAACGCAGCGGCAACCCCGCCCACGCTCGTGCGTACTACAAGAAAGCAACCGACCGCTTCCCGACCACCTATTTTGGGGAACACGCCCTGCTGCGGCTCGATAAACTCGGTCCTGGAGAGGAAGACGCTCCCGATTTTCTGACGCAGATTCCGCCCCCGCCTCCTTTGCGTCCGTTTGACGAGCCGATTGCGCCGGCCGTCACGGATCGCTGGAATCGCGCGCAGGCCCTACGAACCATCGCTTTCGACGCCTCCGCTGAACTCGAATTGAAAGCCGCCTATGCGGGCACCGCTTCTCCGCGCTTCCTGGTGGAAGCCGCACAAGCTGCCTTCGATCAAGGCCACTTCGCCACCGGCATGGCCTATGGACGCCTCGCCGTTCCCAGCTTTGATTCGCGCAGCTTCAACGAAGTTCCCGTAAGTATCTGGAAGGTTCTTTTCCCGTTCCCTTACGAAGCCACCCTCCGCCGCGAAGCCGAGCGCAATGATTTCGATCCAATGTTCGCCGCCGGCCTCATCCGCCAGGAATCTACCTTCCAGGCAGACGCCGTCTCGCACGCTAACGCCATCGGCCTCATGCAGATTCTCCCCAAGACCGGCCGTCTGCTCGCAAAGCAGCGCAAGGTTCGCTACACCAACGCCTCTCTCTTTGACCCCAACGTCAACATCGAATTAGGCATGCTATACATCGCGGATCTCACGCGCTCGACCGGTGGCCCCGAATACGCCGCCGCCGCATACAATGCCGGCGAAGACCGCATCGTCCTGTGGAAGTCCGAGCGCAGCTACGAAGAAATTCCCGAACTCGTCGAATCCATCCCTTTCACCGAAACTCGCGAATACGTCCAGATCGTTCTGCGCAATACCGTCATGTACCGCATGATCTACGGCGAAACCGCAAAGACCACTGTCTCCGCCGCCACCCATTCCCGCTAGTGGCACAGGCACTCCTGCCTGTGCTCTTGGGTTTTCTTTCTTACGCCGCATCCCATCCCGACGCGTTTTCGGGATGGACGGTGGGTCTAACGCCACAAATTCTTCGTCTTGCCGCTTTTGGTCGTATCCAAAGAAACTGCTACGTTACAATCTATTCTCATGTCCACACCCGAAACCAACATGACCCAAATCGCCCGCCGCATGCTCTCCGCCAAGGCCGAACAATTCACCGAATCCGTCATCCGCGAGATGACCCGCCTTGCGCTCAAACACAAAGCCGTCAACCTTTCGCAGGGTTTTCCCGATTTTGCCGCTCCCGAGGAAATCAAGGAAGCCGCCCGCCAGGCTATCGCTGACGACATCAATCAATACGCCATCACCTGGGGTGCCAAGCCGCTGCGCGACGCCATCGTCGAAAAATTTGCGAGCACGCAGGGCATCACCGTCGATCCCGAACGCCAAATCACCATCTGCTGCGGCTCCACCGAAGCCATGATGTCCTCCATGATGGCCATCATCAATCCCGGCGATGAAATCGTCGTCTTTGAGCCCTTCTACGAAAATTACGGCCCCGACGCGATTCTTTCCGGCGCCACACCCCGCTTCGTTAAACTTCAGCCGCCCGAATGGACCTTCGACGAAAAGCAATTGGCCGCCGCATTTGGCCCGCGCACAAAGGCCATCATTCTTAACACGCCCAACAATCCCACTGGCAAAGTCTTCACCCGCGCCGAACTCGAATTTATTCGCGATCTCTGCGTCCGCTGGAACGCCTACTGCATCACCGACGAAATTTACGAGCACATCCTTTACGACGGCGCCGAGCACATCACCATGGCCAGCGCAGAAGGCATGCGAGACCGCACTATCGTCATCAGCGGCATATCCAAGACCTACAGCGTCACCGGCTGGCGCGTCGGCTGGGCCATTGCTCCTCCTGACACTACCCAAGCCATTCGCAAAGTGCACGATTTCCTGACTGTCGGCGCCGCCGCGCCCCTCCAGCAGGCTGGTGCGCTTGCCCTCAAATCCCCGCAATCGTATTACGACAAGCTCGCAGCCAACTACGCCGCGAAGCGTGAGCGCCTTCTCAAAATCCTCACCGCTTCCGGCTTCACCGTCTACAAACCTCGAGGCGCCTACTACATCATGACGGACATCTCCCGCTTCCAATTCGACGAAAAAAAATATCCCGCCGATTCCCGCGATGTTTCCTTCGCCAAATACCTCGTCGAAACCATCGGCGTTGCCTGCGTCCCCGGCTCCAGCTTCTACAACGACGCCCGCGACGGCGCCTCGCAGGTCCGCTTCACCTTCTGCAAAAAGGAAGAAACCCTTGCCGCCGCCGAAGCCCGCCTCGCTAATTTGCACACCTAGCGGGCTGCTGATTAGCAATGTCATTCTGAGGGCATTCGCAGAGGATGCCCGAAGAATCTCAAATTCGGCGATTTTCATCACTGCCCGTTTGGAATACCATGTCTAGGTCAGTCAAATCGATTCCGTACCACGAAGAATCGCTTTAGACAAAGAAGAATCCCACCATGTCCCTCGAACTCTCTCTCATCCCTGCCGAAACCAAACTCGAATCCAACGCCGACGGCCAATCCTTCGACATCTCTCAAGCCGCTTCTCGCACATTTCTTTGCGAACTGACCGTCACCGAACAAATCGAACAGGAATCCCTCGACGTGTCCATCTGGGGCTCCGCCGATGGACAAGACTACGGCAAGCGGCCGCTCCTCAAACTTCCCCAGCAGTTCTACTGCGGCACGACCAGAATGGTTCTCGATCTTGTCTTCCGCCCCGAAATCCGTCTTCTCCGTGCTCACTGGGAAATCAATCGCTGGGGCCGCGTTTCACCATTACCCATGTTTGTCGCCGGACTCAGTTTGGCCGAAATTCCTCCCATGTCCGCAGGCACGCCCGCCAAGCGCGCCGTACCAGCAACCACTTAAAGGGAAACCCAACTGTCATCCATAGGGACGCATCTTTTGCGCCATAAGGATCTGAACTAGGATGCGGGATAATGAAGGAAGGTAGGTAATCAAAGTTAAGTCTTTTCTGTTTATAGAGTTAAAGGGGTAGAAGACTATTGGTCGGTTGCCCTGTGGTGGTTAGTCTCCTACCCCGCGAGTGGTCTTGCTCCTATAGACGAAACCTTCCCCCCAAATGTTTCTCCGCTCTTGCATCTTTTCTTGGATTATTACAAACTATTGACAAGCCCTACCGGACCCAACCCCAATCCCTTCAATCAATCCCGGGACTCGGTAACTCACCCGACTTCGATCGTATCCAAATATCTCGCCACCGCTGACTTCCACCGGAATTTTTGCGTAATCGCCTGTTGCAATGCCTGCGCTGCCGCCGGCTCTCCATGCGTCAGATATACCTGCTTCGGCGGCACTTGTAAGCCCGTCAGCCAGCGCAGCAATTCGCTTTTTCCCGCATGTGCGGAAAGCTGCCCCATCTCCACGATCTCCGCCAGCACGGGCACCGGCTGCCCAAATAAGTTGAGCGATTTCGCACCCTCTTGCAGCGCCCGCCCGCGCGTGCCCTCTGCTTGAAATCCTCCCAGAATCACGCAATTCCGTGTGTCGCCCAGCCGCTGCGCCAGGTGGTGCAGCACGCGCCCCCCCGTCACCATCCCGCTAGCCGAGACAATGATGCACGGCGTCTTCACGTTGTTGATCTGCTTCGATTCCTCTGCGCTTCGCGTCAGATGAAACTCATGCACGCTCAGCGGGTCGCCCGCATTCTGCTCATCCCTTCCGAATTGCACATCGTGGTCTTCCTTGTGCTTCAGATACAAATCCGTCGCGCTCAAGGCCATCGGGCTGTCCACGTATACGGGCAAACTCGGAATCCGCTGCAGATTTTCCAATTGCCGCAGGTAGTACATGAAAGTCTGCGTCCGCCCGATCGCAAACGCCGGGATAACGACGGAACCACCCCGCTTCGCCACCCGATTCACGATGTCCTCAAGAATGCCCATCGGATCGCCCGGTTCATGATCCCGGTCGCCATAGGTAGATTCGCACAAAAGAAGATCGATCTGTTTCGTCGCCGGCGTCGTTGGATCGTTCAGGATCGGCTGGTCATATCGTCCGATATCTCCCGAAAAAATAATCACCGACTTTTTTCCGTTTTCCGTGATCGTTAGTTCCAGGCTCGACGAACCCAGAATGTGTCCTGCGTCGTAGGACTCCACATGAAATTCCGGAGAAATGTCGAAGCCGCCCCGCCGCGGCATCGGCTTGAGCAGTTGCAGCATCGGGTCCACGTCTTCCGATGTGTAAAGCGTGCGCGGCTCCGGGTGCTCGCTCCATTTGTGCTTGATCGCATTCGCTGTCTCTTCTTCTTGCAGGTGCCCGGAATCCTTTACCAGCAGCTCCGTTAGCTCGATCGTTGCCGGATTCGCAAAAATCGGTCTGCGAAATCCGTCGCGCACCAACACCGGTAGCCAACCGGTATGGTCCAGGTGCGCATGCGTCAAAATCCCATAGTCAATCGTCTTTAGATCTACGGGCAGCGGATGCCAGTTTCTTTCTTTCAGATCCTCCGTTCCCTGGAAGAGCCCGCAATCCACCAGCAATTTCTTGCCGGCCGCCTCTACCAGATATTTCGATCCCGTCACGCAACCTGCTGCGCCCAAAAACGTCAGTTTCGCCATGGTCTCAGCATTTTACTGGAACCCGCCCGCCGCGCCATGTAAATCCTGTGACTCTCCCCCACGAATCTCTTGAGGCGGATACCGCAAGCCAATGACGTGAGTTGTGGTAGAATTTCTATAGTTCTTCCTGTGGGGCCGTGGCGCAGTTGGGAGCGCGCCTCGATGGCATCGAGGAGGTCGTGGGTTCGAATCCCATCGGCTCCACCAATTAACTTATTATTTAGTTCACTGATCCCTTAATTTTCGGTCCACAACGGTCCAAAAAATGCGGCCGCTCTTTCGACTGCTTCCCTATGTGAGCTGTCAATCAAATGTGCGTAGTGGTCTAGGGTAACGCGAGAATCCGCATGGCGGAGCTGTATTTGCGCGACCTTCGGACGTCAGGCATGTACCTGACGCATGGGCTTCCTTTCCATCACGACAATCGCGCTGCACCAGGCTCCATTGTCACTTCTTTGCGTGAATCGCACCGGGCCGAGAATATGGCCGCACTTGTCACATGCTTCGTTTACGTAGCACCCATGCTTTTTCAGCAGCGTATAGCTCTGCTCGATGGTGAGCCGCATCAGAGCAAGCCCCTGTTTGGCAGAATTTGTTTCTGTTCTTCGATGGAGAGCGGACCTGAAAGACTAATTTCACGCTTCACGCACTGAAGCGCTTTATTCGAGGTGACTTCACCTACTGAAGAGAGGTTTAGACCTTCACAGGTAGGTTTGCTCTTAACCTGGGGGGCGAGTGGAGGAGCTTGCTCCGCAACGAGCCCCGCGAACAAAAAGACTTTTTCTTGAAGTTCGGGAGTTGGGTGAGCGCGGAGCGCGAGGGAAGAGGCCTCCTCTTCCCTATCCCCAGTTCGTGTAGAAGACTGTCGAGGATGCCACTGCTGCCGGGCCTGTCGCAACTCAGCGCGGTACTGTCGCTCAAGAGAAATTTCGGCTCGCGCTCTTACAGTTGCAGGCATCAAGGAACTTGGGATCATCTTCGAGAGTTACTCGGTAGGCGTTGCACTCCCGCGTCGCGCCGATTCTCGCGCCTTGGTGAATCTGAATTGCATGGAGCCGAGCGAGCCTCTTCAGGCTCCTGGACACGGTTGCGCCGCTACCGACACCCGCGTAACGGCCCATAGCTTCGTAGCTCATTCTGGTGAGCCTAGAGTCGAGATCGCGAAAGATAGTAAGCACAACGAGGATGCTTCTCTCAGACGGGGAGAGTTGGCCAAACATCCCGGATCGTACGAGTACTTCAAGCTCCGAGCCGCTTACACCCGCACGGTAGGGCCGAATGGATTCGCCGCTGCGACGCCCGACAGGACGGCCTGCCTTAACGTTTGGGACTGGGAACCGCTCGGCAATCCAACGTACAGCGTCGCCAAACAGAATACCGAGAACACCCATAACGAGGTCTATGTTCGAATGCCCTCCGCTGGAAGGAGTCACCATTGCAGTGCTGCGGAAATTGGTCGTCGGACAGCAATTACTACTATTTCCAGAGGGCGCGCGGAAATGCCGAAGACATCTGCCGGAGCGTCGTTCCATCTTTCGCCGACCCGCCAAGGGCCCGTCGCGCTTGACATCAGGGCCGCTTCGTTTCAGTTCTCCCGTCCCCAGCTTTGACGGCAAGAGGCTGTTCGTCCTGGGGGAGGAGCTTCGCGTTGAGCTATTGCGCTATGACCTGCAAGCTCGGCGATTCGATTCTTATCTCCCGGGTCTCTCCGCGGGCCCAGTCGATTTTTCGTTCGATCGGAAGTGGATCGCCTATGTTTCCTACCCGGACATGACCCTATGGCGGAGTCGAGTGGATGGAAGCGACAAGATGCAGCTCACGTTTCCACCAGTGCGAGCGTATGAACCGCGCTGGTCACCTGACGGTTCCCAGATTGTGTTTGTGGATGTGCAGTTCGGCCGTCCCTGGACAGTCTGGTTAGTTTCTCCGGCGGGGGGCACACCGGAACTGCTTGCGTCGGGCAACACCAAGAAAACAGATCCAACCTGGATGCCCGACGGGGAATCCATTGTTTTCGGAGAACCCACCTCAAACGACAATGTCGCGATTTATCGTATTGATTTGAAAACCAAGAAAGTCTCCTCCGTTCCCGATTCCGATGGGCTTTCCTCGCCCAGAGTGTCGCCGGACGGACACTATATCTCCGCCCTCACACGCGATGCGACGAAACTGATGCTGTTCGATACAAGCACGAATCGTTGGTCGAGTTTGGTAGAGGGGCAACAGATCGGTTACAACGAATGGTCGCATGACGGAAAATATGTCTACATGCGTGAAAATTGGGGCGGAGCAGGGGAACTGGTTCGCGTGAGAATAAAAGATCGTGTGTTGGAACGCCTTCTAAGCCTCAAGGATTTTCCTCAGCTTCCCGACATTTTCGCTGCCTGGATAGGACTGACTCCGGATGACGCGCCGCTCTTGATGCGTGATCTCAGCTTCCAGGAGATTTATGCGCTCGACCTGCAGTTTCACTGAGAGTTTCGAAACTCCGTCATGACACCAGTTGCGGTCGCGCTCGGATTGGCGTCCAGCCTTGCAACCACGTGGGGGTAAAACGACGGCGCTAAACTAGTGCCGTTTGCGACTACCTTACGGAACCCTCGGCCAGCTCACACGACCCGGCCAACAGCATAGACCGTACCAACACTCACGCCCAACTCGCGGGCGATCTTTGGCCACGACAGGCCGGAGGCGCGCAGCCGGATTACTCTAGTGGCATCCACAGCAACTCGCGGCCTTCCTAGCTTGCGGCCCTTCGCCTTAGCGTTTCGCAATCCTGCCCGGACGCGCTCGGCAATGAGGCTACGCTCCAACTCGGCCACGGCTCCCAGGACGGTGAAAACCATCCGGCCTGCTGGTGTAGCCGTGTCGAGGGATTCTGAGATGCTGACGAACTCGATTCCGAGAACGCGGAAAGTATCGAGCGCACGCAACAGGTGACTGACACTCCGGGCGAAGCGGTCAAACTTCCAAACCGCTACCACGTCAAACCGGCGCTCATGTGCGTCTGCCATCATCCGGTCTAACTGGGGCCGCTTGTATTTTGCCCCTGATCCACGGCGCTCGCAGTACTCGCGCAACTCGCGGAGTTGCATTTTCCGGAGATTGGCCGTTGCCAAGAGTAGAGACGCGCGCGTAGATCGCCGCCTTTGTGTAGTCATGACCGGCGCCCCTTCGGTTTTGGGCCGGGCTTCTGTGCGGCCTTGATCTTGCGGCCTTTCGCAATATCGGTGTCCGTCCATGCCCATAGCGTACGCTTGGCTACAGGGATCGCTACGGATGGGCGGATCTTTCCGTCCCGTAGCCAGCGGTGTAGCGTGATGAACGAAACTCCGATTTTTTTGGCAGCCTGCGGTGTGCCGTACGTTTTGTTGTTCATCTGTGGTACCTTTCCGGCCTCACGCGGCCCGCAATTCCGTTTCTAAAGTCATGAGTGCGTCCCCCACGTTATTGCGGGAGTTTTTGGAGATGCGTTCCATGTCTGGCGTCTCTTCGGCCTTGCCCCCCTCGGATTGCCAGATTTGACGTAGTAGTCCCGCAATCGCGGACGCCATGCCGTAGCTGGAAAACTCAACCTGTCGCGTGCGGGAAAGAAAACGACACTCTAAACCGTCAAGACTGTTCGCAGTGAAGATGAAAACGGTGCTCGGGGGAAAGGCCGTGCTGTCGAGCTTGGAGAGCAACGCGAGTTGTGCTGCTGGCGTCATGGCGTCTGCCTCATCCACCAAAACGAGAAGCAATCGCCCCGGGGCCATGGGTAGGTAGTGGCACATGCGGATTACTTCCTCGATGTTGGCCGCGTTGCACTTTTGCGAAGGGATGTGATGCGGCTCCGCACCGATCTCTTCGGCCAGAGCCATTGACGTTTTGCCTACCCCGGAATTGCCGTAGAAAATCCACGCGGACGGGTAGGGACTGGCCGCAAACCTCTCCAGAATCTTCTTTGGCTTCTCAAGGCCAACAAACTCAACGATACGATGCGGACGATATTTCTCACTCAAACTCACTGGAAAATTGAATGCAGATTGCGGGAAACTCAGGTTAGCTTCCATTGTGGGTTCCTCACTTTGGGAGTTAGGCTCTGTCAGCCGTTGACGCGGGTGGCAGAGCCGCTTTTAATTATGCACATTCAATTATCATATCTCGGAACACAGTGTCAAGAACAATCCGCATGAGAACGAAAAATAGTTGGAGAGAGGATTGCTCCCGCACGAAACCTGGTGGAATTGGACAGCGATTTTCTCCTGATTTTACATGGTTTTTCACGTGCTTGTGATTCGCCTGCCTTGAGAAAAATTAGCGCCCTTTGCAGGGAGCCCCAAGCGAGAAAGAGCGAACCCGCGTCGAGGAAAAAGAGCGAAGGCGATCACGAGATCGGTCGCAGATGATAAGCCATTATTGCGGAAGGCCCATGCGCTCGAGCAGGTCGGCGTAGCGGGGGTCGGAGCGTAAAGAATCGAAAAGAGGAAACGGTTTGATGCTTACCAGAAATCCGCTCTTTTCTTTGTAAGCTTTTTCCAACCAGGCAAACGCCTGATCCTTTTCACCGAGAAGGGCATGGAGAGCCGCGATCACTGCCGGATCCACATAGGTTCGCTTGGCCTGCTCTTCCATGAATGCAACTACTTGCTTCAGGGCGCCACGATACCCGGACTTAGGATATTCCCGCTTGGCAGCTTCCACGAGCGACAGCTCATTCGAATCGTTCGCGAGCCGGGCACCCTTTTCCCATTCCTCCAGCCAAAGATCATATTTGCCTGTTATGGTGTAGGCTCGAGAGAGGTCGATGTGGGCACTGGGAAAGGCAGGGTCGATTTCCAACGCTTTTTTCAACTGCTCGATGCCCCGGTCGTATTGCCTTACGTAAATGTATTGGGTCCCCAAATTATCAAGCGCATTCAGATTTAGAGGGTCTAGCTCGACAGCGCGCTGGACTTGCAAGAGCGCCTGCTCCTGATTTCCTAAATACGAAATATGGAAGGAATAAAAGACGTGTGCACGGGAGTTGTTCGGGTCCAGTTCCAGGGCGCGCTGAAATTCGCGCTCCGCGGCGGCCCAATTCCAGTCGCCGTCGTAAACGGAGGCAAGCACGGCATGGGCTTCGGAAAGGGTGTCGTCGATGGCGAGCGCCTTTTTGGCATTGACTCTGGCCTTGGGCATGGTTTCGGTGATAGGGACCTGGGCGTAGTCGGCGACCACGGCGTAAAATTCCGCAAGGCCAAGGTAGGCAAGGGAGTAGTTGGGGTCCTTGTCGATAGCCTCTTGGAAGAAGTCCCGCCCTTTGTTCAATGAGTCGAGCGTGCGTTTATCCCAATAGTAGCGGCCCTTCAGGTAGAGCTGGTAAGCCTCAGGGTCGGACGTTCCGCTGTTGCTGACTTTCGTCTTTTGCGCGCCAGTGAGGTGCTCCCGCAAACGCGAAGAGATTTCCCCGGCGATTTCACGCTGCACCACAAGCGCATCGGAGAGCTTCCGGTCGTACTGATCGCTCCACAGGCTGCGATTGGCGCGCGTGTCTGTGAGTTCCGCGCTCACCAGAAGAGAATCTCCGCGTTGGGTAACTCGTCCTGTTACAACGGCAGCCACTTTGAGTTCGCTCGCTGCCTTCTGCAGGTCCACGTCCTTGGCCTTGTAATGGAAAACGGAGCTGCGCGGCCGCACGGCCAAGTTGGGAAGCTGTGACAGGCTGCTGATGAGGCTTTCGGTGAGGCCATCGCTCAGATACTCAGTGTTCGGGTCCGCGGTAACGTTTACAAACGGAAGAACCGCGAGCGAATCAATCGAAGAACCCGAGCCTTGGACGAGCCAATGGTAAGCGTTATAACCCAGCCCTGCGATGATAATCAATGCGACGATAGCAACGGCAACAGTTGCTTTCTTGTGACGGGCGAGCAAACGGACGACGATTTGCTTGTCTGTGCTGGAAGCGGAGGAGGGTCCCGAAACGCTGCTCGAAGCGATGGAAGAAGGGGCTGCGGCCGTTGCGGCCTCCTCCGGCAGGAGTTCCGGGGAAGAAATTGCAGAGCGGCTGGAATCGGTGTCG
>Ga0306921_10001728_pt1 | contig 21456 bp, 26 predicted proteins | sample sta12Cox44000080_FD_203760 | JGI IMG/M metagenome (GOLD analysis project Ga0306921, IMG submission 203760) | Lab enrichment of tropical soil microbial communities from Luquillo Experimental Forest, Puerto Rico - statoxic.12C.oxic.44.000.080 (v2)... | ecosystem: Environmental > Terrestrial >...
CGGACATGATGGAAGCATTCCCCAATATGCACCGCTTGGATAAGCGTTAATCTCAACCCCATATAACTTTACAAGGAGTACATCATGGGATTTCCCCGTCAAGTAAATGTCGTAGCGGCTCCAGCAACGGTCGGTGACTGGTGTGACCGCAACCCACGCGCAACTGTTGACGCCGGTTATGGCGCTCTGGTTGCTGGTGCCAATGGCCTGACCATTGGTAACTTTGCCTGGTTTGATCCAGTCAATCCAAACGCACTGAACAACACAGGCCCAGGTGCTCCAGCTGGCTTTGTCCACCGTGAGCAACAAGCGCTGATTACTCAATATCTGGCTGACAGCACTTTGGTGATTCCGGCTGGTTTGGGAGCAACTGCTGTCAATGCTGCTGGTGTGTGGGCCTTGAATACTGGTACTGTCACTGCACAGATCGGTATGACTGCCTATGCCAATAACGCAACTGGCGCAGTGACATTCAACGTAGCAGGCACTCCGCCTACATCGGCAAGCGTAACAGCCTCCTTGGCTGCGAACTTGATTACCGCTGCAACTGTTGCTGCGAACAGCATTACCGCAGGTTCTATCAGCGGTACTACCTTGACCGTCACAAGCATTGGCGCTGGCACTGTCTTGGCTGCCGGTCAAATTCTGTCTGGTGGTTCGCCTTCGACTGGTTTTGTCGATCCGAATACAACCATCGTCAGTCAGTTGACAGGCACAGCAGGCGGCACAGGTACTTACACTGTGAACATCTCTCAAAACGTCACAAGCGTTGCTATGGGTGTTACTGGTGGTGGTCTGACCGTTACCACGATGGGCACTGGCACTGTCGCAGTAGGACAAACAGCCACAGCAGTGAGCAATCTGGCAGCCGGCACAACCATCACAGCATTCGGTACTGGTAACGGAACAAATACAGGCACTTATGCTTTGAGCCTGGCTCCTACCACTCCAGCGGCTGGTGTAGCAGTAACACTGTCTGGCGGTACTTTGATAGTCACTGCCGTAGGTTCTGGCGTGCTGAACATCAACGATACCGTAACAGGCGGCACTATTGCGGCTGGTACTTACCTGCAATCCTTCGTGGCTGGTTCTGGCACATTGGGCGGTACTGGTAACTACCTGGTCAACACATCGACCACATCGGCCAGCGGTACTGTGACAGTCGCAGCAGGTACGGCAACTAAATGGGTGGCTCAATCGGTCGGTGCGCCGGGTGAGCTGGTGAAGATGACTACTTGGCTGCTGGGATAATCCTAGCCATTTTTAATTAAGAAAAGGAAATTATCATGCCAAAAATGGCCTACGATATGTCGCCAGCAGAACAGCAATCGGTCCTAGCGTATCACTCGAAACGCTGGGGCATTGACTTCCCTGACTGCAAAGGCTTCTTGCGCCCCGAATGGCGTCATGACTTCAATATGGCATGCGACGCGCAGCCACAATTGGTCACTGTCGCTAGCTCGGGTATCCCCGCATACCTGTCGTTTTATCTTGATCCTGATGTCCTGCATATTCTGACCGCGAAGAACGAAGCTGCAAATATCTTCGGCGAAGAACAAAAAGGCTCTTGGATTGATTCGACAGCGATCTTTCCAGTTATTGAACGCACTTACGAAGTTTCTTCGTATGGTGACTACGCCAATAGTGGCTCTTCCGGTATCAATACCAACTTCCCTGAGCGTCAAGCGTATCTGTATCAGACGTTCATCGAATATGGTGATTTCGAGATCGAGCGCGCCGGATTGGCAAAGATCAATTTTGTTTCCGAAATCAAAGAAGCAGCTATCGACGGTTTGAACAAGTTTCAGAACTTGACCTATTTCCGTGGCGTAGCTGGCCTGCAAAACTATGGCATCTTGAACGATCCTTCTTTGTTCCCGGCAATCGCTCCAATCCCCAAGGCAGCAGGCGGCGTATCTTGGGCGAATGGTAACGTGATTAACGGTACGGCAAATGAAATCTTCGCTGACGTTCAAAACCTGGTATTCCAGTTGATTTCTCAGTCGTCCGGTAACATCAACGTCAAATCGGAAATCATCCTGGCCATGTCGCCTAAGAGCGAAAATGCTCTGACTGCAACCAACACATTTAATGTCAATGTGATGGCTCTGCTGAAGAACAACTATCCAAATCTGCGGGTAGAAACTGCGATCCAGTACGGCGCTCTCACAGCACAGAATCCACAGGGTTCTGCTCTGGGTGAGATTGTCCAAGCTTATGCGCCGAAGGCTGAAGGACAGAAGACGGGCTTCACCAGCTTCAATACTAAGCTGCGTGCTGGCACGATCATTCGTGAGCCTAGCGCTTGGAAGCAGAAATTCACTCAAGGCACATGGGGCTTTATTTTGCGTCAACCATACGCCGTTGCTACATTGGTCGGCGTATAAAGCATAAAAATCCGGTGGAGATATCTGCCGGACTTTTCAGATTTCGTAATATCAGCATTTTGCTGATTTCTTCAAGGGGAAACAAAGTGAACGAGAAACCAGAAGTAAGTCGCAAAGAGCGCACAGGCGGCGCTACAGTGACAGTCGCATCGAAGATGCAAACGGATTTCATCCTGCAATTGCACTACATCCGTGAAGAAACTGAGCCTGTTTTGGGTGGTGGTGTACGCGTATTCAAAATTGCTCGCCCACGCACCGATATAAAGCCTATCTTGATTTCAGGTCTTTCCTATGCGCAAAACAAAGGCCCACATCAACGCATTGAGATTGGCTATGCGATGACTCCAGGCGTTCCCAAAGATTTCTGGGATGAGTGGCTGGAACAGAACAAGAATGCTGACTATGTGGTCAATGGAATGATCTTTGCGCATTCGGAAACAGCTAGTTTGATGTCTGAGGCCAAAGAGAAAGAATCTCTGAAATCGGGCATTGAGCGATTGAATCCCCAAGACCTGCCTAAAGGCATACAGCCTTCGGATCGTAAAGCAGCGTAATTAAAGAATGTGGCAAGTAGACGGGGAGAATTGATATGACCGTTGTAGTGTTCAACTATACCAACTGGGCAGCAAGATACCCGGAACTTGCCACAACCGTATCTCCTACAACTGCGCAAATGTATTTCAATGAAGCGCAGATGTACGTTGATAACACGGATACAAGCATTGTCCAAGATATCAATCAGCGCACGATCTTTCTGAATATGATCACTGCGCATATTGCTTTCTTGAATTCTCCTTTGAGTACAGGGGTTAATTCTGGTACTGCGCCATCTTCCCCTCTTGTAGGGCGCATCAGTAACGCTACTGAGGGAAGCGTAAATGTCACGACTGAAATGAAATTGCCAGAAGGTTCTGCGCAATGGTTCGCTCAGAGCAAGTATGGCATCGCCTTCTGGCAGGCATCTTCGGTCTATCGCACGATGCATTATCTGCCTGGGCCTCGCAGAAATTTCAGTCCATTTGCAGGCACATTCCCCGGATTCCGATTCGGAAACGGATTCAATATCTTCTGATATGGCGATTAAATCTTTCACTGGTGGAGATAAGCTGAAGGCCAAGCTGCAAGAAATTGCAGACAAGGCTGGGCGTAATGCACTTTTGAAAGTCGGTTTTCTGGAAGGATCCACCGAAACAAAGAGCGCGATTCCAACAGCCACAGTGGCGGCAATTAATGAATTCGGCGGCACTGTCCCAGCGAGGACAGTTCCTGCAAGGGTAGTGAAGATTTATCGCAGAGTGAGCAAAACGGGCGCTTTCTTGAATGGTGCGAAGTTCACTAAGAAAGGTAAATCTAATTTTGAGACTGAGCATATTGTTCCTGAACATGAGATTCCAGAACATACGATACCTGCACGTCCTTTCTTTCGGCGCATGATCAAATTAGGCGGTAAGCATTGGGGCGAAGACTTGGGAGATATGCTAATTGCTCGTGATTATGATGTAGATAGAGCTATGGCTGAGCTTGGAACGCAGATGGTAGGGGAATTGCAGAAATCTATTCTTGATCCTGTTTATGTTCCTTTGGCTAAATCCACCATCGCCAAGAAGGGAAATGATCAAACATTGGTTGATTCTGGCGATATGTTGAATGCAGTTGATTTTGAGGTTGAGACAAAATGAACCTGCATTCTGTTGTCGCTCCCTATATAGGCGCGGTCAATCCCTTCTTGCTTTGCCAACTTCAGCCATCTATTGGATATACAACTAACCCAGATGGAACTCAAGTGCCAGGATATGGCCCCGCTCAAGACATTTATTGCCAATGCCAAGCTTTGCAATATAACGACTTGATGCAAGTAAGCGGCTTGAATATCCAAGGAAAGAGACTTGCTGCATACATCATTGGTGATTGGAATGGCGTAGTCAGAACAGATGCTAAAGGTGGCGACATCATCACATTGCCAGATAGCTCTGAATGGCTATGCGCATTTGTTCTTGAACCTTGGAGCCATTCTGCTGGATGGACTAAGGTTTGTTTGACTGAGCAAATGAAAGGCAGCTAATGGCTATCACGCTCAGTATCAATGAAGTACAGATTTTTACGGCGATGCGGAATTTCTTATTGAACATTCTGCCGGCAGGAATTGAAATAGTGAGAGGCCAAGTTAATCGTGTACCAGAGCCTACAAGTAATGACTTCGTGGTGATGATTCCCACATTTCAAGAACGTCTCACTGGTAATGTGGATTTGTATAACACAGTTCTTTTTACAGGCAGCATCGCAGGAACAACCTTAACTGTGACAGCGGTTAAATCGGGAACTATCGCAATCGGTAATTTGATTTTTGGCATTGGCATTGCGGCGAATACAAGCATCACAGCATTCGGTACTGGAACAGGTGGAGTCGGAACCTATACCGTCAATAACACGCAAACAATCGCCAGTGAATCTATGCAAGCAGGCACGAAAACTGCTGAGCAAGACACAGAGGTAACGATACAATTAGATGTGCATGGGCCTAATAGCGCGAACAATTCGCAGATCATTACGACTCTTTTGCGCGATCAGTATGGATTCGATTTCTTCGCTGCATCTGGAATTGACATGGAACCGCTCTATAGCAGCGATCCAAGACAAACGCCATTTATTGATGGTGAACAGCAGTACGAGGAAAGATGGACGATTGACGCAGTAATGCAAGTAAATCCTGTTGTTTCAGTCCCGCAGCAATATGCGGTAGTGCTTGGGCCTGTCAATGTGTTTGAAGAAATTTAGATTTACCGCTGATGCGGTTCTTTTTGGAGCAATAAAAAATGGCTAATCCCTCTATACCAGCATCAGCATTTGTCTCGGTAAATCCATCGGTCATCAATACTGGCGGTGCCGCGATCAATCTGAATGGTTTGTTTCTTACCACAAATACACAGATTCCTTTAGGGACTGTCCTTCAGTTTCCCACTGCTGCAGCTGTTTCTACTTACTTTGGCCCTTCGTCAAATGAGTACACAGAAGCATTGATTTACTTTGCTGGATACGTCGGCCAGACAGCATCACCAGGCGCTTTGTTGTTTGCTCAATATAACAACGTGGCGGTATCTGGTTATCTGCGCGGTGGTAATCTCGGCGCTCTGACTTTGACTCAGTTGCAGGCAATCACTCCTGGCACATTGTCAATCAAGATTGCCGGCGTAACGAATACATCGAGCAGTATCAATTTGAGTGCCGCTACAAGCTTTTCGAATGCTGCATCGATTATACAAGCGGCATTCACTACGCCTAACTTCGGCGTTACATACAATGCGACTGCAAACGCGTTCCAATTCACATCGACAGCAACAGGGGCAACTCAAACTGTCGCATTCAATGATTCTGGCGCATTCGCAACTGCACTGAATCTGACTGCAGCAACTGGCGCGGTTCTTTCCCAAGGTGCTGCTGCTGCTGTTCCTGCTGCATTCATGGCGGGTATCGTCGCTCAGACCACAAACTGGGCAACGTTCATGACTTTGTTTGATCCAGATAACGGCTCTGGAAATACAGTCAAGCAAGCCTTTGCCGCATGGAATACCACACAGAACAATCGTTATGCCTATATCGCTTGGGATACGGATATCACGCCAACTCAATCGACCAATGCATCTACTTCTCTTGGTCAAATTCTGCTGGGTAATGGTAACTCTGGCACATGCCTGATTTATGAGGCAACTAACTTGCATCATGCTGCATTTGTTTGCGGCGTAGCAGCGGCTATCAACTTCAATCAGCCAAATGGCAATACAAACTTTGGGTATCGTAGTCAGTCTGGTTTGACTCCAGCGGTCAACAATCAGACTGTCATGACAAACCTGATTGCCAATGGCTACAACTCTTATGATGCCGTCGCCAATTCTACAAACCAATGGCAGTATTTCTACCCTGGTTCTGTGACAGGCCCGTTCCTGTCCATGCAGCGTTATGTGAATCAGATTTGGCTGAATGCGAATTTCCAGACATCATTGGTCAATCTACTGACCAATACTCCGGCAGTTCCATATGTCCAGGCTGGCTATGCTCTGATTAAGGGTGCTCTACAAACAAACATCAATGCTGCGTTGAGTTTCGGCATGATACAGCCAGGTACTGTCTTATCTGCTGCTCAGATTGCTCAGGTCAACAATCAGGCAGGTACGCGCATTTCTGACATACTGGCAGCGCGTGGATGGTTCTTGCAGGTTCTTGACCCAGGCGCTGTTGTTCGCGGTCAAGGTGGATCGCCAATCATCAACTTCTGGTACACAGACGGCGGCAGCGTCTTGCAAATCAATCTGGCCTCTATCGACGTCGAATAATCATCAAATCAATTTAACTCGAAAGGTCAAAAATCATGGCAACCTTAACCGCAGCCAATTCGATCATCATGCTGTCTATCAACGGCTTATATCCGACTCCGGTACAACTTCAGGGCTATTCTGCTGATGATGTATTCGATTCGGAAGAAATCGACGCTGCTGAAACAATGATGGGCGTTGATGGCAAGCTGTCTGGAGGTCTGATCTATGTTGAGAAACCTTGGAACATTGTTCTTATGGCTAACTCAGCATCAAATCAGATTTTCGATAACTGGGTTCAATCTCAGATTGCGCAGAATGATCTATTCACCGCAAATATGTCGATTGTTTTGCCTAGCCTGGGTTCTACTACTGCATTCAGTAATGGCATCCTGAAAAAATATCCGCCTATGGCAAGCGCAAAGAAGATTCTCCAGCCTCGTAAGTTCACGATTGTCTGGGAATCTATCTCTAACGCAATAGGCTAATACTGGTTGCATGCGCCTGCCTTAGATGGCTAGGCTGTTTCATCCCCTTGGCAGTCGGCGCATGTATTCTTACGAGGGGATAAAAGGGGAAATGCAATGGCAAGAAAAACTGCAACGGTAGTCATTACCGCTGAAGGTAGGGATAAGGGCAAGGTATTTTTCATTACTGAAATGCCGGCTATGCAAGTGGAACGATGGGCGATGAAAGCTTTTCTTGCACTCGCTAGATCTGGCGTGGAAATTCCCGAGAACATATCGTCTGCTGGATTGGCTGGAATCGCTCAGCTGGGTCTAAAAGCATTTGGTGGTTTGAACTTTGATGATGCTGAACCATTGATGCAAGAGATGCTTGCATGTGTTCAGATTATTCCTAATCCATCGAATCCAACTGTAAGGCGCTCTGATATTGAAGCCGATATCGAAGAAGTCTCTACATTGCTAAAATTGCGCGCTGAAGTCTACAACTTGCATACGGATTTTTTGCAGCTCGGCGTCAACTCGAAATCGACCAAGACGACGAGCAAACAGGGTCAGTAAAGTTTTCTGAGTACGTAAATATCCCTGCATCTATTGGTGCAGTCATATCGGCAGGTTTGGCTACCTTATACGAATGCCAGACGATATACAGCGCGGAGGATGTATATTTATTGCTTGAAATAAATACGATAGATACTCACAACAGATTCATCGCATCTCAGAAAAAGGATTGATCGTGGCAACCATCATCGACGCTCTTTTAGTCACATTGGGCATTGATTCTGCTGGAATCAGGAAGGGCGCTGATGAAGCCATTAAGGCTCAGGATGACATAGAAGTCAGAGCTAATGAATCTGCTTCTGCTCAGAAAAAGCGAGATACGGAAGCAAGTAATGCTCTCAAGAAAAAGAATGCTGAAGAAACAAAGATATCTAAAGAGCGAGAAGCAAGAGCAAAGAAAGCCGCCGAAAGCTTGCAGAAAATACGCAATGAGGCATTAGGCGTTGCCGCTGCTTTCTTTGGGATATCTGCCATTACTGGATTTGGTGAACGACTTGTTCAAACAAATGCAGATGTAGGGCGATTATCCAAAACTCTGGATTTGAATGTCACAAGCCTAGCTGCTTGGCAAGGTGCTGCTGCAAAGTTTGGTGCAACCACGGATGACGTTTCAAACGCATTCCGCAACGTCAATAAGATTCAGCAAGAAATAAACACCACTGGAAATACAACCGCATTGCAGCCTTTGTTGCGTGCTGGTGTAGATGCGAAATTCTTTAATTCGGCAACTAGTGCTGAAGAAAAGATGCGATTGCTAAGTACTGCATTTCAAAAACTGACAGGTCAGCAAGCGGCATTCTTAGGCGGTCAAGCTGGATTCAGTGAGGCATTTGTCAGAATGCTTCAAGCTGGTCCTGCTGCCTTAAATAAAGAGATTGAACTACAGAAGAAACTCAATCCAATCAATGAGCAAGCCACAAAAGATGCGATTGATTTAGAGTCATCTTGGGCGCATTTTAAAACTGGCATTACTGGCGTAGGCAATGCTTTTTTGCATGATTTGATGCCAGCGATCAAATCTGCCTTGGAAAGTCTTGCATCCTTACTTGAATTCGCTACTCAGCATCTACCAGCAACTGAAGCATTAGTAACAGCTCTTGGTGCTGCTTTCGCTGTCCTGAGTTTGAAATCTATTGCTGGGGCGATTGCTTCAGTATCTGAATTCACAGGAGGCATGGGATTGGCGGCAACTGCTGCAAGCAAACTGATTGGATTATTAGGCTCTGCTGGGCTTGTAACTGCTGCCGGCGCTGCTGGATATGCATTGGGTTCTGTTCTTGGTTCTGCCTTGGATTCTTTGATAACAAAGATGACAGGGACGGATGCTAGTTTGGGGACATTCATCTATGATCTTTTGCATCCCAAGGAAGCTGCGAAGACTCCAGCGGCAACGAAGTCTAAGCCTTCGACAAATAAACCAGCATCGCCAGCATCGGCAATACCTTCTGGCGTTCCATCTGAAGTGGCTAAAGCCGCACAAGCAGCGCAAGCTAAGTATGGAATACCAGCTGAAGTAACAATTGCCCAATGGAAGCTGGAAAGCTCATCTGGCGCTCACATGCCCACGGGCAGCAATAACCCATTCGGCATAAAAGCCACGGCAGGACAACCATTTGTAGAAGCAGAAACAAATGAATTCATCAATGGGCAGATGGTTCGAGTCAAACAGAAATTTGCCAAGTTTGATTCTCTTGAAGATGCTTTTGCTGCGCATGCAAAATTACTTGCAACAGGCTCTGCATACACGGAGGCCAGAAAGCATCTTGATAATCCTGCGGCATTTGCTGATGCGCTTACTGGAAAATATGCGACCGATCCTAGATATGGAGAAAAGCTTAAAAAGCTGATGGCTTCTCAACTTGATCCGGCATTGGCAAAAGCGTTGACGCCTGGGCCGCAAGTAGATAAAACGGTGATGGCCGGCGCATCTGCTGCTGCAATGGCAAATCAAAGCACGACAAATAACAATCAAGCCAATCAGACAAATAGCGTTGAAACGCACATCGGTTCATTGAATATCAATGCCCCTAATGCAAAGACAAATTCAGATGTAGCAAATGCGATAGGGGATAAGTTGGGAAGTTATAGCTTTGGTTCAATGGCGAATACGGGGTTAGCATGAGTAATCCAAGATTTCCAGATGTCCCATTTGCTGTAGGAGTTCCATCTGTTCTAAGGACTCTGGCTGCACCAGGCCTTCCTATCAATAGCGCGGCCAATATCGCCATAGGCGCAGCCCAATCACAATTGAGCGGGGTTATCAGCAATGTCCAGAATTCTGCAACTGGCCCTATCAATGGCGCATTCGGTCAATTGCCGTCGCAATTAACGAGTGACTCGCCACAAGTCATCAACATCACGATGGCAAATAAAGGGCAATGGGGGATATTCGATCAGAATAACAATTTGATCCTGTCGCCGGATTCTTTCAATGCTCTTGCCTATCGTCAAGGATGGCGCATTGCGAATTATCCGATGGAACAGGGAGCATTTCAGAGTTACAACAAGGTTCAAACGCCTTTCAATGTTCGAGTGACTTTGAACAAAGGCGGGACAGACGAAGATAGAACGAATTTCTTGCAGCAAGCCACATTGGTAGCCGGCTCTTTTGATCTATTCAATGTGGTAACGCCTGAGTATGTCTATACCAATGTTTCGATTGAGAGTTACGATTATCAGAGAACAAATACGCAAGGCGCAAAGCTGCTTTCGATTGATTTTGATTTGATTGAGGTTCGGCTGGCTAACCAAGCGACATTCACCAATACCGCTACTGCAAGTGGTGCGAATCCAGTGAATAATGGGATTGTTCAAACTCAACCTGCAACGCCTGCTCAACAAGCAAATGCGAGCCTAGTCCAATAATGCTGATAATCCCATTACAAGCTATTCCGTCACAAAGCATCAATGTTCAATTGGCGGGACAGAATTGCACTATCAATGTGTACCAGAATACCTATGGGCTGTTCTGCGACTTGTATGTGTCGAATGTTTTGATTATTGGTGGCGTTATTTGCCAGAATTTGAATCGCATTGTCAGGGACATCTATCTAGGATTTATCGGCGATCTTTGTTTTCAAGATACACAAGGATCAAATGATCCAGACTATACGGGCCTAGGTTCTCGATATTTGTTCTGTTATCTGACGACTTCTGATTTAGGAGGTCGTGGATAATGTCTTTTACCAAGAAAAAGATCACACTGATATTCACACTCGGTCAAGGTCAATTTGGTCAGACAGGATCGAATACAGTTACCGTGGAAGGGTTGCGCGTATCGTGCCAGATTGTGAAGACTGGTAGCGCGGCCATGTCTCAAGCGAATATCCGAATCTTCGGATTGACTCCTACAGTCTACAATTCATTGGCTTCCATCTATCCGGTAAATCTCGGCATTCAAAGAAATACAGTGACCGTGCAAGCTGGTGATGATGTGAATGGTATAGCGACTGTTTTTATTGGGCAGATCACGATTGCTCAAATTGACTTGAATAGCCAGCCTGACAGTGTGATGAATATTGTTGCTCAGACTGGATTGCTGCAAGCTTTGACGCCTATCCAGCCTACCAGTTATCCAATGGGCGCAGCGGTTGCAACGGCCATGCAAAGCCTAGCAACGCAGATGAATTTGAACTTTGAGAATAACAATGTCACTGCGATTTTGCCTAAGTCTTATTTCCCAGGCACAGCACGCCAACAAGCCTTAGCTATCGTGGAAGCATCAGGAATTAAATGGAACGGTGGAGATGATGGCGTTCTGGCTATTTGGAATAATGGATCTAGTCGAGGCGGGGTAATCCCTATTATTTCCCCTGATACTGGGATGATTGGATATCCGTCTTATTCCAATATAGGTATAGGAGTTCGAACTTCTTATAACCCGAATATCCAATATGGCGGACAGATTCAATTAAAAAGTACATTGCAGGTTGCTCATTTGAATGGAAATTGGCAGGTATTCGGGCTTACTCACATGCTAGAAAGTGAATTGCCGGATGGTCAATGGATGACTGAGATTCAGGGATTTTCAATAGGTGCTGCAAATGGCCAATAATCCCGAGCAAGCATTTTTAGGCTTTCAACCTCCAGAAACTTTTGGATCAGATTTCAATGCCAAGGTATTTCTCATCAAGTCAATCTTGGCCGGCATCAGGACAAGCACCATTGTTCAAGTTCAGTCTTGCACGAATAATGGCGGGGTATCTCCAGTAGGAACGGTCAATGTCGTTCCTATGGTGAATCAGCTTGATGGTTTCGGAAATCAGATGCCGCATGGTCAAATCTATTCTTTGCCATATGTTCGTGTTCAAGGTGGCGCAAATGCGGTGATTATTGATCCGCAACCTGGTGATATCGGGATTGCGATATTTTCCGATAGAGACATCTCAAATGTGATATCTACCAAGCAGACAGCCAATCCTGGTAGCAATCGCAAATTCGATATGGCTGATGGAATTTATATAGGAGGCATATTGAATGCGGCTCCAACTCAATATGTCCAATTCAGCTCAAACGGGATAAACATCACAGCAACAGGAAAAGTAGTTCTGACAGATGGCACAGGATCAACTATCGTGATGAATAATGACCATACTGGATCAGGCACTTTCAGTGGAGGATTCACATTGAATGCTGCAGGAGGCGTAACAGTAAATGCAGCAAGCGGAATGACGGTAAATGCGAATATGCAAGTCAATGGAACCGTTACAGCAACAGGAGAAGGTACGTTCAATGGTGGGCATACTGTTTCTCAACATAGCCATCATCAAGGCCCAGATAGTCTTGGCGCTGCTGAGCAAGATGTTAGTACGCCATTCGGATAATCATCATGAATACAATGCTCTTAGATCGTACTGCTTGGGATTTATGCATAGACGCATCGGGCAATATTGCCATGGCATCAGATGGATATTCTTTAGCTCAAGATGCGGCTTCAGCAATCAAGCTTTTCCAAGGTGAGTATTGGTACAATCTCAGCTTAGGTATTCCATATTTTCAACAGATACTTGGACATTCTCCGCCTATCAATCTGATGAAGACTCAATTTCAAAATGCTGCGCTGACTGTGCCAGGTGTAACTACTGCGGTATGTTTTTTATCATCAGTCGCGAATGGTCAAGTATCAGGGCAGATTCAAATAACCGATACTAGCGGTACTACAACGATAGCGAGCTTTTAATGGGAACAACTAGCGTACCTCAAGTATCGCTTGGCACAAATGGATTTATTGCGCCATCTCAATCTGCCGTCCTGACGGGAGTGCAGACTGATATCAATACTGCTTTTGGTGGGGGACTGAACTTTGGTGCGACGGCTGCTGGTACTGTAGCGCCTCCGCAAGTTCAATTGTCTGTCAGCGAAACAGCTATCATTGGCAACACAAATAATCTTTTGCTTTCCTTGTTCAATGGCGTAGATCCAGCTTTTGCTGCTGGTCGCATGCAAGATGCCATTGGTCGAATCTATTTCTTGACTCGCATACCTGCGACATCGACAGTTGTTCAATGCACTTGCATAGGCTTGGCCGGCACAGTAATAGGCGTAGGCGCATTAGCTCAAGATACCTCGGGGAACATTTACTCCTGTACTCAAGCTGGGACTATTCCTGTTGGAGGCAGCATCGTTCTTCCCTTTGCTAATAATGTGCAAGGCCCAATCCCATGCCCTGCCACGACACTCAATATCATCTATAAGGCAATTAGCGGATGGGACACGATCAGCAATGCCGCTGATGGCGTACAAGGACAATTAGTAGAATCGCGCACGCAATTTGAAACACGGCGTCAGAATTCAGTCGCAGGGAATTCTCTCAATGCCAATCAATCGATATTGGGTGCGGTTCTCGCAGTTCCTAATGTGGTCGGTGCATATGTCCAAGATAATCCGAATTCTTATTACATAGCGACAAATCCATCTGCCATAGTCACTGCCTCGATCAGCGGCACAGTTCTCACAGTGACTGGCGTGAATTCTGGAACAGTGGCAGTCGGTCAGGTTTTGAGTGGGCCAGGAATATCTGCTAATACTTCCATATCTAGCTTAGGTACTGGGACAGGCGGGAATGGGACATACAACATCAACAATTCGCAAACGGTCGCATCGGAAACAATGCAATTGGGTGGTGTGCAAATAAATCCGAATAGCATTTATGTCAGTGTTGCTGGCGGTTCTGCATCAGCGATTGCAACTGCTATCTGGAATAAGAAACCTCCAGGCTGTGGAATGCAAGGCAATACCGTGCAAACTGTCTATGATACAAGCGCGCCTTATGCGCCTCCTGGCATCCCATATACGATCACATTCGAGAATCCGCCAAATACTGAGATTTATTTCAACGTGACGATTTTTGATTCTCCGGCAGTTCCATCCAATGCAATAACATTGATTGAAAATGCCATCATCAATGCCTTTGCTGGTCTTGATGGCGGACTACGTATGCAGATGGGGACAAACATTCTAACAAGCAGATTCTATCCAGCAATCTATGGCCTTGGATCATGGGCCATGATTACCTCGATGACTCTGGGGTCAGGAGCGAATCCGGCTTTCAATATCACTGCATCTATTTCTGCAACTGTCCTGACAGTGACAGCAACAGGCGGGACTCTGGCAGTAGGCCAAGTATTACAAGCAACTGGAGTAACTGTTGGGACAAAGATTCTTTCTCAATTAACAGGCACTCCGGGATCAACTGGCACTTATACTGTTTCTGTTTCTCAAATAGTGGCGAGCGAATCCATGCAGATTATTCCAATGACTGCAACATCAATTCAGATGCTTATCAATCAAATGCCAGTAACATCGGCCAATGCTATCAATGTGGTGACATGATGAAGAAGATACTTTCAATAATAGCGGCAATTGCATTTTCATTCTCAGCATGGGGGCAAACTAGTCCCGGATTCACATTCGGGCAAGTTCCTACGCCGGGGCAGTGGAATAGCTATTTTTCACAAAAGATGGATTTCATTAATCCGGGGAGCGCAGGCAATATCATGTTTTCCAATGGAACATCATGGTACAGCGGCCCTCCTTCGGCTTCTTCTTGCTCATTATTGCCAGGGTTGACTGGAGACGTAACAAGCTCTTCGGGGACATGCGCAACGACAGTCGGAGCTATCACCGGACATGCGGCATCTGTAGGCGGTAGTTTTACATTATCTGGTGCATTCTCATTCACAGGGAATCTGGCCAATACAACAAATATCACATTCCCCACTAGTGGGACTTTGGCAAGCTTAAGCGCGACTCAGACATGGACAGGGCCACAAACAATCAACACTCTTTCTACCGTCGCACCTCCTTACTATGATGATTCTGCAAGCGTAGTCACATCGGATTTTGTGCACGTAACAAACCTGAATCAATTTAGGACTGTTCCCTTATCCAATGTGACAGGCGGAACATATAACTTCGCGTCATTAGGTTCTGGTGCTCAATTCGTTATTGTGACTAGCGGTGGAGCGATCACAAGCATTTCTTCCATATCTATTCCTGGTTCGGGATATGCAGTAGGCGATGTGCTTTTGGTAGGTGCAGGAAGCTATGATGCCTTTGTTCGCGTAACTGGCCTATCTGGATCTGGCATCGCCTCTATGCAGGTTTTATATGGTGGCACTGGTTATACCAATGGTGCAACCACTGCTGCAGTTCTAGCAAAGATTATTGCAGGGCCATTGACTGCCACAATCACAGGAACATTGACTAGCAATGCCACGTTCATACTGACGCCATTGAATTATCTTTCTGCTTCCAGAAAGATGGTGATCAATAACAATACGACTGGTAATTTCAATTTATCCATATTCCTATCGAATGGAGCAGGTGGAACTATCGGAAATGGCGTGAAAGTGCCTCAAGGTTCAAATAATTCTACTGCGACATGGCTACAAAGCGATGGGACAAATGATATTTGGTTTGTGGGAGCAAATGCTCAAACAATCCAAAACACTACTTTCAATACGCCGGCCATCATTGCCAGTGGGTTCGGTATTGGATCAGTTCTCGTAGGTGCTACTACAGCAGCATTCCAAGTCACAGTTGGAGCTTCTCCCGGATCAACTGGGGTTCTCACCCTGCCGACAGCTAAGAATGGATGGGCCTGCAATGCTTCAAATGTGACCAGTGATTCATCATTGACGATTTCCCCATCTGCCCAATCCACAACATCTGTGACATTCACTAGTCATGGTCGTGGTAATGGTGGGCCAGTAACAGCTTTTAACGCTAGCGACGTCTTAACATTCCATTGTTTGGCTTTCTAATATGCCACAAATACCAAATGGCATTGGGCAATTCATCATCGGGCAAAGCTCGATAGGAGATCATCCCTTTGACTACACGCAAACGCTATATAGCCAATATGCGAATAGTCCTGTATTGGTTTCTTGGGTTGACTATTTTTCTCAGTGGATTGATGCAAATAAGAACGTGGATATGTTCTACGATCAATTGTGGAACATACAGACAGCGCAAGGGTATGGTTTAGATGTATGGGGCCGGATTGTCGGATTGAACCCAGGAAGAGTTTTGCCGGTTTTTCCTACTCCATTTTTTGGATTCAGTGAGGCCGGGAATACTCCTGGCATATCTAACGACTGGAATAATGCGATCTGGTTTGCTGGTGAGCCTCTTACTCAAAACGTATCATTGTCCGATGATGCATTTCGTCAATTGATTCTGGCGAAAGCGGCAGCGAACATATGGAATGGATCGATACCTGGTTTGAATGCTATTTTGCGCCTTCTGTTCCCTGGTCAATTGGCTTATGTGACAGACGGGCTTAATATGACGATGACATATACATTTGGGTTTTCGTTGAATCCTGTACAGATATCTATCGTATTCAATGCCAATGTATTACCAAGACCTAGCGGCGTATCTGCAACAGTAATTCAACTCTAAGAGACAGTTATGCAAGCAAGTCAAATCCCTGCAAAGTTTCCTCTGAAATGGGCGCAAAATGCCAGTGGATCATTTATACGGCCGGTTCCCACAAATTCTCAGATAGGTATTCAAAATGGTGCTGCATCTCTGAATGATGGATATCCGCCTCTTACATTTCTGAGTGTTTCCGCTGGTGGCGCATTCCCATTTGGGCAAGATACAAACGGCATCCTGAATCAGATAACAGCTTGGTCTCAATGGCAAAATGCTGGTGCAGCAGTTCTTTATGATTCTTCTTTTTCTACTTCTATCGGTGGATATCCTGCCGGCGCAATTCTTTACGCGGTAGCTGGGAATTCTTGGTGGCTAAATCAAACAGACAACAATACAACCAATCCAGATACAGGCGGAGCTGGATGGCAAAAACTCACTTATGGAATTGTTTATGCTGGAAATCCGAATGGGAATGTAGCTGGCGTTTCCGCAGTCAATGGCTTTACTACCGCTTCTTTGCTTTGGGATTCGGCACATAGCATCCTTTGGATGTGTACCGTCACGGGAAATGCTGCAACTGCTGTATGGACTCAAATTAGCGGAAATACGAATACTGCCATTTTCTGGTGTGGCACATCTTCAGGCACAGCGAATGCACAAGTTCTAACTACTCCAGCCAATCAGCAAACTTTTGGAACTGGCGCTGGATTGGCTTTTATTGCGGGAGCAACAAATACTGGGGCAATGACTATCCAAGTTGGAGCCTTTGGCACATTCAATGTGCGAAAAGATAGTCTAACTGGGCCTGTTGCATTGACTGGAGGTGAAATAGTTTCAGGTAGCATTATCAATGCTAGATTCGATGGGACTAACATTCAGCTAATGAATATTGCTCTAGGTTCTGCCGCATCTGCGAACGCATCATCAACTACTGGCACTGTTGCGGCTGTTACTGGATCGGGGAGTATCACTGTTGGGCATCTAGCCGTTTTTGGTGATGTAGTCGGGACTATCATTGATGGTGGAGCGCCAAGCGCACCACAAGGAAATTACATCAATTCAAATGCTACAGTAGCACCTGGTAAATATCTGGTAGATACAACGGCTGGGCCGATTACCTTAACCCTTTTAGCTGCAGCTCCAACTGGGTCCGCTTGGGAATTCATAGATTGTAAAGGGACATTCACTCCAAACAATCTGATCGTAAATATTGGTAGCTATACATTCACTCCACCATTTGCAACGGCAACAGTTCCAGGCCCATTCAAATTGAATACAATTGGCGAAGATACATATATCTGGTTTGATGGAACAACTCTAAGGCTGACATAACATGCAATCATCTGATTACCTAACCCCTGGGCGAATTCTAGGCGGGAAAATTGGCGTCAATGCGGTCAATAATAGCGACTTGCTATTGATGAACAGTCTCGGTCAGCTTTACACGGCACAAGTCACCGATTTTGCCGCAGTGGCAAATATAGGTTCTACCGTTATTGCTCAGACCACAGTGAATACAACTGCATCGGCAACATTCACAAATAATAAACATGCCATCTATTCTGCGATGGATGGGGCAACATTTATTGTGACAGCCAATGCTACGCCGAACGCCAATGCAAAGATTTATAAATATACTTCTTCTGGGTCTTTGGCTGCGAGCCTTCAGATAGATTCTGCTGGCGGTAATTTGAGCTATCCAACAATAGTTCAGCTTTCCAACAATAATATTGCTGTCGTATGGATTTGCGGTGCTGCGAGTGCTACTCTCCAATTCATCATTCTTGACCGTTCATTGAACGTCTTGACTGCGGCAGTAACTTTATCTACGGCAGCGACTTTTTGCGATGCCATCGCATTGAGCGGAGGCGGATTTTCAATTGCTTATGCTGCTGGTTCTGGCATGGTTCAGGCCATTTATAGCAATACTGGATCTGTAGTTTCTGCATCTACTGCGATATCTGGCAGTCCTACAACCAATCCAAGCGGCATACAAATTCAGCTTTCCAATGGCAATATCATGATGGCGATTGCGTCATCTACGTCATCGAAGGCATTGGGATTTGCGATTAATACCATTGCAGGCGCTCAAGTTTCTGCATATACGGGGTTGAATACGGGTACAAATTCTGGATTGACTATTCCTCGTATTAGTGCCATGGCATCAGGAAGTCCATCTGCTGGGTTTGTCGCAATCGAGGGAATATCAGGAACAACATATAATCTGTATGTTCTCAATAATGCAGGAACTCAACAAGGAACAACATTTACTGTCGCATCGGGGACGACTAATACTGATTGGCTGACAAATGATGGCACTCTTTTTTGGGGATGCTTGAATACAGGTAGTGGAGCATTCATTTATAGCATTCCAATAACAGGAGGTGCTGGAGTAATCTCAACAACATCGGTAAGTTCATCGAGTTCGGCAATTTTTGTTGATAAAGGCCTTATCATATTGGTGGGTAGTTCTCCTGCTATTGGGGTATATCAGCCTTCAGCAGTTAGTACGCCATCTGTTGTGAATCTGGTTGCATCCAGCAATCCTGCTACTCCAAGCTCGAATGCAACTGGAGCTTTATATGCGACTGTCACTCCTGATTTTTCGATTTTATTAGCAAGTGAAATTAATTCAACAGGCGCGATATTCGTCAATTTAAAATACATGACTGCCGTAATAATGGGGGTGTCACAACAAACATTTTCGGCTGGCAATTCTGGGACAGCTACTACGCTGAACCATGGCGGTGGATCAGGTAAAAATGCGTTCCCATCGAATCAGATGATAGGAACAGTCGGTAAATCATTTGACCATAGCACGAGCGCCATCATCGGAAATAAAGGAACGATGTATCTTAATGGCTGCGTATTGGAAGGCATTGCTTAATCATGGCGACTATCAAAGACAATCATTCTGGGAAAGTTTTTCAAGTTTCTCAAAATCCTGTTTGGATTTATGGAGTATGGGAATGCGGGGATCAGAGATTCACTGATATAGATCAGTCCGCATATACGCCGACATTGGATTATGCTTTGCAGACTCCAGCGCAGTTTTATGGGACATTTAAAGTATCTGAAATGGTAGCTATCAAAGATAGCTCTGATCCTTATGTCAAAGAATTCTTTGCTCGATTCCAAGTATTCCAGGCTGGAAATCAATTGATTGATCCGAATACTGTTACTGTGCAAGAAGGTCTGCAATATCTCGCTGCTAATCCTGCAGCAACTCCAATTCTTGCGAATCAACAACGCATCATAGATATTTGCAACGGCGTCTTGCAATAGACTAAAATTCAATTGCATCAAATTTAATAAACCAAGGAAAAATCATGACATCTTCCGTAAAAGTCACCGCTCACTGTGCAAGTGATAAGCAAGTAATTTTCAGCCGTACCGGCCATCCAGATGTTGTCCTGCAAGATGGCGAAAGTCACGAAACATATTTCTATGACGACATGGAAGTATCTGCACGAGAAGTGAATGCGCCTCCTGCATCGCAACCCGATCTGATTGATACTAAATCTGAACCATCTGCATCCCCCGCTGAGGCATCAGTTATACCAGCAGATGTAGTAGCCGCTGATAGCACTGTTGGCGGTGATGGGCCAGTAAAAGGCTAATCATGGAAGAACGCATAAAAGCGTTCGCATTGATAGCAGGGGTGGAATATGTTTCATCCCTGCTTTTGCCATTTGTTCCGCGTGATGATTGGTACTTTGTCGCGTGTGCTGCATTCAATCTCTTTACCATTTATGGCTTAGAGAAATTCTTTGCTGTTACACAGCTTGCTCTTGATCTCTTTGTATTGACTATACTTCAGATAGCAATTCAGGTCGGTGGATGGCTTTTGTATGCTATCGGTTTCCGTCCGACAATATATAATTGCAGCATTCATATCATCGTGATCGTGACGCTGTTGCGTATATTGTGGGTGGGGAGAAATGACAGAACAAATACTGCAAATCCTCCTGGCCGGAGGATATCTGGTTTGGATACTATCCCAAGCCATCAGAAAATATCGGGCATTCAAAAATGAGCGATCTAAACGCAAAAGTAGGAGCGATAGCGAATCATCCCATATTGACCGCAACAGCGGGAGCGGGGACAGCGACATATGGCGCTCTAAATAAAATCGCAGAATCAATGCCGGTCATCCACAGCATTTTGTCTAATGTGAGTATGGCAGTTGGCATCATCGCTTCAATATTTGGTATCTACGTCCAATATCAGAATCGAAAAGAAAAGCGGTTAAAAGACCAAAATGAAAACGCCACTCATTGAAAGACGCAAGAATGTCAATTCGATGACTGATGAGCAGTTCAGGGACTATTGCGCCAGACAATTTGAAGAACAAGCAAAAACAAATAAATTGCTCGTTGAAATGCTCGATGAAAACACGCAGCATACCAAGCGCATAGATGAGTCCACACAAGGTCTAGTTTCAGTTATTAATTTCAGTGAAGTAGGCGCAAGGCGAATAATAAAAACAGCCAAGTTCATGCGCATACTGGCTAAATTTGTTACTCCGTTTGTTGTTTTGTATGGGATCATCGCCGGCATCAAGCATGGGCATGTCCCGTCTATCAAGGATTTACTAGAATGACTCCCGATACTTTCATTAAGATGATTGCTCCAGCAGCTCAAACATCATCTAAGACAACAAGAATACCTGCGTCTTTTACGGTCGCTGAAGCTGCCCTTGAATCTGGATGGGGCGCATCTGCATTGGTGACAGAAGCATGTAATCTGTTCGGCGTGAAAGCTGATGCATCATGGTTAGGTGATACTGTCATGATGCCTACTCGGGAATATCTGAACGGGCAATGGGTTACTGTTCCTGCCAAGTGGCGAAAATAT
>Ga0306921_10001730_pt1 | contig 21448 bp, 21 predicted proteins | sample sta12Cox44000080_FD_203760 | JGI IMG/M metagenome (GOLD analysis project Ga0306921, IMG submission 203760) | Lab enrichment of tropical soil microbial communities from Luquillo Experimental Forest, Puerto Rico - statoxic.12C.oxic.44.000.080 (v2)... | ecosystem: Environmental > Terrestrial >...
ATCCGCTGCACGTCGCGCCGCAGCGAGACGCGCCATGCATTCGCCGAACGGTGGTCGAAGGAGCTCGGCGTCCCTGTCGTCGCAAAGGATTCCGTCGAGGAGGTCGTGCGTGGCGCGGACATTGCAGTCGGCGGCACCACCTCGCGCGATGTGGTGAGCCGCGAGCCCTGGCTCCAGCCGGGCGCGACCTTCATCTCGCTGGCGCGGCGCGAGCTCGATCCGGCCGGCTGGCGAAAGCTGGACAAGGTCGTGGTGGACAGCTGGGAGTTCAACATGCTGCAGCAGCAGTTCAGGCGCATGGTTGAGGAGGGTCAGTTCTCGCGCGGCGAGCTCTACGGCGAAATCCATGAGCTGGTGTCCGGGGCGAAGAAGGGACGCGAGCGCGCAGACGAGCGCATCCTCATTCACACCACAGGCCTCGTCTCGCAGGACGTGGCACTCGCCCATTTCCTCTACCGGCGCGCGCTCGAGAAAGGGCTCGGCATCTGGCTGCCGGCGGCGAAGTGAACTACTCCGCTGCCGCCATGTTGGCGGTCGCGGACTTCTGCTCCTCCGCGTACAGGCGATCGAGGATGCGCCGGGCCTGGATCACGCCGGTGTCGGCGTTGATGTCGGCCTGCGGCGGATTGGGAATCATCTGCAGATTGCGCTGTTGCGCCTCGAACACCGCCACGTCCTCGTGAAAGGCGGTGCGGATCTGCTCCATGATCATCTCGGTCGTGCGTGGGTTGCCGACATCGAAATTGTGCGCCTGGCCCCAGAAATAATGGCTCGTCGATTCCGTCTCCGGCGTGATGGCGTTGAGGTTGCGCATGCCGATGCCGCCCACGCGCTTCCCTTGCGGCGCGCCGGTGCCGGTGGGTGTCGCCCCGACGTCGAGACGCAGATACGCAGGCGGGGCGAAATTGATGATCTGCCACCGGTCGACATTGCCGCTGAACTTGCCGGCCTTCACGAAAGTTGGCGGCGGCGGCGCATCGATGATCCAGCGCGTGACCGTGACGCTGTCCTGCGTGCGAGTCACCTTGACGTTTGCCTGGTCGACCAGCGCCGAGTTGCCGATGGTGGTCCCATGCACGAAGGCAAGGTGGGTGAGGTCGAGCAGGTTGTCGACGATGAGCTGCCAGTTGGATTTGACGTGAAGATACTCGCCTTTGGCGCCCCAGGCCGGGTCATCGAACCAGTGATAATCGGGGATCGTGTCGGGATTGGCCTGCGCGGGGTCGCCGGTCCAGATCCACAGCCAATGATAGCGCTCGACCAGCGGATAGTTCCTCACCCGCGCCGTGCGCGGGATGGTGTCCTGCCCCGGCACATGCACGCACACGCCGGTCCTGTCGTAGCGCAGGCCATGATAATGGCATTGCAGCGCATCGCCGACGAGCTTGCCCATGGACAGCGGCAGGTGGCGGTGCGCGCAACGGTCCTCCAGTGCGACCGGCGTCCCGTCCTGCAGGCGATAGAGCACAATCGGCTCACCAAGAATGATCCGGCGGAGCGGATTTCTGCTGACCTCGTGGTCGTACCCTGCGACGTACCAGTAGTTGCGCAGGAACATGGCCTTATCCTCCGCTTTATCGGCGTGACAGGGTGACCCCTTCGCCTATTGCCGTCAGTCTAGAGCACCTTGGGGCGAAGTGGAATCGGTTCACGGCTGTGGCTTCGAAAACGAACTGTGCAACTTGCCTCGTTGCCGGCTGGCTGTACCATTGAGGGCACTCACGCATCGACCCCAGAAAATCTGCAACGGTGAGGAAGATGAAAGCAGCCTTCATTGAGCGACATGGCGGTCCGGAAGTGTTTCAATACGGCGATCTGCCGGATCCGGTGGCCGGGCCGGGGGAGGTGGTGGTCGATATTGTCGCCGCGACCGTCAACGCCGCCGACTGGAAGTCGCGCTCCGGCGGCTACGGGGCTGCGAAATTTCCCTATGTGCTCGGGCGTGATTTCTCCGGAACGATAAGCGCGGTGGGCGCCGGCGCCGATCTCCGCATTGGTGAGGCCGTATTCGGCGTCTGCGAGGCCGGACAAGAGGGTGCCTATGCCGAGAAGATCGCGGTCAAGGCATCGATTGTCGCCATGAAGCCGGAAAGCCTGTCGCATACCAACGCCGCAGCGCTGGCGCTCACCGGCCTCACTGCCATGAGCGCGGTCGAGGAGACGCTGCAACTCAAGCGCGGCGAGACGATTCTCATCCAGGGCGGCGCCGGCGGGGTCGCGGGCTTTGCCATTCAGTTCGCCAAGCATATCGGGGCACGCGTGGTCACCACCACCAGCGCCGCCAATGCGGACTATGTGCGCAGCCTCGGCGCCGACAAGATCATCGACTACAATGCGCAGGACTTTGCGCAGGTGGTGAAAGATTGCGATGCCGTCTTCGACACAGTCGGCGGCGACGTGGCGCAGAAATCATTCGCGGTGCTCAAGCCGGGCGGGCGCGCGGCCTTCATTGCTTCGGGCGCGCAGGCGCCAAAGGCCCCGCGCACGGACGTGGCCTCGCTGCGGCCTCCGGTGGGACGCGCCCGGCGTCACATGGAGCGCATTGCGCAACTCTATGAGGCGGGCGCAATCCGGCCTCCGGAGATCAAGCTCTATCGCCTCTCGCAGGCCGCCGATGCCCATCGCGTCAGCGAGGGGCGTCATTTCCGGGGCAAGCTCGTGTTCCAGGTTCGTTGAGCAGGCGCGGCGCACGCGCAACAACAAACTTGGTAGCCCGCATTGAGCGTGAGCGAAATGCGGGAACGAGCTGGCGGCTTGGCCCTGCTCCCGGATTTCGCGCGCAAGCGCGCTCAATCCAGGCTACTCAGATCTGTAGGAGGCAAGGCGGATGAAGGTTGCAGCAAATCGATCTTCACAACGCGCATTGCTGGCGACGCTCGCTCTTCTCCTTTTCGCCGCGCCCGCCTTCGCGCAGAACTGGCCGAGCCGGCTGCTGACCCTCGTTGTTCCATTCGCGGCGGGCGGGCCGAGCGACGTGGCCGGACGCATTCTGGCACAGGGGCTCAGCGATGTGCTCGGGGTGCAGGTCGTGGTGGAGAATCCGAGTGGTGCCGGAGGCACGGTCGGCTCGAGCCGCGTCGCCAAGGCCGCCCCCGACGGCACCCAGTTCGTGCTGGGCAACAGCGGCACGCATGCATGGAGTCAGGCGCTCTACAGGAAACCCCCGTACAACACGCTCGCCGATTTCACGCCGCTTGGGCTCGTCGTGGAAGCTCCGCGCGTGGTGATTGCGCCGCTGAGCCTGCCCGCCAACTCGCTGCCCGAGTTCATCGCCTATGTCCGGGCGAACCAGGCTGCAATGAGGTGGGGATCGGCGGGCTCAGGCTCCGCTTCGCATGTCAGCTGTATCCTGTTCAACGCGGTGCTGGGCGTCGATGTCACCATGGTTCCCTACCGCGGGCTTGGCCCCGCCATGGGTGACCTCATCGCCGGACGCATCGACTATCTCTGCGACTCGGTCTCGACCTCGAAGCCGCAGATCGAAGGCCGCATGGTCAAGGCGATCACCACCACCGGGAGCAAGCGATCGGCAGTGTTGCCCGATGTGCCCACCGCGCGCGAGCAGGGCCTCGATTTCGAGGTGAGCACCTGGCAGGGCTTGTTTCTGCCCAAAGGCGTGCCGGAGCCAATCGTGCGCCGACTCAACCAGGCGCTGAGCAGCGCGCTCGACATGCCCGCGGTGCAGACGCGCTTTGCGGAAATCGGCGAGGAGATCGCTGCGCCCGACCGGCGCAGCCCGGAATATTTCGCGGAGTTCGTGGCGAAAGAGATCGAGCGCTGGAGCGGCCCGATCAAGGCGAGCGGTGCGTCGGTGGATTGATTGCCGCCATCTCGCAGAGCGCGCGCGTGATTGCCCCCTCCGGCCGAGCGAGCTCGTCGAGGATCGAGAAATGGTGGTGTCCCGGGAGCACGGTGAGTTCGACCGGAAGGCCGCGCTGTTGCGCCGCGTCGGCATAGGTCGAGGATTGTCGTTTGAGCTCGGGCAGCTCGTTTCTGCCCACGAACATGCGAAGGGGCGGCATGCGCTCGAGAAGGACGCGCATCGGACTCAACGCTTCGACCTCGTTTGCATCGAGGCGGAGCTTCTCGTTGAGATAATTGAGTGCAATCGGGGCGAGATCGAAAATGCCGCTGATGGGAATGCCGCCGCGACAGGCGGGATGGCGCGCGGCCATCGCAGTGAGATGCCCGCCCGCCGACCAGCCGCCGACGAAAAGCCGCTCGCGATCAAACCCGAAATCGTCAGCCTGCTCGGTGAGGTAGCTCAGCGCCGCACTGATCTCCTCCACGATCTCGGTCAGCCGCGCGTCCGGCGCAAGCGTATAGCCTATGACCGCCACATCGATGCCTTGGGCGCTCGGGCCGTCGGCGACGAAGGCAAACATATCCTTGTCGTTGCGCTGCCAGTAGCCGCCATGGATGAACACGAAGAGCGGCTGTGTGCCTGCGCCGGAGCGGAAATAGTCGAGCCGCGCGCGCGGGCGCATCCCGTAGGCAAGATCGAGCAGCCCTTCCTGTGACGCGGCCCCGCGCACAACCGCGCTGCGCTCGCGCCAGCGCGCGAGCCATTGCGGGCTGTCAGTGACCGCCTCGCTGTTGTTGTAGGCGGCGTCCAGTGCCGCACGATCCATGCCGCGATAGAGCGCCGTCGCGGCTCGCACCTGCTTGGTGTCCTGCGCCATCACTCGATCCCTGCGCCTGCAAGCTCGCGCCGCGGCGCCATGTGGCTCGTGAGCCGGCGCGCAAGCTCGCGGCGCACGATGTTGAACTCGGGCGAGGACACATCGCGCGGGCGCCCCAGAGTGATCGGGACGTCGGCCTCGAAGCGGCCCGGCCCTGCGCTCATCACCAGCACGCGGTCGCCGAGCAGCACCGCCTCCTCGACCGAATGCGTGACGAACACGATGGTGAGGCGGCTGCGCGCCCAGATCGCCAGCAGCTCGCCTTGCAGCTGCTCGCGGGTGAGCGCATCGAGCGCGCCGAACGGCTCGTCCATCAGCAGGATGCCGGCATTGTTGGCAAGCACGCGCGCAATGGCGACGCGCTGCTTCATGCCGCCGGAGAGCTGGTTGGGATAGCGGCTGGCGGCGCCCTGAAGGCCGACGAGTCTCACGAATTCGTCCGCGATCTCGTCGACCTCCCGCCGCGCCAGCCGGCGCTGGCGCGGGCCGAAGCCGATGTTCTGGCGCACGGTGAGCCAGGGGAACAGCGCGTAATCCTGGAACACCATGCCGCGATCGCTGCCCGGACCGGCGATGCGCCGCCCATCCACCAGGACCTCGCCGGTGGTCGGCTGCTCGAACCCCGCGATGATGCGCAGCATGGTCGACTTGCCGCAGCCGGAGGCGCCGATCAGGCACACGAGCTCGCCCTGTGCGATGGTCGCATCAATGCGGCCGAGCGCCTCGACCTCGCCATCGCCCGCGGCGAAGCGCTTGGTGACGCCACGCAGCGTTATGTGAGGCCGCATTACCTCACGCATGATGCTGCGGGCTCCATTGCAACAGCCGATTGCTGATGGCGACAATGATGCGGTCGGTCACGAAGCCGCACACGCCGATCACGATCATGCCGGTGATCACGAGATCGGTGCGCGAAAGCGTGCGGCCGTCCATGATCACCGAGCCGAGCCCGGTGGGGACCCCGGTCATCTCGCCCACCACAATGAGGATCCAGGCAAAGCCGTGTGCAATGCGCAGCCCGTTGAAGATCGCGGGCAGCGAGGCCGGCAGCACCACCTGGCGGAACATGGCGGAGCCGGCGCAGCCGAGCATGGCCGCCGCCTCGAACAGGCGCACGTCGACGGAGCGCACGCCGAAGATGGTGTTGAGCAGGATGGGATAGAACGCGCCGAGAAAGACCAGGAAGACGGCCGCGTTCGGTCCCAGCCCGAAGAAGATCATGGACAACGGCAGCCATGCGGTGACCGGGATTGGGCGCAAGAGGTTGATAGTAGGGTCGAGCAGCGCGCGCAGCAGCTTGATGCGGCCGATCATCAGGCCGAGCGGAATCGCGATCAGCGCGGCGAGAAAGAAACCGCCATACACGCGCGTCATCGACTTCCAGACGTGGGTGAGGATGGTGCCGCTGAAGGCGTCGTCGTAGATGCCGCCGAACGTGAAGTCGTACATCATCACGCCGACCTCGCGCGGGCTCGGGATCAGCCGTGTGCCGGTAATGGCGACCGCGCGGTCCCACAGCAGGACGAGGAGGAGCGGGAAGCCCGCGCCCAGCGCAACGGTGCGGACGGTCTGCATCACCCGCGCGCGACGGTGCTGCGCCGCGGGTGCTTCTGCAATAGCGGGCTGTGATGCCTGCGTAAGCGCCGTGGCCTGCTCGCTCACTGCTGACTACATGAACTGTCGGGTGACGCGTGTCTCGAGGTCGGGCATCTGGCGGATCTGCTTGTTCTCGAACATCAGCCGGGTATAGGCGCCGGCGCGCTGCATGAACACATCATCGATCTTCCAGGCAAGCTCCACGTTCGGGACCGCAAGCTCAATCGATTTTTTCTGCTGGCCAAGCTTGGCCATCGCCATCTGAACGATCTGGGCGGGATCGGCCATCGCGTAGTCCACTGCCTTGCGGTGCATGTCGACGATCATCCGGATGCGCTCGGGATTCTCCTTCACCGCCTTCTCGCTGGCGGAAAGGATCATGTTGAGCGAGCCGATCGGGGTCGAATAGGGATATTCGACGAGCCGCCCGCTGCCGTTGGCGAGGCTGATGCCGGGGGCAGGCTCGGCGCCCACATAGGCGTCGACGTCACCGCGCGCGAGCGCCGCCGGATGGTCGGAGAACTGCAGCCGGATTGGCTGGATGTCCTTGATCGACATGCCCTCCATCCGCAACCGCTCCAGGATCACTGCCTCCTGCGTTGAGCCCGGCCAGATGGCGACCCGCTTGCCCCTGAGGTCCTTGATCGACTTGATATCGGTGTTGGCGCCGGCAATCACCGCCATGCCGCGGTTGTTGGCGTTGGCCACGATCATGATCGGCTCGCCGGCGGCGGCGCCGAGCAGGAAGGCCGCAATGCCGTGGATACAGGTATCCACGGTTCCGGTGAGCACCGCGTTCTTGCCGTCGGTCGGGCTCTCGAAGGGGAAGACTTCGACCGTATAACCCGCCGGCACGAACTTCTCGTAGAAATACGCGGAGATGCCATGGATGAGCTTGAGCGTCCCGACCCTGAGCACCTTGTCGTTTGCCGCCGCCCGCGTGACGAGGGAGCTTGAGGCGAGCAAAACTGGCAGAGCAAGCGTAGCGCGGCGAGTGAAGGCAGCGTACATGGAAGCTCCCATGGATTGGACGAATTGGATTGAGACAAACGTGCTTGCCACAAGTGTAGCGAAGACCGTGCAGGCGGTGAACTCGCGCCTGTGAACACTTTTTGAGCAGTCCTTCAGAACACCGTGCCATCCGCGGCCACCAGCAGCGGGGGAGGGCCGTCGGGCGGGCGGAGCGCGCGCGCGATCTTGCGGCCCGCACTCCAGGTCCCGCCCTGCAGCATGTGCGGCAAGGTGAAGCTTGCGCGGAGCCCGAGCTTCTCCCGCACCCGCGGGAGCAGCCGGTCCATCAGGGTAATGGTGAGCGCGCGCCATTCTACGACCAGCTCCGAGTCGACCTCGTAGCGATGCTGCGGGTCGATGCCCGGACGCAGGCAAATGGCGCCGAGATCAATCAGCAGGCCGCCGTTGCGATATTCCGGTAGTGCGGTGAACGCGTCGATGCCCTCGATCGCGAGCCCTGCATCGGCGAGCGGCTCGATCAGCGAATAGGCCAACCATTGCGAAAGCTTGTGGAACGGCACGATGCCGTCGGTCGCATCGCCGTTGCGCAGCGCGCGATGCCGCCCGGCATCGCCCAGCGCAACGCCATGCAGCGTCAGTGCCGAAGGCCAGATGCCGGCGAGGCTTTCGAGCAGCGTGGCGAGCACGGTCGCAGCCGGCACCGCTTCGCCCTCCGCAATGCTCGCGAAATAGTCGACCAGGTTGCCAGGGCGCGCCGGCCCGCAACCGAACAGGTCCCCACGCTCGGCGAGCGCGCGGGCGAGCCGGCACAGGAGCGCGCCACGGCCCTCGAGCCCGAGCAGAGGATTGGCCGCATCGACCTGAAAATGGCGCGCCAGCTTCGCGGCATCGATCTCTGCCAAGGCAGCGTCATCCACGCGACAGGGCCAGTCGGGTGCGGACGAGAAGGCGCCCGCGCGAAACATGTCGAGGCTCGCGACGGCAAGCCCCTCGGAGCGGGTCAACGACAATCCGGTTGCCGACTCGCGATAGCGCCAGACATCGCCCGCGCCGGCATCGAGAAGGACGCTCACCGTGACGAGATCGACGGCCATGCGGGCGCGTTCGATTCGATGCATGCGCACGCTCGCCGCCAGCTCGCGCCAGCGGTCGATGCCGCCCGCCGAAAAGTGCCGCCACCGGCTGTGGTAGGGAATGTCGAGATCGGGATACGCTTCGCGCGTCACCTGCGCCACGTATTCCGCAACATCCGTCAACCTGGCTTCGTCGAGCGTGAAATACGACGAATGACCGCGGGCGACGAAGTCATGCACGATCGCGCAGCGCTCACGCACGGCGGCTGCGCTGCGCAGTGCGGCAATTTGGGCTGCGGCGTTGCTTTGTGCCGGCGCGCTCATGCCGTATCCTAACCTGATTTCGAGACTGGAGGAGATGCATGCCCGCTCTGCCCCGATCGCTTGCGCTTGCCATGGGCATTCTCGCGGCGCTCGTCATCTCCTGCGCACCTTCGTCTGCCCAGAACAGCCCGCGTGCGTGGCCGACGCGTCCGGTCAAGTTCGTGGTCACGCTCGGTGCCGGAGCTGGCGTGGATATCGGCACCCGGCTCCTCGCTGATCGGCTGAGCGCGCGATGGGGGCAGCCGGCAGTAGTGGAGAATCGACCCGGCGGCGACGGCATCGTGGCCATCACCTCATTCCTGAGCTCGCATGACGATCACGTGCTGCTTGCTTCTCCCACCTCGTCGTTTACCGCGCACCCGTACCTGCACGACAGCCTGCCGTATCGGGCGGAGGATCTGGTGCCCATCGCGCGAGTCTCGAACACGCTGATCACCATCGCCGTGCCGGCTGCGCTCGGCGTGGCAAGCTTTGCCGACCTGGTGGCGATGGCGCGCGCGCAGCCCGGCAAGCTCAACTGGGCAGGCACCACCGGCGCACTCGATTTCTCCTTTGCCGGGTTTCTTCAGAGCAACCGCCTCGACATGACCAAGGTGCCGTACCGCAACCCGGTCGAGGCCGCGAACGATCTCGCCGAGGGGCGGGTGCAGGTCTATGAGGCGGCGCTCGCCATCGTGCGGCCGCAGTTGCAGGCCGGCAAGATCAAGCCGCTGATCATGACCAACCGCGTGCGCGCGCCCACCTTGCCCGAGGTGCCGACTGCAACCGAAGCCGGACATCCCGAGCTTGCCTTCGATGGTCTCGTCGGCTTCTTTGCTGCCCCCGGCATGCCGCTTGAGCTGCGCGCGCGCATTGCCGAGGACGTGCGTACGGTGGCCGATGCAAGCATCGAGCAGCGGCTGATCACGACCGGCCAGATCATGAATCTCGGCGGCCCGGAGGAATTCACCGCCGCCATCGCCGAGCAGCGCGCCCGCCTCGCCGCCATCGCCAAGGACCTCGGCATCAAGCCGGGGCAGTGATCCTGACCCTTCACGGTGAGGAGGGTCGAGCTTTCTCCATCAATTCAAACAAACGCGCCGGGGTGACGGGGTATTCCGTGATACGGATGCCGAATGGAGACAGCGCACTCTCGATCGCCGCGACAACAGCGGCGGCGGCCGGCACGCAGCCCGATTCGCCCACGCCCTTGACCCCGAGCGGATTGAGCGGGGAGGGATATGGCGCGAACGTCACCTCCACATTCGGGACCTCGGTCGCGCTTGCGAGCAGATAGTCGGCGAAGGTGGTGGTGAGGGGCTGCGCGTCGCGGTCGTAGCCCATCCATTCGAACAGCACGTTGCCGATGCCGTGCACCACGCCGCCCATGATCTGGCCCTCGGCGATCATCGGATTGATGATGCGGCCGCTGTCGTTGACCACCACGTAGCGCAGGATGCGCACGCCGCCAGTCTCGATATCGACTTCGAGCTCGACCGCGTGGCACGCCCCGCCATAGGTCAGCGCGCCGGGCTGGAAGCTCTGCAGGCTCTCGAGCCCGGGATCGAATTTGCCGGGCATGGCGTAGCCGGGCACGCCGGCGACCGCCTCCGCCACCTCGCGCAGCGCAAGCCCGCTGCCAGGTGCGCCCGCAATCTCGATGCGCCCGTCGCGCATCACGAGGTCGCTGATGCTCACTTCGAGCATGTGGGCTGCGACCGCCATCGCTTTCTCGCGCACCGCGGCAGCGGCGAGATGGGTGGAGGAGCCGGCGGTCACGGTCTGGCGACTGGCGAAGCCGCCCTGGCCGTAGGGAATGACAGCGGTGTCGCCTGCGGTCACGCTGACCACCTCGGGCTCAACCCCGAGCTGCTCGGCGCAGATTTGCGCCAATGCCGTTTTCAATCCCTGTCCCATGGGCATGGCGCCGGTATAAAGCGAGACCCGCCCGGAGCGGCCGATGCGCACGACGGCGGATTCGAACGGGCCGCGCCCGGTGCCCTTGACGCCATTGCCGATGCCTAGTCCGAGGTAGCGGCCCGCCTCCCGCGCGCGCCGTTGCCGCTCGGGAAAGCCACTGCGATCGATGGCTTCGAGCGCCTTGCGCTGGCAGGCGGGGAAGTCGCCGCTGTCGAGCGCAATAGGCGAGCCCGAGCGGCTCTTCAGCGGCGTGACATAGGGCATCTTCTCCGGCGGGATGAGATTGCGCCGGCGCACCTCCTCTCGATCAAGCGAGAGCTCGTCCGCGATGCGGTCGAGCAGGCGCTCCATGGCGAATGCCGCCTCCGGATAGCCGGCACCCCGCACCGGCATGGTCGCGACCTTGTTGGTCTCGGCGACCAGCAGTTCGAGTTCGTAAGCGGGCAGCAGGTAGGGGCCGGGGAGCCCGGTCGACGCATTGTAGGGCAGGTTCACTCCCTGCGGCGTGTAGGCGCCCTGGTCGTGGATCAGCGTGCCGCGCACCGCGAGCAGGTGGCCGCGCTCGTCGAATGCGACCTCCAGATCCCAGTACTGGTCGCGCTCCTGGACGGCGGCGAGGAAATGCTCGCGCCGATCCTCGGTCCATTTGATCGGCCGCCGCAGCATCAGGCAGGCGGCGGCGAGCGTGACCTCCTCCGGGTACATCAGGAACTTGGCACCGAAGCCGCCGCCCACGTCGGGCGCCACGACGCGCAGCTGGTTCTCGTCGAGCCGCAAAAGTTGCATCAGGAAGGCGCGCACCTCGTGCGCCAGCTGGGTCGAGGTCCACAAGGTGAGCCGGTCCTCGTTTGCGTCGTAGACGGCAAGCGCGCCGCGTCCCTCCATGGAATGCGCGCCGCCGCGATGCTGCTTGAGATGAAGGCTCGCGCGGTGCGGCGCGCGCGCAAACGCGCCGGCGACGTCGCCGTAGGCCTGCTTGAGCGCAACCAAGAGGTTGGTCGGGCGCGCGCGGTGCGCGCGCGGTGCGCCCGCGACCAGCGCTGCGCGGCAGTCGGAAACCGCCGGCAGCGGCTCGTAGTCGACGGCCACCAGCGCGGCGGCGTCCTCGGCGGCATAGCGCGTCTCGGCAATCACCGCCGCCACCGCCTCGCCGACGAAGGCGACCTCGTCGCGGGCGAGCACAAACGGCGTGATATCGGGCGGCAGATCGCTGGTGCGGAAGCCCAGCGGCAGGCGCTCCTGCGCAAGCAGGGGCGCGAGATCGGCGAGCGTGAGCACGGCGTGCACGTTCGGAAAGCGCCGCGCGGCTGATGTATCGATGCTGCGGATGCGGGCGTGCGCATGCGGGCTGCGCACGAAGGCGGCCTCCAGCGTGCCGGAAAAACGCAGGTCGCCGACAAAGCGCCCGTCGCCTGTGAGCAGCGGCCGATCCTCGATGCGCCGCACCGGCTTGCCGATATATTTGCTGTCGTTCACGCCCGCTCCGAAGGCTCTTGCGATGGTCTCGACGATCAGGAAGTATATCGCACCACTTTACCCCAGCATTCGCGTCCTGCATCGCGAGGGATAAGGAACGTGTGCAGCAGACTGCTCCTCGTCCTCGTCCTGCCCTTCATCTCGGGAGCCGTCATTTCGCCGGCGGCGGCACAGGATGCCGCGGTCTGCGTGAATGGGGCGCCGGACCCTGCCATTGCCGCCTGCACGCGGGTTATCGCCGCCAAGGCGTCCTCGACCGCCGAGCTGGTGCTGGCCCACAACTTTCGCGGCATGCAGTTCCTGAAAAAGGACGACTTCGATGGCGCGCTCGCCGATTTCGACAAGGCAAGCAAGCTTGACCCGAACAGCGCCGTGCCCCACGCGAGCATGGGCACGCTCTATCTCAGGAAGGGCGACTACGAGGCGGCGATTGCCGCGGTGAGCGAGGCCATACGGCTCGGGCCGCGCGCGAGCGACTATTCGCTGCGCGGCGACATCTACCTGAAGAAGGGACAGCATGATCTTGCGGTGAAAGATTACAACTCTGCCATCGAGATCAATCCCAGCCTCGGGGCAGCCTTTTCCGGGCGCGGGCAGGCCTGGCTCATGGTCGGCGAGCATGATCGCGCCATTGACGATTTCGGCATTGCCATTCGCCTCGATGCCAACGATCCGCAGCCGTATTTTCTGCGCGGCCGCAGCTACGCGAAGAAGGGCGAATACGAGCGCGCCATTGTCGACCTGAGCCAGGCTATCAGCCTGAAGCATCCGCGTGTGGCGGTGGCCTACCTCGCGCGCGGGGAAGCCTACGAGACCCGCGGCGATCTGCGCCAAGCGCTCTCCGACTATCACCAGGCGGCCGCCAATCTCGACCCGAAGTCGACCGAGGCCAAGGAGGCCGAGATCGGCATCCAGAGTGCGCGGCGGAAGCTTGCCGCGCGCACCGAGCCGCCGGCTCCCAAGCTGCGATCGACCGGCTCGGGCTTTGCCGTGAACAAGAGCGGTCACGTCCTGACCAACCATCATGTCATCGAGGGTTGCGCCAAGGTGCAGCTTCGCACCTCGATCGGTGTGATCGAGGCATCGATCGTGACGTTCGACGAGGCCAACGATCTCGCGCTGCTGCGCACCGATCCGTCGGCGCTGGAGCCGCTGACATTGCGCGATGGGCGCGGCATCAGGCAAGCGGAGTCGGTGGTGGCGGTCGGCTTCCCGCTTTCGGACGTGCTCGCCAGCTCGTCGAAGGTGACGGTCGGCACGGTGTCGGCGCTTGCCGGCCTCGGCGACGACACCCGCTTCCTGCAGTTCAGCGCGCCCATTCAGCCCGGCAACAGCGGCGGGCCGCTGCTTGATCTGGCCGGCAACCTCGTCGGTATTGTCGCCATCACCATGGATGCAGCGGCCGCCCTGGAGAAGAGCGGCCTGGTGCCGCAGAACGTGAACTTTGCCATCAAGAGCAACATCGCCAGGGAATTTCTGGATGCCAAAGGCATCCCCTACGAGGCCGTCACCTCGGCTGCCAGGCTGGAGCCGGCAGACGTCGCCGAGAAGGGCGTCCGCGCAACCGTCCTCGTCGAGTGCTACAAGTAGCTAAAGGCTGCGGCCGTCGAATGGCACCAGCTTCAGCCCGGCTACATCCACGTCATCCAGGCAGCGCACATTGATGGCGACCATCTCGCCGCCGTTCGGCGCATTGCCGCGCGAGAATGCGCCCACGCCGCATTGCGGGCAGAACAGGTGATGAATGATCTTCTTGCCGAACTGATAGTCCTTGACATCATCGAGTCCCGCGCGCAGCGCAAAGCTTTCCGGGGTGACGAAAACCCATAGCGCCCCGCGCTTCTGGCAGATCGAGCAGTTGCAGGACACCACGCTGCTGAGATCGGCGGTCACTTCAAAACGCACCTCGCCGCAATGGCAACCGCCGGTATAAGTCTTCTTCTCCGCCATTGCCGTCTCCACTGCGTGCCATTCGAACAGGTCGAAACCCGTGCGCCAACTTGACTGCTTGCCAATGGCGCCAATCTAGCGAAAGTGACCGCAGCGTGCGAGCCGCCCTGCATATCGCCCCAAGGCGCTTCAATCATGGACGATCTGTTGCATATCGCCGCTACTGCGCTCACCCACAGGGGAGGCGTGCGCGAAAGCAACGAGGACAGCCTTGTGGTCGCGGGATGGGTGTCGGAGCCCGAAATGTCGGCGCCGCGACATTCCCGGCACGCGCTCACCGAGACCCTCCTGTTCGCTGTCGCCGATGGGCTCGGCGGCCACGCCTGCGGCGAGGTCGCGAGCCGCTACACGGTCAAGCGTCTGGCTGCTGCCAAGGCGAGCGCTGACCCCGACTGCATCGCCGCGCTGCTTGGCGAGGCCAATGCCGATCTTTACGCAGCCATGCGGCGTGACCGCTCTCTCCTGGGCATGGGCACCACCGTGGCAGGACTGGTGCTCAGCGCCCAGCACGCGCTCTGGTTCAACGTCGGCGACAGCCGGATCTACCGTGAGCGCAGCGGACGCATCGAGCAGCTGAGCATCGACGACGTCCCGCCCGGCCCGCGCAGCGGGATCATTACGCAGACGCTCGGCGGCGGCGTGAGCTTCGTTCCGGTTGCCCCGCACATCGGGGTGGAGCACCTGAGCGAGCCCGGTTCGCTCCTGCGGGCACGCTGGCTCCTGTGCAGCGACGGCCTCACGGACATGCTTGATGATGCGGAGATCGAACGCGCGTTGGCGGGGAGCGATGAGGAGGCGGTGGGCACGCTGTTCGCGTCAGCTATGGGCGCGGGCGGGCACGATAACATATCCATCGTGCTGGTCAGCGTGAGCCGTGATTGATTTGAGACGCATCGCACCTGAAGGGGTGCGATGCTCCTCAGCATGAGGCAGAGTTTCCTGACTGAGCAGGCCTAGAACGTCACCACGCGCGTGTCGGCCTCCTTGCAGGCGGCATGAAACTCGTTCATGCCGCCAAGCTTGATGCGCTTGTCGAGCGATGAAGCGACAATCCCGCGCGCATCGACGCACGGCTTGCACGCCCAGAGCTTGACCCCGCCATGGCCCGCCACCTCCTCGTAGCGATTGGGCGGCCCGACCGGCACCAGCTTTGCCCCCATGCCTTCGACCCCCAACAGCACCGCGTCATGGAACAGCATCAGCGTGACGCGATCGCCCGACTGCAACGCGGAGGCCGCGAAGATGAACGGGAGCATGGCGCGCGTCGGGTCGGTCGGCCCCCAGGTCGAGGAGATGGCGAAGTGCATGTGCAGGAATCCCATAGCTACCGGGCGGATCGCTCCGCCGCCTCGCGGTTGCGATAGCACAGGGGCGCCCCCAGGCGATAGGCGCCACGGCTAGCACCGCATTGCAATTGCGCAGCCGCCGCCTTCATTGACAAGCCCTGCATGCGGCCCATGATCCGGCGTGGCGGGGAGGGCGATGGCGGTCGAATCGGTTGCGATCCTGGGTGCGGGGCACGGCGGATGCGCGGCGGCTGCCGATCTCGGGCAGCGCGGCTACAGCGTGCGCCTGCATGCCCGCAATCCCGAGCGGCTTGCTCCATTGCGCGCGCAGGGCGGGATTGCGGCACGCGGCATGGTGCAGGGGCTCGTGCCCGTCGATCTGCTGACCACCGACGTTGCGGAAGCGATCCGCGGCGCGGACCTGATCATGCTCGTCGTCCCGGGCGTGGCGCATGGGTATTACGCGCGCGCGCTCGCGCCCCTGATCGATGGTGCAACCCCCATCTTCATCAATCCCGGCCACACCGGCGGCGGCCTGCACTTTCTGCACGAGCTTCGAAACGCCGGCTACCGCGGGGCCCTGCGCAACTGCGAGACCGTCTCGCTGACCTATGTCACGCGCATGGAGGGACCGGGTGTCGTCAACATCTACAGCGTCATCAAGCGGCTGCGCTTTGCCGCACTGCCGGCCCGCCACACCGAGGCCTTGCTCGCGCTGGTCAAGCCGCTCTTTCCCGAGATCGAGCCGGCATCGAGCGTGCTCGAGACCGGGCTCGGGAATCTCAACGCGGTCTTTCATCCTCCGGGGATGCTCATGAACGCCGGCTGGATCGAGCATACCGGCGGTAATTTCCTGTTCTACCGCGAAGGCTTCACGCCGGCGATCGGGCGCGTGACGGCCGCGGTCGATGCCGAGCGCATGGCGGTTGCGTCTGCGCTCGGCGTTCCCGCCGTCTCGTTTCTCGATTTTTTCCATGCCGCCGGCCTTACCACCACGGCGGCAAGGGACAGCGGCGACATTTCGCGCGCCTGCCGCGAAAGCGAGCCCAACAAGACCATCAAGTCGCCGTCCTCGCTCGATCATCGCTATGTGCACGAGGACGTCGGGCACGGGCTCGTGCCAATCGCGGCACTCGGGCAGCTCGCAGGCATCGCCACGCCCACGATATCGGCGCTGATCGCGCTTGCCGGGCTTGCGACCGGGGTCGACTATGGGCGCGACGGCCTCACGCTCGAGCGCCTCGGGCTTGCCGGCAGATCGCCCGCACACGTGCTGCGCCTTGTGCAGGAGGGAGAGTGAGAGAGGTGCCGATGGAGCATGAGGTGATCCGCAGGCTGCGAGCCGCCATGCAGGGCGCGGGATACGACGCGCTGGTCGCGTTCTCGCAGGACAATGTCACCTACACGGCAGGCTTCCTGGTGCCGAGCCATGCCAGCAACCGGTTTCGCCGCACCATCACCGTTCTCGCCGGCGATGCCTTCGCCGCGCAGATCGTGGTCAATGTCGAGGAGAATCTCGCGCGCTCGCGCTCGCGCTTCTCCGACATCCGTGCCTACAACCAGTTCACGGACGATCCCGCCGACGTGCTTGCCGACGCGCTCGTCGAGGCAGGTGTCGCCTCGGGCCGGATCGCCATCGAGCTCGATTACATGCCGGCGCAGGACTACATCCGGCTGCGCGAGCGTCTGCCCGCAGCGCAACTCGTCCCCTGCCGCGAGCTCTATTTCAACGTGCGCATGATCAAGACCGAGGAGGAGATTGCGGTGCTCAAGGCGGTCGGCGCGCTCACCGACCGCGTTGCCGGCGAGGCGCTGGGCGAGGTGCGTGCGGGCATGACCGAGAAATCGCTCGCGCAGATCATCGGCAACCGCATGCTGGAGGGCGGCTGCGAAGGGCTCAGCGTGTTGATCGGGGCGCGCGAGACCTGCAAGTCCATGCTCAAGCCGGGAACTGCGGTCGCCGATCTCTACCGCACCTATGTCGATTACCTGCGCGCGCGCGGCATCGAGCCCACCCTCAAGTTTCTCGGCCACGGCATCGGTCAGACCATCCACGAGGAGCCCTACATCACCGATACCCGCGCGGTGATTCTCGCGCCCAACATCACCTGCACCATGGAGCCGCTCTACATGATTCCCGGGCGCATGGGATTTCATGTCGAGGACATGTACCGGATCACGCCCGCCGGCTTCGAGGCCATCACCGGCACGATCACCCCCAATGACGAGTTGATCCGGGTGGGGTAGGGCAGTTACGGGTCAGTTCAATTCGTCGTCGGGTATCTCTGCGAGCTTTGCCAGATGCCGCAGCAATCCTGTCTTGAGCGATTGATTCCCATGAATTGGGACTGACAGGCGAACAACGCTGCCCGCTCTGCCATAGATGTGATGACTGCCGTTGATACGCAGCAGTTTCCAGCCGCGCCGCTCGATCAGGCGAACAAAGTCACGCCCGGAGAGCGCTTTCACACGATGATTTCCAGAATGCGTTCCTTGCCGCCGGGCTTGGGCTCGACAACATCAACGGACAGGCAGCCCTCAATCGCCTCGCGCAGGTTGCGCAACAGCTCATCCATCGTCTCGCCTTGCGTGGCGCAGCCGGGAATAGCCGGGACCTCCGCCCAGAAGCCACCTTCCTCCGCCTCGTGCACAATGATCTTGATTTTCATGTCTGCGCTCTGATCCTTTACGCGGAACATGAAGGCTTGTTGGCCTCGATGCAAGCGCAGCCTGATATGCCCTCGGTCGCTTCCACCACGGTGCGCCTCGGCGTCGCATTTGACGGTTTCGTCAGCACTGGAGAGGCCATCGCGCTTGCGCATCGCGCGGTTGCCGCGGGAGCACGCAGCCTGTGGATGGCGGAGCATCTCGGCTATCGCGAGGCGATCACGACCTGCGCGGCGTTCGCGCTCAAGGCGCCGGGCGCGATGCTGGTTCCGACCGCGGTGAGCCCCTATCTCTGGCATCCCGTGCCGACCGCCATGGCGCTCGCGACGCTCGACGAGCTTGCGCCGGGATGCGCGGCGATTGCGATCGGCACCGGCAACCCTCTGTTCCTTGCCGAGTCCGGCCGCGCGGTCGAAAAGCCGGTGCGCGCCATCCGGGAATTCGCCGAGGCCTTGCACCGGCTGTTGAGCGGGGAGACGGTGCATGTCGAGGGCGAATTTGTAAAGCTTTCCGGCGCGCGGCTCGCCTTTGCGCCAGGCACGCCGATCCCGATCTATGTCGCGGCCATTGGTCCTGACATGCTGCGGCTTGCTGGCCGCATCGGCGACGGCGTGGTGCTCTCCGCGGGACTGTCGACGCAATCGGTGCGCCAGTCGCTTGCGATCTGCGCCGAAGGCGCGGCCAAGGCCGGGCGCGATGCGCAGGCGGTGCGCCGTGCCGCCTATCTTTTCTTCGGCGTCTCTCAGAGTGCAAAGGAGGCAATCGACGCCGTGCGCCAGAAGCTCGCCTTCGTGATGCGCAACAAGTTTCTCGCCGCCAACATCAGCGCCTCGGGCATTCCGGTCGACCAGGAGGCGGTGATCGCAGCCGTTGCCCGGCGCGACATTGCGGCCGCCTGTGCGCTCGTTTCCGACGAGGCGGTCGAGGCCTTCGGCATTGCCGGCACGCCGCGGCATTGCGCCGCCCGATTGCGCGACTTCATTGATGCTGGAATAAATGAGCCCGTGCTGGGATTGCTGGGGAATGCGGAGGGCTGCGCGCTCGCGCTCGATCTCGTGCGCGAATTCGCAGGGAAGTAGGTTGGATCCCTCCCCGAAGGGGAGGGTGGTCGACCCCGGCCTTGGCCGGGGGAGACCGGGTGGGGATCATGCCCAAGATCCCGTCAGCCTCGAGTCCCCCACCCGGCCGCCTTCGCTACGCACGCAGCCAAGTTTACGCAGGCTGCGTAAACTTGCCTGCGCCGTCCACCCTCCCCTTCGGGGAGGGATGAAGCGGGCACGTCGGAGATACAGGAATGAAGCAGAAGATCGCCGCGACAACAGTCTCCCTCGCTCTTGCGCTCGTGGCCGCGCTGTGGTCGGCGCCGGCGTCGCACGCGCAGACATTTCCCGCAGAGCCGATCACGCTCATCGTCGCCTGGCCGCCGGGCGGCGGCAGCGATATCAGCATGCGGCTCCTTGCCGATGCGCTGAGCAAGGAGATCAAGGTGCCGGTGGTGGTGCTCAACAAGCCTGGCGCCGGCGGTGCGATCGGCCATCGCGAGATCGCAAATGCCAAGCCCGACGGCTACACCATTGGCATGTTCAGCTCCGGAGGCATTGCGCTGCCTTATCTCAATGCGCAGGCCAATACCTTCGACGAGCTTACCCCGCTCGCCTTCTTCGGCGAGGATCCCAACGCGCTCGAGGTCAGCATCGCAAGCGGCATCGGCTCGCTCAAGGAATACATCGAGCGCGCGCGCGCCAGTCCCGGCAAGATCAAGAACGGCAACGACCAGCCCGGCGGATCCTCCTATATCGCCATCGCGCTCTATGAGAAGAAGCTCGATTTCAAGGTCACGCGCGTGTCCTATGCCGGATTCGGTCCGACGGTCATCGGGCTGATGGCGGGGGAGGTCGATTCGGCAACCGTTGCCGTGCCCGACACCATCGAGCAGCACAAGGCGGGGAAGCTGAAGATTCTCGCCGTGTCCGCCACCGAGCGCCATTTCATGGCGCCCGAGATTCCCACCTTCCGCGAGCAGGGCTTCGACGTGATCGTCGGCGCCTGGCGCTGCCTTGTCGCCCCCAAGGGAGTTCCGGCGGACAGGCTGGCATTCCTGGAAAAGAGCATCCTCGCCATTCTCAAGGATCCCGAGTTTGCGGCCAAGGCGCGTCAGGCGGGGTTCATCGTGGCGCCGGGCGATGCGCAGGCGACCTACCGTCGCTGGAAGGACGACGATGCCGAGCTCTATCCCATTCTGCTCGATGCAGGGCTGGTGAAGGCGCGGCAGAAATGATGTTTGGCAGGGGCGAGGCATAGCGCGTCACGCAGACGAGTGTACGCAGTCGCGCAAGTTTGATGGCATTCGTGCGCGCGCGTTGATGCGTCGCCGCACCACGTCAGTTGCGGGCGCAGAATGAATGTCCTTCTCAGCAAGGATTTTCTTGCCGGCATTCTGTACATCGCATTCGGCCTGCTTGGGTTGTGGCTCGGCCGTGCGCTTGAGACCGGCAGCGCCGATGCCATGGGTCCCGGCTATTTTCCGCGCATTGTTTGTGCGCTCCTGATCGCAATCGGGGCGCTGCTCGCGGCAACAGCGCTCGTGCGCCGCGAGGCTGTCGAGCGCGGCAGACTGCGTCCGTTCGCATTCATAACCCTCTCCTGCCTTGCCTTCGCGCTCCTTCTGCGCCCGCTCGGGCTCATCCTGACGCTCGTGATCAGCACCGTGCTTGCGCGGCTTGCCGAGGGAAACATCCGCATCGTCCCGCTGCTGCTCTTGTGTCTCGTCATGGTGGTCGCCAATGTCGGGATCTTCGTGCTTGCGCTGCGCATCGTGATCCCGCTCTGGCCGGCGGCGCTCTGACATGCCCGACATTCTGTCCAACATCGCGATGGGTTTCGGCATTGCGCTGACCTGGCAGAATATCGGCCTGTGCCTGTTCGGCTGCGTGATCGGGACCATCATCGGCGTGCTGCCCGGCATCGGGCCGCTCACCACCATGGCCATGATCCTGCCGGTCACGTTCTGGCTCTCTCCGGTGGGAGCGCTGATCATGCTGTCGGGGGTCTTCTACGGCGCGCAATACGGCGGCTCGACCACCGCCATCCTGGTCAAGATCCCCGGCGAGACCTCCTCGGTGGTGACGGTGCTCGACGGCCACGCCATGGCGCAGCGCGGCCGTGCCGGCCCTGCGCTGGCGATTGCCGCCATCGGCTCGCTGTTTGCGGGGTCGGTGGTCACGCTGCTGATCGCGGTGGCCGGGCCGCCGCTCGCCAGCATCGCGCTCCTTTTCCAGTCGGCCGACTATGTGTCCGTGATGCTGCTCGGCCTCGTCTCGGCCGTGGTGCTCGCGCACGGCTCGGTGCTCAAGGCGGTGGGCATGATCGTGCTCGGCGTGCTGCTCGGCCTCGTCGGCACCGATGTGTCGACCGGCGAGTACCGCATGACCATGGGTCTCGATGTCCTCTTCGACGGCATCGGCTTCGTTCCACTTTCCATGGGCCTGTTCGGCCTCGCCGAGATCGCGGTCAACCTGGAAAG
>Ga0306921_10001733_pt1 | contig 21431 bp, 15 predicted proteins | sample sta12Cox44000080_FD_203760 | JGI IMG/M metagenome (GOLD analysis project Ga0306921, IMG submission 203760) | Lab enrichment of tropical soil microbial communities from Luquillo Experimental Forest, Puerto Rico - statoxic.12C.oxic.44.000.080 (v2)... | ecosystem: Environmental > Terrestrial >...
TAACAATCCAACACACCAGACGTGGGACGGTGGCGAGCAGGGAGGCGGAAAGGCGCTCAACACCCAGTATCTGACGTTCTGGTACAACTACAGTCACGACAACGGCGGCTCGAACTTCTGGACCGACTGGAACAACATTTATACGAGCTACTGGTACAACAAGGTCGGCAAGGGCTGGAACGGCATCGAGCACGAGATCAGCTACAACGCCTCGATAATCGGCAACGTCATCTCGGATGTTGATGCCGGCGCGGGCTGTTTGAACGGCTACTTCACATGCGGTGCGATCAATATCGAAAATTCAGGCGGCGCAACCGGCGCTTACGCCGGCATCATCGAGATCGCCCATAACACGATCACTGTTCCCAGGTACGGCCGTGCAATTCCCATGCGGCAGCAGAACCGCGGGGTCGGCGATCGATATTCTCTCGGAGAATACCGTTGGCTGCGCAATATCTACGTGCATCACAACACGATCGACTGGTCCGCCGCGACCGGCGTCCCCAATGGGCAGATTGGGGCGGTGCAGGATACAGGCGACGTCAAGATCTTCCACAACGACATCCGATTTGACGACAACACTTACATCCAGGGCGCGAGGATCAACCAGTTCACCTGGAACAACCAGAACAACAACAGCTTCACTCAATGGCAGGCCTATGGTTTCGACCGTCATGGCAGTGCGCAGTGAGGTGTTATGCCTGAAACTTTAGAAGCGCGACCTTGGGGGAACTATTCCGGCTGCAAACCCGCGAGACCGGCACCGAGGTGACGTCGACGCCGGCGATCGCCATTGAGGTCACTGTTTCGCCGCTACAGTCGTGCGCGCCGCCCGGTAGTAATGCGCATATCTGAAGCCCCAGCCGCCATCGCGATTGTACTTGCGATACTTAGCTGGCGTCACCCGATTGAGTATTGTGACGCCAACTGCTTTGCCATTGGCGCGGTGCATTCGATCAGCCGCCTCGAGCACGACCGAACGCCTCGTCCGTCCCCAGTGAACGACGTGTAGAACGACATCGGCGAAACGAGCAAGAATTGCCGCATCAGCGACGACCACCGCCGGCGGACTATCGATGACGATTGAATCGAACTGCGCTTTTGCCGCCTCTAGAAAGGTGCCAAATTGCGGTGACAGAAAAACCCGTTGGGCGCTTTCGTCCGCCCCGCCGCCCCTAATCACGTAGAGATCCTTGGCGACCTCCGTGGCGTCCGGAGCGCCTTCTTCATCTACCAGAATCGACGCCAGGCCCGGTGAGCGCGATGCACCCGCCAGGTAGGCGTCCACCTTTGGCCTGCGGAGATCCGCATCGATGAGGAGTGTTTTGGATCCGGCAGCAGCCAGCGCGGTGGCCAGGGCAACACTGGAAACCGTCTTTCCTTCATGCGGCAGAGCAGACGTTACCAGTACGACGCGGCTTCTTTTTTCATTGTTGACGCCGATCGCCGAATCCAGCGCTACGTGGATCGTCCTGACCGACTCTCGAAACATGCGCGTGCTTCTGGCGAAGAGATTCTTGCGACTCGCACGGTGGAAGCCACGTGGCAGATCCGGCAGGATTCCGAGGCAGGCAAGCCCGGTGATTTCTTCCAATTGCGTTGGAGTTCGAAAACTCTTGTCGGCAAATTCAAGCAAGGCAACTACAGCGGCGCCCAGGGCTGCGCCGAGGACCAAGCCTGCCGCGAGAATAAGGGGAATATTCGGCCACGAGGGAACCGGTTGCGGTGTCGCGCGGGAAACTACGCGGGCATTCGGATAAACGCCGTGCATCAGCGCCGCCGTCTCCGCATACCGCTTTTCAATTCCGGCGTAAAAAGTCCTGCGTCCTTCGGCGCGCCGCTCGAGAATTGACAGTTGGAGCTGCTGCTGAGAAGCGTCTCCAACCTCCAAGCGCAGCGCATCGACTTTCGACGCTAGCTCTTCTTCTCGTGCCCGCGCGTCCCGGGCATTGGACTCAAGATTCGAGACAATCTGAGTGACCTTAGTACCGATGGCGGCTTGCAAATTGGCCAGTTCGCCTTCCAAAGCCTTCCTGCTGGGATTCTGCGAACCCAATGTGGCCTGCGAGTTTGCAAGTCGTGCGCCCGCGCGCGCCTCGTCAACCCGGAGCTGCTGAATGAGCTGGGAATTCAGAACATCTGGAATGGCGTAGACGTCACGACGTTTCATCAGGTCGTTGGCGGCGGCGAGTCGCGTTTCCGCTGCAATCCGTGCCTGCGTCGCACCAGCCAACTGAATGTTTAAGTTGGAGAGTAACTGACCCAACTGCTGGTTTACGGCCACAGAATTTCCCGGCGCCACTTCGATGATTGCTTTGTGTTCAACACGGAACTGCTCGATGGCGGCTTCGGCTTCGCGCAGTTGCTTCCCCGCGGCATCCAACTGCGATTGCGCCCACTCGTTGGCACTTGCTGTGAGCGCCAACTTTGCGTCGATTCGGGCGGCGAGATATTGCTCTGCAACGGCATTGGCGAGGCGAGCGGCCTTTTCTGGACTGGACGCCGCAAAGACGATCTTGATGATGGACGAGCGCCTGTCGTCTTCGACGGAAAGCTTCGTTCGCACCAGCTGTATCGTTAGCGCCAGCTTTTCTTGATCTAAGTTATCTTGCCGCCGGCTGGCTGAGGACGCGGCGTCATTGGCGATGCTGCCTAGAATTACCCCATGGTTGTTGGTCAATACCGTACTGCGCATGCCGTTTGGCGGCGGCTGGCCGAAACCAACGAACTGATTGGATATGCCGGCATCGGTATCGCGCGAGCCCGATGGCACGCCACTGTCGTGCTGCAGGAGCGAGTTGAAAAAAGTTCTGAGCTCTGCGAACACCGAGTCCACGAGTCTCGTGCGCCACGTCGCCGGAGCAGGGCTGAATTCCGGATCGTTTGTCAGATCAAGCGCGCGCACTACCCTTTCTACGACGGCGTCCGAGCGAAGGACCTCGACTTCCGTCCGACTCACGTCGGGATCGCCCTCCCTTGCACTGGTAACGACATTGTCAAAGTTCGAGAACTTATTGCCCGAATCAAGCTGGACCATCGCCGTCGCACTATATTGAGGCTTTGCGACGCTCAGCCACACCGCCGCTCCGGCAAGCCCCAAGCAGCCAAAAACCACGATAAGCCACGCTCGACGACGCACCGCGCCAAGAGAGGACTTTACGCGCCTCTCCTGCCACTTCGCGGCCGTATCATCCAGAACCGCGAGAGATGAAAAATCTGTAGTGAGTGTCTTCATCTCAGTAGGCATTTGACGGTTTCAGGAGGACGAGAACTGTCGCGATCGCGATCTTCACGTCCAGCAACAGGGAGTAGTTGTTGATATAGTCGAGATCGTAGGCGAGCCGCTTCTCGAGGTCCTCGGTGACTTCCATTCCACCGCGCCAGCCGTTGATCTGCGCAAGGCCAGTAACCCCGGGGCGTATCCTGTGACGAGCAGGATAATGTGGAAATTCACGGCAAAGCCGGCCCTCGACCCTGAGGTCAACAGGCAAAGGCCGCGGCCCGATCAATGACATGTCGCCTTTCAGGACATTCACAAGCTGAGGTAGTTCATCAAGACTAAGCGCGCGGAGGATCTTGCCGATTGGCGTGACGCGCTCGTCGTGTCGTTTAACCGGTTGCCGAGCATTTTGGTCGGCACGATGGTTGTAGAGAGTGCGGAACTTGAGAACCGCGAACTTTTGGTTATTGAGACCGAACCGCTGCTGGCGAAACAGGACGGAGCCAGGACTAGTGAGCTTCACAAGCAAAGCTATGGCAAGCAACAATGGCGCCATCAGTGCAAGGAGCAGAAATGCGCCGACTTTGTCGAAGGTCGATTTGATGAAGCCCTGCAACGGAGTGAGCGGCCTCTTCAATACCGGCGCGACGCAGACATCTCCTGCCGCTCCAAAGCGCAAGTCCGTCGAAAAACCGTCGAGGACTATGAGGTCGACGTTGGCGGCTGTCCCTTCAAGCCGTCTCACGAGAGCTGCTATCCGCTCATGCTCTCCGACCGGCGTCGCAAGCAGTACACGGCCGATCTGGCCGCTGCTTACAAGCGTGGTCAACCGATCGATATCCGTTCCAGCTTTCCCCACCTTCTCGTCGGGAGCCATGCGGTCGGAGAAAACTTCGATCCGAAATCTGTTTCCTGTACGCCCTGCCCGTTGAGCTATCCGTCGCGCCGCTCTTGAAGCACGTTCCGGCGACCCGACGATCGCAAGGCGATTCTCAAGTCCGCCTGAACTGAATTTGCCCAGCCGTGAACCAGCGGGCCCATGAAACGAAAGCGTTAGCGGCATTGCTCACTCCCCTGAACGCAGACTATGCCCCGGCGTAGTAGCGTGTGTTTGGAGCGAAGAGGCCCAGTCCGCACAAGACCAGTGCAGAGCGTTCCCACAACCGGCGTAGCATCAGGCTCCTCTTTGCTGTTGGAGCAATTCTGTGACTTCACTTCATTTTGGCGGCTTGCGCTCAGATCGCACACGAACGTCGAACGCTTCGGCAACGATCGCTAGGCTTGTGACATCACTTCATTTGGGCCTGCGTTTAGGTCGGCCACGAACGTCAAGCGCTTCGGCAACGGATCGCTAATTTTGGAGTAGCGCACGGTCGTCACGAGACATGGAAGGTCACGTCAAGCAACGCAATTAGAAGGGTAAGTAGTTAAAGAATACGTATATTTGTCTGCCTCGATTGCGCCCGCGCAATTGGACGGTTCCCTAGCTGTATCAGCTAGAGGCCAGGCAAATAGTCGGTGCTAATCAGAGAAAGCCACCAGCTTTATCGAGCCTCAATCACTCCTGTGTGCCTGTCCGATAGCCGATCTTCGTGTATACTTGCAAAGCAGAATGGGGGGAGATGACGCGCGCACCCTCCGTTGTGGGGGGTGCCCGTGACATTCGTGGCAATTTGGTTCGGCGTCGCGGTGGTGGTGGCGGTCCTTCTGGGTTATGCAGCCCACCGACTGAAAAGCGCACCAAAAGCACGACAAAAAGGACGAAAAGCCAGCAACGAGAACGCTGACGAGATCAGTGATCGGGACGAATTCGGGTCTTCAAGGCAGTCCTCCATAAAAACCAAGAAATAAGATGGGCGCAACAACGTCGACCCAAAGCGGGCCCAGCAATACCGGTCACTCAATGCCTAAATCCCAAATCAGTTCGCTTTTGGCTTCGTCTGAGCTTGGTCGTATTTCGCCAATGCGGCCGCAGCCTGCTGCCGAAGTGCTGCCAGTTGAGCTTCCGTTAGGTATCCCGTCTCAGGCAGCCCTTGTGCCTTCTGCCATGCTGTGATCATCGCCCGGGTACGTGGACCAAAGTAGCCGGTCACCGTAGGCATTTCGTGGCCGAGCGAATTCAGCGCCACCTGCACCCTCTTGCGATCCTGCTCAGACAGGTTCAGGGCGGCTTCAGCCCATTCAGGCTGCTGCCGCGCGTCGAGCTTCACCTCGTCTGCACGCTTTGCCGGCGCGGCCTGCTGCCGTAATGCGGCAAGCTGTGATGCATCCAGGTAGCCCGTTTCCGGCAGGCCCTGCTTTTTCTGCCACGCCGTGATCATCGCACGGGTACGAGGGCCAAAGTGGCTGGTCACCGTGGGAATTTCGTAGCCGAGTGAATTCAGCGTCACCTGCACCTTCTCGCGATCCTGCGCGGACAGGGCAAGGGCAGCCTCGGCCTTTTCGGCCTGTTCTCTCAGTTCCGCGGCTGACTTCGGCTTTCGTTCGGCCGCCGCGCGTGCTTCCTCTTCGGCCTTAAGACGGGCATCCTCGGCCGCAAGCTTCTGCTCAGCAGCCCTCCGCGCAGCTGCCTCCGTCGAAGCCTTTTCTGCGGCACTCCTCCGCGCCGCCGCCTCCATCGAAGCCTTTTCTTCGGCACTCCTCCGCGCCGCCGCCTCCATCGAAGCCTTTTCTTCGGCACTCCTCCGCGCGGCTGCCTCCGTCGAAGCCTTTTCTGCGGCACTCCTCCGCGCCGCCGCCTCCATCGAAGCCTTTTCTTCGGCACTCCTCCGCGCCGCCGCCTCCATCAAAGCCTGTTCTCCGGCGGACCTTGGCGGGACGGCCAGGGCTTTTTCTAGGGCGACTTTGCGCGCGGCTGCCTCAGCCCTGGCTTTTTCCTCAGCCGCTTTCCGCGCGGCCGCTTCAGCCTCGACATTCTCTACACCCGTCAGCCGCTGCACTTCGGCGAGCGCACTTCGATACGCATCTTCGGCGATCTCAAGTGGCCGGCCGATCAGCGACGTCGCGCCCCCCGCCAGACAAAGCACGATGATCACCGCCGCGAGTACGGAGCCCCACTTACGGCGCATGATTGGAGGATCATTCTTAAATGTGGCTGCCAAAACGCGATCCGCAGGATGCAAACCGATATTGCGTCGATCCTCTTTTCCGCCTTCGATGATCGACGTGACTTCCTCATTCGAAACGCCGAGAACTAGAAGCCCGTTTGCGGCATCCAAATTTTCCGGATTGAGCTTCAAGGCCGACTTATAAGACTGCACCGCCTTTTGCGTGTCCCCTTGCACTTCATGCAGGTGTCCGGCCTGTAGATGGATATCGGACGAGCTGTCCGCTTCCAAGGAGAGCGCCATTGCATAGGCGTGTGCTGCGAAGCCCAGCTCACCAGATTTCTTAAGGGCGTGACCATACCGAACCCAATTCTCGGCCGACCAGTTACCCTCCGCCAGATACCGCTGATAGCGACGAGCTACGCGTTTCCAGTGACGGCGGTGACGCGGAGTGTTTTCCTCGGCGCGTGACGGTACGTGTCCCATGACACCCCCCATCTGCATTTGGCTGCGAAAGGCGGCTTGGCACCAAACCTAAGGCATTCTAGCACCGATTAAAAAACGACGAGCTGGTGACCTTGAGCCGACTCGATTTGAGGGCAAGAAACGTCTGATTTTCAGGAGCAGAGCGGACATGACGCCGATAGCAGCCGCGAACACAGCGCGGAGGCCGGAGAACCCGCCAAGTCGGCGACCGAGCTGCGGAGAGTCGACTCCAAAGCTTACGAGAAATGGCAGGCCCCCTGCTCGCCGATGTCCGTGTTCGCTCAGGGAGGAACCGCAATGACAGCCAGCAAATTTCGCTCACGGAGCGACTCTTGGGGACGGTACTGCCCGGTAGCTCTGTGCTCCGTCGGCAATCGCCAACGGTGCCTATGAAGAGCGCTGTGCGAATTTTGTGTCCGAACTCCTCTCGCCCACCGAATAGTTCCTCGCATGCTACATTCCCCAACAAACTCGGCGGGGCAATCACCATAGGTTGCATGACACCGTCTGGGAGAGGAGGACGGGTCGCATATGTCGACGGCGTCGACGATCGGTGAGATTCTTTCGGATCACGCGGTGCGGGATCCAGCTGCAGCGGCAATCGTGTGCTCCCGTTCGGACGTTCTGTCATTCGCCGATCTTGATCGACTTATCACGCAAGTCCGCGTTCAGTTCCGGGCCGCTGGCATCGGTTCCACGTCACGGGTTGGTATTGCCATGCCACGTGGGCGGGAGGCAGCTGTTCTCAGCATCGCCGTTTGCTGTGCCGCCATCTTGGTTCCGCTTAATCCCCATCGCTCGACGGACGAACTGCAGGCAGAGCTGAAGGCGCTGCGTCTCGATGCCCTGATCGTGCCCCGTGATGGCACCCTTCCGGGTTGGGCAAAGGCGGCCGGCCAAGGCTGTGGCCTGTTCACTGTCGATAACTCCCGTCTCGGTTCGGTCGACGCCGCGCTCCAACAGGTGCGAGTGGTCGGGAACTCCAGAGGCGCGTCGCATTTATCCGCACAGTCCTGGGCCGCTATCTTCAATACGTCAGGGACAACGGGCATCGGCAAGCGGGTGCCGGTGACGCACCGAAACCTGCTGGCCATGGCCGACAAGATGGAGCGATGGCTGGCACTTACGCCGGCCGACCGCTCGGCCTGCATTATGCCGATCTATTACAATGCCGGCTTCAAGGCGACGCTGCTGGTGCCGCTTCTGGTCGGATGCAGCGTCGCGTTGCCGACTTTCACCGCACCGCGGGATTTCGAGCAGTGGGTTGGCGAGTTGCGTCCTACCTGGCTTGCCGCAGCCCCACCGTTCCTGCAGTCGCTCGTCGAGCAGCTCCGAGACCGATCGCACGGAGAATCGGCGCCTTCCTGGGCATCGCTGCGTTTTGTGCTTTCCACCGCTTCGTATTTGCCTGCCGGCACGGCCGCAGAGCTTGAAGCATTGCTGGGCCGCCCCGTTGCCGAGTTCTATGGCCTTTGCGAGGCAGGCATGATGACGGCTCCAGCTCTGCCGCCCGTCCGCGCGAAGGCGGGGACAGTGGGCCGCATACCCGAAGGCGAGCTCGCGATCCGGGCCGACAACGGAGTCTTCCTTCCCGCGGGGCAGCCTGGCAACGTCGTCGTGCGTGGACCAAGCGTCATGCCTGGGTACATTTTCGGCGACATCGACGATGCGCCGAGCGGACTTGAAGACGCATGGCTGTCGACCACGGACATCGGCGTCGTCGACGACGATGGGTTACTGACCATCATCGGTCGCCGCACTGAACTCATCAATCGCGGCGGTGAGAAAGTATCACCCTATCAGGTCGAAAGGGCGCTCCTCCGCCACCCGTCGGTTCGCGAGGCTGCGGTCTTTTCGATACCGCATCCCCGTCTTGGCGAGAGTGTCGGGGCGGCCGTCGTGCTGCATGACAGCGCTCCGGCGACGTCCAGGGAGCTTCTGGAGTTCCTCTACGATCAAGTGGCGTACTTCGAGATGCCACGGCGCATTCACATCGTGAAGAGCCTGCCGGTAAGTGCGAGGGGCAAGATAGTGCGATCGGAGCTGTCGCGAATGTTCGCCGATCGCACGCGGCAGGAGGAGGCGGCTGTCGGACCGCTCGAAATCCTGATCGCCGGGATGTGGCAACGTTTGCTGCAGCGTGACGATATTGGCATGGATGAGGACTTCTTCGACGCAGGAGGAGATTCCCTTCAGGCCGTGGAGATGATGCTCGAGGTCGAGAAAGCGACCGGCCGTAAAATCACGCTGTCGGATGTGCGGGTACAGTTGACGATCCGCCATCTGGCCGAAGTCCTGGCGACCGCAGCGGCGGCAGAAGCGAAACGGGAGGTCATGACACTGGTGAGGTCCGGGACGGGCACGCCTGTGTTCTGGTGGCACGGCGACTGCAGCGGTTGGGGGCTATATGCCGTCCGCCTCGCAACTTTGCTCGAAGGCAATAGCCCCGTATACCTGCTTCATTCAATTCTCGACAACGATGGAATCGAAACCATCGAGGACATGGTGCAACACCACCTGCCGCATATCGAGGCAATTGCGAAGAATGGTCCCATCCGGTTGACCGGATTTTGCAATGGCGGGCTGGCTGCTCTCGAGACTGCGGCACAACTTGAAAAGGCTGGGCACACGGTCAAAACCGTCACACTGATAGACGTCTTTTCGATAAATGCACGTCCCTTCCCCCGCCTGATCGCTTCTCTCATATCGCTGGCTGGCCGCGTTGTACCAGGACGGATGGGATTCAGGCTGCGTCGCGATGGCATGTTGGCGCTGTGGAGCGCAATCCGGCTTTTGCTGGGCGATGAATCGGTTATTGGTCGCGTGACCCGAAAAATGCGATGGGGCGCCCTGAAGACATGGCATCAGTCGTCGCGGGCTCTCTACTATCGGGCGATGGCGCAGTACATTCCACGTCCGATTCGTGCCGACGTGATCTGCCTTCTTTCTGAGGACGCCTTGGCGAGGAAGGACTACGCAACCGGACCCTGGAAGCGACTGGCGGCAAGCGTGCGACACGCACCGATCCCGGGAGAACACCTCACCTGTGTCAGCCGCCACGGCGGCGAGCTTGCCGCGTGCCTTAACCGGATGATGGTGGCCTAGCCAAGCCTGGTTGCGTGATCGTCCGGCGAATGGCTGACACACCCAGCGCCTCAGGCGGTCGGCTTTTCGCGCTTCAGCCCACTGGACATCCGGGTTCGAGCAATCCCCAGCAATACTCCACCAACAACTATGCCGGCGGCACTAAATGCCAAATCTTGAAACGAGGCGTGACGACCAGGCGAATACAGCTGTCCTGCCTCGAGAGCTGATGCATATGTGGCCAGCAATACACACTGCACGATAAGCCGCGGCTCCCTTGGAAAGGCCAGCCCCATCAATATTGCTGTCCCCAGATAGGCGATAGTGTGTTCAGCGTGGCCACCGAGTGCAGTTCGCCTCATGAGGTCCGCTGGCAGCAACGCAAGAATGGCAGCAACTAGGAGACAGACGATGAACGCGGCGCGCAGCGACTGCTCTATTGTTTTTCGAGGCATTTCACTTTGGGAGGTTGGAGGGAGCGGGTGATCTCAACGTGTGGTGGAAGTGCGGAAGCCAAGAGAGCTGTCGCTGCTGTATCCCTCCTTCATGCGATCACCTCTTTGGCGTTTTCTCAACGAACGTGGCCCCGATCATTGGTCTTCCCAAGTCTTCGTGGCGTGACAAAAATGCGGTTAGCTTTCAGCTGTCCGGTGCCGCACGGGCACCTCGCGCTCGGCCTGTTGCCCTGTTGTCGCGGCACGGTGGGCGGTGCTTGGGTCACGCCGTGCGGCGCCAGCACTCAGCGTGAGCGAATGCGGCTGCGTCGATTGTCACCGCGACTCCTCCTATCGGAATCGCCGCCTAGTGCTCAACATTGTTGCCTACGACAGCGCTGTTCGGCTCCGCCGGAGGTGGCTTTCGCATCGGACGCATAAAGAGGTCAGTCTGCTCAGCGGTACGCGGCAGCAAGAGAGCATTGCATGCAACCTCCGCGACATCCTCCGGCTGCAGCAGCCGGTCCGGACGGTAAGGACGCCCCTCGGCGGCGCAGCGCTGCTCCTCCCGCGGCGTTGCGGTCCGGCCCGGCATGATCGAGAGCACGCGAACGCCGGAGTCGTTGATCTCATCGCGCAAGCTATCCGCGATCGCCTTCAAGGCGGCCTGAGCTGCCGCATGCACGCCCCGGCCGGCTGTATTCGAGGCGCGAACGATGCTGGAGTTCATGAACAAGATCTGGCCCCGACTGCGCTTCAGCGAGACCATCGCCGCCCGGGTAAGCGCATAGGGTGCCCGCACGTTGATCGCGAACGCCCGATCGAAGTTAGCCAGATCCACCTGCTCCATGGTTCCGGCTTGCATGATGCCAGCACAGTGGACGAGGATGTCGAGTTTGCCAGCGCTAGCCTGCAAACCCGTGAGCATCCTGTCAGCGGCATCCGGTGTCGAAACGTCCAGGGCGAGGGCAAAAGCGCGCGGGCCGGCCAATCGCACGGTTTCATCCAGCTCCGACTGGGTGCGCGATACGCACAACACCGTCGCGCCCAAGCCTGCCAGCCGCTCGGCGATCGCCCGTCCGATTCCGCGGCCCGCCCCGGTAACCAGCGCGGCCTGACCATGCAGTGGTGGGAAAGCGGGTTCCATCAATTTTCCTCGACCTGCGGCGCGACCGCGACGTAATCGTCCGGCCCGAGCCGATGGAAGACGGCTACACTTCCAATTGAGGCAGCCACGCTGCTCAAACAAGTGCGAACATCGTGATCTTAACAAGGTCACCGCCCGAGCCGGAATGCTCGGCAGGCGGCGTGACCTTTCTGTGATGGGCAGTCTTGGTCGAGACGGACGGTTAACGCGAAACATAAAACAGAAAATCCCTTTCGGTTTCGAAAGGCTCTGCATGTCCAAGGATGATCTCGTGGTCGTAACCGGTGCCGGTGGCTTCATCGGCGGCCATCTGGTGCGCGTCCTGCAGCAGCGCGGTCATAAGAAGATCCGCGCCGTCGACGTCAAGCCGCTCGCCGAGTGGTACCAGAAGCATCCGGGCGTCGAGAACCAGGTGGGCGATCTCGCCCTGCTCGAGCCCTGCCGCGCCGCCGCCAAGGGCGCCAAGATGATCTACAACCTCGCCGCCGACATGGGCGGCATGGGCTTCATCGAGACCCACAAGGCCGAGTGCATGCTGTCGGTGCTGGTCAGCACCCACATGCTGGTCGCCGCCAAGGAAGCCGGCACCGAGCGCTTCTTCTATTCGTCGTCGGCCTGCGTCTACAACGGCGACAAGCAGACCCGCCCCGACGTCACCGCGCTCAAGGAAGAGGACGCCTACCCCGCCATGCCGGAGGACGGCTACGGCTGGGAGAAGCTGTTCAGCGAGCGTATGGCCCGGCATTATCGCGAGGATTACGGCATCGCCACCCGCGTGGCGCGCTATCACAACGTCTATGGCCCGGACGGCACCTACGACGGCGGGCGCGAGAAGGCGCCGGCCGCGATCTGCCGCAAGGTGATCGCCGCCAAGCTCTCGGGCAAGCATGAGATCGAGATCTGGGGTGACGGCGAGCAGACCCGCTCGTTCATGTATATCGACGACTGCACCGAGGGCACGATCAAGCTGGCGCACTCCGACATCATCCAGCCGCTCAACATCGGCAGCGACGAGCTGGTCAGCATCAACCGCCTGGTCGACATCGTCGAGAAGATCGCCGGTGTGAAGCTCAAGCGGAAGTACAAGCTCGATGCGCCCAAGGGCGTGCGCGGCCGCAACAGCGACAACGCGCTGATCAAGCAGCTGATGAACTGGGCGCCGTCCATCCGTCTCGAGGACGGCATGGCGAAGACCTACAAGTGGATCCACGACGAGATGACCTCGGGCAAGGCCTCCGTCGTCAACGCCCTGCCGCGCCAGGCGCTCGCCGCCCAGTAAGCGCGTCGGCTAGCGGCCGACGCGGCTCACTTCCTTGTTGCTCTTCAGCAGGCCATCGAAATAGGCGATGGTCTTGCCGAGCCCCTGGTCGAGCGCAACCTTGGGTTCCCAATTCAGCATCTCGCGCGCCAGCGTGATGTCGGGGCAGCGCTGCATGGGGTCGTCGACCGGCAGCGGCTGGAAGACGAGCTTCGATTTGCCGTTCACCAGTTTCAGGATCCTCTCGGCGAGATGCTTGACCGGCAGCTCCACCGGATTGCCGAGATTGACCGGCCCCGTGAAATCGTCCGGCGTGTGGTCCATCAGGCGCAGCCAGCCGTCGATCAGGTCGTCGACGTAGCAGAAGGCGCGGGTCTGCATGCCGTCGCCGTAGATCGTGATGTCCTCGCCCTTGAGCGCCTGGACGATGAAGTTCGACACCACGCGGCCGTCATTGGGATGCATGCGCGGGCCGTAGGTGTTGAAGATGCGCGCCACCTTGATGCGTAATTTGTGCTGGCGGTAGTAGTCGAAGAACAGCGTCTCAGCGCAGCGCTTGCCCTCGTCGTAGCAGGCGCGCGGCCCCAGCGTATTGACGTTGCCGCGATAGCTCTCGACCTGCGGATGCACCGTGGGATCGCCATAGACCTCGCTGGTCGAGGCCTGGAAGATCTTGGCGCGCACCCGCTTGGCCAGGCCCAGCATGTTGATGGCGCCATGCACCGAGGTCTTGGTGGTCTGCACCGGATCGTGCTGGTAGTGGATCGGCGAGGCCGGGCAGGCCAGGTTGTAGATCTCGTCGACTTCGACATAGAGCGGGAACGTCACGTCGTGGCGCATCAGCTCGAAGTGCGGGTTGTCGAGGCACTTGGCGATATTGTCCTTGGTGCCGGTGAAATAATTGTCGACGCACAGTACGTCGTTGCCCGCCGCCAGCAGGCGCTCGCAGAGGTGCGAGCCCAGAAAGCCGGCGCCGCCGGTGACCAAAATCCGCTTACCCATGATGCCCCGTGAAGGATCCCCGTTTTCTCGAGGCCGACACTAGGCGATCAAGCCTTTGGGCGCACTCACAAACAGGACTGAGAAAGCAAGCCGGCGACTCCCGTTGGAGAGTCGCCGGATCTCCGCTTCAGAGGTTAGCGATGACCGCCACCGAAGCTGCCGCCACCACTGCGACCGCCGCCACCGAAACTGCGGCCGGACGTATTGGCCGTCGCGCCGGTGTTGGCCGAGCCGTAGTTGCTGTAGCTCGCCGTGCGGGTCTGTCCACCGCTCCAGCTGCGCGTGCCGGTATTGTTGGCCATGCCCGTCGAGCCGGTGCCGGTCGAGCCCGTACCGGTCGTGGTGCCCGTCGAACCGCCACGGCCGCCCCAGTTGTGCGAGCCGTTGTTCGCGGTGCCGGTACCGGTCGTGCCGGTGCCCGTCGAGCCGCCGTGGTTCCAGCCGTTGCCCCAGTTGTGCGAGCCGTTGTTCGCCGTACCAGTGCCACCGCCGGTCCCGGTCGAGCCGGTACCCGCGCCGTTGGAGCCGCCATTGTGGTTCCAGCCGCCCTGGTTCGAGCCACCCTGGTTCCAGCCGCCCTGATGCGGGTAGCCGTTCGACGCGGTGTTGCCGCCGCCATGGTTCCAGCCACCGTTATTGTCACGGTTCTGGCTCCAGCCATTGTGGTCACGGCCCTGGTTCCAGCTGCCGTTGTTGTGGTCGCGGCCCCAGTCACGACGATCCGCGTCGCGATGGTCTTCGCGGCGGTCCTCACGCCGGTCGAACGCCTCGCGGCGGTCCTCACGCCGGTCGAACGCCTCGCGGCGGTCCTCACGCCGATCCCGCCAGCCGTCGCGGTCACCACGCCCGTCGCGGTCACCACGCCAAGCGTCGCGGTCGTGGCCTCCGTCACGATCGCGCCAGCCCTCACGCCCGTCGGTGCGGCCCCAGTTTTGGCCGCGATCCCACGCCTGCTGGCCATTGTGCGAATCGCGATAGATCTCGCGGCTCTCGCGGTCGGTCATGCGATCGATACGAGCGCGCTCCTGCGGCGAAACATGGCCGTCGGCCATGGCACGCGACTGAGCGCGATCGATTGCGCGTTCTCCCTGCTCGAGCCGATACTGCTCGCTGCGGGTGATCTGACCGTCGCGGACCCCGCGATCGATCCGGTCCTGTTGGTAGTCCTGGCGCTGATTGATATCGTACATCGATTGCGCGTATGCACCGCCGCCGGCGACCATACTGCCCGCCGTCAGCACGGCGTAAGGGATAAGGCGAAGTTTGGACATCGTCTCCTCTGGGCGTATTTCGACGGCACAATGACCGTCTTAAGAATCGCTACGCCCACCCATCCCCAAACATCCCTCGAAAAATTTTCGTGAGGACGTTAGAAGAAACACGTCCACGAAACGACACAACGACGCCACGCCAATGTCCGAATTGCCCGACAACCTCACTCCTGTTCGCGAAGCACATGTCTTCGACGAAGCACGTCTGGCCGATTTCATGAAGGCCAACGTCGAAGGCTATCGCGCGCCCGCGCGCGTGCTTCAGTTCGAAGGCGGACAGAGCAATCCGACATTCCACCTCACCGACGCGGGCGGCCGCATGTACGTGCTGCGCAAGAAGCCGCCCGGCAAGCTCCTGCCCTCGGCGCACCAGGTTGACCGGGAATATCGCGTCATCAAGGCGCTGACCGATCATTCCGACGTGCCCGTGCCGAAACCCTACGCGCTTTGCCAGGACGATGCCGTGATCGGCACGGCCTTCTACATCATGGAATTCCTGCCGGGCCGCATCTTGGCCGACCCCAAGCTGCCGGGCATTTCACCCGCCGACCGGGCCAAGATCTTCGATTCGATGAACGACGTGCTGGCGCGCATCCACAACGTCGACTACCGCGCCGCCGGCCTCGGCGATTTCGGCCGCGAGGGTCAATATATCCAGCGCCAGATCGGGCGCTGGTCGAGCCAGTACGACCTGTCGCGGACGACGAACATCGAAGCGATGGAACTCCTGAAAGCCTGGCTGCCGGCGAACATTCCGGCCGGCGACGAGACCCGCATCAATCATGGCGACTATCGCCTGGGCAACACCATCGTCCATCCGACCGAGCCGCGCATCATCGCCGTTCTCGACTGGGAGCTGTCGACGCTCGGCCATCCGCTCGCCGATCTCGGTTACAACTGCATGATCTATCATTTCGGCTCGGGCTTCGGCGCGTCGGACGGCTACGCCGGAATGGACCTCAAGGCGTTCGGCATTCCGACCGAGAAGGAATATGTCGCTGCCTACGCCCGGCGCACGGGACGCAAGGATATTCCCAACTGGAACTTCTACGTCGCTTTCTCGCTGTTCCGCCTCGCCGCCATCGTGCAGGGCGTCTACAAGCGCGGCCTCGATGGCAACGCCTCGTCTGAGACCGCCAAGAACTACGGCGATCGCGCCCGCGTGCTGGCCGAGCTCGGCTGGTCCCTGGTGAAGGATCGCGCCTAGCTCGCCTGGCTATTCGTCGGTGAGAGGCACCATCGAGGCGTCGTTGCCCTTGGGGCAGTTGTCGCTGTCGACGATGGCGCTGTCAGGGTTGCGGTACTTGCCGACGTCGTAGGGCGTGATGTCGTTTGGCACTCCGCGCGGCGGCGTACTCAAGGTCCAAGCCACCAGACGCTTCATGACGCTGCCCAGCGCCTGGTCGAATGCTTCGACGACCTTCGGCACCTTGTCGGCACGCGCCCGCACGCAGCGCTCGAACGTCGCCGCGCCGATGATCTGGCGGTCGGGCAGGCGCACGAGTTTGGCGACGATGCGGACCTTCACGATCGGCGTGCCGCCGTAGAAATACATCGCCTCGAAGTTGCGCAGGTCGGTCTGCAGCACATAGTTGGCGCGCAGCCCGATCGATTCCCGCGCTACGGCGACGATCTTGTGGCTGTTCTCGAAGGAATCGACGATGCGCGTCTGCACCATCACCGCCGCGCGGTCGGTCCACGCGGTCTTGGAGTAGTAGTCCGATGACGTCGGCGACATGGCGATGGCGATACGGCCGGTATTGACGTTGGCCGCCGCCGCCGGGACCTCGACCGCGAGCTGCCAGTTGACGTTGGGCAAGCTCGGATCGAACGTGCTCTTGGGCGTGACCGTATAAAGGTCGACCGGTTCCTCCGCCGCCTTGATCAGCTCGCATCCGGCAAGAAGGACGGCCGCCACGCAGCAAGCGGCCCCGCGAAGTATCATTTCGGCACGTATCCTTGCTTGCCGCTGAATATGAAGCCCGCCGGGTCGCGTTCTATCTTGGCAGCGATGACGTTGAGACTGGCGGTGAGCTGGCGCAGTTCGCGGATGGCATAAGAGAGCTCGACGAGGCCGTTCTCGCTGAACTGCTGGATGGGCGCCCTGCTGCCCGTGATGAGCTGGTTGAGCTGGGTCGAGGCGGCATCGAACTGGGTCAACGCATTGCGGGCCTCGACGATCGTCTTCTTCAAGTCCGACGGCTCCTTGCCGGCCAGCGCCTTGCGCGTCTTCGCATCCTGAGGGCCAAGCTCCATGGCGAGCAGGTTGAGGGATTCGGCGGCGGCATTGAGCTTGGTGAAGGTCTGGTTGAATTCGGCAACGGCTCCCGGCAGCTCGGCGAGCGTGGCCTGGATGGCCTTGTCCTGCTTGGCGATGCCCGCCAGCGCCGTATCGAGGCTCTTGAGCGAATTGCTGACGGCCGCAAGATTGTCGGGGTTGAGCAGCTCGTTGAGGCGGTCGACCGTCGTGCCGGCCTTCGACAGCAGCTCCTGCGCCGAGGTGGAGGTGACCTGCAGGAAGGAGGCGCCCTCGCGAATCTCCGGATAGGGCGGATCGCCGAGCTTCTTCTTCGGCTTGACCTCGGCGACGTCGAGGCGGCCGACGATCTGGATATAGGCGGCGCCGGCGATGAACGGCTTCTCGAACACCGCGTAGGACCGCTCGCGGATGTCGACGTTTGCCTCCACGGCGACAGTGACTTCGACCTTCTCGCTCAGCCGCTCGCGCCCGGTGCTGCGCTGGATGTCCTTGCGCGAGGCCAACTCGATCTTGTGCACGCGGCCCACGCGCAATCCACGATAGTAGACCGGCGAATCGACGGTCAGGCCCTGCACGTCGCCGGAGAAGTAGATCACATAGTAGACGTAGGCCGTCCGGTCGCCGGCGCGCAGCTTCCAGATCACGAAGCCTACGACGGCTGCGATGAACAGCATCATCGCCGCACCGATCAGCACATAGGGCGATTTGTTATCCATTCGACCCGTTCGACTCCTGCCGGGCCGCCGCCCGCCCGCGCGGTCCGCGGAAATACTCCTGGACCCAGGGATGATCGTACGCCAGCAACTCGTCTATCGTACCCGCCACGACGCGCTTGTCGAGCAGCACGGCGACGCGGTCGCACACGGCATAGAGGCTGTCGAGGTCATGGGTGACCATTAGCACGCTGAGGCCGAGATTCTGGCGCAACTCCGCAATCAGCTCGTCGTAATGGTTGGCGCCGATCGGGTCGAGGCCGGCGGTCGGCTCGTCGAGAAACAGCAGTTCCGGGTCGAGGGCGAGCGCCCGGGCGAGGCTCGCGCGCTTGCGCATGCCGCCGGAAAGCTCGGACGGCTTCTTGTCGCCGGTGTCGGGCGGCAGGCCAACCAAGGCGACCTTCAAGGCCGCGATGGCTCGCATCATTTCCTCATCGAGAGCGGCATGCTCGCGAATCGGCACGATGATGTTTTCAGCCACCGTGAGCGATGAGAAGAGCGCGCCGTCCTGGAATTGCACGCCGGTGCGAGACTGCAGGTCCCGCTCGGTCTTGCCGTGCAGGCTGCGCGTGTCGATTCCCAGCACCTCGATCTTGCCGCGCCGCGCCTGGTTCAATCCAATGATGGTGCGCAGCAGCACCGACTTGCCGGTGCCCGAGCCGCCGACCAGCCCGACGATCTCGCCGCGGAACATGTCGAAGTCGAGGTGATTGTGCACCACCTGGCTGCCGAACTGCGTACGCACGCCGCGCAGCTTCAGCACCGCCTCGCGTCCGTCGCTATGGTCGGCGATCTGGCCGCCTTCCAACAAGGTCTCCGTCGTCATACGTCAGCCAACAGGAAGATGATGGAGAACACCGCGTCGAGCACGATGACAACGAAGATCGATTCGACCACCGAGCGCGTGGTGAGCTGGCCGACGCTCTCGGCGCTGCCCTCGACCTGCAGGCCCTCGAAGCAGCCGATGGCGGCAATGACGAAGCCGAACACCGGCGCCTTGATCATGCCGGTGTAGAAGTGCCAAGCGCCGACCGTGTCGCGCAGCCGGTCGAAGAACTGGACGAACGTGAAGTCGAGATAGACCGTGCAGGCAACCGCGCCGCCCAGGAGGCCGGTCATGTCGCCCCAGAAGGCAAGCAACGGCATGGAGATCACCAGCGCCAGCAGGCGCGGCAACACCAGCCATTCGATCGGGTTGAGTCCGATCGTCCGCATGGCGTCGATTTCCTGGTTGACCTGCATGGTGCCGATCTGGGCGGTGAAGGCACTGCCCGAACGGCCGGCGACGATGATTGCGGTCAACAGCACGCCCAGCTCGCGGAACATGCCGATGCCGACCGCCTCCACCGTGAAGGTCTCGGCGCCGAACTGGCGCAACTGCTGCACGCCCTGGTAGGCGATCACGACGCCGATCAGGAAGCAGAGCACTCCGACGATGACCAACGCCTTGATCCAGACCTCGAGCATCTGGCGCACCACGACGTTGACGCGAAAGCGCCTTGGCTGCACGCATGCCTCGACGAAAATCACCAGGATCTCGCCGGAGAAGGCGCACAGATTGACGATCTGCTTGAGAAGATCGACGAGGTCGTGGCCGATTTCGCCGAAGAGGTGGACGTACCAGTTCTCGCGCCGCGCCGGCGGCGCCGGCTTCATGTTGGACTGCACGACCTTGAACAGCGCGGCGTGGTGCTGATCCTCTGTTTTGACCTCGGTCTCGGCGGCGGCGCCGGCGAGCTGCAGGATCTCGAGCGCGCCCGCCGTATCGAGGCGTTTCACCTTGGTGGCATCGACAACACGTGGCCCGCGACCACGCGCTGCCCCACGCGCCTGTTCGGTTTGGCGACCCAGCCCGCGCATGCTGAAAACGGTCCAGCTGCCGCCGACTTCCAACACCGGGGTCCCGGAACGCTCAACGTAGCGGATCGTCGGATGCGGCTCGGCCATCAGCGCAAGACTAATTGATCTAGTTCGAGGCGTCGATTGCCTGGCTGCTCCGCCGCTGGCACCATCCGCGCCGGAGGATTCAATGGGCAAATGGCCGATCCTGGACAAGCTCGAGATGATCGACAGTCCGATCGACGACGATACCTACGATCGGCAGTTGAAGAAGCTGCAGCGCCAGTTGCTCGATCTGCACGTGCACAGCCTGCGGACCGGCGGCCGAGTCATCATCGGGCTGGATGGCTGGGATGCCGCAGGCAAGGGCGGCCTGATCGAGCGGATCGTCTATGGGCTCGAACCCAAATCGCTCCAGGTGTGGCGCATTGGCGCCCCCACGCCCGAAGAACAGGGGCGCCACTATCTCTGGCGTTTCTGGCAGCGTCTGCCGGCGCCGGGCATTTGGGCGATCTTCGACCGCACCTGGTATGGCCGCGTGCTGGTGGAGCGCATCGAGGGCTTCTGCGACAAGAAGGCCTGGAAGCGCGCCTATCATGAGATCAACGAGTTCGAGCACGAACTGGTCGATGACGGCGCCCGCATCGTCAAGATTCTGGTGCATGTCAGCGAAGAGGAACAGAAGAAGCGCATGATCGAGCGGCTGAAGAAGCCGTACAAGCACTACAAAGTCGGGCTCGAGGACTTCCGCAACATCGCCAAGCGCAAGCAGTATCTCGAAGCCTATCAGGACATGCTCGACAAGACGGACACCGACCACGCGCCCTGGCACGTCATTGCCACCGACGACAAACGCCACGCCCGGCTGCGTGGCCTGGAGATTTTGATCAAGGAGATCGGCCGCGACGTGAAGATCACCGAGCCGGCGCTCGATCCGGCGATTGCCGACGCTGCCTTCAAGCTGTGGGGTTGGAACGCGAAGGATGACGGCGGCAAAAAGTGACGAGGCTTTCCGTGCCTGACCCAAGGTGAGAAGCAACCCAAGGCAGGGCCTCGCGCATCGCCTCCTCGAACTTCCACGGCGGATTTATGATCAACAAGCCGCAGGCCGAGAGCTTGCCGTCGGCCGAAGACGGCACGCGGAGCTCAATCCGCAGGGCCTTTAGTCCTGCGAAGGTGTCGACGAAGTCCTCGACGGCCGCCTGGTCCTTGATCGGGTACCAGACCGCGTAGCAGCCGGTGGCGAAGCGGCGCAGGCCCTGGCGCAGTGCGCGTGTCAGCCGGTTGAATTCGTCGGCCGCCTCGAACGGCGGATCGATCAGCACCAGCCCACGCCGCTCGGCCGGCGGCAGCAACGCCTTCAGCGCGTGGTAACCGTCCTGGTCGCGCACCTCGACGGCCCGGTCGCCCGCGAATTCGCGCTTCAGCGCCAGCGCCTCCTGCGCATGAAGCTCGCACGCCACGAAGCGGTCGCCGGCGCGCAAGCTCGAGCGCACGAACCTGGGCGACCCCGGATAGTGACGTATGGGTCCGCCCGCCGCGCCGAACTTGCGGTCGTAGGCCGACACTGCCGCCAGATAGCGCGCCACCGTTCCCGGCATGCCTGTGCGTGACGCGGCCATGAGCCGCGCGACACCACCATCCGCCTCGCCCGTGCGCCGGGCGAGCGC
>Ga0306921_10001734_pt1 | contig 21431 bp, 15 predicted proteins | sample sta12Cox44000080_FD_203760 | JGI IMG/M metagenome (GOLD analysis project Ga0306921, IMG submission 203760) | Lab enrichment of tropical soil microbial communities from Luquillo Experimental Forest, Puerto Rico - statoxic.12C.oxic.44.000.080 (v2)... | ecosystem: Environmental > Terrestrial >...
TGGGACGCTCCACTTGGAACACGTGGCCGCCATGCCGGCAGCGGGCCCCGCCGGGCTTCGTTCAACCCCTGCGGGAGAACCTCGCGACGGTCGCCTGGCCTTGCCCGATCCCCAGCAGGCCATCGAACTCCCACGCGTCCTGCCAGCTCGGATCCGCGGTCATCTCGTTCTCTCGCTGGCTGCCCTTCCAGAGAAAAGCCGCGCCGCCAGGGGCGATGAACCGCGCCGCCAGCGCGAGCGTCGGTCCCAGAGCCAGGACGGCTCGCGACGTGAATCCGGAGTAGGCCCCGAGACGCTCGGTGCCGTCGCCCAGGTTCTCGAGCCTCGACACGACCACTTCAACGTCTCGTATTCCGAGCGATTCGATAGCTTTACGCAGAAACAGCGTCTTCATCCTGCGCGCCTCGATAAGGCTCCAGCGCGGGCCGACTCCGGCGATCACGAGCGGAATCGCTGGAAGCCCAGCGCCGGAGCCGAAATCCAGCCACCGCGTCGCGGAGCTGCTCTTGAGCCAGGACGCGGGCTCGACCGACTCGGCGATGTGGCGCTCGACGATTCGCGCTTCATCGTTGTGCGAGATGAGGTTCGAGACGCTTCGGTTCCATTCGATCAGCATGCGCGAATAGCGCCTGAGCAGCTCGGTCGTGGGCTCGACGCGAGCGCCGGCCTTGAGGAGGTGCGGGATCAGCGCGTCCCAGGGCTGGCGATCGAGCAATCGGTCGATCGACGCCGCAGGCGCGCCGCGCCGGGCGGTCCGCGACTGAGCGGTCGCGCGCCGCCCTGCGGGCCGTCGTGACCTGGGGCGCCCCGTCATGCCGCGGACTCTAGCATGCGAGGGCGCGCGCCCACCGGCGCGGGAGGCAGATCGTGGCTACGACGCCGGCGCGCGTGAGGCGCGCTCGGGGACAGGCGCAGCGGCTTCCGCCGCCACAGGTCGAGCGGCGGCGGCCAGCCTCCGCGCGTGCACCATGAGCACCGCGACGTCCGAGGGCGAAACGCCGGCGATGCGGCCCGCCTGGCCCACGGTCACGGGCCGCCAGCGCGCCAGTTTCTCGGCGGCCTCGCGCGACAGGCCGGTGAGCGGAGAGGCCCACAGCCCGTCGGGCAGGCACAGATCCTCGAGCGCCGCGGCGCGCGCGGCGGCGCGCCGTTCGCGCTCGATGTAGCCGCGGTACTTGACCCGCACCTCGAGGCACTCAGCCCACGCACGCGGCAGGGCGATCGCCACGCCCTCGGCCTCGAGCGCGGCGACCGATTCGCCCGGGCGCGCGAGCCGATCGATCGCGGTCACGGCCGCGCCGGTCGCGGCACCAGCCGCCGTGCCCGCCGTGGCGTCGGCGGGCTCACCGGGGGCCGCACTCGCCGCGGCGCGCGCGGGCTCATCCCCGGGAGCGCCGGCACGGGGCGCCGCCGCCCTGACCATGGTACGCGCGAGGCGCCGCTCGGCCGCCTCGATGGCGGCGTACTTCGCGCGCACGCGCTCGAGCTGCTCGCGGCCGATGAGCCCGAGCGCCGCGGCGCGCGCGGCGAGGCGCTGGTCGGCGTTGTCGGCGCGCAACAGCAGCCGGTGCTCGGCCGCCGAGGTGAACATGCGATAGGGCTCGCGATGCTCGCGGGTGACGAGATCGTCGACCAGCACGCCGATGTAGGCCTCGTCGCGGCGCAGCGCGAAGGGCGGCCCGCCGCGCACCGCGAGCGCGGCGTTGAGCCCCGCCACCAGCCCCTGCGCCGCGGCCTCCTCGTAGCCTGAGGTGCCGCAGATCTGGCCGGCGAGGTAGAGCCCGGGCACGCGCCGCACCTCGAGCGTCGGGGCGAGCTGGTGCGGGAGCACGAAGTCGTACTCCACCGCGTAGCCGGGGCGGATCATCTCGGCGTGCTCCAGCCCGCGCACGGTGCGCACGAACGCGAGCTGGACCTCCTCGGGCATGCTCGAGGACATGCCGTTGACGTAGATCTCCGGCACCGCGCGCCCCTCGGGCTCGAGGAACACCTGATGGGAGGGACGCTCCGCGAACTTGACCACCTTGTCCTCGATGGAGGGGCAGTAGCGTGGCCCGGTGCCGCGGATCGCGCCCGAGTAGAGCGGCGAGTGATGGAGGTTGTCGCGGATCACGCCGTGGGTGCGGGCATTGGTGGCGGTGAGCCAGCACAGCGCCTGCTCGAGCTCGAGCGCCTCGGTCCAGTGCGAGAACGGCTGCGGCGGCTGGTCGCCGGGCTGCGGCAGAACCGCGTCCCAGTCGATCGAGTCGCGATGGAGCCGCGGCGGGGTGCCGGTCTTGAGCCGCCCGCGCTCGAGCCCCAGCTCACCCAGGCACTCCGAGAGCGCCCGCGCCGCGTGCTCGCCGATCCGGCCGCCCTCGATGCGGCGCGGCCCGATGTGGATGAGCCCGTTCAGGAACGTCCCGGGCGTGATCACCGCGGCGCGGCAGCGGAGGCGCCGCCCGTCGTCGAGCCGGATCCCGGCCACGACGCCGCGCTCGAGGATCACGCGGTGCGCGACCCCGGCGACGCGCTCGAGGCCCGCGAGCCGGTCGAGCGCGCGCCCCATCTCGGCCGAGTAGAGCGCCTTGTCGCACTGGGCGCGCGGGGACCACACCGCCGGGCCGCGGCCGCGGTTCAGCATCTTGAACTGGATGCCGGCACGATCGGTGATGAGGCCCATGAGGCCGCCGAGCGCGTCGATCTCGCGCACCATGTGTCCCTTCGCGATCCCCCCGATCGCGGGGTTGCAGGACATCTTGGCGGTGTCGGCGAGCGACACGGTGAGGAGCGCGGTATCGAGCCCGAGGCGCACGCAGGCATTCGCGGCCTCGCAGCCCGCGTGCCCGGCGCCCACGATCACGACGTCGAAGGCGTCGCTCATCTCACTTGCCGACGCAGAAGCGGCTGAAGATGCGCTCCAGCAGGTCGGCGTCGGCGGCCCGACCGGTGACCTCGCCGAGTGCCCCCAGCGCCTCGCGCAGCTCGAGCGCCACGATCTCGCCCGGCTGCGGCGCGCGCGCCGCGCCGGCCGCCCGCTCGAGCGCCGCGCGCCCGCGCTCCAGCGCCTCGCCGTGGCGCGGGTTCGAGACCGCACCAGCGAGCGCTCCCTGGCCGCCCGCGGTGCCGAGCCGAGACGCCAGCGCCTCGCGCAGCGCCCCGATCCCGAGGCCGGTCGCGGCCGCCACCTCGACCTCGGGCGCCTCGTGACCCAGCAGCGCCGCGGCGCTCCCCGGGGCGAGCCGCGCGGGGCGGTCGCGCTTGTTGAGCGCCACCAGCACGCGCTTCCCGGAGAGCCGCCGGCCGATCGCCTGATCCTCGTCATGCGGTGGCGCCGAACGGTCGAGCACCCACAGCGCCACCGCCGCGCTCGCCGCCGCGGAGCGGGCGCGCTCGACCCCGATGGTCTCGACCGGATCGCCGCCGTCGCGCCAGCCCGCGGTGTCGACCAGCGTCACCGGGACGCCGGCGATCTCGAGGTGCTCGCTCACCAGATCGCGCGTGGTACCGGGGGTCTCGGTCACGATCGCACGCTCCTCGCCGAGCAGCGCGTTGAACAGCGTCGATTTCCCGACGTTCGGGCGCCCCACCAGCACCACCCGCACGCCCTCGCGCACCGCGCGGGCGTAGGGTGCGCCGTCGAGCAGCCCGGCCAGCTGCCCCGCGGCGGCCTCGATGCCCGCGATCACATGGGGCGGGGCTTCGATGCCGCCCACGTCCTCGGCGAAGTCGATGCGCGCCTCGACCTCGGCGAGCAGGTCGCCGAGCTGCTCCGCGAGCGCGTCGAGACGGCGCGACAGCGCGCCGCCGAGCTGGGCCAGCGCCAGATCGTGGGCGGCGCCGGTTTCGGCGTGGATCAGGTCGGCGACCGCCTCGGCCTGCACGAGGTCGAGCCGCCCGTTGAGGAACGCGCGCAGTGTGAACTCCCCGGGGCGGGCGAGCCGCGCTCCGGCGGCGATCAGCGCCTCGAGCAGGCGCGCGGCGCACAGTCGGCCGGCGTGGCACGACAGCTCGACCACGTCCTCGCGGGTGTAGGAGCGCGGCGCGCGGAAAACCGCCGCGACCACCTCGTCGATGCGGCGGCCGATCTCGCGGTCAGCGCCGTGGCCGGCGCCGCCGGGCGCCACGGCCCAGCCGTGGTGCGCGCTGTTGGGGGCTGCGGCGGCGAGGGTCGTGGCGCCGCGGAACACGGCGTCGGCGACCTCGAGCGCGCCGCGGCCGCTCACCCGCACCACCGCGAGCCCGGCGTCGCCCGGGGCGGTGGCGACGGCGGCGATCACATCGTCGAGGACCAGCATGCGCGCCTCAAACAATGGCGCCGGGCTCGCATCGAGCCCGGCGCCCAGGAAGAACACCGAACTCGATCTCAGTCCTGTCTCGGCCCCTCGGGGTAGTCGGCCGGGGCGATCGCCACGCGTTTGATGAGCCCGGTGCCGAGCGCGTAGGTCTTGACCCTCGGGTCCTCCTTGAGCGCGACGTGCACGATGCGGCGCTCCTGGGCGTTCAGGTACTCGGTGACCGCCTCGCCCTGGCTCTCGAGCGCCTCCTTGGCGAGCTCGTGCGCGATCGCCCGCAGCTCGTCCTCGCGCCGCTTCCAGAACTCGTTGATCTCGAGCTGCAGGTGATAACGCGACCCCTCGCCGCGGTTGAGGATGCGGTTGAGCAGGTGCTGGAGCGCCTGGCGCACCTCGCCCTTGCGACCGGTGAGCAGGTCCTCGCCGGAGGCGATCCCGGCGGTCACATCGACGTGATCGGCCTCGGCGTGGGCGGTGACCGTGGCCTCGAAGCCCATGGCCGCGAACAGCTCCTCGGCGATGCGCTTGCCGGTCGCCGCCAGCTCGTCCGACGACATCGCGGGTCCGGTCTCCGGCGTCTCGAGGAGCTGGGGCGGCTCCGGAGCGCGGAGTTCGCGCGCCGCGTAGGGCGCCGGAACCATCGACGACTCCATCTCCTCGCGCTCGAACTCCGGCGCCACGGGCATCATCGGCTCGGCGGCGTGCGGCGGGGCTTCCCCGTGCTCCTCCGCCGGCGCACCGGCCGGCCGCGCCCCTTCACCACGCCCGGGTCGCGGCTCGCCACCGCCACGTCCGCGCCGGCCACGCCGGCGACGGCGCCCCTCGGAGGCGGCGCCGGTGCGCTCCTCGCGGTCCGCCTCGAGACCGGGCTCGCGGGCGGCATCGGAGCTAGGCTCGCGCGGCGGCTCGAAGCGCTCGCGCGGCTCGCGCGATGGCTCGAGCTCGGGCTCGCGCATGGGCGGCGCTCCGCGCATGGGTCGAGCCTCGCGGCGCCCCTCGCCCCGGCCTTCGGAGCGAATGCGCCCTTCGCGGCCGCGCGGAGCACCTTCGGCGCTCATCGGCCGCACGCGCTCACTGCGGTCGCTGCGCTCGCCGCGGTCGCTGCGCTCGCCGCGCTCCCTGCGCCCGCCGCCCGGCTCGCCGCGGCCCCGGCCCTCACGCCCGCGAGCGGCGACCTCGCCGCGGGCGCGCCCCTCGCGCACGCGCCCCGATTCGCCGCGACCGCGGCCACCACGTCCGGCGACGCGTCCGCTCTCGCGCTCGGGCTCGCGCATCGCGCCCCCCGGTCGCGGCATCACGCGCACCTTGTAGGGGCGCGCGCCCAGGCCCAGGAAGCCGCCCGAGCCCTCTTCGATAATCGTGATCATGACCTCGGCGCGCGAGCGTCCCAGCGCCTCGAGACCCTTGCGGACCGCGTCATCCAGGGTACGGCCTTCGAAGATCGAGCCTTCGTTCCTCATTTCAGGTCCTCATCTCGCGGCGGGCTGCCTCCAGACATCGTGTGCGCCCGGGTCCGCGCCCGTGGTCCATAGACTAGCGGCTGGCCGGCCCCCGGTCCACGCCGGCGGCCGGCTGCCGCCGGCTCAGGCCCCCGCCGGAGCGCGCTTGCGAGCCGCCCCGGTCGCCGGGGCCGCGCCCGGCTGGTCGTCCTGGCGCAGCACCAGCCACTGCTGGAGGGCGCTCAGCACGTTCATCACCGTCCAGTACAGCACCAGCCCGGACGGCATGTTGTAGAAGATGTAGAGCATGAACAGGTTCATCAGATAGGCGGTCGGGGCCTGCTGCGGGCTGGTGGGGGTCATGCGCTGCAGCAGCAGGCCCGAGCCCGCCATGAGCAGCGGCAGCAGGCGCACCGGGAAGAAGCCGAGCGTGAACAGCACGTCGGGGGCCGAAAGATCGTTGATCCAGCCCATGAACGGCGCCTGGCGCAGCTCGATGGCGTTGAACAGCACCTGGTAGAGCGCGATCAGGACCGGCATCTGGATCAGCATCGGCAGGCAGCCGCCCGCCGGGTTCACCTTCTCCTCGGCGTACAGCGCCATGATCGCGGCGTTGAGCGCCTGGGCGTCGGTCTTGTGCTTGGCGCGCAGCGCGTCGATGCGCGGCTGGAGGCGCTGCATCGCGCGCATGCTCTTCATGCTCGCCATGTTGAGCGGGTGGAGCAGCAGGCGCAGCACGGTGGCGAGCACGATGATGGCGACGCCGTAGTTGCGCAGCACCACCTCGATCATGTTGAGCAGGCGCAGCAGCAGCGCGCTGATCGGGCGGATCCAGTTGTACCCCAGGTAGACCATGCGGTCGAGCTGGGTCCCGGGGAGCTTCCCCAGCGCCGCCAGCTCGGCGGGGCCAGCGTAGAGGACGAAGCGGTGCACCGGCCGTTCGGCGCTCGGCAGGCTCACGAACATCGTGTTGATCGCCACGTCCTGGACCAAACGGTCGCGGGGGCCGGGGTTGACGAGCGCGCCAGGCGGCAGGGGCCGCTCCTCGCCGGTCGCCGACACCCCGCGCGCCGCCCCCTGGACCAGGGCCGCGACCGCGACGAAGTAGCGGCTCTGGACCCCGGCCCAGGCGACGTTGCCGTCGAAGCTCTTGGGCCCCTTGAGCAGCCCGCCCACCTGGTCGCGGTGCAGGTTCGTGCCCACCAGGCTGCTGGCGAGCATCGCGCGCTGGTCGCTCCTGTGGTCGGCTTCGGTCAGCGCCGGCCACGAGCGCACGGTCAGCGAGTAGTCGGTGAACGGCAGCGAGGCCGGAACGTCGGTGATCTCGACCTCGAGGTCCATGGCGTAGGAGTCGGGGCGAGCGCGGTAGGTCTGGCGCACCTGGACGCCGCTCGGATCGCGCCCGGTGAAGGTGAGCGCGCGCACCGCGTGACCGGCGTCGAGGCTCTCGCTCACCGCGTAGGCGAGGCCCCCGAGCGGCCGGCGATTCGCCCCCGAGCCGAGGTCGAGCTGGAACGTGGGGGCGCCGGCGAGCCGCACGCGCTCCGCCACCGGCACCTCGGCGCCGGGGCTGGGCCGCGGCCCGTGGGCGTTGCGGGCGGTGGCGAAGCGCTTGAGCTCGATCGACAGCAGTCGGGCGCCGGCGCTCGAGAACTCGGCGTCGTAGAGCGGCGTCTCAATGTGGATGCGGCGCTCGATCGCCGCCGCCGGCGCCGCTTCAGCCGCGAGCGCGGGCGCGGGCGCAGGCCCGCGCGGCGCGGCGGGCCGAACCTCGGGGGCCGCGGACATCGGCGGCGACGCGGTGGTGTCGCGCGGCGGGGCGGTGGCCGGCGGGCGGGGCTGACCGAAGTAACGCCCGAACCCGAGCCGGGTGAGGATCGGGCGGTAGAACACGATCGCGAGCAGGCAGATCGCGATCACGATCATGGTGCGGCGCTCCATCACGGCACCGGATCGAAGCCGCTCGTGCCGAGCGGATGGCAGCGCGAGAGGCGCCGGAGCGCGAACGCCGTGCCGCGCACCACCCCGTGGCGCTCGATCGCCTCGCGGGCGTAGTGCGAGCAGCTGGGGACGTGGCGGCAGGCGCCGCCCAGGTGCGGGGACAACACCGCCTGGTAGGCGCGGATCAGCAGTAGGACGAGGGCGCGCATGCCGGGTGCGTCAGCCGATCGGCTGGAGCGCGCCGGCGGCGCCCAGCAGGCGCTCGAGCTCGCTCGCCAGGTCCTGGTGCGCGGCGCCCAGCGCGCCGCGATGCGCGATGACGAGCAGCCAGTGGCCGGCTGGGGCGATGCGCGGCCAGCGCCGCCGCACGATTTCGCGCAGGCGCCGCCGCGCGCGGTTGCGCTCCACCGCGCCGCCCACGCCCTTGCGGCTGGCGATGAAGCCGACGCGGCTCGGCTCGCCGGGCCGGGCGAGGGCCAGCAGGGTGCACCACTCGCCGCGATAGGGACGACCATCGGACTTGGTGCGCGCAATCTCCAGCGAGGAGCGCAACCGGTGGTCGCGCGACAGTCGCTCGCGGCGCTCGGTGCTCACCAGGGCCTTTCCGGCGGCCACGCGCCGCGCCTCGGGCGGCGCAGGCATCCACCGCTCACCGGGCTCGCCCACCCCCGGCGTCGGAGCCAGCATTGCAGACCGCAACGGAGTTCGGACCAGTCGCTAGGCCGAAGACGGCGTGAGGCGCTTGCGCCCCTGGCTGCGGCGCGCGGCCAGCACCTTGCGGCCCCCCTTGGTCTTCATACGCGCGCGAAAGCCGTGGGTCTTCTTGCGGTGGCGGTTACGGGGGCGAAACGTTCGCTTCATGTCGGGTTGGGCCTCGGCTCGGCAGGATCCGGACCGCGTCCGGGGATCCCGGGCGGTACCGCCGCCTGGTCGCGGTGGGCCTGCGGTAAAGGACGGCGGAGGTTACGGGACCGGCGATGCCCCGTCAAGCGACGGTCCCCGCCCGAAGGCCGGCCCACGCCCGCGCCCCGCTGGGGGTCGCGCCTCTCGCGCCAGGCTCAATGCCCGGCGCGCCTCAGCCGATAACCGGCGAGAGCCCGGGGACCTCGACGGTCCTGGGCTGGCGGCGCATGCCGCCCGCCGCGCGTTGGCGTCGATCCCAGGGACCCGGGGGTACGATTCGACATGGCGACCAGCTCCAATCCGGGGAGGGCACCGACCCCGGCCAAGGCGCCGGTTTCGGCCAAGCCGCCGGTTTCGGCCAAGGCGCAGACCCGCGAGCTGACGCCGGCCGGTCAGGCCGCCGAAGCCTGGCTGCGCCAGCTCGCGCGCACGCTCAAGGTCTACCGCCTCTACAAGCGCGACAACCCGATCGTGGTCCACTCGCACGACCAGCTCCTCACCAATCTCGAGGCGCTGCTCGCCAAGCACGGCCGGCTGTACTTCCGTTTCAGCGCGACCGAGATCGCGCTCGGCAACGAGGTGCTGGTCAAGGCCGGGCTCGCGGCCTCGGAGGAAGGCGTCCAGTACGGCGCGCTCGACGAGCTGCCGTTTCACTTCTACCGCGACGGCGTGCGGCACGTGGCGATCCAGCCCGGCACCTCGCGCGGCGAGCTGGACGCGTTCATCGAGGCGCTGCGGCTCTCGGATGGCAGCTCGGACAACCACGACGACCTGGTCACCATGCTGTGGCAGGCGAACCTGAGCCAGATCGCGGTGGAGTCGGTGCCGCTCGAGCAGACCATCTACCTGTCGTCGCGCGAGCGCAGCGTCGTGAAGGACGAGCGCGCCTCCAAGGCCGGCTACACCTACGAGGGCGACGAGATGCACGCCGACCTCGGCACCGCCGCGGGCGTCCAGGGCCTCCACAAGGACACCTTCGACGACTGGGAGGCGCCCGAGTCGATGGCCAACGTGCCCACGGTCTACGCCTCGCTGCTGCCCGCGATGGAATCGGCGACCGCGCGCTTCCGGTCGATGTGGGAGGACGAGCAGGCCACCGACTGGCGGCTCAAGGCGCCCGATGTGCTGCGCCTGCTGATCTCGCTCGATTCCTCCGAGGACATGCGCGCCGCGTGCGCGCACGCGATGGCGACCTGGGTCGCCGAGGCGCTGCAGCGCTTCGCCTGGGAGGAGGCGCGTGCCGCGCTCGAGATGCTGCGCGAGTTCGATCCCGATTTCACACGCTGCGGCGCCGAGCTGGGGGTCGCGAACGAGCGCCTCGACGTGCCGGGGCTGGTCGAGCGCCTCGACGAGGCCGAGCCCGACGAGGCGGGCCGCTTCGCCGCGGTGCTGACCACGCTGGGCAGCACGGCGGTGGGGCTGGCAGCCGCGGTGCTGGGCCGCACCAACAACCCGCGCACGCGCGCCGCTGCCACCACCGCGCTGTGCTACATCTGCGCCGACCATCCGCAGATGCTGGCCGCCTACCTGAGCGACATGCGCCCCAACCTGGTCCAGTCGATCGCCTTCGTGCTGGGGCAGATCGGCGGACCCCAGGTCGCAGAGCTGCTGAGCCACGCCGCCCAGCACCCCGACGCGCGGGTGCGCCGTCAGGTCATCCAGGCGCTCGGCAACGTGCCGCTCGACGCCCGCCTGCCGATCCTCATCGGCCAGCTCGGTACCGAGGACTCGCAGCTGCTCGGCACCGCGCTCAACCTGCTGACCCGCGAGAAGGACCTGCGGGTCTCGAACGCGCTGATCGAGTGCCTCAAGTCGCCCACCCTCGACACCCGCTCCGAGAACAACCGCCGCGCGCTGTTCAGCGCGCTGGGCGAGGTGGCCGGCGACGAGGCGGTCCCGATGCTCGAGGCTCATCTCCTCCGCGGCGGCTGGTTCGCGCGCCGCAGCCTCGAGCGCAGCGCCGCGGCGCGCGCGCTCGAGCACATCGGCACGCCGAGCGCGCTCGGGGTGCTGGAGACCGGGTTGCGCGCCCGCAGCGAGGCGGTGCGCAGCGCCTGCATGGACGCGATGAGCCAGAAGGGGGCGGCATGACCAAGGCCGACGGCCCGCGACCGGAGCGCTCCGGGCCCAAGTCCGCCGACGAGCGGATGCGCGATCAGGGGCTGGTCATCATCACCCGCCTGCTCGCCACCATGCGCACCGGCCGAGCCTACAAGGTCGGCAACCAGGTCCTGACGCGCCAGCTCGAGAGCTTCATCGAGTCGGTGCTGCAGGCGATGAGCGACAGCGGCGAGGCGGTATTCGTGTCGCTCGACGGCGACCTGTACCTGAACGGCCAGCGCCTGCCGGTCAAGGCCAGCACCCTGCGCTTCCACGAGGCGGTGCGAAAGGAGTTCGAGCAGCGCCGCATCGCCGGGTTCCGGGCCACGCGCGGGCTCAACCTCAAGGAGGTCGAGATCTTCTTCAACCTGTTCATGCAGCCCGAGGCCCATGGCGGACCCGAGCTGCTGCAGGCCTGCCGCGCCGCCGGTGACCAGCATCTGCTGCCGGTGATCCACGCCTCGTCCCGGGCGCCGGGCGAGGGCGGAACGGAGAGTGTCGACGTGGACGTCCTGCACAGCCGGCAGGGCGCCACAGGCCTGATCGGCGAGGAGTCGAGCTCGGGCTGGACCCTCGACCGCGGCGCGAACAAGCAGGCGTTCGTCATGGCCCTCCAGGGCATGCGCACGCTGCTCCAGGCGCCCCAGCAGGGCGTGCAGATGCGCCACGCCAAGCGCGTGGTCCAGCCGCTGGTCGACGGGGCGTTCTCATCGGAGCCGGTGGTGGTGGGGCTCACCGGCCTGACCGAGCACGACGACTACACCTACGCCCACGCGGTCAACGTCGCGCTGGTGGCGGTCAACATCGGCCAGGTGCTGGCGCTCGATCGCCGCCAGCTCGCCGACCTCGGGGTGGCGGTGCTGCTCCACGACGTCGGCAAGGGCGAGGTGTCGAGCCAGATCCAGCACCCGCTCGAGGAGTTCACCGCCGAGGAGCGCGCCGCCGCCGAGCGCCACCCCATCGCGGGCGCCAAGCTCATCACCCGCACCACGGTGCTCAATCAGACCACGCTGCGCTGCATCCGGGTCGCGCTCGAGCACCACATGGGCCCGACCGGCACCGGCTACCCGCACACCGATGCGCCGTGGGGCCCGAGCCTGCTGTCGCGGGTCACCTCGGTCGCCGACTGCTACGTCAACCTGCTCACCCACCGCAGCGAGCGCGGCAAGAACATGACGCCCTACAAGGCGCTCAGCATCATGTTCGGGCCGCTGCTCGAGCGCTTCGACCTCGCGGTGCTGTGGGCGCTGATCCAGGTGGTGGGCTTCTACCCGCCCGGACAGATGGTCAAGCTCGACGACGACTCGGTGGCGGTGGTGCTGGCCAACAACCGCGAGGATCCGGCCCGCCCGCACCTGCGGCTGGTGCTCCATCCCAACGGGCGCGGCGTCAAGCAGAACGAGAACATCGAATTCCACCCGCTGCCGCCCGAACGCAGCATCAAGCGCGCGTTGCGCGCCAAGGAGTACCCGGACGACCTGGGCGCGGCCGGCGAGCAGCAGGCGGCGTAGACCGCAGCCCGGCGCGCCCGAACGACGACGGCCGGAGGGGTTCTTCCCTCCGGCCATCGTACCGTCCCCGCCTCGGCGATCAGGCGGCGCGTTCGCTCAGCCCGACGTCGCCGGTGTCGGCGAGCGCCAGGGGCAGGCGCACCCAGAAGGCGCTGCCCTCGCCGGGCGTGCTGTTCACGCCCACGTGGCCGCCGTGCAGCTCGGTGATGCGCTTGACCAGGTGGAGGCCGATGCCGAGCCCGGCGCTGGTGCGCGCCGCGCCGTGCACGCCCTGGCCGAACAGCTCGAAGATGTGGGTCGCGTCCTCGGGGTGGATGCCGGCGCCGCGGTCGCGCACCTCGATGCGCAGGTGGTCGCCGTCGCGCCCGGTCTGGATCGTGATGCGGCTGTTGTCGGGGCTGAACTTGATCGCGTTGACCAGCAGGTTGACGATCACCTGCCGCATCTTGACCTCGTCGAGCGGCAGCGACGGCAGCGTCGCGTCGTAGACCTCGTCGATCTCGACCCCGCGGCGGCGGCCCAGCGCGCGGCTGGTCTCCGAGGCGGCGCGCGACACCTCGTTGAGCGAGATCGGCACCCGGTGCAGCACCAGCTTGCCGCTCTCGATGCGCGACAGGTCGAGGATCTCCTCGATCAGCGCCAGCAGCCGGCCGGCCTCGGCGCGCAGCCGGCGCAGGAACTCGCCGCGCTGGCCGCGGTCGAGCTGCTTCTCGTTCTCGTCCAGCAGCTCGGCGTAGGCGATCACCGAGGTCAGCGGCGTCTTGAGCTCGTGGCTCGCGGTCGACAGGAACACGTCCTTGAGCCGGTTGGTCTCGGCGAGCTTCAGGTTGTCGGCCTCGAGCTGGCGGGTGCGGCTCCCCATGCGGTCCATGACCTCGGCCCGGTCGATCACCGCGCCGACGTGCTCGGCGAACAGCTGCAGCATCTCGCGGTGATGGTCCTGAAACAGCTCGGGGTGGTTGATGCGATTGACGTTGAGCACGCCGACGCAGCGCTCGCCGACCCGCAGCGGCAGCGACAGCGCCGAGGTGATGTTGCGGTTGGCCTTCATGTGCTGGCCGAAGGTCTGGTGCGGATCGTTGCCGTCGAGCTGCACCGCCTCGAGCCGCTCGGCCACCCAGCCGGCGATGCCCTCGCCCATGCGCTTCTTCGCGTTCTTCGCGTACTCCGACTCGAGACCGTAGGAGGCGCGGGTCTCGAGCACCCCGGTCTCGGGGTTGTAGATCATCACCGAGGACTGCTGGGCGCGCAGCGTCGCCACCACGCGACGCACGATGATCTCGAGGATCGCATCGAGCCGCAGCTGCAGGTTGAGCGCGGTCGAGACCTGGAACAGCGCCGACAGCTCGGAGAGCCGGGTCCGGACGTTCTCCTTGTCGCGCTCCTCGCGCGCCAGCGCTTCGCGCATCTGGTTGAGCTCGCGGTGCTTGTAGGCGGTGTAGAGGCAGAAGATGGTGACCAGGACGGCGAGGCTCACCAGGGCGACCGTGGACCCCGGCCCCTCGCGGTGGTGGTCGGCCGAGATCACCCGGAGGAGCGGGAGATAGAGGAGCGGCACCGCGGTGGCGAGGGCGATCAGCACCGCGAACGTGAGGCCCCAGAGGAGCCAGCCGCGCCGGTCGATGGCGTCCTTCGTGGACCCGTTTTTCTGAATCGACATGGAGTCTCCCGCCACTCCGTGGCAGCCGAGCATGGTTCGTCCCAAGGCTTTATCGGCAGACCGCGGGGCGATGTTTAACCGTGAATCGGTTCCCGCGCGGGCCGTTCCGCGGGCGTGACCCCCCGGCGCACACCTGCTAGCGTGGCCCGCCATGCCCCGATCCGCCCTCCCGCAGAACCCTGAGCGGACCGGAGTTCCCCCGGCGCCGCGCCACGGGCCCGGCGTCCCTGCACGGTGGCCCTGGCTTGCCGCCCTGCTCGCCGCCCTCGCCCTCGGCCTCCTCTACCGCGGACCGCTCGCGACCGGGTTCCTGAGCGACGACTACGTTTTCCTCGAGGCGGCGCGGCTCGATCCGCTCCCCGGCTCGCTGCTCGGGCTCGGCGCGATCGGGAACTACTACCGCCCGCTCTCACGCCAGCTGTGGTTCGGGCTGCTGGCCCCGATCGCCGGAGCCTCGCCCGCGGTCTTTCACGCCGCGAACGCGCTGCTGTTCGCCGCGGCGCTGGCGCTGCTCTTCGATCTGCTGCTCGCGCTGGTCCCCGCGGGCGCCGCGCTCGCGGGCGCGCTCTACTTCGCGCTGCTCCCGCTCCAGCGCGTCAACCTCACCTGGGTCTCGTGCGTGCAGGATCTGCTCGCGCTGCTGCTGGTGCTCGCCGCCGTGGCGCTCTACCGCCGGGGCCGCCTCGCCGCCGCGTGGGCGGCGGCGCTCGCGGCGACGGCGGCGAAGGAGATCGCCCTCGCGCTGCCGATCGCGCTCACGGCGTGGAGCGTCGCGATCGAGGGGCTGCCGCTGCGCGCGGCGCTCGCGCGCACCCGGGCGTTCTGGGCGCTGGCGCTGGGCTGGGGCCTGCTCGCCGTGGCGGTGGCGCTCGGCGCGCCGTCCGCGGTGGCGCACGTGGGCCTCGGCCCGCTGGGTTTCGTGGCCGCGCTGGTCCACGAGGCGCAGAGCCTGCTCGGGCTCGACCACCCCTCGGGCCTGCCGCGCGCGCTGGCCACGCACGCGCCGGCGCTCGCGCCGCTCCTCCTCCTCCTCCCGCTCGCGCTGTGGATGCCGGCGCGACCCGTGAGCGCCGCCCCGGCGTCCCCGCGCGCGGCGGCGCGGTTCGCGATCGCGTGGCTGGTCGGCTTCGGCCTCATCACCGGCCCGGTGGCGGCAATCTGGAGCGCCTACTTCTACACCGTCCCGGCGGTGGGGGCGGCGGTGCTGGTGGCGCTCGCCTTCCGCCGCGCCTCGCGCGCCGCCTGGCCGCTGTTCGTCGCCGCGCTGCTGTGGTGGCACGCGGGCGCCAGCGCGATCCGCGCCTTCGCGATTCGCGACCGCCTGTGGGGCTGGACCTCGCGCGTCACCGCCGCCTACCTCGAGCGCACCCAGCGCATCGCGACCCTGCTGTCCTCGAGCCTGCGCGCCATCGACCCCGCGCTGCCGCACGGCGAGCGCCTGTTCTTCGCCACGCTGCCGTCGTGGTCCGGCGTCCACATGGGCAACCTGGTGCGCGCGCTCTACCGCGATCCGTCGCTCGACGCGGCGTTCGTCTCGCAGTTCTCGGACTCGACCGCGGGGCGGGCGTCGTGTCGCTTCTACTGGTGGGACGGCGCCGGGCTGCGCCCGCTCTACCGCACCATCGCCGACCCGTATTTCCAGGTGGGTGCGGACCTCCTGCTGCTCGACCGCCCGGCCGGCGCCGCGCACGCGTTCCGCCGCGCGCTCGCGGCCGCCGGCGAGCGCCGCGACAACCTGTACTGGCTGGGCTGGGCCGAGCTCTGGCGCGGCGATCGCGACGTCGCCGAGGCGGCATGGAAGCAATTCGGCGCGGTCGACGACACGCTCAAGTGGTCGGCCAACATGAGCGCCGCGCGCTTCGCGCTGATCACGGCGCGCGACACGCTCGAGGGGCGGCGCACGCTGGCCGAGGCGATCCGCTACGGCATCGGGCGGCCCGAGCCCCACGGCGTGCTGGGCGGGCTGCTGCTCCCGCACCAGCCCAAGTACGGCATGCTCGAGCTCAAGGTGGCGACGTTCCTGAACCCCGACGACTGGCTGTCACGCCGCGCGCTCCTCGGGGCGCTCCTCGACGCCCACCTCGAGGAGCCGGCGCGGCGCGAGCTCGAGGCGCTGATGAGCCGTCACCCCGAGCTCGGTTCCGACCCGGTCGTGCTGCGCGCACGCCGCGAGCTCCCGGCCGCCGGGGAGCCCGCGATCGGCGTGCTGGAGCTCAAGTAGCGGTCGATCCCGCTAACGCGCCGCCGCCGAATCAGGCCGCGGCGTGAGCAGGGCCTGGGGGCGCGTCAGCATCCCGGTGCGGCTCCACAGCACGGTGTCGTTGTCGAACACCGCCCAGCGCGGCTCGTAGTAGGGCTCAGCGCCGGCGCGCATCCAGTCGCGGGTGTCGAGCACGATCGCGGCCCAGCGGTGCGCGCGGTACGCCGCCTCGAGCGAATCGGCGATGGCCTTCTCGAGCGCGCCCGCATCGCGCCGCTTGAGCACGTCGGTGAGCGCCACCTCGTGGAAATGCTCGGGCTTTCCGGCCCGCACCGCGAGGTAGGGATGGCTCGGCACCAGCACCGGGCCGGGCGCGTGGCGCAGGTTCTCGACCAGCTTGATACCCGCCGCGCGATCGGCGCGCGACGGCACCTGGTCCGCCACCGGCCAGGCCAGCACCGCGAACTGGGCCAGCGCCGCGATCGCGATGAGGTGGGTCGCGCCGAAGCCGGCGCCGGGCGCGGGCTCCCGGGACGTGGCGCTCGCCCGCGGGGCGTGGAGCGTCGCCCAGCCGAGCCCGGTGAGGAACGCCACACCCGCGTAGGCCTGCATGAGATCGTTGTCGTAGCAGACCGGGAACATGCGCAGCCACCACGAGCTGCCGGCGAGCCCGGCCACCGCGGCGAGGTGGAAGCCGCGCTCGCCGGCGCGGCCGCCCGGGGCCGGCAGCATCAGGTACGCGAGGCCGGCGAGCACCGCCGGGCTCAGCGGGGCGAGCAGGTCATGGGTCCAGAACCGCAGCAGCAGCCGGGGGTCGATCGAGTGCCCGCCGGCGACGGCCAACACGTAGTAGGCGTACCAGCCGTGCGACGACGCGTTGAGCAGGAGCGTGCTGCCGCCCGCCAGCAGCGCCAGCACGCCGGCGAACACGATGAATCGCCGCCGATCGGTGAGCAGCGCGTGGAGCGCGAGGGGTGCCGCGATCAGGACCGCGGTCTGCTTGGCGAGGAACGCGAGACCGAACAGCGCGCCGGCGAGCGCCGCACCCGCCACGCCGCCACGGGGCTCGCGCAGCGCCAGGATCCCGGCCAGGGCCAGGGCGAGGAACAGCGAGTCCGAGCGCGCGATGTCGAACCACGCCCCGCTCAGGCGATAGGTGGCGGCGTACAGCCCGACCGCGATCAGGGCGGCCGTGCTGCTCCCGGTCGGCCGGCGCACCAGCGCGAAGATGAGCGCGAAGCAGGCCAGCGAGGCGGCGAACGACGTGAGCCGGAGCGCGGTGAAGCTCGCGCCCATGAGCCTGGCGGGGAGCGCCGCGACCCAGAGATAGAGCGGTGTATAGTCGAACGGAATGTAGTCGAGCGTGGGCGCCACGTAGAGGGGCCGGCCCCCGAGCACCCGTCCCAGCTCGGTCAGCACGCCGCCTTCCATCCACTCCAGCTCGAACGGGTAGCTCATGCGCAGCAGCGCGACCGTCAGGTAGAGCAGGATGTAGAGCAGCGCCGCCGCGAGGACGGCGCGGTCGAGGATCGTCGCGGCGCTGCGAGCGATGCGGTCGGCGTTCACGAGGCGAATGTACATGGCCGGGCGCGGGCGCCCAACGCGGGCGCGCCGCTCCGCTCGAGCGGTGGAGGCGGAATGGGCGCGGGTCAGGTCGTCACCGAGACCATCGAGAGCCAGGTGCTGGCCGGGAACCGCCCCGGTGATCCGACCGCGCGCCGCGTGCCGGTCTACCTGCCGCCCTCGTACGCGGGGAGCCCGGCGCGCCGCTACCCGGTGTGCTACGTGCTGGCCGGCTTCACCGGCCGCGGCCGCATGCTGCTCAACGACAACCCGTGGAGCCCGGCGCTCGACGATCGGATGGACGCGCTGATCCAGGCCGGTTGCGGCGAGATGATCCTGGTGCTGCCCGACTGCTTCACGCGCTACGGCGGCTCGCAGTACCTCAACTCGACCGCCACCGGGCGCTACATGGACCACGTGGTCGAGGAGCTGGTCCCGCACATCGACCGGCGCTTCCGCACCCGCGCGGAGCCCGCGCATCGCGGCGTGGCCGGCAAGTCGTCGGGCGGCTACGGCGCCCTGGCGCTGGCGATGCTCCGTCCCGGGACCTTCGGCGCGGTGGCCTCGCACAGCGGCGACATGTACTTCGAGTACTGCTACCTCCCGGACGTGCCCCGGTTCATCACCCAGATCCAGAAGGGCGGCGGCCTCGAGGCCTGGCTCGCGGCGTTCGAGGAGAAGAAGCAGAAGAGCCATGACGACATGCTGGCGCTCAACCTGCTCGCCATGTCGGCGGCGTACTCGCCCGATCCGGGGCGGCCGCCGTTCGGGATCGATTTCCCGTGCGATCTCGAGAGCGGCGCGTTTCGCGACGAGGTGTGGCGGCGCTGGCTCGAGTTCGACCCGATCCGGATGCTCGAGCGGCGGGCCGACACGCTGCGCGGGCTCCAGCTGCTGTACTTCGACTGCGGGATCCGCGACGAGTGGAGCCTGCACCACGGCGCGCGCCTGTTCGCGCGCCGGCTCGGAACCCTCGGCATCGCCCACCAGCACGAGGAGTTCGACGACGGCCACATGAACGTCCAGTACCGCTACGACGTGAGCCTGCCGCGGATCGCGGCCGCCCTGGGGGCCTGAGCCTCTCGCGTTCCGCCCCGCTCTCGGGTCTGATACCGTCTTCACCCGATGACACCCGAGCCGCCGGATGATCTGCAACTCCGCCTCGTCGAGCTCTCGACCCTCTACGAGGCGGCGCGCGCCCTGATCGGCGCCCGCGACCGCGACCAGGTTGCGGCGCGAATCGTACTCACCGGGATGGGTTCGCTCGGCGTGCGCTCCGGGGCGTTGCTGGTCGACGACGAGCACGGGCGCTTCCGGGTGCTGTACGCCGCCGGGCTCGACGGCCCGCCGCCCGCCGAGACCCTGCCGGTCGGCGCCGCCCAGCGTGAGTGGATGCTGCGCGAGGGCGCGTTCCAGCTCAGCGGCCCGCGTGCCGCGCGCGCCCTCGGCCCGCTGCGCGAGCGGCTCGCCGAGGGCCTGGACGCCGCGCTCGGCGCCGCGGTCTCGGATCCCCACGGCCTGCTCGCGATCCTGCTGTTCGGCCCGCGGCTGCTGGGCGGCGACGAGCACGACGTGCGCGGGCTGCTCGACGCGCTGGCCGCGCTCACCGCTCAGGCGCTGGTCGCGCGGCCGGCGCACAGCGGCGGCCGGGCGCGCCCCGGCGCCGCCGCGCCGCGCCGCGCGCGGCACACGCTCGCCGCGCTGCGCGCCGCCCACCCGCCGCTCCAGTCGATGATCGGCGAGAGCGACGCGATGCTCTCGACCTGCCAGGACCTGGTGGCGGTCGCGGCCACGCGCTTTCCGGTGTTGCTGATCGGCGAGTCGGGCTGCGGCAAGGAGCTGGCGGCGCGGGCGATCCACGAGCTGAGCGAGCGCGCCGCGGGCCCCTTCGAGGTGGTCGACTGCGGCTCGATCCCGCCCGAGCTGATCGAAAGCGAGCTGTTCGGGCACGTGCGCGGCGCCTTCACCGGCGCCCATCGCGACCGCCGCGGGGCGTTCGAGATCGCGCAGCGCAGCACGCTGTTCCTGGACGAGATCGGCGACATGCCGCTCCAGCTCCAGACCCGGCTGCTGCGCGTGCTCCAGGAAGGCCGCTTCCGCCGCGTCGGCGACGAGCGGCTGATCGAGTCCGACGTGCGGGTGGTGGCGGCCACCCACCGCGACCTGCAGCGCATGGTCGCCGAGCGCCGCTTCCGCGAGGACCTGTTCTACCGCCTCAACGTGTTCGCAGTCCGCATCCCCGCGCTGCGCGAGCGCATCAACGACCTGGCGCCCCTGCTCGCGCATTTCATGCGCCAGCACGCGCGCGAGCTCAAGGCCGCCGCCGAGTGGACGGTGGAGCCCGAGGTGATCACGGCGCTCGAGCTCCACACCTGGCCCGGCAACGTGCGCGAGCTCGCCAACCTGTGCGCGGCCTTCGCGGTGCGCTGCCGCGCCACCGGGCGGGTGACGCGCGAGGATCTCGATCAGGTGTGGAACCGCCAGCGACCGGGCGCCGACCCGCCATGGCGGATGGCGGCGCGCGGCAGCCTCGGCGAGTGGACGCTCGAGCAGGCGCGCGCCGCGCGCTTCAACCTGGTCGAGGCGACGCGCGCGCTCCAGCGCCGCAAGCGCGCCGGCCACGCGGTGCCGATCGCCGAGCGCTCGGCGCTCTCCTACTACCTGACCGGCGAGATCCTCAAGGCGCTGGTGGCCGCGCGTGGCGACGCCTCCGCGGCGGCGCGGGCGATCGGCGGCGACGAGGAGGCCGGCGAGCGCGTTCTGCCGCGGGTGCGCAAGATCTGGGAGGCGCTGGTGGCGGCCGGGGCGCCCGCGGCGCTCGAGCGCCAGTTCGCGAAGCTCCCGGTCGGCTACGAAGAGGCGCTGCGCGAAGCCCACGCGCTGGCTCGCGGCTAGGCTTCAGGGACGCCGATCGCGGACACCGCTGTCATCGAACCCGGCACGTGGTAGTGTGCCCGCGTCCTCGCGGCGACCTCTTGCCGGCCTCCGCGCGGCGCCCCGTGCCGGATCCTCCGCGTGCCGCAAGACGTGCGGCCGGGGGCGCCGGTATTGCTGCGGAGGACTCCGTGCCACGCGTATTTCGGCTCATCCTCTTCCTCGCCCCGTTGCTGGCGCTCGCGAGCGCCGCGCTCCAGCCCCGCGACGCGAGGACACTGCCGCTGTTCGCGCGCAAGTACAGCATGCAGTGCACCCAGTGTCACATGGCGTTCCCGCGCCTCAACGCCTTCGGCATCAAGTTCCGGCAGAACGGCTACCGCCTCGAGGGTGACAAGGGCGCAGCCCCGTGGGAAGAGGGCGCGTTCATTCCGCTGTCGCTGGTCGGCAACGTCGGGATCGACTACCTGCGGCAGAATGTCGAGGTGAGCCCGGGCAACCGGACTACGACCACCACCTCGCAGTTCGTGCAGAACCAGGTCGAGTTCCACACCGCCGGCACCCTGGCGAAGAATCTGACCTTTCACTTCGACAACGGATTCGCGGGCGGCGCGGGCGGCGTGCTGACCAGCGGCATGGCGTTCCTCCAGTTCGACGACCTGTCGAGCCGCGGACGGCTCAACGCCAAGGCCGGCATCTACGACGCCGAGATCCCCTACCTCTCGGACTCGCGCAAGACCACCTGGGAGGGCTACCTGACGCCCGTCACGCTCAATGGTCAGGGGGTCGAGCTCAACGGCACCAACCAGGGCTGGACCTATGCGGCCGCGGTGATCAACAGCGCGCGCACCCACGGCAAGTCGGGCTCCACCACCCTCAACCAGCTCGAAGACCCCTACGCGTGGGTGATGCGTGACTTCAAGGGGCAGTTGGTCGCGGTGCGCGGCTGGCTCAACCACCAGGACC
>Ga0306921_10001737_pt1 | contig 21422 bp, 21 predicted proteins | sample sta12Cox44000080_FD_203760 | JGI IMG/M metagenome (GOLD analysis project Ga0306921, IMG submission 203760) | Lab enrichment of tropical soil microbial communities from Luquillo Experimental Forest, Puerto Rico - statoxic.12C.oxic.44.000.080 (v2)... | ecosystem: Environmental > Terrestrial >...
GCCGTCCAAGATTCGGTTGCACTTGTCATCAAAGGGGACCAGGTCGCCAGAAAGATGGACGATGCCTTCGAAATACTGATTGGCATCCTTCCGCATCGTTTCGCGGGGCGTCCGCTCCGATGGCGTGACCGGTGCAAGCCACACCGGGTCGGGGCCCCCGCGCTTTTCCAGGTTTTGAGCGGGTTCTCGACCGCGGCGAACTACACTCTCAACTTCCGTGATTTTCCTGTTCACCACTTTCAAACGCACAACCAGAATCGCGGGCGTGCCATTTTCGCTGATGGTGCACTCGCAGCCGACTTCACCAGCCTCGGGATCCGCGAAATAGATCTTGTAAGTGCCCATACCGCTAATCGTGCCCCACAGCGCGTCGGGGATCCGGAGCGGTATCGTATTTTCGGTGAATTTGACGTCAGCCGCCAACGGTAGCGGGCTTGGGTCGTGCGCAACTAATCTGCCCAGATACTGATCAAGCAGGCTGGTTAGGCACGCGTAGTCGCAAATCGCCTCGGCACTCGCCATTTGGCCAGCGCCCGCTTTAGGTAAGGCATCCACGCGCCAGAATGAGATCGCCGCCAGCACGCTCAGCCCCATCGTGGCGGCCCGGTTGGTTCGCATAGCAAGACCCCCCACCGAAACAAGGGAAAGGAGAGCCCCCCAAGAGGCGAGCAGTACTATTGATCTTCCCCCTGCAACGGTTCATGATGGTTTTAGTATCGGCCGATTATGGAACCTGTTCGAGATAGTTCAGACCCCACCCCAACTCAGGCAGAAATCGACGAAGAAAGCAGACGCATCCGGCGCCTGCGGATTCTGGTACACCTAACGCTCCAAGAGATTGCTGCGGGGGATTTGAGCCCTGAAGAGGCGGCGGGAATGATTGCGGCGACGCGCCGTGCAGCGCTCGAAATGTTTCCCGGCAAAGAAGATGCATTCGATCTCATCTACAAGCCCCAGTTTCAGCGCATGATGAATGCCGTGTACCGCTTGCAGTAGCTCTGCTCCAGCTGCTCCGGTCTAGTAGCCAAACAGGGCCCGCAACCACATACGCAGCCAAACTGCCGCGAGTCCGGCGATCGCGCCGAGCCCGGCTTGGTACTCGCGGTTTCCTATGTATTGAGCCCAGCAGAAATTCGCGGATTGTGCTTGGTTTCCTGTCCGCGTAAGACGCGGGAAAAATAGGGGCACGCGGCGGGCATATTCGTCAAAGGCAGGGCCAAAGCGCTCGCGAATATCTCGTTCTTCACTGCGAATCACCGCGTAGTAGAAGAGCACGAAGTACACGGCCACGATCACGCTGGCCAGCCAGGAACGCCCTGCGATCAGGAAGCCGATGGCCAGAAGCGCACTGCCCAAATAAAGCGGATTTCGCGTGTAGGCGTAAGGGCCGCTGGTGGCCAGCGCTTGATCTTTTCTCAAATGGCCCGAGGCGAGCGCACGGATCAGCAGCCCGAAAGCGGCGATGAATCCGCCGATCAAAATAGAGGACGCACTGGGCACCGCCAAAAACCAGTAAATGGCAGCAACGGGATAGCCTACGCGCACGCGCCAGCGCGCCCAGAACTTTCTCGGCTGGACCAGTACCACCTCCGATTGAATCGGTGAGAGCACCGCGGAAACCTAGCACAGCGCCGAGGGAGCTCGCAATGCTATCGAGGCTGGGCTTTCTCCATGATGGCGCGCCAGAACTCGTCTTCGTGTTCGACGCGCAGCGAGCTCCGGCAGTAGCAAACCGGCATGGATCCTGGCTGCCCGTCGGGCAAATTGAACACGTCCTTTTCCGTGCAAAGGAGTGCTCCGGCGCCGGCCGCGCGTGCTGCGGCTTCGAGAAAACTCGCGTCCCGTCGTGTGTATCGATGATGATCGCCGAACACGCTGTGGCCGACCAGGTCGAAGGCAGCGGCACGCAAATCCGCGAGAAATGCGGCAGGGTTCCCGATGCCACAGAAGACGAAAAAGCGTCGCGCCTGTGCGTTTGGGTCTTCAACTCCCGGATATTTGCCCTCCAAGACGTGCACCGATTCGATGCGCATCCGTGCATAGAAAATCGGTGCCTGCGATTCACGCCGGATGATGGCCTCGACAGCGGGAGCGTGATCGGTTCGCGTAATGACGATGATATCCGCGCGCGCGAGGGCCGATGTAGGCTCCCGCAGGCGGCCAGCCGGGAGCAGATGACCTCCGCCGAAGGGATTGCTTGCATCCAGGAGAACGATATCGACGTCGCGAGCTAGTTCGAGATGCTGAAAAGCGTCATCCAGGATGAACCACTCGATGCCGCGTCGAACGAGCTCGCCACCGCGCGCGAAGCGATCGGCACCAACACCAAAGGCAGCGCGATCCGCCAAGCGCGATTGAAGCAACCGGACCTCATCGCTTGTTGGGCCAGCGGAAGTTTGCCGTCCGCCATAGCCGCGCGTGAGAATGCCTGTTTTGTTGCCTTCGGCAATCAAGTGCTCGGCGATCCACAGGACCATCGGCGTTTTGCCTGTACCGCCAACAGTCAGGTTGCCAACGCTGATGACCATCCCGTCGAGACGGCGCTGTCGTAGCAGGCCGCCGCGGTATGCGCGCGCCCGAAGACGAACAGCCGTGCCGTAGGGTAGTGTGAGCGGCCAGAGCAGGGCTTTGGAAAAATTCACGCGGACGGCTCCGTCCGATCTAAGAGGCCGGCGATGTGCTCCAGGGAACGCGCCGTCGCTCCACGGTTACGTTCAGAGAGTTCTCGAGCGGCACGGCCCATGCGTTCGCGCAACTCCCTGTCTTCGATCAGCTGCACCCAGACCTTTCCCAATTGCTGACCGCTGGTTACTTGAACCGCCGCATGCGCTTTCAGAAATTGCGCGGCCATGTCGCGAAAATTCTCCATCGAGGCACCGAAGACAGGCGGCTTAGAGAACCAAGCAGGCTCGAGAATATTGTGGCCACCGCTTGGCACGAGAGAACCGCCAACGAAGACTGCGTCCGCCAGCGAGTAGAGGCCCGCAAGCTCGCCGATGGTATCCAGCGCCAGAACGTCCACGTTCTCGCTGAGCGGCGCGTCGAAATTGATCTGGCTGCGGCGGACCACATTCCAGCCCCCTGCGGCGGCGGTGCTGGCAGCTCGGTCGAAACAATCGGGCTTGCGCGGAGCAAGGATTAACAGGGCGCGGCGCCAGCGCCGCTGCACGATGTCGTACGCGGCGAGCACGGATTCCACTTCGTCAGCGACCACACTGCCCGCCACGACTACCGGCCACCGCTCCTGTCGCTCGCTTTCGGCTTCGAGCCAGCTGCCGAAGCGGCTCATGGCTGGCTGATCGCTATCGTACTTTAGATTTCCGGTGACTTCGACGCGGCCGTTGGGAGCACCCATATAGCGGAGCCGCGCGGCATCGTCGGGCGTTTGCGCGAGGAACAGTTCGGCATCTGGCAAGACACGCGCGAAGAACGGGCCGACCAGAAATTCCCAGCGTTTGTAGCGCGCGAAAGACTTTTCTGAAATGCGCGCATTTAGGAAGATGACAGGCACGCGTTCACGTCGCGCTTCACGCAGGAAGTTGGGCCAGATTTCGGTCTCCATCACGATTACCAGGGCGGGACGAACAGCGCGCAGCGCACGGCGAACCGCGACGCTCCAGTCCAGAGGGAAATAGAAAATGCCATCCACGGAATCGAGGCGTTCGCGCGCCAGGTGTTGGCCGGTTTCCGTGGTGGTAGAAACCAACACGGTGCGCTCAAGGAATCGCCGCTTCAGCTGGTCGGACAGCGGTTTGGCAGCGAGCACTTCGCCGACCGAAACGGCATGAATCCAGATGGTCCCACATCCGGCTTTGGCACGCGACACAAGTTCAGCCGGCGGGCTGCCGAGGCGTTCCATAAGCCTGCGAGCCGGCTCGCCGCGCCGCCAGGCGCGAAAGACGTAATAGGGCGCGAGCAACAGCATGGCGATCGCTGTGAGGATGCGATAGAGAAAATACATTCGGAAGGCGACGCGCGGCGCGGTCGATCCCGCGCAAGGCGTTGATTATAGCGCGGTCTGCGGCGGGAATCGCCGGAGCGGCAAGGGATTCATGCGCGCGACTCTCTCATTCGTTGCGGCCAGATGCCCGATTTTCCCGGCGAAAGAATTCCGTTGGGATCCACCGCATCTTTGATTGTCTCGTGAAGCCTGCGCAGGGCGTGGCCATTCCAGGAGTAAACATTGGAAACGACGTCCATGAAGGCCACGTGCGTGCGGTATTCCCCCCAGCCGTGTTCGGCGGCGACTCCCACGAGGCGTCGGAAGACTTTGCGGTTCTCACGGTTTTGTTCGATGTTGTGCGTGACCGGAAGCCCGAAAAGGAGTACGAACGAGCGCGGGAAGAACGTCCACGGAAGAGCGAAAAACTGGTTTTTCGGCGGCACTCCCATTTCGGCATATGCGGCGCCAAACACCTGGAGAACTTCGAATACCGCTTCACCGGTCATCGGAATGATCGGAGAAAAATCCATGTGGCCCTGGCCACCCGCGATCAATGCGAAGACCAAAAGGTTGGGGATGCCCAGGTACACTCTCTGCACGTCGTCAGAATCTTTCAACTCCACAGGAAATCGATACGCGCGGCCGTCTCGGAACGCCGCACCGGGAATCGCCGAGAATTTTTCTTTGGTGTACTCCCATTGCGCGTCGATGACCTTCGGTGGTCCCCAGAAGTGAAACAGCATTTGCCAATAGGGGAGATTTTTCTCCGCACCGATGCGTTCCATTTCTTGAACCGACGGCCCGCCCGGCATGTCAAGCACACTGCCACCTTGCGATTGACGGTAGCTAAGCACCGGACTTTCCAGCAGCATGGTTCCCCGAACGATTTTAGAATTCATCAGGTAGGAAAGAGTGTCCACAAACGGAATCAGGTCATCGTGTTTCGGCACGGCCACCGAGCCCTCTCGGTAGGCCTCGGGCTCGGGCATCAGCCAAACGCCCATTTTCGTGATGACGCCGAAGTTTGATTGGGAGAAGATGCCGTCGATATACGGACCGAACCCGTATTTGTATTGCTGCCATGTTTTCGCGCCCGGCAACGCTCCCATGCCGGTGCGCAGAACTTCGCCATTCGCGAGGACTACTTCCAGTCCGCAAACGGAGGCGAAGTGATCCCCCATCGGTGTTCGTCCCCCGCCGCGTTCCAGTGAATTGCCGACGGGGCTGCCCCAGCCGGGATCGGGAGGATCGATCCAGACTTTCCGTTTGTTGTCCTGGATATAGCGATAGAGATCGAAGTAACTGACGCCTGGTTCGACGAGAGCGTAGTGGTTCTTGTCGCTGACTTCGAGAATTTTGTCCATGCGCTTCAGATCGAGCATGACGGATCCCGAAAGGGCAGGAGAGGAGCCGCCGTAGGCCAGATTTTTGCCGGTGGAGATGGTCCAGAGCGGAATTTTGCGCTCATTGAGGATGCGCACCACGGCTTGCACTTGTTCGACCGAATCCGGAGCGACCGCAGCCGAGGGAATGCGATCCTCCTCCTCGTGCCAGAAGGGCGAGTAGGAGTCACGATAAGTCTCCATATCATCGTCGGAGGTAAGCACCCAATCCTTGCCGACCGCCCCTTCCAATCGGGCCAGCGCCGCTGAAAAATCACTCGAACTTACGCCGGGCGGGAGTCGCATCGTCATTTCTTGTTGTTGCGCGTAAGATAGGCGGCGATGGCGTCCAGCTCGGAGTCGCTGATTTCCGTTTTGCGAAACATGGGCATGAAGAACACGCCGTGGCGTACAAACTGCTTGATCGCCGGTGCGGTGAGGTCAGTGCGCTCTTCGAGCACGGCCGGGTTTTGGCCTCGCTGGCGGAGCGAATCAGTTCCGGGTTTCCCGGGCCCAGTGCCGTGGCAAGGGAAACACCACTTGTCGTAAACCTTGTGTCCGCGGTCAACCTGTACATCGTCGGGCGCAGCGAATACCGGAACCGCCAAAGTCAGCAAAATCGCGCCTAACAAAATGGGTTTTGACTGTCTCGTCATCGTGTAGGTCATGCTTGGGCCTTCCTCATTCGTTTTGGCCAGACGCCGCAGCGGCCCGGCGAAAGAATTCCATTGGGGTCGACTGCATCCTTGATCGTTTCGTGAAACCGTCGCAAGGCATGGTTGTTGAAGGAGTAGACGTCCGCAACGGTATCCATGAAGGCGGTATGAGTGCGATATTCGCCCCAACCGTGCTCGGCTGCGGCTTTCACGAGACCTTTAAAAACTTCGCGGCTCCGCCTGTTCTTCTCCACGTCGTGATAGATGGGGAAACCGCACAAGATCACAAACGAGCGCGGGAAGAAGGAGGACGGAAAGACGAAAAGCTGACTGATCGCAGGTACGCCCATATCATGATAGGCCTGCCCAAAGACCTTCTGTGCTTCGAAAACCGCTTCACCGGTCATGGGAATGATCGGTGAAAACCACATATGGCCTTCACTGCGGCCCATTAAGCCAAAAATTGTGAGACTGGGTATGCCGAATTGTCGCTTAGGCAGCTTGTCGGTGTCCTGGGGATCGTAGGGCAGCCGATAGGTGGGGCCTTCGACAAAGCTAGCGCCTGGAATCGCAGAATATTTTTCCTTGGCGTACTGCCATTGCGCCTCGACCACTTTGGTCGGTCCGTAAAAGTTAAGCTGGCAATCCCAATAGGGGAGATTTTGATCACGCCCGATTTTTTCCAACTCCTCAACAGAAGGACCGCCGGGCGACATCAGGAGTGCCGAAGGACCTCCACTTACGCCCTGAGCAGCGCGAGACATAAGCAATGGGCTTGCTATGGTCGTTGTGCCCTGCACGAGATTCGAGTTCATCAGATAATTCAGAGTCTCGATCATCGGCACAAGATCGTCGTGCCGCCGAACTCGGACGGTGCCCGACTTGTAGCCTTCCGGCGCGGGCAGCAGCCAGAAACCCATCTTGGTGACGACCCCGAAATTACCCTGGGAAAAAATGCCGTCGACAAAGGGACCAAAGCCATAACGGTATTGCTGCCATGTCTTCGACCCGGGCAGTGCGCCCATGCCGGTGCGGAGGATACCGCCGTCTGCCAGGACGACTTCCATGCCGCAGTGCGAATCGAAGTGATCGCGCATGGGAGTGTAGCCGCCGCCTCGATCGAGCGCGTTTCCGATGAGGCTCCCCCACCCAGGATCGGGGACATCAATCCAGACCTTCAGCCCCCGATCCTGAATGTAGCGGTATAGATCGAAATAGCTCACGCCAGGCTCGACGAGCGCGTAGTGATTCTGGTCGTTGACCTCTACGACGCGGTCCATTCGCTTCAAATCCAAAACGACGCTCCCGCTCAACAGCGGGGCGGAGCCGCCATAACCCAGATTCTTGCCCGTTGAGATGGTCCACAGCGGGATTTCGTATTCGTTGGCGACTCGGACTACGCTTTGAACCTGCTCCACGGTGTGGGGAGCGACGGCCGCGGAGGGAATCGGATCCTGCTCTTCGTGCCAGAAGGGTGAGTAGGAATCGCGGTAGAGATCGACGTCTTCATCGGAGGTGAACACCCAATCGGGCCCGACTGCCTCCTGCCACTGCTTGATGGCGTCAGAGAAATCTTTGGCAGCTACGCCCGGCGGAACTCTCATGCCCCACTCGGCTCCTTCGGACTGCTTCTCGGCTCTAGGCGCGGTCAACTGGTGCGATTAACCAGGAAATGAGGTGGTCAGGATCGTCCGCCTGCCGAACCGTGGGGCCGATTATGTTTGCCAGCGATGATTGCGACCGGATGGCGGGGCATCGTGTCACCATGCTGGCCATCTGCTCGGCCCACTTTACTTCACGGTCTAGCCGGACGGCCGACCCGAGCATCGAAGCCGGGCCGGAAATTGCGTGCTCGACCGAACCGTGGGGCAAGAAGCGATGGTCCGCGCGGAATATCACGCGCATGCGCTGGTCCCATGCCAACCTCTCAAGGCAGAAAACTGCTCCGTGCTCCGTCATCCCAGCAATCGCGGCGGGGCCCTGTTTCCAACGCCCGTAAAGATCGTGATACCACAGGTCTGTCATGTCCCCTTTGATTCCGCGAACGGGAAGTCCGAGCTGCTGGGCTTGCTCGGCAAATGCACGGCTGGCCCTAAATCTCTCGTCGAAAACCACCTTGTACAGTTGTACCCAGGAGGGAGATTCTGAAAGTGAAACGGGCGGTCGAAATGAGCTGTGGCCCGAAATCGGCAGCGCCAGTGCCGCGACGCCGATCTGAAGGAACTCTCTCCTGCTTGCCATCTGGTTCGTCTCCTCGATCTGAAGGGGCGCGGGGACGTTTGCACGCCACAACCGGCGTGTCAAGAGGATTTTGAACAGCGGTCCCGTGGGGCTGCTGGCTGTAAATCGTGCTCGCCTCGTTGCGTGCGAAGGGAGCCCTCCACTCCGCTACTCACTCGCAGCTGGCGAGTGGCTGCCGAAGCTGAGGGCCCAATACAGGAAGAAGCTAACCGCGAAACCGACGAACCAGGCGTAGTCGTAGAGCACACGCAGGGGCGAATAGGTCAAGCCCACAAAGGCAACGGCGCAGCCGATGGCGAGCGCGAGAATCGCACGCCAGTTCACACCGTTTGAGAATTCGTACTGTCCGCCGCGGCGGTACAGGTCTCGGGCAACTAAGACTCTCTTTCGGCGCACGAAATAATCGCAAATCAAAATGCCTGCCACCGGACCGAGGAATCCGGAGTAGCCGACGAGCCAGCCGGAGACGTAATTGCCGTAGCTGGCGAGCAGCTTCCATGGCTGCATGGCGACGCCGATGAGGCAGGTGACCAAGCCACCGACCCGAAAGCTGATTTTGCGCGGCCACAAATTCGAGAAGTCGTTTGCGGGCGAGACGACGTTCGCGGCCACATTTACATTGAGCGTCGCCATCAGCAGCGCGACCATGGCAATGACCACGGCGATGGGGTTTTCGAGGTGCGCAAGAACCGCGACGGGATCCCAAATGGCCTGGCCAAAGAGCACGATGGTGGCGGAAGTCACGGCAATCCCAATGAAGGAGTAGAACGTCATCGTGGTGGGCAGACCGAGCGCCTGGCCCACGATTTGTTCGCGCTGGCCTCGGGCGTAGCGGGTGAAGTCGGGAATATTGAGTGCGACCGTGGACCAAAAAGCGACAACTCCGGTAAGCGACGGAACGAAGAAGCGAAAGAACTTGCCGAAAGTGGCGAACTTCGATGGTGTTGCGAGCATCGGACCAAAACCGCCGGCTTTGGTGCGTGCCCAAAGCAGCAGGGCCAATCCGATCAGCAGGAGGAAGGGGGCGGTGATGCCCTGCAAAAAGCGGATGGTGCGAATGCCGCGCAGGATGACCAAGAGATTGAGCACCCAGAAGAGCGCGAAGCAGGCCGGCACGCCCCAATGTACGTTTTTCACGCCGGGGGCGAGTGCCGCCACCATCGCATAGATCGCTTCGCCCCCGATCCATGTCTGAATCCCGAACCAGCCGCAGGCAACGAGGGCGCGCAACATTGCCGGGACGTTTGCGCCGAGGACACCGAACGCCGACCGCGCGAAAACGGGAAACGGAATTCCATACTCGGCTCCCGCGTGCGCATTCAGAAGCATCGGAATTAAAACGAGCACGTTGCCGAGGAAGACCGTGAAGATCGCCTGTTTCCAGCTCATGCCGCCGGCAATCATCGAGCTGGCGAGAAGATAGGTGGGAATGTTGACGCTCATGGCGATCCACAGTGCAGCGTAATTGTAGGTACCCCAAGTGCGGCGCTCGCGCGGGACAGGAGCGAGGTCTTCATTGTAGAGCGAGGTCTGGCGCACAGGCCCGCCCTTAGATCTATCGGCGTGCGGGTCGGGCGCTGTTCGAGCGGGAATTGTCCCGTCGCTCACGAGGGTCGGCTCGGGTAATCGATAGAGACGGCCTTGCGTTCCGCGTAGAGGTCGGTTGCCAGGCAGCCCATTGCACTGAGCCCGCCGGCGCTCGCCTTCATTCCTCTCAAAGGCAACTGCGCCTGACGCGCATCAGCAGGGGCCTCGTTTCTATAGACCGAGCTCGAGCAGCCGTAGTTCACCGAATTTGCGACGTGAATCACGGAAAAAAAGGATCCCAAAATCTTTCCTGAGCGTTGGCGCCTATGCCATTTCACTTCAACGAAAATCGCTGGCTCGACCGAGTACCTGTTCGCACGCCGCGATTCAATCGGCGGCCTGCTCTCGGCCGGGGACGCGAGTTCGCACGATCTCGTCGTAACTTTCCGGGCGGCGGTCCCGGTAGAACTGCCAAGTGGCGCGAACCTCTTGAATTTCGTCGAAATCGAGGTCGGCGACAAGCAGTTCCTCCTTATCGCGGCTCGCCTGGGCGATGATTTTTCCTCGCGGGTTACAAAAGTAGCTTTTCCCATAAAACTCGCCGATGTTCCACGGCTTTTCCGTCCCGACACGATTGATTGCCGCCACGAAATATTGATTGGCGACGGCGTGCGCAGGCTGCTCGAGTTCCCATAGGTATTCAGAGAGGCCCGCGACCGTTGCCGAGGGGTTGAACACAATCTCCGCGCCGTTTAAGCCCAAAATCCTGGCACCTTCCGGGAAATGGCGGTCGTAGCAAATGTAGACGCCGACGCGGCCATGGCGCGTTTCGAAGACGGGGTACCCAGCATTTCCGGGAGTGAAATAGAATTTTTCCCAAAAGCCCGGGTGGCAATGCGGGATATGATGCTTTCTATACTTGCCGAGATAACGGCCGTCGGCATCGAACACGGCGGCCGTGTTGTAGAAGACCCCCGTCATTTCCATTTCGTAGACGGGAACGACCATCACCATTTTGTACTTCTTGGCGAGTTTTTGCATGCGCTCGAGGGTTGGGCCATGGGGTACCCGTTCGGTGACGTCGTACCAGCGAGCATTTTGCTCGGCGCAAAAGTAGGGACCGTAGAAAAGTTCCTGGAGACCGAGGATTTGAACATCCTTTTTCGCTGCCGCCGCGACGAATTTTTCGTGCTTGGCAATCATTTTTTCTTTGATATCGGCGAGCGAGTATTTCTCCGGCGACCATTCGCAAGTGGTTTGGATAATTCCGCAACGGACGATCCGCGACATGAGGGCCTCCTGTTGCTGCCCCAGCACGCAAAAAGCGGCGGGCCGAGGACCGGCTACCGGCCAACTAGCAGCCAGTTTACTATTCGCCCGAACCGGTCACAAGAATTGGCGGTCCCAGGCGCGTCATTGTCCGTTCGCCGTTAGCCGGGATAGGATGGGGCGGTTAGCCAGGAAGGTTCAATGGCTGGTCCTCGACGTTTCGACCGTGTGATTTGGATTGTGCTCGACAGCGTGGGGATTGGCGCGCTTCCCGACGCCGCCAAATACGGGGACGTCGGGCGGGACACCCTCGGGCATGTCGCCCGTTCCAGGCTGTTGCGCCTGCCCAACCTCGTGCGGCTAGGTCTGGCCAACATCAAGCCGCTCAATCATCTGACCCCGCTGCCGCGGCCCGAGGGAAGCTACGGAAAGGCCGCTACCGTCTCGCCTGGAAAAGATACAACCACCGGGCATTGGGAGATGGCCGGAATCTGGCTGGAGCAAGCTTTCCCGGTCTATCCGCATGGCTTTCCGAAGGAGCTGATTGTGGAATTCGAGCGCCAGATCACAAGGCAAACGCTCGGAAATAAGCCTGCGTCTGGAACCGAAATCATCAAAGAACTCGGCGAAGAACACCTGCGGACCGGCTTCCCGATTGTATATACCTCGGGGGACAGCGTTTTTCAAATTGCAGCACACGAGGATGTAGTTCCGATCGCACAGCTTTACCGTTGGTGCGAAATCGCGCGCCGGCTGCTGGAAGGACCGAATCGTGTGGGCCGCGTGATCGCACGGCCATTTACAGGTACGCCGGGAAATTTTCGACGCAGCGAGCGCCGACATGATTATGCCGTCGAGCCGCCGCGTCCGATGTTGCTCGATCTGCTGAGTGAACGCCAGGTTCCGGTCTTTGGCGTGGGCAAAATTCATGACATTTACAATGGGCGGGGTGTGCCCGAGTACGTGACAACGAAAAATAACGCGGAGGGCATGGCCAAGCTCAATCAGGAGATCACGCGTAGGCCAGCCGGTGTGATTTTCGCCAATCTCGTCGATTTCGACATGCTCTATGGGCATCGCAAGGATGTGGAAGGCTTCGCGCGTTCGCTCGAAGAGTTTGACGAGCTGTTGGGGCCATTTCTTAAATCACTTCACGACTTCGATCTTCTGCTGATCACCGCCGATCATGGTTGCGATCCGGATCCGGTGAACCCCACGACGGATCACTCGCGGGAATACGTGCCGATTCTGGCCTACAGTCCCGGATCCCCGGGTGGAAAAGATCTCGGGGTGCGTTCCACGCTTGCCGATATGGGGCAGACGGTGGCTGAAAATTTTGGCGGGACCATTCCGCACGGGAGCAGTTTTCTAGGGCAGATCCAATAGCCCGAAAACCGCGTACTGGCACACGGCGTCACCACAAAGTGACAGGGGGAGGCCGAGAGACCGCTCAAGCGAGTGCGACGATGTAGTCGCCGTTCGCGGGTTCGATTTTTAGTTTCTGCTCCCGTGAGAGCCATCCAATGGCCATGAAAAACAGGCTCTGAGGCGCATTGACCTCCTCCATCAGCGCGGCGAAGGTAAGAGGACCCTGTTTGGAGAGCGTTTCCCAGACGGCGCCGGCGGCTTGGCCAATTTGTTCGTAACCCACGGTGTATCCCCCTGAAGTTTGCTGTTTGAAGCGCTCCAGCCAGCAACTGGCGGCAGCCCGGCGAAGCAGTCGGTCAAAAATTTCGGGCTGGCACGAGCTCAAATCGGCTAGCGAACTGAGGATTGTACTCATTGGACAGCTTCGGCTGAGTTGATGCTATTTTCTAAAAATTACGCGTTGGTAATAAACGGGTGAATAGTCGCGCAAAATTCTTCACAGCGAGGCGATCTGTCGCCGGGAGCTAAGTGGATCGCAGGAAGTGGTTGTGAGGGTAACGATTGACAGCGCTTGCCGGGTAGCCTACACTTAGGGTTTGTCTCTAGACGGAAGGGTGTGACTGAGTACATGCGAACGTATGTTCCGCGAGGCCGAGAGGCCGAAGAGTTGACGGTGGGGAAGGACTGGTTTGTGGTTGACGCTGGGGGACAGGTGCTGGGGCGCCTGGCTACGCGTGTGGCGCGTATTCTGATTGGCAAGGATAAGGCGAATTTTTCGCCGCATCTGGATTGCGGGGATCACGTCATCGTAATTAATGCCAAGCAGGTCAAGTTGACAGGCAACAAAATCGATCAGAAGGTTTATCGGCGCCACAGCGGATACCCGGGCGGTTTGAAGGAAGTGTCAGTGAAGTCGCTCTTGCAGCGGCGCCCGGAAGAGGTCGTGCGCGAAGCCGTGCTTGGCATGTTGCCGAAGAACAAGCTGCGGGCGCGCCGTGCCAGGAAGCTGCGTGTGTATGCCGGGAGTGAAGCGTTGAATCGCCACGCCGGACAGAAGCCCCAGCCGCTCGCGCTGTAACCTCGCGGTGAAAGTTAGAGCAAGGCATGCGTTTTGAGGGGTGAAGTACGCCGACGGGGCGCGCGGATTCGGCTTCACACGCCACAAGCGGCAAGGCTAAGGAGGAAAAGTTGGCTTCAAGTTCGATGGCAGCGACTGCGGGAAAGCAGTTTTACGGGACGGGACGGCGGCGAGAGGCCGTCGCACGCGTGTATATCAAGACGGGAGCGGCGGGCTTCCTCGTAAATGGGCGTCCGGTGGACGATTACTTTCGGAATATCGCCTGGCATACGGCGGCAGTTGAGCCGCTGAAGTTCACGCAAATGCAGGAGCAAGTGGAAGTCAACGCAATGGTGAAGGGCGGCGGGGTTGGCGGGCAGGCTGGCGCGGTGCGCATGGGGCTTTCCCGCGCTCTCGCCTTACTGAATCCCGAATTGCGTCCTGCTCTGCGGAAAAACGGATTCCTCACGCGCGATCCGCGCATGAAGGAGCGAAAGAAGTACGGGCAGAAGGGCGCCCGTCGTCGGTTCCAGTACAGCAAGCGGTAGTCGTGCGGCTGACGGTAACACTCCGGTCCCTGGGACTGGAAAAATTCACGGCCGGCAAGGCTCCGGCAAAAAAGGATGCTGCTCCGGGGAACCGGAGTTTCCCTCCGGCGAAGGCAGCCCTAGGGACATAGCATCCCTCTACAGGAGAGGAGGCACATTGGCAGTCGAAATCACAATGAAAGAGCTTCTGGAGGCTGGAGTTCATTTCGGCCACCAGACGCGCCGCTGGAATCCGAAGATGAAGGAGTACATCTTCGGCGAGCGAAACGGGATTCACATCATCGATCTGCAGAAGACCTTGAAGATGTTCCGCGAAGCAGCGCGGTATATTGCCGATCAGGCGGCGCAAGGCAAGAGCGTCCTCTTCCTGGGAACCAAGCGTCAGGCGCAGGAAGCCATCGCTGAAGAGGCGCAGCGTTGTGGGATGTTTTACGTGAACCACCGATGGCTGGGCGGGACGCTGACCAACTGGGTCACACTTCAAAAATCCATCAAGCGGCTGAAACTGCTGAAGTCGATGTCGGAAGACGGCCGTATGGCCGAATTCTCGAAAAAGGAAGGCGCCCGGCTCGAGCGCGAGCTGAAGCATTTGCAGCAGAACTTTGCTGGCGTAGAGAACATGGCCACGCCGCCCGAGGTGATGTTCGTAATCGATCCGAATGCGGAAGTTATAGCGGTTCGCGAGGCGCGAAGGATGGGAATTCCTGTGGTGGCTATCGTGGACACAAATTGCGATCCAAGCCTGGTCGATTGGGTGATTCCAGGCAATGATGACGCGCTTCGCGCGATTCGCCTATTTACCTCTAAGATTTCCGACGCAGTGTTGACGGGCCGCCAGTCGTTCGAGCAGACGCAAATCGCGGATCAGAAAGTAACCGAAGGCGCACCAGGCGAAGAGGCTCCCGAATACGTGGACACCAGCGCCTACGAGCAGTACGAGAAAATGGAAGGGGATTACGTCGAGGGCGAAGTGGGCGAGACTACCGACGAGACAGCCGCGGTCTCCAGCGACGACGAGGGCGGTTCCAGATAGAATTGAGCGCGGTTCACACCGTAGGTCCCGAGGCACTGGGACCTTCAAATCCAACAGAGCGAAGCAAGAATAGTGGAAGGAAACGAGTATACCGATGGCGACAGCACCCGAAACAGGCAAAGGACCATCTGCACAACTCGTGAAAGAGTTGCGCGATAAGACTGGCGCCGGTTTCTCCGATTGTCGCGCAGCGTTGATCGAGGCAGGTCTCGATATCGAGCAGGCGCTGAGCGTACTTCGAAAGAAAGGACAAGTGGCCGCGGCGAAAAAGGCGCAGCGAGCGACGTCCGAGGGACTGGTCTCCTCGTATATTCACGCCGGAGGGAAAATCGGTGTGCTGGTGGAGATCAATTGCGAGAGCGACTTTGTCGCGCGTACCGACGATTTCCAGCGATTGAGCCATGACATAGCCATGCACATCGCCGCGCTTGATCCGCATTTTGTGCGACGCGAGGAAGTGACCTCAGAAATTCTCGAGGTCAAGAAGGCGGCTTATTGCGAAGAGGCCAAAGCGACTGGCAAGCCAGAAGCGGTGGTCGAGAAGATCGTCAGCGGGAAAATGGAGAAGTTTTACGAGGAAGCCTGTCTTTACGAACAGCACTTCATCAAAGATGAGGGCATCACGGTGAAGGAGCTGGTGGATCAGGCGATCGCCAAGCTTGGTGAAAACATCGCGGTGCGCCGTTTCGCCAGGTTCAAGGTGGGCGAATCGGATGGCGCCGCGACGGGCGTGGCGGCATTCGAGGGGCCTGACGGAGCTGCGCCTTCACCTGTCAAGTAAGGTCCGGCCGAAGGCAAGCGTGTGCATCTAGCCGGTCTGGTCGCACGAGGCTGTCTATTCTTTGTTAGAATGCCGCCGAGCATGGCCGAGACTACTTCCGCGATCAAGAATCCACGAAGGCAAAACGGGGGGGCATGAGCCTCGAGGCTCCGATTTTCCGGCGCATTGTGGTAAAGCTTTCCGGTGAATCTCTCTCCGGGCCAGAGAATTTCGGCATTCACGCCGACACCATTCAGAACATTGCTCGCGAAATCAAGGACGTGCAGCAACTCGGTGTCCAGGTGGCCCTGATGGTCGGAGGCGGTAATATTTTCCGCGGCGCGCGGCAGCAACGCCTTTCGATCGACCGTGCGACGGGTGATTATATGGGCATGCTGGCTACAGTGCTCAACGGTCTTGCTCTCCAGGATGCGCTTGAGAAGGAGGACTGCCATACCCGGCTCATGAGCGCGATTGAGATGCATCAAGTTGCCGAGCCGTTTATCCGGCGACGTGCCACGCGACACCTGGAGAAAGGTCGAGTGGTGATTTTCGCGGGAGGTACCGGCAACCCGTACTTTTCAACCGACACCGCGGCTGCCCTGCGCGCGATGGAAATAAAAGCGCAGGTAATCCTTAAGGCGACGCGCGTGGACGGCATCTATGACGCGGATCCGGAAAAGGTGGCCGGCGCGACGATGTTCGACCGCATCACCTATCTCGATGTGCTGCAAAAAGGGCTTTCGGTAATGGACTCGACGGCAATCTCGCTGTGCATGGATAACAAGATGCCGATCGTTGTATTCAATATGAATATTCCGGGCAATCTCAAGCGCGTGGTCGTGGGCGAGCGCGTCGGCTCCACCGTTACCGCCGCCTGACCCAGCGTTCGCGGAGGCTTCGTTTTCCATGAGTACGATTGTTAGTAGCAAGGACGCCATGGCCCAGGCGAAGATTCGGATGGAAAAGGCCGTCGAGGATTTTCGCAAGGATTTGGCGACCGTACGGACGGGGCGCGCGAATGTCGCGCTGCTTGATCACATACGCGTCGACTATCACGGGACGCCGATGCCCATCAATCAGTTGGGCACACTGAATGTTCCCGATCCGATGATGATCGTCATTTCGCCTTGGGATCCCGGCGCTGTGGCGGCGATCGACAAGGCCATTCGTATTTCCGATCTCGGCCTCAATCCGACGAATGACGGTAAAGTGGTGCGCGTTCCTATTCCTGCCCTAACGGAAGACCGTAGGAAGGATCTCGTAAAACACATTCACAAGGTCCTCGAAAATCACCGCACGGCGGTCAGAAACATTCGCCGCGATGTGAAGGAAGCGATCGAGAAACTCGAGAAGGAGAAGAAGATCAGCGAGGACGAGAAGAAGCGTTCGCTCGACGAACTCGAAAAGCTCACGCATTCGGAGACCAAAAAAATCGAAGAACTCTCCACCACCAAAGAAAAGGAAGTGATGGAGATCAAGTGATCGCCGGGCCCCCGGGTAAACCTCCTGGCTAGAATTGAGCATTCGTAGTCGTTTCGCATGATCGAGGCTCGCCCCAGCAGAACGGCGTACATGGTCGCCATGCGGCGTGCTGCACACCAAATTTTCGATCATCCCAAGGTATTTGACGACCCTCTGGCGATATCCATTCTCGGTCCGGGAGCCCACGAACGTCTGAGAGGCGAATCGCGTTTTCTGAATCGGGTGGGACGCGCCGTTCGTGCGTCTATGGCCGCGCGCAGCCGTTATGCCGAAGACCAACTGGCAGTTGCCCTCGAGCGCGGAACGAAACAGTACGTGATATTGGGCGCAGGGCTCGACACATTTGCCTATCGAAATCCTTATTCATCGCGAGGGCTGCGCGTCTTCGAGGTTGATTATCCGTCCACGCAAGAGTGGAAGCGGCGGCGCTTGGCGGTGGCGGGAATCGCAATTCCCGAATCGTTGAGATTTGCAGCGGTTGATTTCGAGCATCAGACACTCGCAGGTGGTTTGCGCCAGGCGGGATTCGCGGTCGGCCTGCCGGCCTTCTTTTCCTGGCTTGGCGTGACAATGTATCTGGCTCGCGAGACAGTGATGGACACGCTTCGATTCATTTCCTCCGGGGCGCCTGGCGGCGGGGCGACGTTTGACTACTTGGTGCCCCGGGAAACGCTCAGTTGGACCGGGCAATGGGTACACAAGGCTCTTTCGCGGCGCGTGGCCAACGCCGGGGAACCTTTTCGGGCGTTTTTTGCCAGGGAAGAGCTGCGTTCAGAACTAACGGCCATGGGGTTTCACTCGATCGAGGACCTGGGAGCGGCAGAGATCAACAACCGCTATTTTGCGGGCCGGGCCGATGGCCTGCGCGTGCCTGGGTTGCTCGGACGTTTCCTGAGCGCGCAGATCTAGGCGAGGTGTGCTGGTCGGCTAAGAACTTCCGCGCTCATTTGCTAATCGCCTGCGCGAACGTCCTCTGGGAGCAGCAGGGTGAAAGTGCAAGAACCCGCCCTGGAGCAGGCCAGTGTGCCGCGACGGATCAGCTTCGTGGGTGAAAGATCGGGGAAAACGACGCCATAGTCCAGCATGCGTAATCGCTCGGCGAAAGGCCGCAGGTCTTCGTTTCCGCTGATGAACCTGACAGCGTCCACGCGCGCCTTTCCGTCGCCGGGTGCGAGCAAAACAAAAAAATCGGCTCGCGCATCCTCGGCGAGGAGCTTTCCCGCCGGAATCGTGCGAAGCACGTCAAGTTCCGGCTTTGCTTTGCTGACAAGATCATCAATCTGCGCATTGCCCTTCAACAGGAGAGTGAGACGCGCGCGGGTGTCCGGCGTCCCATGCGGCGCGGCGAGCGCCAAAGCGCAGGTATGGATCGCGCGGTCTTTTTGCCCGAGCCTTTCGTAAACCTGTGCGAGATGGTCACCGGCTTCGCCGTCTCCGCTAAGCAGCCAAGCCGCGCGAATGTACCGGGTGGCGTGGTCCAGATCATTCTTCTGAAAATAGATCCACCCAAGAGTGTCCCAAAAAGCAGCTATCTCTTCGATCTGGGCGAGATTCTCACGAGCGACGTGAGCTAAATCGCCGGATCGAAGCTTTTCCGTTTCTTCTCTAATGGCAATTTCGGCATATCGCTGGGCTTTGTCCAGGGCCAGTTTTGCTTCCGCGAGGTTGAAGGCGACTTCATTCAAGGTCTCCGGTGAGCGCGACAGGGCGGCCGCCTTCTCGAAGGCGGCGACGGCCTCGGTACTCTTGCCCGTTTCCGCGTAGGCGCGCCCGAGGCTTGCTTGCAGTCGGGCGTTTTCCGGAGAAAGGACGATGGCCTTTTCAAATTCGGACACAGCGCGCGCGTACTCATGCTCTTCCAGCAGGACGTCGCCCAGCGACCCGTGCGCGAGGGGATCAAGAGGATTGATCTCGGTCTGGCGGAGAAAAGCTGCCGCTGCTTGGCTATAATTCTGTCTTCTTTCGAAAGCGAGCCCGAGATATTGATGGGCGTGCTCGTCCGACGGATTCACTTCCAGCTGTGATTGGAACGCCCTAATCGCTTCATCGAGTTTTCCAACTCGCAAGTAGGCCAGGCCGAGATCGTTCCATGCTTGTTTGTGCTGCGGATCGAGTTGGACGACACGCTCAAGAAGAGGGATTGCCGCCGGCCAGTTGCCGGAATCGAAAGAGGCCCGGCCTGTCTCGAGCAATTCCTCGAGGGTTGCCCTGGGGGAAATCGCGCCGGGCGCACTGTTTTCCACGATGAGCAGCTGATTCGCGTCAGTGATTACAGCACGGCGGAAGGCAGCGTATTCCGCAGCGCGTTCGGGCGGCAACTCACGCATTTTAAAATCGAGTGTGCGCTCAGCGGTCAACGTGTGGTCAGCGAATCGATAATTGGACTGAAATTTGGCGAAGTCTTGCGTGAGGGCTAGAGAAACCGGCGGATGGAGCGTAAACGTTTGAGCAAAGGCGAGCGTAAGCTTCACAGTCACATGAAGCGGGCTGCCCAGATCGGTCAGCTTACTCTCATCGGCCGGCGGATCGGGCGTGCTGATATAGAGCAGTGGGAGTGCCGTTCGGGTGCTTTTGCTTGACCAATCGACGAAGGCCGACTGAGCGAAATCGATCTCCAGTTCAAAGGGATCGTGCGTTTCCGCAGGGTCGCTCGCTTTGAGGGAGGTAACTAAACCGTGAATCCCATCCGAAGCCAGGATGGTCTGGCCGATCTCCTTCCATTGCGCCGGTGGCGCACGATGAAAGGCCGAGCGAAGGACGAGTTCTGCGTCGCCCCGAACCACATAATGCGCGCGTGCGGTGAGCTTGCCGAGCTCGTTTACTTGGCCTTGGAGGTCGACGAGCTGGGTCGATAAGAAGGGCGGATCGGCGGGCGTTTCGACAATCTGGGCGGGCCCTGTGGCGGAAATCAGAAGAGCCGATTTCTTGCGAAGGCCGGGAGCCAGCATTCGGTAAGGCGCAACGTCTACGGTTGAATCCATCCAAACGATTTCGTTTTGCACCGTTGCGACAGTGAGCACGCGATCGAACTGTTCGGGTGAGGGGATCGCTCGATCTAGGTTTCGCGCCGAGGAAATCAGGACTGCTTCCGCAGCGATGTGCGCCGAGCGCAACATCGCGGCTAGCAGGGCCTGCTTGTCTTGAACATCGCCATACTGGTTGGAGAACACTTCAGCCGCCGTGTGCGGCTGATATCCAGCAGCGCCAAAGGGAAGGGCAACATCGCGAATTCTGCTAGAAACGTAATCGTATATCGCTTCGGCCTTTTCATTCTCATTCGAAAGACCCTGGACCAGTGCATTCGCTTTGGCGCGAACTTCAGGCGTCGGCTGCCCAACGGCTTGGGCTACTCGGGCGTACCAACCGGCCAGTTCGTTCCAGCTGCCAAAGCTTGTAAGCTCGACGTCCGGGGATCTTCGCTCGATCGCTCCGGCTACCTGCTGTGAAGATGCGCGCTGTTTCAGGTGGACGTGTTTCCATCGGTAGGTTTTGCGGCCGTTGAGCTCTCCGATTTCGTAAGACCAGGACGAAGGCTTGACGATAACCGTGCGCGTCGCGGGCAGGTTGATTTCAAGCCGCTCGTCAAGCACGATCGCGCTGTCAATGAATTTGTGCTCGAACCAGAACTGGTCGGCCGCCGCAGGCCTGGTAATCGCTTTGTTAATCTCATATTCGAGCGTATCTCCTGGCACGAGTGAGGCGAGCGAGACGTGCTTCTCCTTGCAGTTTGCGTAGGCGGGGAAATCGCGTGCCGCTGGCGCTAGGGTGTCCTGGACAGCTTCAGTGGGGAGAGTCGATGTACTGCCGTCCATCTTCTGAATCCGCACATAACGAACCTCAACGTCTTCTCTCTTATTGTCGTATCCAAAGACGAGTTCGCTCCAGGCGGCAACTCCGGCATCATTCTTGATGCGCACCCGGACGTGAAGATGATCTTCGCTGGTGCCGTCACTTTCAAAGCGGACCTGGGTGCTGTACTGCTCGATGATGAAAGGCTCGTGGGAGAAATCCTGATGGTCATTGGGCCCTGGCGGTGTAAGCACCGGCGCCTGAGCCTCGGAGAGGAACGCGCAGGCGAGTAGGCCCAAAACTGCTGTCCATCGAGGATTCATCGATGCTCGCTGTTGAAATCGACAGCGCAAGTTTAGGTGCC
>Ga0306921_10001738_pt1 | contig 21420 bp, 14 predicted proteins | sample sta12Cox44000080_FD_203760 | JGI IMG/M metagenome (GOLD analysis project Ga0306921, IMG submission 203760) | Lab enrichment of tropical soil microbial communities from Luquillo Experimental Forest, Puerto Rico - statoxic.12C.oxic.44.000.080 (v2)... | ecosystem: Environmental > Terrestrial >...
CAAAGACCTGGGAAGGTTTCGGGGGTTCGCTGGCTTTTGCCGTCGTCGGGAGCTATCTGCTCATAATCCTGATGCAGCGACAACTCGCGTGGTTGAATTTCTTGAACGCCACGGTTCTTGGGCTTCTTATCGGTCTGGCCGCCGTTGTTGGCGATCTGGGAGAGTCCCTGATAAAGCGAAGCACCGGCGTCAAAGATTCAGGAATGCTGCTGCCCGGGATTGGCGGAGTGCTTGACCTTATTGACAGTCTACTGTTCAGCGCTCCAATACTCTTTTTCTACTTGCGATTTTTAGTTCGATGAGAAAACGCAAAGTAATCCTCCTTGGATCCACAGGATCGATCGGAACCAGCGCCATCAAGGTAGCTGAGACAATTCCAGAGCGTATGGAGGTGGCGGGTATGGCTGCCTTCCAAAGTGCCGCCAAACTAGCCGAAGCGGCGAATCGTCTCCGGCCTCAAGCGATCTGCCTGGTTAATTCTGCCGGCCTCCGGGAACTGCGTGACAGACTGGTATACAACCCGCTGGTCTTCACGGGAGAAGAGGGTTTGGTCGATCTGGCTACGTTGCCCGGCGCGGATCTCGTCCTGGTCGCAATTACGGGAACGGCAGGTCTTCGACCGGCGCTGGCTGCGATCGAGTGCGGGAAGGATCTCGCGATTGCAAGCAAAGAGATCCTTGTGATGGCGGGCCAAGCGGTCATGGAGCGGGCCAGGAAAAAGGGCGTGCTGATCCTACCGGTGGACAGTGAACACAACGCTATCTTTCAATGCCTGGAAGGAAAAAAGGAACAGCACGTCAGCAGCTTGATTTTGACGGCATCCGGGGGGCCTTTCCGCCAACTACCTGTCGAAAAGTTACAAACCGTTACAAAGGGCGACGCACTGAAGCATCCCACCTGGAAAATGGGGCAAAAGATCACGATCGATTCGGCCACCCTGTTCAACAAGGGATTGGAAATGATCGAGGCTCGCTGGCTGTTTGGTGTCCCAATGAGCAAGGTGCAGGTCGTGATCCATCCGCAGAGCATCATTCATTCGATGGTCGAATTTGTAGACGGTTCGATTCTTGCCCAACTCAGTCATTCTGATATGTGTTTTCCTATTCAGTATGCCGTTACCTGGCCGGAACGAGTACCGCACAGCCTGAGGACGTTGCGGCTAGCTGAGGTGCGTCGCCTTGAATTTGAAGAGCCGAGGTATGATGCGTTTCCGGCCCTCGATCTTGCCCGTGAGGCCGGAGAAAAGGGAGGAGTGATGCCGGCAGTTTTGAATGCGGCAAACGAGGAGGCAGTCCAAGCATTTTTAGACGAACGCATTTCCTTTCCTCAAATCTGGCGATTAGTGCAAGGCGCTATGCAGCACTACTCAAATTTGGCTGAACCCGACCTGGATGATATAATCCGTCGGGACCAGCAAGCCAGGGAGTTTGTACGCCGCGCTATAGCTTAATATAAGTTTATGATTTTGAATATCTTGCGTGTAGCACTGACAATTGTTGAGGTTCTGCTCATTTTTAATCTTCTCATTATCGTTCATGAACTGGGTCATTTTCTGGCTGCTCGATGGAGGGGATTGCATGTAGAGAAATTCGGAATCTGGTTTGGGCGGCCGATCTGGAAAAAAGCAGTCAACGGCGTTGAATACAGTTTGGGATGGATACCGGCCGGTGGCTTTGTCTTGCTCCCCCAAATGGCGCCGATGGAAACCGTGGAGGGAAAATCCGGTATTCTGCGGCACGATCTTCCTCCGGTTCGTCCGTTGGACAAGATTATCGTGGCGTTTGCCGGACCGCTATTCAGTTTCATTTTGGCACTCGTCTTTGCGGTAATCGTCTGGGCGGTGGGTAAACCAACTGTAGAGGCGGAGGCGACAACGACAATCGGATATGTGGCTCCCGACGAACCGGCCGCTAAAGCCGGCTTTGAACCGGGCGACAAAATTTTGGAAATTGATGGGCATCCGGTGTCGCGCTTTGCCGGTATGGTCGACAGTATTACATGGTATGTTGTGCGGAGCGAAGGGGATACGATTCCTTTCAAGATTCGGCGTGGTGACAAAGTCCTGACCATTAATTCTGGCTACACGCGACCGGAGACCAGGGGTTGGGAAAGAAAATCGCTCCGGCAGGTAGGCATTGCGCCCGCGATAACCCCCATTGTCTTTAAAGTGACCGACGGTTCAGCTGCGGCGCTCGCCGGGATAAGACCGAACGACGAAATTATCGCTGTCGGCGGCGAACGGCTTTACCATCCCCAGCACATTTTGGAATGGGCCCAGTCTCATCCCGGGAAGCCTTTGTCACTCACTATTTTGCGCGGCAAAAAGACCCTGGAAACGACAATCGAACCTGGGCGACCGCTCGTTTCGAGCGTGATCAAAAACAGCCCGGCAGACGTCGCAGGCATAAAGGCGGGAGACCGGATTCTTTCGCTCGACGGGCATCCAATCTACGACCCGACCGAATTATTCAAGCGCGTTGAGAGCAACCCGACGGTACCTTTCTCTCTCACTGTTGCAACGGGGTCTCAAGCGAGGACGGTGCGCGTTCTTCCGGCAATTCCAGATGGTCAAACCAGAGCTGTTCTGGGAATTGTCTATGCGGCCGACTCGCAAGGCATTATCTGGGACGGCAGCGGAAAGCTCACCGTCGTTCACATTTCGCCGCTGGAACAGATCGTCGCTGCTGTGGAAACCATCGGGAACACCATCGGCGCTCTTCTTTCACCGCAATCCGACATTAAACTACAGCACATGAGCGGTCCGATCATGATCATGCAGACCTACTACAGGTTGTTTGACACCGATTTCGGCTGGCAATTGGCGCTCTGGTTCAGCGTCGTGTTTAACGTCAATCTGGCCATGATTAATCTTTTGCCCATTCCGGTGCTCGACGGAGGGCATATAGTTCTAGCGCTCATTGAAGGAATACGAAAGCGCCCGATCAATATCCGTGTGCTCGAAGTCGTACAGGGGGCCTGCGCACTCCTGCTGATCGGCTTTATGCTTTACGTTTCATTTTATGACGCGCAGGACCTGCCTTGGAATTCGAATCACAAGGCAAAGTTCAGCGTACCAGCCAAACCGGCGCCGCCTGAAAACCAATGAGACAATCTTCTTTTTGTCCCGATCCAATGCGCTATCGGCGGAGGCTAACTCGGGAAGTCATGGTGGGTAATGTCGGCGTGGGCGGGCTGAACCCGATTCGCGTCCAATCCATGATCACCTGCGATACGATGGATACCGAAGCTTGTATTCGTCAGACGTTGGAATTGGCTGCCGCCGGATGCGAAATCGTGCGAATCACTGCCCCGACGGTCAAAGACGCGCAGAATCTGGAGCATATCAAAAGAGGTTTACTGGAGAGAAGCTGTGAGGTCCCGATCGTTGCCGATATACACTTTAAACCAGAAGCCGCGATGGAGGCGGCTCGATGGGTTGAAAAAGTGCGCATCAATCCGGGAAATTACGCGGATTCAAAGAAGTTCGCGGTAAAGGAATACACGGACGAACAGTACTCAGCCGAACTGAATCGAATACGGGAACGGTTCATGCCGCTGGTGCGGATCTGCCGGGAGCGGGGCATCAGCCTGCGCATCGGTACTAACCATGGCTCGCTGAGCGACCGTATTATGAATCGATATGGCGATACGCCGCTTGGCATGGTCGAGAGCGCTCTCGAATTTGCCAGGATCGCCCGCGAACTGGATTTCCACGCTTTTATCTTTTCGATGAAAGCGAGCAATCCAAAGGTCATGATTTCCGCTTACCGGTTGCTGGCCGGCCGTCTTCTTGAAGAGGGGCCGGATTGGAATTATCCGATTCATCTCGGCGTTACCGAAGCAGGCGATGGAGAAGATGGGCGCATCAAGAGCGCGATCGGGATAGGTTCGCTGCTCGCGGACGGAATTGGTGACACGGTCCGCGTCTCATTAACGGAGGATAGCGTTCACGAGATCCCGGTTGCACAAAAGATCGTCGCGGAGTACAACAGCCGGGCTGCCGAGGAAGTCAACAACCGGCAAACAGAGACTCCCCTATCGTTTGATCCTTTCTCTTACTCGCGGAGGGCCACCGACAGGGTGGAGGCAAACGGCGCGTTCGTCGGAGGCGAAGAAACAATTCGCGTCGTCGTGCGCCGCCAGACTTTTGAGCGCATATCGTACAAGTTGGAGAGACTTGGCGATTTTCAACCTGAAATTGTTTTTGAGAATGCCGCTAAGGTTGAAGTGGATCCTCTGGATGCCGATGCTATGAGCGCGATCAATCGCTCGAGCGCTTCTGTTTTAGTCACGATCAAGGATCACGTCGATCTTCCGGTTATCATCGCTTACCGGTTGCTTGCTGCGAAACTCGACGCACGCCATCCGATACTTTTGAAAGATACTTTCGCGCCCTCAACTGATCCGAATCGCGATTTTCTTGAGACGCTGCTCGAATCTGCGACCAACGTTGGAGCGCTGCTCTGTGACGGCATCGGAGACGCCATTCTGGTTCAGGGAGAGGAGGCGCCGGGACAGTCATTGCGGCTGGCCTACAACATCCTGCAGGCGGCGGGCGCCCGAATCTTCAAAACCGACTACGTGGCGTGCCCGTCGTGCGGTCGCACCTTGTTCAATCTACAGACAACAACCGCGCGGATTAAATCGGCTACAGCTCATTTGAAGGGTGTCAAAATCGCGATCATGGGATGCATCGTGAACGGTCCAGGCGAAATGGCCGATGCGGATTTTGGCTATGTCGGCGGTGCCCCGGGAAAGGTGAATCTTTACGTCGGAAAAAAGGCGGTTAAGTTCAATATCCCCGAGATCGAGGCAGTCGACCGGCTGATCGATCTGATCCGTGAACATGGCCGCTGGGCGGAGCCCGCATCGCGGGAGCCGGCGGCTGTCGCGGCAAGTTAGCGCATTTCTCACGGGGACGTGAGAAATGCGGGTTAATGATAGGGCGAGCCGTGTTCGCATCCGCCGAGGGCTCAGCAGGAGAGACGCTCTCACAACATCGCTCGGCGGCGGTTTTTGTCGTGGTTCGGCAGTGATCTGGGGCGCTGCTGACAGATCATCAAAACGGCCAAGACCAACTAAATGGCGGTTCAGGTGGCAGCGATGATCGGTCGCTGCGCGCTAATCCCGGTCACAAACGCTCCTATGCTGATCACGTGCTGAATGGATGGCGCTCGACTAGACAATTGCATCGAAGCCTCGACGTACCGCAATTCGGGCAGCGTCGCAATCGGAGGAGTAATCGCCATCGGTATTTCTCTGCTATTGGTTTTCGCTAACTACGGCTTCCCTCGTCTCGTTTTTCGACCCTTGGGATTAGCTTACCTTGAATGTCAGGATGGTTCTGTTTATCTAAGTTCGGATGGCGCAGAAAAAATCTCTCGGATTACTGCTGACGCTTTTCCAAAGAATCTCGTGTACCCTGTCCGAATAGCTCGGAGATCGGACCCCTTCCATCGCAGCGCTCCCTCCCATTATTGGCGACGCTCGTAGTCACCGCGTGTTCTTTCGCGGGTTTGAAGGACATATCAGCCACCGGTTGCCGCCATTTCGGATTTTATGTATTGCCGAAGAAGTCATTTGAATCGTATTTTCGCCCAATCGCCGATAGTTGTCTCTGTCGGTCCCTTTGACCCGATCGAATCCCTTCGCCAATGATGAAGTTTACATAAGCCATCCACCAACTCAGAACTTATGCCTGAAATTGAAACTCTCTCGATAAACACAATTCGGACGCTTTGCATGGATGCTGTCCAGCAGGCGAACTCCGGTCATCCCGGAACTCCAATGGCCATGGCCCCGGTCGTTTACGTGTTATGGCAGGAATTTCTCCGATTTGATCCCGAAGATCCGATCTGGCCCAACCGCGACAGATTCGTTCTTTCAGCCGGCCATGCCTCCACGCTTTTGTATTCACTTCTGCACCTGGCCGGGGTCAAGGCGGTTAATCGTAAATATGAAACTCTGGGTGAGCTTTCCGTTTCATTGGACGATTTGAAAGGTTTCAGGCAGATGGAGACTCGATGCCCAGGACACCCCGAGTATCGCTGGACCTCCGGTGTTGAGACAACGACCGGCCCCCTTGGCCAGGGTGTCGCGACCAGCGTGGGCATGGCGATGGCAGGCAAATGGCTGGCGGAGAGATACAACCGTCCGAATTTTCCGATGTTCAATTATGACGTCTACGCTCTGGCGGGCGATGGATGCATGATGGAGGGCATCAGTGGCGAAGCTGCATCGCTGGCGGGCCACTTGGGACTATCCAATCTTTGCTGGATTTATGACAATAACCATATCACGATCGAGGGAAACACCAGCCTGGCTTTCACCGAGGATGTGGCGGGACGCTTTTTGGCATACGGATGGCACGTCCAACGCGTGTCTAACGCTAACGATCTCGATCTTCTGCGGGAAGCCTTTAATAATTTCAAAAAGACTTCAGACCGGCCATCATTAATCATCGTCGATAGCCACATAGGATACGGCGCCCCGCACAAGCAGGACACCAGTGGCGCACACGGGGAACCGCTGGGTGCAGAAGAGATTCGTTTGACGAAAAAACGTTACGGCTGGCCCGAGGATGCAAAATTTCTGGTCCCGCCTGAAGTCGTGGATGACTTCAAATCCAAGATCGGAGCGCGAGGCGGAAAATTGCGCGCGGATTGGATGGATCTCTTTGCCGGCTACCAGAAGGAGCATTCCGAGCTGGCGGCCGAAACCCTCGCGATTCAACGCCGTGAACCGCCGAAAGGCTGGGACGCAGATATTCCCACATTCCCGGCTGACGCGAAGGGGATCGCCAGCAGGGATTCTTCGGGAAAGGTTTTAAACGCCATTGCGAAGAAACATCCATGGGTGGTCGGCGGGTCCGCGGACCTTTCGCCTTCCACCAAGACGCGGCTCACGTTTGAAGGCGCTGGTGAAATCAGCCGTGACTCGTACGGAGGGAGGAATATCCACTTTGGGGTTCGCGAGCATGCAATGGGAGCCATTTTGAACGGAATGGCACTGGCTAAACTGAGAGCTTTCGGCTCCGGGTTTCTGATCTTCAGCGACTATGGGAGAGGTTCGTTGCGCCTCTCAGCGATCATGGAGATTCCAGTGATTTACATCTTTACGCACGATTCGATTGGCGTCGGGGAAGATGGTCCAACGCATCAACCGGTCGAGCAACTGGCATCGCTGCGGGCGATTCCGGGCTTAGCCGATATCCGTCCGTGTGATGCGAACGAAGTAGCCGAAGCGTGGCGCGTCATCATAGAACTGCAACATGAACCGGTTGTGCTGATCCTCAGCCGCCAGGCATTGCCCACCTTGGACCGTTCAAAGTACGCTCCGGCTTCCGGACTGCGTCGAGGCGCATACGTTCTTTCCGAAGCGTCTAACGGAAAGCCAGACGTGCTGTTGATTGGCACCGGGAGCGAGGTTTCTCTGTGCGTCGGCGCCCAGGAGGAGCTTAAAAAGCAGGGCGTAGAGGCACGGGTCATCAGCATGCCTTCGTGGAAGCTTTTTGAGGACCAGGACCAGGCTTATCGCGAGTCGGTCCTGCCGTCAGGGATCAGAGCGCGCGTCTCCGTAGAACAGTCCGCAAGATTCGGCTGGGAACGCTACGTAGGAATGGATGGCGCCCGCGTCGGCATGAGAACCTTTGGAGAATCGGCGCCTCTGCAGAAGCTGGTGAAGAAATTTGGCTTCACGGTCGACGCAGGCGTCGCCGCCGCTGTTGAGCAAGCGAATGGTGCGAAGCGGTGACGCATAAAGGCTCGGTGATTATTCATCGGCGTTTCCGAGTGCTGAACTACGCTGCCAGGTAGATCGGACCCGCCTTGCCAACTGCGCGAAGAAGGGGATTTGGAGGGACGACATGGGACGTCGTCCCTCCCCTTCGCCGCTGATTTAGTTTCAAGACCCAGGGTTGTGCTTCGCTCCACCCTGGGCTGGTACTTTATTGAAAATGCTGGCGCAGCCAATCAAGCGGGGAGGATATTTTATGATTTCTTCGATTCGTTGCGGGATTCGATTTGGAGCGCGTAGAATGCGGGGTGGGTTCGGTATCGCTGGCGAGTTTTTTTTGCGTAGCAAGAGGCAAAAAATTACTCGTCGACCATATCCAGACTCGTCCCTCATCTCCTGCCGCAGCGAGCCACTTCCCGTCAGATGACCAGCCAACCGACCATACTGGTCTTTCTGCATTGAGGAGCAAAATACGCCGGCTCGCGTTCGGATATTCCACGCAATAGACTCGTCCGTCCTCCCCTGATGACGCAAGCCAGTCCCCTTTGGCCGACCAAGCCACATGTCTTGCTCCACCAATTCCGGAGGGATAGAGCTGAATCGCAAATACCCGCTCTCCGTTGTCCGCCGAACGTACGAGGATTCGGCCGTCCTGGTGCGCCGTCGCAATCCATTTGCCCGTCGGCGAGTAACGCACGCCGTTGACCTCGTCCAGTCCGTATCCGAACGGTCGCTTGTAATCGGGCAGAACATCCTGGCGACGCCAGCGCAGTTCGCCTGATCGTCCGTCGAAGAGAAGAAGTCTGCTGCCGTCCTGGCCCGTTGTTACAGCAAAAAAACGTCCCTGTGGCGACCAGTCGATTCCCAGTCCGTCACCATCTAACTGGATCGATGCCCTTAGAAAGCCTCGCACATCCCATTCTTTCACGAGACCCGTATAGTCGACTGCCATAACGGAATTACCATCCGGATTCCACGCCAAATCCAGAATCCAACCACCCTGGAAAAGCTTTCGTTGCAAGGTATCACCACTCCAGATCTGCAGCGTGCCATCCTTTCCTCCCGACGCCAAGAGCCTCCCATCACGAGACCATTCAAGTCCCCAGACTTCTTCCTGCTCGGTATCCAACGTGTAGTCGACTGCAAATTCTGGCGCGCGCAGAACTCTGATTTTTCCCCTGCCGCCAACAGCGAGAAACTGGCTATCGGGAGACCAGGCTAAGCTATAGAGACCGAGATCGATCTTCAGCGCCGAACCGGGCGCGGGCGGTTCGGATTGCACGACCAATTGCTGCGCCGGAGCCAAAGCAGCGAAGCAATAGATCAGCCACAAAACGGTAAACCTCGCTGCCATTAGAATCCTTGAAAAGCAAAACAGGCTCCGGATGAGTCAAGTCTTTTTCTATATTCGCACATTTAATCATCAGGTGGTTTTGCTTTTCAAGGATTCTGGCGAGGCGGCTTCATCCAATCGGCAGTGATCCTTGCGACGCCCCGGGTTATCAGGTGCCGGCACTCTTATTCGGTAGCCCTTGATGATTCCGCGGGAGGCGCAAGCGCCTCTCCTCCAAGGCTCGCACACATCCGGGAGGCGCACCTGTGGTCCTAAATCTCGTACTCCGCACTATCCAGTTGCAACCTCGGCGTCAGATAATCCAGGAGTCGACCGACCGATTCCCGCACCGATTCCCGATCGGTATGAATCGTGATCTCAGGATTCTCCGGACGCTCGTAAGGAGCATCTATCCCGGTGAAGTTTTTTATCTGACCCGATCGGGCACGTTTGTAAAGCTTCTTTGGGTCGCGCTGTTCGCAAACATGGAGAGGCGCGGCGACGTAAACTTCGACGAATTCCACGTTGCCGCTCAATATCACTTCCCGCGCCCGCAGGCGATCCAGGCGGTACGGCGAGATAAAGGAGGTAATGACAATCAGCCCGGAATCCGCCATCAGTTTGGAAATCTCCGCCACGCGCCTTATGTTTTCCACGCGGTCTTCCGGCGAGAATCCGAGATTGGAATTCAAGCCATGACGCACATTGTCCCCATCTAACACGTAGACCTGCATATACCGGTGAAACAGGTTTGACTCAAGAGCCCGTGCCAGCGTCGACTTACCGGAGCCTGACAACCCGGTAAGCCAGACGACCATGCCGCGGTGCCCATTCCTTTCTGTGCGGGTTCGGTAATCAATCTCACTTTCGGACCAGAAGATGTTGGTGCTCTGGATTGGGCTCCGCTTGACGTAAGTGCCGCCGAAAATAATGCCACCTCCGGCAACATCTTTGTCATCGACGATAACAAACCGGCCGCTCGAGGCCACCTTTTCGTAATTATCCATGACGAGCGGAGAACGTGCCTGGATCGTCACCTCAGCAACTTCATTTTTAACAACCGAATGCCTCAACCCGGTGGATGCTTCCAACGAAGTCGCGTCAATCACTCGGTCCACCGACGCTAATTGGCAATCAACCTCCTGAGTCAGCAATTTCACTTTGTAGCGCTTCCCGATTGCCAGCGGCCTGTCTCCCATCCAGAAGACTCGTGCCCGGAACCGATTCGTCTCTATCGGCGCTAGTGTCTCAAGAGAGCCGATATGCCCACGCTCGACAAAAATCTGTTCACTCAGCGTTATTCCAATCGATTCACCAGCCAGCGCCTGATCTCTGTGAGGCGAGTTCCACCTCTCAATCGAGGCGACGTTCGCACTTTTGTTGTTTGGCGAAAAAAGGACGTAATCGCCAACTTTGACAGTTCCCGATTCCACCCTTCCGGCGACGATTCTGCGGTCGTCAAACCGATAAACATCTTGAACTGCGAACCGAAGCGGACCGTCCTTTTCAGAGGCTGGACTGGACAGGTCGTCGAGCGCCTGTAAAATCGTCTGTCCCGAATACCAGTCGGCAACTCCGGCAATCGGCTTTACGAGATTCAATCCTTCTCTCGCCGCGATCGGAATGAACCTCAAGGGTCGAACTCCGAGTTTTCCAAGAAAGTCGCGATATTCGGATTCGATTTGCCGAAAGACCGGCTCGGAATAGTCCACGAGATCCATTTTGTTGACCAGGACAATGACCTGATCCACGCCAAGCATGCTCAAAAGATATGCATGCCGTTTACTCTGTTCCTGGACGCCTTCGTTTGCGGCTATCAAAAGCAAAGCAGCGTCGGCGCTCGCAGCGCCTGTCACCATATTCTTCAGAAACTCTTTGTGCCCGGGAGCGTCGATAATTACGTAAGGACGTACGTCAGAACGAAACCAAATCTGCGAAACGTCAATCGTGATATTCTGATCGCGCTCGGCTTGCAGCGCGTCCATCAAAAATGCCCACTCAAACGGCATCCCGCGACGGCGGCAAACGGCCTGAATATTTTCGAATTTACCCTCGGGCAGCGATCCAGTCTCGTACAGGAGCCGGCCCACTAAAGTCGATTTCCCATGGTCGACATGGCCAACAATGACGATCCGCAAGGGTTGCCCGTCGACCTGCGTGGTTGGGTTTTGCTCTTTGGGGTCCGAATGTTTTGCATTGGAGTCCGAGTGTTTTGGATCAGTCACAATGTTCTCGCTCAATTCGGGGAGTTCATGTTCCAAGGCTGGCATAACGAATGGTAGTTTCGGAAAAATTGGATCAATTCAAAATTCGATCCGTGGCTGCCGTTGAGAACGGCCGCGCCAATGCTCACATGTACCCGCTTGCCCGTAGACGCTCGAACGCGTCCTCCGCCTCCTGGTCCTGGGCGCGCGTGCTTCGCTCGGCGATATTGGTGTAGCGTAGTTCATCGATTATCTGAGGCACGCTGGAAGCGTTCGATTTGACTGGCCTCGTGCATGGAGCGCACCCCAGACTCCTGTAGCGCATTCCGTCTCTAGCGAAATACAGGCTGACGACCGGGATGCCTTCGCGATCGATATACTCCCAAACATTCAATTCGGTCCAGTGCAGAAGCGGATGTACCCGGATATGAGTGCCCGCATCGAAATCCGTTTTGAACTGGTCCCAGAGCTCAGGTGGTTGGTCCTTGAAATTCCATTCAAAATTTCTGTCCCTCGGCGAGAAGTAACGCTCTTTGGCACGGGTGCCTTCTTCGTCGCGACGAATCCCAACGATCACCGCCTGGTAATCTTTTTCCTCAATGATTGCCTGAAGGGCGTCTTTCTTGAGCAGACTGCAGCACTCAACGCGAGTAATCCGGCCGTTGGGAAATGTCTCCCCGCGCTCCAAAACCGCTTTGTTCTGCCCAACAACGAGATTGATGCCCCACTCCTTTGCGAGCCGATCCCTGAACGCGATCATCTCCGGAATTTTATAGCTGGTGTCGACATGCACACAAGGGATCGGTGCATGTCCAAAAAATGCCTTGCGCAGGAGCCAAAGCATCACTGAGGAGTCTTTCCCAATGCTCCAGAGCATTGCCAAGCGCTTAAATTTCCGGAAAGCCTCGCGCAAAATGTAAATGCTTTGATTTTCCAGAGCGTCGAGATGCGCGTACTTCGAGTCCATCTCTTAAATGTTTTCCCCCAAAAACGTGTGGATGCCGCACTCCTTTTTGTCAAACCCGGTCCATCTTCCGGCCCGGTCATCCTGTCCAACAAACACAGCCCTTGTACATGGAAAACAGCCGATGCTGCGGAACCCCCGATCTACCAGGGGATTATATGGTATCCTGTGAAGCCGGAGATAATCCCAGACTTGTTCGCGCGACCAGTTTGCCAGCGGATTGATCTTGAGGATGTTTCTGCCGCGCAAGCGGTCAAATTCATAAAGTTCCAGAACCTGCGTCCGCGCTCTTCCCGTTGACTGGTCCCGTCGCAAACCGGTGATCCACGCGTCAATCGAGCCAAGTTTTCTCTGCAGGGGCTCGACCTTCCGGATGGTGCAACAAAGATCGGGGTTAACCTTCCACAGCTCTGGTGCAATCTCGCGCGACTGTTCTTCGACTGTGAGTTCCGGCACGAGGGATTCGATTGTTATGTCAAAGAATTTCTCCAATCGCCTTTTGAGTTCCAAGGTTTCCGGGAAAAGCAAGCCGGTATCGATCGTAAACACCGGCACTGCGATTCCGGCCACGACAGCGTGATGAATGGTAACGAGTCCTGCCCCTTGAAAACTTGTTCCGATTGCGGCGCGACAGCCGAATTGTTCAAAAGCCCAGTGCAAAACCTCCGTGGGCGAAGCGGACTCAAACTCGGCTGAGAGGTTACGTATTTCGGGTGGGTTCAAAAGTAAGGCCGGCGACATTAAGCTATTTCTCTATATACAAATAGAGAATTATCAAGGACGAATGCACTTTTGCGGGTTTCAACGATTTTTTGGGACGATCAGCTCCAATGGCCGTTTCTCACGATTGGTTTACCCGGGAGGGACCGGCTCCGTTCCGTCCCATCAATCAGTTTAGCCCTTATAACGAAGAGAAAAATGGGACGGCACGGAGGCCATCCCTCCCTGAAAAACGACATTGACTTGGAGGGCTGCAGTCCCTTGCAGCCGCGGAACCAATAAAAGCCAAACCTGGGCGCATGCCTGGTTGCGGCAAACAAAGCTTGCATCGACCAGCACGACGCCGAGGGACCGGACGCCCTCCAGGGCCCGATCAAAGCTCCAATAGCGGTTTTTGACCATTTGTTTGCCCCGATAGGGACGGGCTCCGCCCCGTCCCCTGGTGTTTGGACATTTTTCGCCGCGGAACCAATTTTAAGCCAGAGCTTGACGCGTGGATCGCCACGCAGCGGCTAAACAGATTAGCCCAGGCCGCCGTCGCTGAAGCTATGGCGCCCCTCATGTTGTGGTAGGTGACGCCAAAAAGCCAGCCGCGACGTAGCCTTTGCGAAGTCAGGTGCTTTAGCCCTGGGTAGACTTAAAAGCGACTCGCCCTGAAAGCACTCCCAACCCCGCGTCGCGGGGTGCAATTCCGAGAAGGCAATCCAAGGACTGCCTCACGAGAGGCGACCGATGCTCGGGTCACGGCCTACATCGTCAACCAGCCAGAGCATCATAAGAAATTTAGCTACGGGAAGCCTTGGCGAAGGCGGAGGCCATCCCTCCCTGAAAAACGACATTGACTTGGAGAGCTGCAGTCCCTTGCAGCCGCGGAACCAATAAAAGCGCCCCATTGGGTGCATGCCTGGTTGCGGCAGACAAAGCTTGCATAACATCGGTCCGGTCCCAGACAAAAGGGCGGTTTAAACGATCAACCAATCAGGCTTTTGACCGCCGCTACCACGCTCTCCGCTGTAATGCCAAGCTGCGACATCACCTTCCCTCCCGGAGCGCTCATGCCAAAACGATCGATACCGACAACTTTGCCGTCAAGACCAACGAAGCGGGCCCAGAAAGTCGTTACACCCGCTTCAATGGCAACTCGCTTTCGGCAAGAAGGAGGCAGCACTTCGTCCTGGTAGCTTTGGTCCTGGCGCAGAAACCGCTCGGTGCAGGGCATCGAAACCACGCGGAAACCATCGCCAAGTTGTCTTGCCGCACTGATTGCATGTTGAAGTTCACTCCCGGTCGCCAGGATTATTGCCTTCAATTCTCCCGTCTCTTTGATTGCCACATATCCTCCCCTAAATGCGCCTTCGCGACGGAGGTCGACGGGTACCTCATTCTGGATTGGCATAACCTGGCGAGACAACGCGAGCAACGTTGGCCCCTCCATCCGGGATACAGCTGCGGCAAACGCGCCGGCGGTCTCTTCCGGGTCTCCGGGCCGAATCACGTCCAGGTTAGGTATGACACGTAGGCCGCTTACCGTTTCAACCGGTTGGTGCGTCGGACCATCTTCGCCGACCCCAACCGAATCGTGAGTAAAGATATAGATCACCGGCAGACCCGTCAGAGAAGCCAATCGGATCGAGGGCCTGCAGTAGTCGGCAAATACCAGGAAGGTTGCGCCGGAGGCGCGGAAGATTCCATGGTATGCAATGCCGTTCAGCATCGCGCACATTCCATGTTCACGGATTCCGAATCGGATATTGCGCCCTGAGCGATTCGAGGGATCAAAATCCTTGTCCTTGTTGATGTAGTTCAAAGTAGATCCGTACAAATCGGCACTACCGCCAATCAACAGAGGATAAGCCTCAGCGATCGGTTGCAAGACGTCGCTGCCTGCCTTTCTCGTTGCGATCTTGCTCTCCTTCGGGAAGGCCGGAATTCGCGACAGAAGGTCTTGGGGAACCTCTTGACGGATGCCCCGCCGCAATAGCTCGGCGAGTTCAGGATTTGCAGTTTCCCACGCACTGAATTTTTCCTGCCAGTCCAGGTAGCCCCCTTTCAGTTCCTGTCGATGAGCGGCGAAATATTCGCGGGTCTGGTTCGAAACATAGAACTTCTCGTCTGGAAGACCCATTGCTTTGCGGGCAGCGTCCACGAACTTCACGCCTGCTTCGCCGTGAGCCTTGTTTGTTCCTGCCACTTCTGGGATGCCTTTGCCAATCAACGTCCTGCAGACAATGAACTGCGGTTTGCCGCTGGTGGAGTTCCTGGCTTTCTCGAAAACTTCGAGGAAAGCTTCCATGTCGTTGCCGTTGACGGTGTGGACCTCGAATTCGTACGCCTCAAAGCGCTCGGCGGTATTTTCGCTCTGCGATTTTATGGCCATCGCGTCGAGCGTCACATCATTGGAGTCATAAATGAGAATAAGGTTGTCCAGCTTCTGGTGGCCGGCGAACGAGGCAGCCTCCGCCGCAACCCCCTCCTGCAAACAACCATCTCCGGCGAGGCAGATGATTTTGTGATCGAAAATCACGCGATCTCTAGTGTTAAACCGCGCCTCGGCCATCTTCGCCGCTATCGCCATTCCGACGGCGTTGCCAACCCCTTGTCCCAGAGGTCCCGTCGTTGCTTCGACTCCGGGTGTTTCATGAAATTCTGGATGTCCGGGCGTTTTGCTGTGGAGCTGGCGGAAATTCTTCAGCTCCTCCAGGGAGAGATCATATCCGGCCATATGAAGCCAAGCGTATAGGAACATGCTGCCGTGGCCGGCTGAAAGTACAAAACGATCACGATTAATCCATTTTGGGTCCTCCGGATAATACCGAAGCGCGTGGCCAAATAGGACGGCTCCAACTTCGGCCGCACCAAGTGGAAGGCCGATATGGCCCGAGGCAGCCGCTTGGACCGCATCCATAGCGAGACCACGGGCCTCGGTTGCGGCCCGAGAAAGAATTTCAGTGTTTAGTGGCATAGGATGTTTTGTTGATAACGATGTGCTACACAATATGCAAACGCCAACTAGCCCGCAAAAGTCACACGGTGCGAGGAGCCACGCGCACATTGCGGGCTAGAAAGCTCTTAAACAGCCGCTTCGCGTCCGTTTAAGAGCCTGCTTTGAAATACATGAATCGAAACAAACTGTCTTTAACCTCTTCTCTCCAAAGAGCCCTGCTGCCGAAATAGCATGCGTTTTGCCGCAAGGGTTGCGATGCATCTTAGGTGCTTTTGGGACCGAGCTTCGCGGTTTTTCGTGCTAAGCAGAAGCTTACGCGCCGCCTCATCCCGGCCCTCCGGGACGGGGGACCCCTTTTTGTTTTTAAGTACCGGCGCTGAAGCCCCGGCCTATTCTCGAAGCGCCTCCCCGAGGCGCGCTCGGTTCTACTCATCCGCTATCCACCCCGCGTCCCGTGTACCAGCCGTGTCCGTGTTAAAAGCGTTGTACACATACCGCCTCCTGGGCGGCTTTGTAGCGCGAAAATCTTGCGAGCGCTTTGACTCGCAAGATTTTCGGGCTAGGGAAGTTTTCTCTAGCCAGCATCCGGGTATAGAGGTAAGTATTCGCCCCTTTTCTCAAAAAGCCATGAACCAGCCGAAACTCCGGATAGGATTGCCCTCGGGAAGCCTGCAAGAGTCGACTCTTGACTTGTTCGCGAAAGCGGGCTTCCAGATTACCGGTTCAAAAAGATCTTATAAGCCCGCGATCGATGATCCGGAGCTTGAGGTGCGGCTGCTGCGGGCCCAAGAGATCAGCCGGTACGTAGAACACGGGTACCTTGATTGTGGAATCACAGGAAAGGATTGGATCGAAGAAAATAACTCCGATGTCGAGTTGATTGAGAAACTGCAGTACAGCAAAGCAACATCCAGTCCGACTCGTTGGGTGCTTGTGGTCACTCAAAACTCGCCGATCCAAACGATTAACGACCTGCAAGGGAAGCGGATCGCTACCGAAGCCGTTGGATTGACGACGCGGTTTCTTGAATCACGCGGGGTCAAGGCGCATGTCGAATTCAGCTGGGGGTCGACCGAAGTGAAGGTACCGGAGCTTGTCGATGCGATTGTGGAAATCACCGAGACCGGGACATCGCTCTCGGCCAACAATTTGCGGATCATCGAGGTAGTAACCGAATCTTACCCCCAGATCATTGGCAATCGCACCTCAATGAAAGACACTTGGAAGAGGACCAAGCTTGACCGGCTCGTCTTGTTGCTTCTTGGGGCACTCAATGCGCGCAATAAGGTAGGGTTAAAAATGAATCTTGCAGAGTCGGAGCTTCCGAAACTGTTGCAGCGCCTGCCTTCGCTACGAAATCCAACGGTCTCGCCTCTGGCTCAACCTGGGTGGGTTGCAATCGAAACCGTTATCGACGAAAAGGTCGTACGGGAAATCATACCGGAACTCAAAGATCTGGGGGCCGAAGGGATTATTGAGTATCCGTTGAATAAAGTTGTTTATTAGTATCAATTCAACCGGCGGCTGGTCCGGAAAACATTTTGCCAGCACTGATCGAACGAAGCTATGGGATCACTGAAAAAGAGAAGAAAAGCGAAGATTGCAAAGCATAAGCGCCGCAAGCGCATGAAGGAAAACCGGCATAAGAAGCGTTTGCGATACAAGTCCTGAGTTCTAAGTTAGCTCCATGAGCGTCTGGGTGCCGGCACGCCTATTGCTACAAAGTGGAGCAAGTCTGGGCGCCTCGCTGGCTCTTTTTCTTTACACAGGGGATTGCAGTCCTGCTTCCCCTGTCTCTTCTGGAACAAGAGCCACTCCTACGCCCCGGTACCGAAGCCCGGAGGATACATTTTATTCGGACATCCGACCGGCCACTCCGGAACAGCAACTTCCAAAGGAGCTTGAGAAAAAAGCTGAGGCTCAGGCTTCTTACATGGAAGGCCTCCTGCTCGAAGAGCAGGGCGACTACGAGGATGCGCTTGCGGCCTATACCCGCAGTCTTCAGCTCGATCCAGGGGGCAATCCGCAATTGTCCGTGCGGATCGCACACGACTATGCGAAGCGCGGCGACGTCGCGAACGGAATTGATGTCCTGAAAGATTTAGCAAAGGTCCGGCCAAACGAAGCTTCAGCCTATTTGAACCTGGCCTACCTTTATTTCAAGCAGCTGAAAAAGCCGGAACTTGCCGTCAAATACGCCGAGCAAGCCGTTCAAGTCGATCCAAAGAGTTTGGCGGGCTACGAGACGCTGTTTGAGATTTACATGGCGCTCAACCAGAAGAAGGATGCCCAGGCAATTCTGGGGAAAGCGCGGAAGTTGGACAGCAAAGAACCCAGCTTCTGGATAAGCCTTGCTGACCTTTCGATTCAACTTTACGAGAGCGGTCAAAAGGGCTTTCCGGCATCGAAGTTCTCCGAGATCGATCAGCTGCTGAAAAAGGCGGCCGGATTAGCCGGTGACAATGGCGTGATCTACGCGAAGATCGCAGACGATTATGTGCTGATCGATCAGGTGTCGAGCGCCATTCCGTTTTATCTGCGAACACTCGAGTTGAATAAGGATAACGCGGATGTTCGTTACAAGCTGGCACAGAGCTTCCTGAAAACCGGTCAGCGCGACCAGGCGATCCAGAATCTCGAGGAAATGCTTAAGACAAATCCTCTGAAATTCGAGATCTACGAGTTCCTTGCTCGGCTCTATGAAGAGGCCGGAAACAAAGAGCGAGCCCTCGCCAATTACCAGCAGGCATTACTCCTCGCGCCTAATCAGCCGGAAAATTTTCTGCACGCGGCGGAAATTCAGCTTGAATTAAAACAGTACGATAACGCGATCAACACTCTGCTTGAAGCGCGAAGGAGATTCGATATCCCGCAGATGAGTTACAGCCTGGCGATAGCGCTTGCGACAGCCAAGAGATATTCTGACGCTTTACCAATTTTTGAGGCGGCCTTGCAAGAGGCAAGGTCGTCCCAGGAAGAGTTGATTGACGGGAACTTTTACTTCAACTACGGTGCGGCCGCAGAACAAGCCGGACTCGTTGACAAAGCCGCCAGCCTGCTCAAGAAATCGATTGAACTGGACCCCTCAAAAGCGGCGCGTGCGTACAATTATCTCGGCTACATGTGGGTCGATCGAAATCTCAACCTCGATGAGGCTGGCGCGTTCATAAAAAAGGCGCTTGAGATTGAGCCCGATAACGGCGCGTTTTGTGATAGTCTCGGTTGGTTCTATTTCAAGAAGGGCGACTTCGCACGGGCTCTTGCCGAACTGATGCACGCCGCCGAATTGCTAACACCCCCAGACCCGGTTGTATACGAACACATTGGAGACACCCACCGTGCCCTTGGCAATATCTCACAAGCGCTTAGCTTTTGGCAGAAGGCCTTGGCTCTGGATCCGCAAAACCAGGATGTCGCGTCAAAAATCGAGCAATCCAAAGCGAAATTGACGTCGAATCCTGATAGCTCTCCTTCCGTGGTTTTGCCCACGCCGAGCGGCGAACGCCAGACACCGAACGGTGGACCCTGACCGGGCCTCACGCAGAGGACGCGGAAGAACGCAGCCAAAGCGTAGCGACGGCGGCGTCGTGCCCTGCCCGCCGACCCGTCGACGATTGCCAGAACCGTTCAAGAACGCAAAAAATTGGGACGGCACAGGAGCCGTCCCAAATTCGATTTTTCCCCGGGTGTTCCAACGAGAGCAGAATTGACCTGGAAAGAATGCTACCCCGGTAACGGAAAATGCGACGTGAAGCGTTTTACCTCCCCACGCACTTCAGCCAAGGCCGACGGGTCACCGGCACTGGTGAGGGCCTTGTCCATGAGGTCGGTGATCTCCATCATTTCTTCTTCTTTCATGCCTCGCGTCGTTACAGCTGGCGTTCCGAGCCGAATACCGCCGCCCTTAAAGACACCCTCGGTATCAAAGGGGATAGCGTTTTTGTTTACGGTAATCCCTGCTAGATCGAGAATTTCCTGGGCCTGCTTCCCGTTCATGCCTTTTGGACGGAGATCAACCAGCATGAGATGGTTGTCCGTTCCGCCGGAAACGATTCTATACCCCTTCATATGAAGGCTGGCAGCCAATGATTTGGCATTGAGAGTAATCTGCCTCTGATACTCTTTGAATTCCGGTTGCAGGGCCTCATGGAAACACACTGCCTTGGCCGCTATAACGTGCATGAGAGGGCCACCCTGGATGCCCGGGAATATTAAAGAATCTACCGATTTTGCGAGGTCGGGTCTGCACATCACGATGCCGCCACGCGGGCCGCGTAAACTTTTGTGTGTCGTGCTGGTCACAAAATCCGCGATCCCCACCGGATTCGGGTGCAAACCAGCCGCTACCAACCCCGCAATGTGAGCAATATCCACAAACAGGTAAGCGCCAACTGAATCCGCAATGTCGCGCATCTTCTTGAAATCAATGATCCGCGGATAGGCGGAAGCGCCCGCCGTGATCATTTTCGGCTTATGCTCCTCGGCCAAGCGCGCCAAACCATCATAATCAATCTGTTCAGTCGTCTGATCGACGCCGTAGTGAATGACCTCGTAGAAACGCCCCGAGAAATTGGCCTTGTTTCCGTGCGTCAAATGCCCGCCATGGGAAAGATCCATCGTCAGGATCCGGTCCTGCGGCCGCAGCACACTGAAATATACGGCCATGTTTGCCTGGCTCCCGCTGTGAGGCTGAACATTCGCATGTTCCGCTCCGAAAAGCTGTTTGGCACGATCAATCGCTAGCTGCTCAACGACATCGACATATTCGCATCCGCCGTACCACCTTCGACGCGGATACCCTTCCGCATATTTGTTTGTCAGAACTGATCCCTGAGCCTCCATGACTGCCCGGCTCGTAAAATTCTCAGACGCAATCAATTCGATATTTTCAAACTGACGCTTCCGCTCGCTTTCGATCGCCTCGAAAACAGCGGGATCAACTTGCTCAAGGGTAAGGCTTCCGGGATGGCTCATCGTTGAGGAGTAACTTCTGTCGTTCACATCTAAAGCGCCACTATCAATGAATCGCAATATGCCGGGAAGCGCTCTGCGTATGATATCCCTGGTAATTTCATACGCTTCGAGGCTCATCCCGATGGGATCGGAGACGTCCAAAGACGAAGGGTTATCTTCGAATTCGCGCAATAAGAAGACCTTTTCGGTCACTTCGGGAAACAAGTATTGGATTGATTCTAAGTGGCTACGGGTCATTGCCATTATGCATGTCGCATCCCGAATCAATTCGGCAGAGAGCGGCTTGCTTCTGCTGCCGGAGATATCGATTCCAAGATCGGCGAGAACCTCAACCGCGTGAGCACTCGGCGGTTGCCCCGCAAACGCACTGAGCCCGGCAGAACGCACGCCAATATCCACGCGACCCGCTGCCATTTCACGAAACAATCCCTCCGCCATCGGACTGCGGCAAATGTTCCCCGTACAAACAAAAAGAATATTTTTGACTCCGCTCAAAGCACGCAAAAGGTGCCACGCTCAATAAGGCAGTTCAAGTTTTCACTGGATC
>Ga0306921_10001741_pt1 | contig 21408 bp, 18 predicted proteins | sample sta12Cox44000080_FD_203760 | JGI IMG/M metagenome (GOLD analysis project Ga0306921, IMG submission 203760) | Lab enrichment of tropical soil microbial communities from Luquillo Experimental Forest, Puerto Rico - statoxic.12C.oxic.44.000.080 (v2)... | ecosystem: Environmental > Terrestrial >...
GCAAGGACTATCGCGTCAACGGCCCGGGCCGCTGGAAGACGATGCGGCTTCACCCGCACGAGTTTATCAGGCGCTTCCTGATGCACGTGCTGCCCAAGGGCTTCCACCGCATCCGCCACTATGGGCTCGTTGCCAACGCCAACCGCGCTGAGAACATCGCGACAGCCCGCGCACTGCTCCATATCGTCCCGCCTGCTGACCCACAAAAGCAGCCGGATATCACGCCGGACGCCCTACGTGTGCTGCCTTGCCCGTGCCCACGCTGCGGCGCCCGCATGAGCGTGATCGAGGTGTTCGCGCGCGGTTGCGAGCCAAGCTGGCGCCCGATGCCGAGCACGGTCGACACGTCATGACTCAGGCCGACTGTGAGCGTTGCGACTTTCCCGTTCCGACGTGCTGGCTCTATGCCGGCAGTGATCTCTCTCGACCCGATCACGGCGATCAATGCGCCGCGCGCCCGCTGATGCGCTCCCAGCGCTTGCCGAGATGCCCATTGCAGGCTCCCCACCTCGCCTGTCCACACATCCGATCGCTTCCTGGCAGCGTTGCACCCACCATCAACGTCGGCGCTGACATCAAATCCCCATAGCCGCTGCCCAGCCGGGGCCCAACTTCCCGCGACTTCGTGCCTTGGCGCTTTTTGGACGCCTGGTACCTGAGCGTGCCTAGACCCTCGTTATTGCCGGCGTCCAAAAATCTGCACACACCCGGACCTTCACTGCCGCCGAGTTTGTGGGAGACCTTCGGTGAGCCAGCCAGCTGTTGGGATGCACCTCTCGGTCCCGAGATACCTTCGACGCCAGGAGCCGGAGCTCCTCGAACTGCCGATTAGGCTAATTGCCGTAGCAGGCCTTTAGCCGCCTGCAAGTCTGCTGTCGCAAAGCCTTCGGTGAAGCGGTCGTAAACTGGCTGGAGAATTCCCGCCGCGTCGGCGGAACGCCCCTGACCGTGCAAAAGCCGGGCAAGGCTGAGAGCGACCCGTAGCTCCCAAAACAAGGCGCCCTGCTCGCGCGCCATGTCAGCCGCTTGAACAAAGCAATCTGCCGCCGCCTGAACGGCTTGATTCGAGGTTTGCCTCAGCAGCACGTCGCCCTTGATGCGGAGCAGTTCGGGGACATACCACTGTTGACCGTCTTCCCGTCCCCCAGCCGCCTCGATCGCCTTGCACACGGCATCGTGTGCCTCGTCGAGCCGCCCGAGTCCCGCGAGCGCAAGGGCGAACGATCCCATAAACTCAGGATAGGAGAGCCGCCAGCCGGTCTGATTGCAGGTGTCGAAGGCTTCACGAAGGACGGCCAAGCCCTCCGCGAATTGCTGGCGTTCGACCAACAGCTTGCCGCGCAAGAACTGTCCGACCATGGTCCAGAACGGTGCGGCCGCGCTTGTTGCCGACTCGGTGATGCTGGAGATCGCGGTTTCGGCGGCGGCGAAATCGCCCGTCATCGGGGCGATCCGGCCCATACCGTATAAGAGGACCCGACACATCGTCAGCTGGTGATCGGATCCGCGCACCTCGCCGAGGCTCGCTTGCGCCTCGCGGTGGGCCCTTTCAGGAAAGCCGCGGAGCCAGAGGGCCCGAGCGAGCAAGGCCCGGGCCATCGCGCGGTCGTCCGAATGCCCCCAGCTCGGCAGCCGGTGTTCGTTTTGGTAAAGAGGAGGAGACTGGATGACGCGCTCAAAGTAGCGCTGCGCTTCCGCCAACCGGCCAATCCTGAGCAATATCATCCCCATACGCCTATCGGCGAACATGACGCCTGTCGTGTCGCCGATCTGTTGGGCTATTGCCCCGGCGCGCTCGGACGCTGCGGCCGCTTTCGCGTATTCGCCACGAAAGCCAATAACGCTCGCGAGATCCAACAGAACACGCAATTCGGCGCGCAGATCACCCAAAGCTTCGGCGGATTGAAGCGCCTCGGTAAGCATGGTCTGCGCCTGCTCGGACGGGCCCCCCGTGTGAAGCAAACTGTTCCCGAGGCCGATCTGCAGCCACATCTGTAATCGCGCGTGGGATGCCGACTCTGGTGCGAGCCCTCGCAGCGCTCGCTCACACCGCTCGCGGCATTCCTGCATCAGCGACAGGTGCAGCCAGGCCGGCGCGTACGCTGCCGTTAGATCGACGCCGATAGCGATGTCACCACGCGGGGAGAAGGACCAGTCCAGCGCCGCGCGGACGTTGTCGATCTCACGGACGCGGCGTGTCAACTCCTCGTTCGATAGCCATGATCCGGAGCCGGATGCCGGCAATGCAAGGGCATCGCGAAAATACGAGGCATGTAGTCGCCGGGCGCTGTCGATCTCGCCGCTTTCGGCGAGCTTCAGGAACGCATAAGCCCGGATCGTCTCCAACAGCCTCCACCGGGTAGGCGACGTCGACGCGTCGAATACGACGAGCGATTTGGCAACGAGATTGGCAAGGCTGTCGATCAGGGAAACGTCCGCGATTGCCGCCCCTTCCACGACCGTTGCAGCCGGCTCGAGCGTAAAGCCGCCGACGAAAACGGCTAAATGACGCAACAAGCGCCGCTCAGGCTCGGGCAGCAGGTCATAGCTCCAATCGATTGTCGCGCGCAGTGTCTGCTGCCGCGGCAACGCAGTGCGACGACCGCTCGTCAAAACCCCAAACCTGTCGTCGAGCCGTGCCGCCAACCCGCGGACGCCGAATGTATCGACCCGCGCCGCCGCGAGTTCGAGCGCCAGAGGCACGCCATCGAGCCGACGACAAATCTCCAGCACCGCTGGCACATCGGCATCGTCGAGCACGAAGCTGTCGGTTGTCGCGGTGGCCCGTTCATTGAACAGCTCGACGGCCGAATAACCCAGCGCCTCGGCAGCACTCGGGGAGGCTTCAGCTTGTGGCGGAAGCTCCAGCGGTGCCAGGCGGTGAAGCCACTCGCCTTCGGCCCGCAATGGTTCCCGGGAGGTAGCCAGAATACCGGCGCGCGGTGCAGCCTTCAGGATCGCTTCGGCCAAAGCCGCTGCCGCGCCAATGACGTGCTCGCAGTTGTCGAGCACTAGTAGCGCGTTTCTGTGGTGCAACCAAGCGGCGAGTGCCCGCGTGTGGTCTCCGCCTGAAGGCGGGACCCCCAGCGCTGCGCCGACCGCACTTGGCACAAGATTGGGATCGACTAAGGGGGCCAGCTCGATGAACCAAGCACCGTCCTTGTAGGATGCACGCGAGCGGTCGGCGACGGCGACCACCACTGTGGTTTTGCCGATCCCGCCTGGACCGACGATGGTCAGGAAACGGCGTCGGGCGAGCTGTGCTTCCAGTGCGGCGATGACATCGTCGCGGCCAATGATTCGTGTCAGCGGGGCCGGTAGATTGCCAACCGCCGTTGCGCTGTTTGGCGGGGCGGTTGTCGGGCGCCCGAGCTCGCGCGTCACCGGTGCGACAAAGGCGTAGCCTCGACCGGGGTTGTTGGCGACATAGCGTCTGCCCGCTCGGCCATCCCCGAGTGCCTTACGCAGCGATGCGACATGGACCCGCAAGGCACCGTCATCGACGACCGTATCAGGCCAGGCGTGGGCGATGAGCTGTTCCTTGGAGATCGTTTCGCCGGCGTGCTCGACCAATGTGGTCAGAATGTCGAGCGCACGACTACCGAGGCGCAGCGGCTTACCGTCGTCGAGCAACGTTCGCTGCGCCGGGACCAACCGGAACGATCCGAAGATGAAGGTTTCGTCATCCACGGCGGCACCGTTCTCCCAGCCGGCGGATTCATATAGCGACCGTTAAACTTTGCAAAGATCGGCCGAAAAGTCCTCACCCAATTCCGACGACCGCCGCGCACAAAGGGCCGCAAACGCCTCTTCACACAATTTAACGACGATTAACTCGGTCGGCTCAGGGGGTGGCGCGAGATTGAGGCACACCGATCAAATGGAGGCCGAGATGACGATGCGCTCCTTCTCAGCGGTCTGCCGCGAAGCCGTAGACCGGCCCGTAGTGCGAAAGGCGCCGATGCTGAAAGCACTGGCGCTAGCCGCAGGACTCGGTCTCGGCATGGTTTCCTATCCGGTCCACGCCGCGCCGGCGAGCGGCGGTGACACCGTGCGGGGCCTCTACGACGCTCTGCTCAATACGATGAAAAACGGCCGCACCCTCGGCCAAAGCGGGCGCTTCGCAAAACTCGACCCGGTTATTCGCCGTAGCTTTGACATCGCCGAGATGGCGCGGCTGTCGCTCGGCCGGTCTTGGACCGGTCTGAGCGACGCTCAGCGCCAGCAGATGACCGAGAGCTACGGACGGTACGTCTCGGCGATTTATGCCGACCGCTTCGACAGCTATGCCGGGCAGAAGCTGGAGGTGACCAGCGAAGAACCGGCTCCCTCCGGGGTCATGGTGCGCAGCCGGATCATCAAAGCCGACGGTGAACCGGTCAAGGTCGACTACTCAATGCGCCGAGCCGGTGATGGCTGGTTGATCTCCGACATCTACCTCGACAGCGCGATCAGCGAAGTCGCGACGCGCCGCTCGGAATTTGCCACCATCGTCAGGAACGAGGGCTTTGACGGTCTGGTCGCAGCCCTTAACCGCAAAGCCGACATCCTGACCGGGACTACAGCGAGGGCCTTCTAACGGAGCGTGAGGATGTAGGAGAACATTCATGACAATCGACACAATCCGGCCCACGCTGGAGCCGCACACTCAGCAATTCGTCGATGGGCTGGATGGTGCGCCGCCGATTTACCGCTTGTCACCTGAGGAGGCGCGGTCCGTCCTGGTGCAGGTACAGTCGATACCGGTTGGCAAGCCAGGCGCCAAGATTGCGGATATCGCCCTTCCGGTTGGTCCAACCGGATCGGTGCCTGTACGGATCGTTCGCCCGGCCGGCACCGTCGATGCCTTGCCGGCGGTAATCTATATTCACGGCGGCGGCTGGATTTTGGGCGATCGAAATACCCACGATCGCCTGGTCCGGGAAATCGCAGTCGGCGCCGGGGCCGCTGTCGTGTTCGTTGATTACGACCGTTCGCCGGAGGCTCGCTATCCGGTCGCGATCGAGCAGGCCTACGCCGCCACCTGCTACGTGGTCGATCATAGCGCAGACTTGCGCATCGATCCCTCGCGACTAGCGGTCGCCGGCGACAGTGTCGGCGGGAATATGGCGGCGGCGCTGACCCTAATGGCAAGGCGACGCCGCGGTCCCAAGATCGCCTTTCAGGTTCTGTTCTACCCGGTCACAGACGCCGATTTCGACACGGGTTCCTACACCCGCTTTGCGGATGGGCCCTGGTTGACCAAGAGCGCCATGCAATGGTTTTGGGACGCCTACTTGCCGGATGTGGCTGCACGTAAACAACCTACCGCGACCCCGCTGAACGCTTCCCTCGACCAGCTCGCGGGCTTACCGGAGGCGCTCGTCGTGGTTGACGAGAACGATGTGCTCCGCGATGAGGGCGAGGCATACGCCCGCCGGTTGTCGGATGCCGGCGTCCGGGTCACCTCGGCGCGGTATAACGGCACGATCCACGATTTTGTCATGCTGAACGCGCTCGCCGATACGCCAGCCACTCGCGGCGCTATAGCGCAAGCCATCGGCGCCCTCAAAACAGCTCTCGGATAGCTCTGCAGCCGGCTGGGATACAAGCCATGACACCCGACGGACTAATCGCCCGGGTTAGCAAATTTGGTCCGAAGGAAACGATGGACCGGCTCGCTGCTGCGGTAACAACCCGCGGGATTTCTATCATGGCGCGCATCGACCACGCTGCCGCAGCGGCCGCAGTCGGCATGGCATTGGGGCCCACCGAAGTTCTCATTTTTGGCAATCCGCGGGCGGGAACGCCGTTGATGCAGGCTGTGCAGGCGATCGGTATCGATCTCCCGCTCAAGGCGCTGGTTTGGCAGGACGAATGCGGTACCACCTGGCTTAGCTACAACGATCCGCAGTGGCTCGCCCAGCGTCACGGCGTCGATGCCGGGTTGGATCGGACCCTCCACGCTATGACCGATGCCCTCGCCGCGGTCGCGACAGAGGCAACCGCGCCAACCGCAGAAGAACGCTAGCGCCAAGGTTTAATTATACCCCGACGTACACCACCAAGCGCCCAACGCGAAAGGACCGGTTTATGAAGATCTTGATGGTTCTGACCTCACACGACAAGCTCGGCAACACCGGCCGTAAGACCGGCTTCTGGCTCGAAGAGTTCGCGGCCCCCTACTACACGTTCAAGGAAGCCGGCGCTGATATCGTGCTTGCCTCGCCGAAGGGCGGCCAACCGCCTCTCGATCCGAAAAGCAACGAGCCAAACTTTCAGACCGACCTTACACACCGGTTCGAAGCCGATGCAGACGCAAAAGCGCAGCTCGCGACAACACTTCGCCTCGACAGCGTCAAGGCCGAGGACTTCGACACCGTCTTCTACCCCGGCGGCCACGGCCCGATGTGGGATCTGGCAGAAGATCAGAACTCGGTCAGGCTGCTCGAGACGATGGTTCGAGCCGGTAAGCCTGTCGCATTGGTTTGCCATGCGCCCGGTGCGCTGCGTCACGTCAAGGCCCCCGACGGCAAGCCGTTGGTTCAAGGCAAGAGGGTGACCGGTTTCACCAACACCGAGGAAGAGGCGGTCGGCCTCACCAACGTGGTGCCCTTTCTCGTCGAGGACGAGTTGAAAGCGAAGGGCGGCATCTTTTCTGAGGCCGCCGACTGGCAGCCTTACGTCCTCACCGACGGCCTGCTGATCACCGGTCAGAATCCGGCCTCGTCGGGTCCCGGGGCGAAAGCTCTCGTCGAGCTGATGAACCGGATGGCCAAGTAGCTCCTAGCTCATCGACACAAAGATGTTAGTTACCCGGAATAGGGGGGCAGATGGCAAAAAACCGTTGCAGATCAGTTCGCTGACACGCTGGCTGCAGCGGGTGTCAGGCGGATCTTTGGGATTGTTGGCGACAGCCTGAACGGGCTGACCGACTCTGATCGATCTCGCGTGGACGAATCTGTGGCGCTAGCGGACAATTCCAATGGAGCTCACAGCGCTATCATCAGAATGGTCAAGCGGCCAACATGATGCATAGGAAGGGTAAATTCGCTCGAACGCTCGTCGAGCGCTACAGGGAGGCTTGAATGGCCCAGCCCAGCCAATCGCCCACGCGGTCCATATTTGGATCGCTGGTGCTGATTGCTGTGATCATCGCTGGCGGTGCCGCTGCCTTCGCCTATACGGCGGGATGGTTCTCGCCGCAGCGCCTCACGCCGGAGAAGATGGTGGCTGCGCTGGCGCCTCCCACCGGCGTGGCGCTCGGCCATCGCCGAAACCATGCCAAGGGCATCTGCTTCACCGGCGTGTTCGAAGCGAATGGCGCCGGGTCGGCGCTCTCAAAGGCTCAGGTCTTCACTCGCGGCCAGTATCCTGTTCTCGGACGCTTCAATCTCGGCACTGCCGATGCTAACGCGCCCGATGCGACGGTCCGGGTGCGGGGCATGGGATTGCAGATCTCGACGCCAGACGGAGAGCTATGGCGCAGCGCCATGATCGACCCCCCATTCTTTCCGGTGTCAACGCCGCAGGCCTTTTACGAGCTGTTGATCGCCTCGGCGAGCAAGGACCCGAACGCGATGAAGACATTCGCCGGCGCGCATCCGGAGATTGCGGCGTTCGGCGCCTGGGCCAAGAGCGCGCCCTGGACCGGCAGCTACGCGGAAGACCGGTTCAACAGTCTCAACAGCTTCGTCTTCACTGACAGTTCCGGCGGGGAGAAGACGGTGCGATGGTCGCTACTTCCGGCGGCGAACCCGGTCCCGATCTCGCAGGAGGATCTCGCAAAACGTGGCCCCGACTTCCTCGAACAAGAGATCACTGAGCGGGTCCGCGGCGGCCCACAGCGCTGGACCATGGTGGTGAGCGTCGCCAATCCGGGCGATCCCACCGCCGACCCGAGCAAGGCCTGGCCGGAAGACCGCCGCGCCATCGAGGTTGGCACTCTCACGGTGCAGAAGATAGAACCGGAACGGGACGGCCCTTGCCGCGACATCAACTTTGATCCGACCGTCCTGCCCTCAGGAATGAGGACGTCGGACGACCCGTTCCCGGCCGCACGGTCGTCCGTTTATGCGAAGTCATTCGACCTGCGCACGGCGGAAGCCAAGGACTACCCGCGAACCGCCACGGACGCAAAGCCTTGATCGGGATCCGCCTGCGCTTTACCCCGCTCCAGCGCCTGCTGCATTGGGTCATGGCGGTCTGCATCTTGGCCATGCTGTTCATCGGCGTCGGTATGCTGTCTACCATCAAGCCGAAATATCTGACGCTCGTGTCGATCCACAAACCGCTGGGGATCGCAATCCTGGTGCTCGCGCTGATCCGTCTCGTAGTGCGCCTGCGCTACGGTGCGCCGCCGTTGCCGGCCGACCTGCCGGAGCCGGTGAAGCTCGGCGCCAGGCTGTCACATTACGCATTCTACGTCCTGATGATCGGCATGCCGTTGCTCGGCTGGGGGATGCTGTCGGCGGCCGCTTACCCGGTCGTGCTGTTCGGGGGCGTGCACCTTCCAGCGATCCTTCCGCACAGCGACGGTCTGCACACGCTGCTGTGGAACGCGCATTTCTATCTGGCTTTCGCCTTCTTTGCCTTGATCCTGTTGCATGTCGCGGCGGCGCTCTTTCATGCGCTCGTCCGCCGTGACGGCGTATTTGAGGCGATGGCGCCTGTATCGACCCGCGACGAGATCGCGCCCGCCGAGTGATGTGCCGTTCTGGGAGGTCCGAGGGCGGCGAGGAAGTATTGCGATTGTATGGAGCGATCATGACTGAGCAACCTCCCGTCCCTTCTTCTCCAGCGGACACTCCTGATCCGGGGTCGGCCGAAAGGCCGGTGTTTGCACCATATGCCGCTCCGGCTGGCGGTTGGGGTGCCCTGCATGCCACTGCCAGAGCGTTGCGCGAGCAGAGCGTCGAGATCAGAGGTACCAGAGCGCTACTGTCGATGAACCAGCCGGATGGCTTTGACTGCCCCGGTTGCGCATGGCCTGACCCGCGCCATACCAGCTCATTTGATTTTTGCGAGAATGGCGCCAAGGCTGTCACCTGGGAACTTACCAAGCACCGCGTGACGCGCGAGTTCTTTGCCGCCCATACAGTCCTCGGACTGGAACAGGAAAGCGACTTCTGGCTGGAGCAGCAGGGCCGTTTGACGGAGCCGATGCGCTACGATCCAGCGACCGACCATTATGTGCCGGTCACTTGGGACGAAGCGTTTGCGTTGGTCGCGCGTGAGCTCAATGCCCTAGACGATCCCAACGAGGCGGAATTCTATACGTCGGGACGCACCTCGAACGAGGGGGCGTTCATGTACCAGCTCTTTGCGCGCCGCTTTGGCACCAACAATTTTCCCGACTGCTCGAACATGTGCCACGAGCCGACCAGTGTCGGTCTACCCGAGAGCATCGGCATCGGCAAAGGGACTGTACTGCTGGATGACTTCGCGTATTCAGACGCGATCTTCATCATTGGGCAGCAGCCCGGCACCAACAGCCCGCGAATGTTGACTGAGTTGCACAACGCGTCTCGTCGGGGGGTACCGATCGTCGTATTCAACCCATTGCGCGAACGCGCACTCGAGCGGTTTGCGGCACCTCAGGATCCGTTGGAAATGGCGACGTTTGGCGAGACCAGGATCGCCAGCGAATATTGCCAGGTCCGCGTCGGCGGCGATGTCGCGGCACTCAAAGGAGTCATGAAGCTGGTGCTGGAGGCGCATGACGAGGCGCTTCAAGCCGGCCGCGAACCAATACTCGATGTCGAGTTCGTCGCAGGACACACCCACGGTTTCGAGGCCTTCGCCGATGATCTCCACCACACGAGTTGGGAAGACATACTGAGCGTCAGCGGTTTGCCGCGCGACCAATTGCAGCGTGTGGCGAACATCTACATGGGGGCGCAAGCCGTTATTGTCTGCTACGGCATGGGGATCACGCAGCATCGGCTTGGCACTGCGAATGTGCAGCAAACTGTGAACCTGTTGCTATTGCGCGGCAATATCGGCAAGCCTGGGGCAGGGATCTGCCCGGTGCGCGGTCACTCCAATGTGCAAGGTGATCGCACGATGGGTATCGGCGAAAAGCCGAAGCCGGAACTGCTCGATCAGCTGAAGAAGGTGTTTGGTTTCGAACCGCCGCGCGCACATGGACACAATGTCGTAAACGCGGTCCAGGCAATGATCGACGGCCGCGCCAAGGTTTTCATCGGGCTCGGCGGCAATTTCGTCAGAGCGGTTCCCGACTGGCCGGCGGCTGAAGCGGCGATGCGGCGGCTGAAGCTGACCGTTGCGGTCAGCACCAAGCTCAACCGCGGTCATCTGGTCCACGGTGAACAGGCGCTGATCCTTCCCGTTCTGGCGCGCAGCGATATCGACATGCAACTGGGCGGTCGGCAGTCGATCACCGTCGAAGACAGCATGTCGATGGTCCACGCGTCGCATGGTCTCGTCGATCCGCCAAGTGAGTACCTGAAATCGGAGGTCGCAATTGTCTGCGGCATGGCAAAAGCCACCTTGCCGGATTGCGGCATCGACTGGGACCACTTTGTCGACGACTACAATCGGATCCGCGACAAAATCGAGGAGGTGCTTCCGGATTTGTTTGCCGGTTTCAACGAGCGCATCCGTCGCCCGGGCGGCTTTCACCTCACCATCCCGCCGCGCGAGCGGATTTGGAACACCCCCACCGGCCGCGCCAATTTCATTGTGTTCCCCGGCGTCAGCGAGGACGAACCGGTCAAGGACCCGGCGATGCTGCGGCTTGCGACGCTTAGAAGCCACGATCAGTACAACACGACGATTTACACTCTCGATGATCGGTATCGCGGGGTGTTCGGCGGCCGCATGGTGGTGTTCATGAATGAAGCCGACATGCTTGCTCGCGGCATTGCCGAGGGCGACCTCGTCGAAATCGAATCCCTGGCCGACGACAAGCACCGCGTGGTCGGCGGCTTTTGGGCGAAAACCCATAGTATCGCGGCCGGCTCGGTCGGCGCTTATTACCCGGAAACAAATCCGCTGCTGCCTCTCGCCTTTCATGACGAGAAGAGCGGCACACCGGCGGCAAAGTCGATCCCGGTCCTGGTTCGCCACCAGGTGCCGCAGGTGGATCCAGGCGAGTGACGATGTTCGCTCTCGAGGCCCCGCTCGCTGTACCGCCGCCAGTGCGATGCGTCCCACGGCAAGTATGGCGCAATGGTTCTGCGTCTACTGGAGAACGCACCTTGGCCGAGGAGTTCCCGGTCGCGTTCAGCTACGACGGTGTGGCCCATGCCGTGCTGATGGCGACACCGGACGATCTCGAGGATTTTGCGCTCGGCTTCAGCTACACCGAAGGAATTATCACGGCGCCAGCTGAAATAGCAGAGCTGGACGTCGTCGGTGTTGCCGACGGTATTGTCCTGCGTATGTGGCTAACGGGCGAGCGATCCGATGCCTTTGCGGCAAGGCGTCGGCGATTTGTTGGACCGGCCGGATGCGGCATGTGCGGATTGGAGAGCTTGGCCGAAGCCAATCGCACAATACCAATGGCGGGTTACGATTTGCAGGTGAGCCGGCAGGACATTAAAGAGGCAGTGGCGGCGCTGCCGGCGAGCCAGCCGTTGAACATGCAGACCCGCGCGGTCCACGCCGCGGCATTTTGGCAGCCGGATCAGAGCCTGGTTCTCCGCGAAGATGTCGGACGGCACAACGCGCTCGACAAATTGGCGGGTGCTTTGCTGCGCAGAGGCCAGTCGGCGGCCGAGGGCGTCGTTGTGCTGTCGAGCCGGATTTCCATCGAGCTCGTGCAAAAATCAGCAATGATGGGGGCGGCTGTTATCGTCGGGGTGTCTGCGCCGACGGCCTTGGCCGTACGCACGGCAGAGATGGCGGGCCTCACCCTCGTCGGCATCGCACGGGACGACGGGTTCGAGGTGTTCACTCATCCGGAGCGGATAACACGATACTGGTGAGGAAATACCAATGGACCTCACGGCGCTTCTGCTGTCGCGGTTGCAGTTCGCGTTTACCGTCTCGTTCCACATCATCTTCCCCTCCTTCACGATCGGGCTGGCGGCCTGGCTCACCGTGCTCGAGGCGCTGAATTTGTGGACCGGGCGTCCTGTCTATCGTCTCGTGTTCGAGTTCTGGCTCAAGATCTTTGGCGTAGCATTCGGGCTCGGTGTCGTCTCCGGGATCGTCATGGCGTTCCAGTTTGGCACGAACTGGAGCGTGCTGGCTCGGATGTCGGGACCGATCCAGGGGCCGCTTCTATCGTACGAGACCTTCACCGCCTTTTTCCTCGAAGCGAGCTTCTTTGGGATCCTGCTGTTTGGCCGCCCGCGCGTCCCGCCGTGGTTCTATCTCTTTTCGACCGCGATGGTGGCGCTCGGAACCACCCTCTCGGCCTTTTGGATCATGGCCAACAACAGCTGGATGCAGGTGCCGGTTGGCTATGTGATGGAAAACGGCGCCTTTGCTCCGGACGACTGGTTGAAGATTTTGTTCAGCCCGGTACTCTGGGTGCGCTTCCCTCACATGCTTCTTGCGTCGTATCTGACCGGCGCGTTTTGCGTCGCCGCTACCGGGGCCTGGTACCTGCTGCGTCGGGAATTCCACTCCGAAGCGCGCATCATGCTCAAAATGGGCCTATATTTTGCGGCCGTTCTGGTGCCCGTCCAGGGTTTCTTCGGACACCTCAACGGCGATTATGTCCATCAGTATCAGCCGGTTAAATTCGCAGCGATCGAAGCCCGTTGGCATGATGAGCAACCGGCGGCCGAGGTCCTGATCGCCATCCCCGACCCGGGGGCGGAAACCAATCACTATCAGATCGCGATCCCCGTCCTCGGCAGTCTGATTGGGAGTATGAGCGTCACCTCCAAGGAGGTCGGGCTGACCGACTTTCCGCCGCAGGACCGACCTCCAGTGATCATTCCCTTCCTCACGTTTAGGATCATGGTCGGCTGCTGGCTGATCATGCTGCTGATCGCCTGGGCCGGATCGTATCTGATCTACAAGGGGCGCATCGAGCAAACCCGAGTGCTGCTCTGGCTGACGTTCTACAGCTTCCCGCTGCCCTTCATCGCGATATTGACCGGCTGGTACACGGCCGAGGTCGGACGTCAACCGTGGACGGTCTACGGAGTCCTGCGGACGGCCGACGCGATGACGCCGTTCCTGACTGCCCGGGTGGCGATGACCTCGCTTATCGTCTTTTGTGCCGTCTACAGCTTTATTTTCGCCTTCGGAACCTATTACATCCATCGGCTGCTCCGCGCGGGCCCTGAGGGACTCCTGGTTCAGCCGCCCTCCGCCGCAGTTCCCAATCGCCCGATGTCGGTCGTCGACGAGCACCGGCTCGTGCCGGCAGCTCGTAACGTCGCCGCGGGAGAATAGCCATGGTCAAATTCTGGGTGGCCATACTGGCGGTCAGCCTACTGCTCTACGTGCTGCTCGACGGGTTCGATCTCGGCGTCGGCATTCTGTTCGGCCGGACCGGCAACGAGGAGAGACGGCACGCGATGTTGAGCGCGGTCGCACCGATCTGGGACGGCAACGAGACATGGCTCGTCGTGGCCGGCGTGATCCTGTGGGGCGCGTTTCCGGTGGTCTATGCCACGCTCTTCTCTGCGTTTTATCTACCGCTGCTGCTGATGCTGGCCGGCCTGATCTTGCGCGGCGTGGCGTTCGAATATCGCTACAAGACGGAGCGCGTGCGCTGGGTTTGGGACGCCAGCTTTGCCGGAGGGTCTCTCGTCGCTGCCTTCATGCAAGGTATGACCGTAGGCGCCCTCGTGGAGGGGCTCCCAATCTCTAACGGTCAATACACGGGAGGCGAATTCGGCTGGTTCAGTGCTTTTGCAGTCCTCTGCGGCATCGGCTTATGTCTCGGCTATTCCCTGCTCGGTGCTTGCTGGCTGGTCAGGAAATGCGAGGGCGATGTCCGAGAGGAGGCCTATCGTCTGATCCCCTATCTGTCGGTTGGACTGCTCGCCTTCCTGGTTATTGTATTCGTATACGCCCTGGCCGAAAATCTTCACGTCATGCACCGATGGCTCGAGCGGCCATCCTTGTTCGTGTTCCCGGCGATCGGAGTCGTCGCGGCGCTCGTGGCGGCCGAGAGCGTTAGGAGCCGCCGGGATGGTGTGCCGTTCTACATGGTGGCGCTGATTTTCGCGGCTGCGTTCGGCACCTTGGCCATTTCTTTCTGGCCTTACATGATCCCGTTCTCGATCACGATAGAAGCAGCCGCCGCACCGCATTCCAGCCTCGCCTTCATGTTCTGGGGCGCGGGCCTCTTCGTCTTCCCACTAATGCTGCTCTACACGGTGATCAACTACGCCGTCTTCAGAGGCAAGGTCAGACCAACGACTGGGCATTATTAGAACTGAGAAGCCAGAATCGCCATGGAACGCCCACTGTCGCCATTCATGTTCCCGACCTGGTACCGCTTTCAGATCACCTCGGTCCTGTCGATCCTGCACCGGCTCACCGGCGTTGCACTGGCCGTGGGCTCGATCCTGCTTGCATGGTGTCTGGTCGCCGTGGCCGCCGGCGGCGAATTGTTCGCGGCGACGCACGCCTTCATCGCCTCGCCGATCGGGGTGCTGCTGTTGTTAGGCTGGTCGGTCGCGTTCTTCTATCACCTGTGCAGCGGCATCCGGCACCTGGCTTGGGATGCCGGGTACGGCTTCGAGATCCGGGAGGCCTATCGCAGCGGGCACGCCGTGCTCGCCGCGTCGAGGCGGGCCTAAGCGAGGGTCACTGAAGAGGCGAAGTGGACAGAGAGGTGGAAACCATGACCGAAGTTCGCAGGGAAACCGATAGCCTCGGCGTCGTGGAGGTGCCCGCCGACAAGCTGTGGGGGGCGCAGACGCAGCGCTCGCTGGAGCATTTCAGCATCGGCCAGGATCTTATCCCTCGCGAGATGATCGCTGCGTACGCGACGCTGAAAAAAGCCGCTGCCATTGCCAATCATGCCGACGAGCGGCTCGACGATCGGCGATATGAATTGATCATCAAGGCCTGCGACGAAATCCTCGCCGGCCATCACCACGACATGTTTCCGTTGCATGTCTGGATGACCGGTAGCGGCACCCAGTTCAACATGAACGTCAACGAGGTAATCTCCAACCGCTGCTGCCAAATCGCTAGCACACCGTTGGGCAGCCATGAGCCGGTCCATCCCAACGATCACGTCAACATGGCCCAGTCGTCCAATGACTCCTTCCCCTCCGCCATGTGTATCGCCACCGCCGTCAACGTGAAGAAACGTCTCGTTCCAGCGGTTGCGGCGCTCCGCGATGCGATCAGCAAGAATGCACAAGCCTGGGACGACATCGTCAAAATCGGTCGGACCCACATGCAGGACGCCACACCGCTGACATTGGGGCAGGAATGGTCCGGCTATGCCGGGATGTTGTCCGACGACCTGGAGTGGATCGAAGCTGCGCTGCACGGCGTGTACAGATTGGCGCTCGGCGGCACGGCGGTCGGCACGGGCATCAACTCGGCGCCTGGATTTGCCGAGGCCGCGGCCGCCGAGATCGCGAAGCTGACCGGTCTGCCCTTCGTCACCGCGCCCAACAAGTTCGCAGTTCAGGGCGCCCACGATGCGCTGGTTCAGCTTTCCGGAGCGCTTCGTACGTTGGCGGTATCGCTATACAAGATCGCCAATGACATTCGCCTGATGGCGTGCGGTCCGCGCGCAGGCTTTGCCGAGTTGGAGATACCGGCGAACGAGCCGGGCTCTTCGATCATGCCGGGCAAGGTCAATCCAACCCAGTGCGAGGCGCTCACCATGATCGCCGTGCAGGTGATGGCCCATGATGTGGCTGTGGGTTTTGGCGGCGCCGGCGGTTATCTGGAAATGAACGTCTACAAACCTTTGATTATCTTTAACATTGCTCATTCGATCACGATCATGACCGACGGCTGCACAAACTTCCGGAAGTTCTTGGTCGAGGGCACAAAGCCCAATCTGAAGAAGATCAACGAATTCGTCGAGCGCTCGCTGATGTTGGTGACGGCGCTTTCACCCGTCATCGGCTATGACAAGGCGTCGAAGATCGCCCACTATGCGATGGACAACGACCTCACGCTGCGGGACGCCGCGTTAAAGCTCGGCTTTGTCAGTGAGACCGAATTCGATCGCGTTGTCGACCCGAAGAAAATGGTGAGGCCTTATGTGGCCGCCGATGCGGCGAGCTCCGGCGCGCCTTAGCGCTGGCCGCCGGCACACGTCGAGTTGGCTGCACGACGCCGTGTGAGAAGAAGCCCCCATGACGGCGCACGAGCGCGCCAATCTCGTTCTCGCTTTCGCCAAAAGTCTTTACGTTAACGGACAAGCCACCGAGCAGATGGTAGATGCGGCCACACGCCTGGGCCGCGCGCTGGGATTGCGCACTACGATCATACCGCGCTGGGGCGAATTGCAACTTGTGGCCGATAGCGAAGATGCCGCGTTCGCGGTCCGAGCAGTGGCCGCGCCGACGGGTGTGGAAATGGCTCGGGTGGCGTCGACGATGCGGGCGATCGAGGATATCACGGTGGGCCGCCTGGCCCCGGACGCCGCCAAGAAAACGATCGACGAAATCTCGCGATCGCCGCCCTCGCCGACCGGTCTTTTTGCGCTCGCGGCCGCCGCAGGTGCCGTGGCATTGGCGGTGATCTTCGGCGTCCAGCACGTCTGGGCCGCCGCACTGATATTAGTCAGCGCGGGCGCCGGCGCCGTCCTGCGCCGCGCCCTGAACCGGCTAAGTGCAAATCTGTTCCTGCAACCGTTTTGCGCGGCAGTTCTCGCCGGAGTTATCGGCGCGTTGGCAGTCCACTGGGAGCTGAGCTCGTCGTTGCGCCTCGTCGCGGTTTGTCCGTGCATGGTCCTGGTGCCCGGCCCCCATTTTCTCAACGGTGCCCTTGATCTCATCAACGGCAGGATAGGGCTCGGTGCCGCCCGATTGACCTATGCTTGGCTGATAGTTGTCGCGATCTCCGTGGGTTTGCTGCTGGGATTGGCGCTGCTCGGCGTTTCCCTTCCAGCCGACCCGGCCGGGAGAGCCGTCCCATTGTGGCAAGACGTCATCGCCGCCGGGGTCGCCGTCGCCGCATACAGCGTCTTTTTCTCAGCGCCGCTTCGCATGTTCCCGTGGCCGGTCGCCGTCGGCATGTTTGCCCATGCCTTGCGATGGGCGGCGCTCACCCTGTTTGGTCTTAGGGCGGCGACAGGCGCTTTAGTCGCTTGCGGTGTCGTTGCGTTGATCCTCACCCCAATCGCGCGGAGAACGCACATGCCTTTTGCCGCCATCGGCTTCGCGTCGGTGGTGTCGATGATCCCCGGCGTTTACTTGTTCAGGATGGCGAGCGGTCTTGTGCAGATTGCCGGCGGTTCGCCGACGACATTGGAAATGCTCAGCGCGACTGCTGCCGACGGCTTGATCGCCGCGATGATCATACTAGCGATGAGCTTTGGCCTCATCGTTCCAAAGATGGCCATCGACTATTTCGGCGATCGCCTAGCGCGGCTCAAAGCGCCCTAAGCCATGCCCGAACATGTGCATGTGTCCGCTCTCGGCACGAGGCACCATATAGCACGACACAGACGCTAGTCAGCGCTCGACGCAACTTGACCTGCTCGATTTCGTCTTGGTGAAGTCGGCTTTGGGTCAAACTGCGAACTGCCATACCACGGAACCGTGGGTCGGCAGTGGGGCGGATAGCAGACCCCCAGCGGTCCAGAACATCGTTCCCTTCGGAACTGTGCCCGCTGATCCCGCTGAGTGCTGCCGCATTTCCACCCGAGCAATTCCATGCTCGGCGGCACCTCAACAACACCACAAGATTGTCAGAATAGACTGGCTTTGCTCGGCAAAGAGAGCGTCAGTGGGGTCACGGCGGAACTGCCGCCGGGTCAAACAGGAACACCCACTCATCCGTATCTACATTATCGGCAATGACGGCATCATGCTGTGCCGCAAGGTGCCGGCGACAGTCAATGACGGCGAGATTGCCGTCGCCTCGAATGAGGAGCTGCACGCGGCCCCGCTCAGCGCCAAACGGTTGCTGGCATTGTGGAACGCGCTGCCCGGTGTCGAAAAGCGAAAGAAGGTTGGCGACCGCCATACCCTGATCGATCAGCTGTGGTCGGCGATCGAATTGTTGCCGGACCCGGAGCCGCAAACCGACCCGAAGCGCCCCTCCAAGCAAGATGTGGTAATTGCCATGCTGCGTCAGCCCGAGGGGGCAACGGTGGACGAGGTGGCGAGCGTGACCGGCTGGCAGCGTCATACCGTTCGCGGCGTCTTCTCGGGAACCTTGAAGAAAAAGCTCGGTCTCCGTCTCGCCTCGGCCAAAGAGCAGCGGGGCCGAGTTTATCGCATCGCCGCGCCGGCGAGCGAATGAAATCGCCAACCCAGGGGGCGTCGGCTCGCCAGCACTCTGGCGAGCCGCTCTCCGGCCTCAGTGCAAACGACGCCCGAAGGGACCGGCTTTGCAACCAGGCCCTGGCCGAGGTTGATGGCGAAATCGCCCGGTTGGTCGATCGCTCGACACAGGAGCTGCGGCGCGCCTGGCGGACATTGTATCACACTGGACCGCCTCTGGGTCTCAGTCGCGATCTGATCATCCGGGGTCTCGCCGATCAGCTGCAACAGCGCGCCCATGGCGGCCCCAACCGCGCATTGCAGCGCCGCCTTCGGATTCTGGCGAGAGAGTTCGAGAGAGGCGCTCGCTCTTTCGATCCCGGCATGGTGCTGAAGACCGGCGCGAGCTTGGTACGCCAGTGGCGCGGACACACCCACACCGTCCTCGTCGGCGAGGACGGGTTCGAATATGAGGGCCAGCGCTATCGCTCGCTGACCGTGATCGCCGAGCGTATTACCGGGGCACATTGGTCGGGTCCCCGGTTCTTTGGCATCGGTAAGCGAACGCGTGCATCCTAGGATCGAGACCGCATGAAAAAGCCAGCAGCCGCAACGCGGCACAACCGAACTGTCCGCTGTGCGATCTACACCCGCAAATCGTCAGAGGAGGGGCTCGAGCAGGAATTCAATTCACTGCAGGCACAGCGCGAAGCCTGCGAGGCCTTCATCGAGAGCCAAGGGCAGGAAGGCTGGGTCTGCCTACGCGCGGCTTATGATGACGGCGGGTTCTCCGGCGCGAGGATGGATCGGCCTGCTCTACAGCAGCTGCTGGCTGACCTCACGGCGGGGCGGGTCGACACGATCGTTGTCTACAAGATCGACCGGCTGACCCGCTCGCTCGCCGATTTTGCCAAGATTGTCGAGATCCTCGACGCCAGGGGTGCATCCTTTGTTTCGGTGACGCAGCAGTTCAACACGACGACCTCGATGGGGCGCTTGACCCTCAACGTTCTGCTGTCCTTCGCGCAGTTCGAGCGCGAGGTCATCGGCGAGCGTATCCGCGACAAGATCGCCGCGTCAAAACGGAAGGGGATGTGGATGGGCGGGGTGCCGCCGTTTGGTTACCGAGCGCAGGACCGCAAGCTCATCATCGTCGACAGCGAGGCGGAAATCGTGCGCTTCATTTTTCGCCGCTATGCCGAACTCGGTTCGGTCCGGCTGTTGAAGAGCGAGCTCGACGCCGGCGGCATCCAGAGCAGGTTGCGCACCAGCGCATCGCGTCGCCTGCACGGCGGCAAGTCCTTCGCCCGCGGCGCGCTCTATTTGATGCTGCAAAACCGGATCTATCGGGGCGAGATCGTCCACAAGGAGCAATCCCATCCGGGTGAGCACATGTCGATCATCGATCAGCCGCTGTGGGATGCGGTTCAGGCGCAGCTTGCCGGCAACGCCGCCGAGCGGAACGCAAGCGCACGACATCGTCAGCCGAGCCTCCTCGCCGGTCTGCTGTTTGATGGCGACGGCAATCGGATGACGCCGAGTCATGCGGTAAAGCAGGGCACGCGTTACCGCTACTATGTCTCAGGCTCGCTGATCACCCGGGATCAGGCCAAGAATACCGCCGCGCTGCGGATCCCGGCCGCGGAGATCGAACAGCTGGTGAGCGATCGGGTGCAGCGATGGCTTGGTGATCCCGGCAGCATCGACAAATCGACTGCCGCGCGGCTGGTTGCTGACCCCTCAATACCGCACCGGTGTGTCGCGCGGGCCGCCGAGATCGACAAGCACTGGCCCGAGTTGCCGGTGGCCCGCAAGCGCGCTGTCCTCACCAGTCTGATCGAACGGATCGAGGTAAAGATCGACCGGATTGACATCGGTCTCCGCCCGCCTGCGCCGGCTGCGCTACTCGACGGCCCCAATACATCACCACAAGGCGCCAACGACGAAGAAACCGAGCTTCTGTCCGTACCGGTACGGCTGCGTCGCGCCGGGCGGGAGATCAGAATGGTGATCGACGGCACCGATCCGTTGGCCGTCGCGAAACCGAATGCGCGATTGATAAAGCTGCTTCTCAGAGCGCGCCGGTTCAACGCGGCACTCACCCAAGGCGAAGGTATCGCCTTTGCTGAACTCGCCCAGCGGGAAGGTGTTAGCCGGTCGTACTTCACGCGCCTTGTCCGCCTCAGCTATCTCGCGCCGGATCTCACACAAGCGATCCTCGATGGTCGGCAGCCGCGCAATTTGACGGCAGAGAAGCTCCTCGAGCACTCACGTCTGCCGCTTGCCTGGCACGATCAGAGGACCGTGCTCGGCTTTGCTTGAACCCGATCCGAATTCAGAGATCTACCGCACGTTCTCCCCGGAGAAGGCCAGACTTCGTTGGGGCCGGCATGGTATTCTCGTCGGCCACCGTCACCGGCACTGCGGTACTGGAATATGGCCCGACAGAGATATTGCGGCAGGTTGGCGCGCTACACGCGGAGCGTCTCTGCCGACCCGGTCGCCAAGCCAACCGCGCACAGCCGCGCGGAAAGCCGGGGTTCTCGACCCTCGACGACAGCTCCGGGAGAGAGACGGACTCTCCGCTGGAGGGAGATGGATTCGAACTTTTAGTACCGCGGCACGAAAGCCGCGGATTTCCGAAGCATCCCGGGCATCGCGGGTGCCTCTAGCACCGCGTCGCGGACGGCTCGGGCGCCACGGGTGGCCTCCGAGGGGATCGTCGCGATCACCGTTGACGCGCACGGTTGTACATCCGCTCGATGGTATCGCGGAACGACTTGTTGCCGGGGACGGTCATCAGCTCCTCCAGGATCTTCAGGGCCGTCTCCTTGGGGACGTGCTTCAGGATCACTTCAAGGACGCGTTCGACCGTGCTCTTGCTTGCCGCCACTCGTCACCTCCTCCAGCATCCTCAGGGTCACCGCTCGTTCACCCTTGCGGTGACCGGTCGGGCCTCACGCGGGCGCCGAGGGTGGGGGCTCGGGCGGGTTTTCCGAATGCGGGTATGAGCCGCATCCGTCATGCGGCGGTTGTCCTTTAACCGCTCGGAGCCGGCCAAAAAGAGCGGCCAAAATATCCCGAAAAATCG
>Ga0306921_10001743_pt1 | contig 21406 bp, 16 predicted proteins | sample sta12Cox44000080_FD_203760 | JGI IMG/M metagenome (GOLD analysis project Ga0306921, IMG submission 203760) | Lab enrichment of tropical soil microbial communities from Luquillo Experimental Forest, Puerto Rico - statoxic.12C.oxic.44.000.080 (v2)... | ecosystem: Environmental > Terrestrial >...
GGACCTCTCGTTGAGCACATCCAAACGATTTTCGCGACCAAGCCCTTCGACATCATTTTGGTGAATGACGGTTCGGAGGACGAGAGCGAAATGGTCTGCTCCGAATTGGCAGAAAAATTCCCGCGAACTGTGGCCTTCGTACACCTAAGTCGGAATTTCGGTGAGCACAGCGCCGTCCTGGCTGGTCTCAGCCACGCTCGGGGTCAGTATGTGGCAGTTCTGGACGATGACGGCCAGAATCCACCGGAAGAGATCGTGCGGATGTTGGAAGAATTAAAGAGTAAGAATTTCGACGTCGTTTACGGTCACTACATCGAGAAAAAACATTCGAGGTTCAGAAATGCGGGCAGCTGGTTCAATGACAGAATCGCGACGTTCCTTCTCCAGAAACCAAAGGACCTTTATTTTTCTAGCTTCAAAGTCATGAATCGATTTCTAGTCAGCGAAATTATCAAATATCATGGCCCGTACCCTTACACGGACGGGTTGATCTACCGCACGACGCGAAAGATCGGGCAAATACCGGTGGAGCACCGCGCCAGTACCAGCAGATCTTCACGGTACACGTTTCGAAGACTTGTGAGGCTTTGGCTGAACATGTTTTTGAATTTTTCTATCAAGCCGCTGCGACTTTCAGTTTACGTCGGACTACTCGCCTCCGGTTTTAGCGTTGTGGCGCTGATTGCGATTGTGATCGACAAACTTTGGATCACTCGAAATATGACCTTGGGGATCCCGACGGTGCTCGCGAGCATTGTTTTCTTTGCCGGCGTTGAGCTAATGATTCTCGGGCTTGTTGGCGAATATCTCGGTCGCCTTTATCTTGATCATACAGGAACGCCGCAATACGTCGTTCGCTACAAGGTGCAGGCTGGTTTCAAAGGCGAACCGCCTGCCGCAGTGTCAACCAATGGTGAAGATCGTTCAGAGCGAAAAGCGGCCCCCTTCAAGTAGCAGTGGAAGCATTCTCCCGCGACCGAGGGTGACCAGACGGGCGCCGTCATAACTGAGTCAATGCAACCAGAAGAATATGGGGACATGTTTCGCATCGAGGAGACACACTGGTGGTACCAGGCACTCCATCGGCTGATCTTTCAAACGCTGCAGAGCGAGCTGCCTGATTGGCGTGAAAAAGAAATTTTGGATGCGGGCTGCGGTACGGGTTCGATTTTGAAGCAACTGGGGAACCCCGCAAAGAACGTCGGTGTCGATTTAGCACCGGAGGCAGTTTCCTTCTGCCGGCAACGAGGTCTGAACAACGTACATCGTGCCGATATTTGCGCGTTGCCGTTTGTTAACGCCTCGTTCGACATAGTGGTTTGCTGCAGTGTCCTTTATCACCAATGGGTAAAGAACCCTGCTATGGCAGTACGAGAATTACACCGCGTCTTGAGACCCGGAGGATTGTTGCTACTGAATGTCCCAGCTTTTCGATTTCTCCACAGCGCTCATGATGAGGCAGTTATGACTGCGCACCGATTTAGCAAAAGCGAAATTCGGAAATTGCTGCGCGACAATGAATTTGCCATTTGCCGCTTGACCTACTGGACGACCTTACTGTTCCCGCTGGCGGTGATCGCTCGGACGCTGGGCGGCTCTTCAACGGGGCGCGATTTTCATTCTGCCGCAAATTCACTTCAACACCGTCTTTTTGCACAGATCATGGCGCTGGAACTCCGGTTGTTAAAAAGAACTTCACTGCCAATTGGAGTGGCCCTGTTGGCGGCGGCTAGGAAACAAGCTGCTGGCAAACGCGGTGGAATTTAGAAGCGAGTCGAACGTTACGGCGGACACTTGAGCGCCAAATCGGAAAGACAGCTTCTGCGGCTGGAGACAGCTGTTTGTATAGCGTTAGGATGATTTGTATTTAACCGAGCAACCGTATGGCTTCGTCTCTGGTGTGCTAACGGACTTGCCCGCCAACGATTGATCCAGTGCCGCCTTTACGTAGTTCGTAGAACTCGGGATATCAGACGGGTTCGGGGTAGCTTTGCTGTCAATCGCGCCATGGTAAACGATTTTCCCGTCGGGATTGATGATGACCATGTTCGGCGTGTTCTTAGCGCCGTAAGCGCGGCCTGCGTTCCCCTCGGGATCCAGCAGCAACGCGGTTTCATGAGTCTTCCACGAGGCCACGATCTTTTGTGCCTCTTCAGGCGTCAGATTGCCCTCGGTCCCGGGCGCATTGGAATCGATGGTCAGCCAGACAACTCCTTTGTCAGTAAACTCTTTCTGCAGGTTTTGCATGTTGCTGCTGCCGTAATGCTTTTTCACGAATGGGCATTGTGGATTAAACCATTCAAGCACCACGTACTTGCCCTTGTATTGCAACAGTGAATGCGTCGTACCTTTCGCGTCCGGTAGCGAAAAATCCGGCGCGTTGCTTCCAATGGATGGCACATCCGCGGCAAAGACTGCGGTTCCGATCAATGATGTAAGGGCGGTTAAGAGTAGTTTCATCTTCATATGAGTTGTTAGAAAACAGAGTTGCTGAGATGTTTAAAGTTCTTCGAGTAAAACAATCGCGGCAGCCGGAGAAATTTCAACGTGGAGCGGCTCGATTCCCGGCACCCTAATTATTGCGACGCGACACGGCGTGCTACAGTTTCGAGCTTGTCCAGGATCATACCTTTGGTGAGCACTTCTGGAAAAACAATCGGCTCTTCGTTCTTGGCGGGATAAAGCACGTAGAGCGGAACACCCGGGCGACCGAACTGCTTCAACAATTTTGTGATCACAGGATCACCGTTGGTCCAATCGGCTTTCAGTTTTACGATCCCGTGGCGCTGGAACGCCTCCCGCACATCCTGGGCTTCGAGCACACTGGCTTCATTGAATTTGCACGTAAGACACCACGCGGCGGTGAAGTCGACAAAGACAGTGCGGCCTTGTTCCAGTTCGCTTTGCAAGCGCTCGGGAGTGAACGGCTGCCAGTCACCGTGGATCTGCGAATCTGCGGAAGCAATTTTTGCTGATTGAAATTTGCCACCGATAAAATAAACACCGCTCCCGATCACGAGCAGGAGCATGAGCGCGAGTACGACGATCCGCTTCATAGCTGTCGCCGTTGGAACAACAAACGCGCCTTTCATCCAACACGCGACACTGATCACAAGCAGGAAACAGCTTGCCCAGATCGCTCCTTCCAAGCCGCGTTGTGCGCCAAGGACGTAAAGCAGAAACAGCAGTGTCGCCAACAGCAGAAAGCCCATGAACTGTTTCACGTGCACCATCCAGGGCCCGGGCTTTGGCAAAAAACGCAGCCACGCAGGCTGCGCGCTCAAAAGCAGATATGGCGCGCTCATACCGGCAGCGACGGCAACAAACATCGCGAGAATGATCGCCGCTGATTGCGTGAACGCGAAGCCGAGCGCGGTACCGAGAAATGGCGCTGTGCACGGCGTGGCGAGCACGGTCGCGAACACACCTTGGAAAAATGAGCCGAGGAGATCCTTGCGTTCGCCTGTCGAAAGCAAACTGCGCGTAACAGATTGTGGTAGCGAAACTTCGAATACGCCAAAGAGATTCAGCGCGAATACGAGCACAATTACACTCAAAACGAGGACGAAGTACGGATTCGTGAACTGAAAACCACCCCACGTGAGGTCACGCCCAGCGCCTTTAAGCGCGATCAGCAGGACCGCCAACGCGATGAACCAGGCAAAAATTCCAAGGGTGAACGCAATCCCGCTGCGAAAAATTTTCTGACGGCTCTGCCCGGCTTGTTGGACAAAGCCGAAGATCTTGAGTGAGATCACCGGCAATACGCACGGCATCAAATTCAAAATCAACCCACCGAGAAATCCAAAGAGCAGAAACTTGAAAATTCCATGCGCCTGCGTCGACCGCGGCCCCGAAACAAGCGGTACGCCCGTGATCTGCCACGCCGCGCGATCGTCCCCGTTTGGCTGCTGCGCAAATACCACCAGACCTGCCATCGACGACAGATTCTTCGGCGCCGACTCGAGCGGAACGCGAAACACAATTTCATTGTTGTTCCGCGATTGAACCGCTGGATGCCCAACGATCGTCTCCTGCTCCGGCAGCGGAAAGAAATCGAGCGCCGGATATTTCGATAAAGTTTCGCTGGTGATTTTCAAGCGAAGTTCGGATCCAACCCGGCTCCAATCCGCGCGCGCCACGTCTGGTCCCGGGAAGTTTTGAGGAAGCAAACGCCGATAACGCGCGAAAACGTCAGTGTTCGCGGGCTCGTTTGTTGATGCTACAGGCAAATCCAACTGCAATGTGGCGCCGCCGGGAATGCAGATTTTTTCGCAAACCAGCCAATTCGCTTCGGTGGAAAGTTTTACTGAGGAATCGTCGAGCTTCGACGGTGGCGTGATTTCCTGTATCAGCAGGACTTCATTTTCGTAGCCGTAGGTTTCGATGTCGCCGGGGTCGACCGTTTTCAGCGGAATTGGCCATTGGATGTCGCCGATCTTCCAGCCCGGCGGCAGTTTCCATTTCAGTTCCGTTGGCAGGCCCGCGTCGCCGGAAAATCTCCAGTAGGTGTGCCAGCCAGGAGCCATTCGCAACAACAAGCCGACCGTGAACGGCTTGCCGGGAACAACCGCGCTTGTGTCGGCCAAAAGCTCTGCCCTAACGAGCTGTTTTCCCTGGTAGGTTTGGGCAAGGCCGTGTGGGGCAACAGCAACCAGCAGCCAGCAGAGCAGCGAATAAACAGACGATCTCGACGCAATTCGCATAAGATTAGGTAACATTCGCTGCACTTGACGGCAATTTACTCGGCCGTAGCCGCTTCGCCGCGCGAAGCGTGACATCAATCTTGGTATTCACCGCGGTCGCCTCGCCCACAGCGACGGCTACAGCACCTACGGCACGATAAAAATTTTGTCAGTCCAGGGATCTTTTACCTTGGTCCCCGGAGTGTAACCGCTCACGTCAACGTATCTGCCGCTCGAATCAAATGGACTAAACACGTATCCGGGCTTGTCTGGCACTGCCTTAGCAGTTGGAAACGTTGTGGAAGTCGAGGACGCTTGCGCCGGCGAGGATGTTCTTGGTTGAGGTTGGGTCGTTTCGCTGTATGCGACAGGCGGAGTTGTTTTGGGCGGCTTTTGAGACCTTGTTGTATCAGCCTTTCGCCGGGGCTGGGGCGCCGAGGCCACCTGTGTCGTTGTCGCAGGGTGACCCGGCTGAGTCACATCGGATTCGATTGCATCTGTCGTTCCGACCATGGTTGGCTCGTTGCTGTGGCGTCGCAGAGCGTAATGCACCGGTGCGGTCGCAACGCGAAAAGAACCGACCGCAACGTCGCGTGTGACATGGTACGAACTCACGGCCACGTTGCGAGTGGTTCCGCATCCGGCGAGTAAAACTGCCCCTAACACCATTGCTCGTTCATGTAAATCCATCTCGTTTGTAAGATCGTTCCCTCAGCGATCCGTTCAATCATTTAATCGCCACAAGATCGTCAACCAGCATTGAAATTTCCTCGTCAGTGGTGGACCACGAGCACATCAGACGATAAACGTCAGGCTCCACAAATTTGTAAAATCGCCAACCGCGCGCGTATAGACCGCGCACGAGTTGCTCGCCTAAATGCACGAACACAGCATTCGATTCCACCGGGAATACGTTTTCTATCCCTGCCTCATTTCGAAGGCGCTGCGCTAGCTTGGTCGCCTCCTCGTTCGCGTGCCGCGCGTTTCGCAACCAGACATCGCCGTTCAACAAGCCCAGCCACGGCGCAGCGAGAAAGCGCATTTTCGAACCGAGGTGCCCAGCTTGTTTCACCCGATATTGAAAATCACTCGAGGATTTCTTGTCGAAAAAGACAATCAGCTCGCCCGCCGCAACGCCATTCTTCGTCCCACCAAAGCTGAGGATATCCACGCCGGCTTTCCAAGTGATCGTTTTCGGCGCGCATCCAAGCGATGCGACGGCATTGGCAAAGCGCGCGCCGTCCATATGAAGCAACATTTTGTGCGCCCGCACGAAGGCGCCAATCGCCAGGACTTCATCCGCCGTGTAAACCGTTCCGAGCTCCGTCGCCTGTGCGATGCTGATGGCGCGCATCATGTGCCCGTGCAGCTCCACCTGTTCAGCGACGAGTTTTTCTGCCTGGCCTAGATCGATTTTTCCGTCATTGGTTTTCGTCAAAAATAATTTGGCTCCGCGCGTGTAAAACTCCGTAGCGCCGCCTTCGTCGGTCTGGATGTGGGCGCGCTCGTGACAGATCACACCGTGAAAAGGTTGGCAAAGCTGGGCCAGACCGAGCGCGTTCGCCGCAGTGCCGGTGAACACAAAATAAACATCGCAATCGACTTCGAAAATTCGTCGGATGCGTTCGCACACCTCTGCGGTCCATTCATCCTCGCCATAAGACGGCTCATAACTGGCATTCGCTTGCTCCAAAGCTCTCCACGCCTCGGGACAAATCGCGGCCGTGTTATCACTGGCAAACCCGTGACGGACCGTGTCGGCGCGCATCGGTCCTGTATTACGCGAGTTTTGCCGGCTGACAATGAGCACAAAGAGTTTGCCTGACAGCGGAGCCCTGGGCCTCCGAATCTGCCAGGCAAATCCCTTCCTCTATTTTGCTCCTCGAATTGCGTACAAGAGTTCCATTTTCTATTTCGAAGCGAAGCCGCGAGATGAGCGTGTATGCGGCTGCACTTTTTTTGCTGCCGCAAGTCAGGCCTAGCTGCGGTTCCCATGCCGCTTTTTCGTTGCAGATTCGAAACGCGATAGAGGCGGGTGCGACCACTGAATTGCGAACGAATTGCCTAACGCGGATGTGAGGCTAGCTTCGCCAATGAGAGAGCTCCAGAGCGACGTCGAGCAGCGCGGCACGCGTATTTTTGAGCTGGTCGACAAACATCTGGAGCGACTTTTCAGCAAGGCCGGCTTTTATCAGCGGTTGATGGCGCTCTCGATGCATGACGAGCGGTTTAAGACGCAACTGTTTCGCTTTGTTGCCGTTCTGCCGTCACTGCGCAGTTCAAGCGAGATTATGCAGCATCTCGAAGAATATTTCAGCGATAGCAACGATGGTTTCCACCCGCTCGTTGGCGCGGGGATTCGTACGGCGCGCCTCTTTCCATGGATAAGCGCTCCAATCCTGCGGTGGAACGTTTCCGAAATGGCTCGCCAGTTTATTGCCGGACGAAATGCGGGTGACGTCATTGCAACATTGCGCAAGCGACGCGCACAAAAGATCGGCTTCACAGTAGATGTTCTGGGCGAAGCTGTTGTGAGCGAAGCGGAGGCGGATGAACACGCAGCATTTTACGGTGATTTACTGGAGAAACTGGCGCGCGAAACCAGGGACTGGGCCGACCCGCTCGGAAAAAACGCGGAGCTTTTCCCGGTTGTAAATCTGTCGGTCAAAATCTCTGCTCTGTATTCGCAAATAACTCCGGATGCTCCGGCGGATGCGATTGCCCATGTTAGCACCAAGCTCCGACCGCTTCTCCGTCGCGCGCGCGAGCTCGGGGCATTTATCAACATCGACATGGAGAGTTACGCGCTCAAAAATACGACGCTCGAGCTGTTTAAAACCATTTTGGCGGAGCCGGAGTTCAAAGATTGGCCGCATGCCGGGATTGTGATCCAGGCCTATTTGCGAGATTCAGAGAGTGACTTGCGCGATTTAATCGAATGGGGCCGTGCACGCGGCACTCGCTTCGCGGCTCGATTGGTGAAAGGCGCATATTGGGATCACGAGACAACCAAATCGGGTCAGAACGGATCGAATCCTCCGGTCTTTCTTCAGAAGCCGGAGAGCGACGCGAATTTCGAAAAACTTACGGGCGTGCTTTTTGAAAATGAGTCGGTGGTAACGCCTGCGTTTGGGTCGCACAACATCCGCAGCATCGCGCACGCTCAAGCGGTCGCGGATGAGCTTGGTATTGATCCAGGTCGGTTCGAATTCCAACTGCTTTATGGTATGGCGGGCCCAATCAAGCGCGCGCTGGTGGAGATGGGATATCGCGTCAGGGAATATTGCCCGATTGGTGAATTGCTGCCGGGCATGGCCTATCTCGTTAGGCGCCTGCTCGAAAACACGTCGAACGAAGGATTTTTACGGGCGAAATTTGCCGAGAATGTGCCGGCGAAAGAATTGCTGCGCGATCCAAAAGAGCTGATCAAGCCCACATCAGTTGGAACCGGCTTGCCCGCCGCGATCGGTGGATCGAATGACAAAAATGGCGCTTCACTTCACGCAACAGCTGGCCATAGTTTCCGGAACGCACCCCTTGTGAGCTTCATTTACAAAGACAGCCAGGACAAAATGCAGGGCGCTTTGCGCGAAGTACGAAAGCGCTTCGGTGAAAAACATCCGCTATACATCGGAGGGGAAAAGATTTGGACCGATAATTTGACGCCCTCGGTTAATCCAGCCGAGCCGACCGAGATTGTTGGCTACGGAACCGAAGCTGGGATCGAGGAAGCCGAGCGTGCCGTTAAAGCTGCGCGTGCGGCATTCGAAAAATGGCGATGGACGCCTGTCGAGGAACGGGCGCGGTTACTGGAGCGCGCGGCGGACATCCTGGAGCGGAGGCGCTACGAACTTTCGGCAATAGAAGTTTTCGAAGTCGGAAAGCCATGGTCGGAAGCCGACGCCGACATCCGCGAAGCGATCGATTTCTGCACCTTCTACGCGCAACAAATGCGGCGATTGGGGCGCCCAAAACTCACGCAACAGGTCCCTGGCGAAGAAAGCTATCACCATTACTGGCCGCGTGGTGTCGCCTTCGTAATCGCTCCGTGGAATTTTCCGATCGCGATTCTCTGCGGCATGGCGTCAGCCGGAGTTGTTACCGGGAACGCAGTGATCATGAAACCGTCCGAGCAGTCGATTATCTGCGGCGCCATGCTGATGCAGGTGTTCGAAGAAGCAGGCGTTCCGCCCGGTGTATTGAATTTTTTGTCGGGGCACGGCTCGGTAATCGGAGCGCATTTGGTCGATCACAAGGACGTCGATTTAATCGCATTCACCGGTTCGCGCGAAGTCGGACTGAAAATTTGGGAATCGGCCGGAATCACCCGCCCCGGTCAACGCGAACTGAAGCGCGTGATTTGTGAGATGGGCGGCAAAAACGCGATGATCGTTGATGCAGACGCAGATCTTGATGAGACGATCATGTATTCAATTTATTCCGCGTTTGGTTTTCAGGGACAAAAGTGTTCGGCGCTCTCGCGTCTGATTCTGCTTGATGAAAATTACGACCGCGTGATGGAGCGTTTGATTCCGGCCGCAGCCAGTCTGCGAATCGGCAACCCCGAGCAACCAGGCATCATGGTTGGCCCGGTTATCGATGAACCTGCGTACCGACGCATTCTGGAATACATCGAGATCGGGAAAAAAGAGGCCACACTCGCTTATCAGGCAAAGGAAGTTCCGCCGCATGGCTATTTTATTCCGCCGACAATTTTCACCGACGTCAAACCGAACATGCGCATCGCGCGCGAAGAAATTTTCGGCCCAGTGCTAAGCGTCTTGAAAGTGCGCGATCTCGACGAAGCGCTCGAAGTCGCGAATGGAACCGACTACGCGTTGACCGGCGGCTTTTTCTCGCGCAGCCCCGATAACATCGAGCGGGTGAAAGCCCGCTTGGAAGCGGGCAACGTTTACATCAATCGCTCTTGCACGGGCGCGATCGTCGGCCGTCACCCCTTTGGTGGATTCAAAATGAGCGGCAGCGGCACCAAAGCCGGTGGTGAAGATTATCTTCTGCACTTTCTCGTTCCCCGCGTAGTGACCGAAAACACGAGCCGCCACGGCTTCGCTCCTGAACAGTCGCCCGAGTATCGCGCCGAATTTCTCTGGCCAAAACCGCGACACTAAGGACTCGAGCGGGACGATCAATTCAGCGGTCGGCCTTTGTTGAGCAACTTCACAACCGTCACAATCATATAGACCACCGGCCACGCTGAGGTGAGAACAATCACGGCAAACGCCGCCATTTCTCTTGCTCGTTCACGCGCCGCTTCGATGCGATATTCCCGCCCTAGGTTAAAAAGATTTCTGAACCGAGATCGATCTTCTCCGTCAGGAGACCAGAAATGACCGTGCGATTGACCAAAACCGGAATGAAAAAAATAGTCCGTCTGCGGAAAGCGTCCCTTACCGCCGGTGGAAGGACTCCTCGGTTTCATAGACTCTGACCGACAACTGATTTGGAACCAACAACACAATACCACGTTCAAAAATTCAATCAGCCTGAAAAAATAGCTTTTCGATTGCGACGAAGCCGCGACACACTCGAAACGCAAAAATGACAACGGCCGTGTATACCGCTGGTAAGTTGTTAGTTAGGTTCCTGTTTGGCTGTGTCGCGCGTATTTACGTACTCGGGCGTGAGAATGCAAACTGTGCCGGTGGATTTTTGCTGGCATCGAATCACATCAGTCATTTCGATCCGTTTCTGATAGGCCTGGCCGTTCGTCGAAAAATCGATTGGATGACGATGGCCGAATTCTTTCGCCCGCCTGCGCTCGGTTTTTTTCTGCGCTCAATTGACGCGTTCCCAGCAGAGCGGGACCGCGCCGATCTAAAAACAATTCGCACGACAATCAAACGACTAAAAAGCGGACGCATCGTGGGCATTTTTCCAGAGGGCGGTATTCGCGATGGTACGCGCTCTCTCCTCGAAGGCGCGCCGCTCCGTCCGGGCGCAGCCACTCTGGCGCAGATTGCCGATGTTCCGGTCGTGCCGTGCGTAATTCTCGGTATGGATCGCTTTTATTCCAAAAAACAGTGGCTGCCGTTCCGACGCACGCCGGTGTGGATCGCGTTTGGAAAACCGATTTCATGTTTTCCAGAGTTGCAAAAATCGCAGGCGCGTGAACGAATCGAATCCGAACTGGCTGCCGCTTTCAAAAATCTTTGCGCTGAATTGCGCGAAAAATTTCGGCTTACCACGAATGACCTGCCGAAGTCGCCGCGAGAGCGCGCTGAAGTGGCGCAGGATTCCGCCGCCTTGCAAACTGCCGACACGTCTGTCCGCTCCAAAGTTCGCCGTGTAAGAACGACGCCTGTCGATTCGCTTCTCTGCGCATCCATCAATTGGCTTCATCGACGTCACCCGCTGAATGGGCACAGTCGCGAAGAGATGGAGCGTTACCTAACCGCGTGCGAGCGACTCTCGCCTCAGGAATATTATGTCCCTCCGCAAGCGGTCGCTAACAAGGGTGCCTCCGATTCAAAACCAGCAGTGAATGGCAAGCGCGATGCACGTATGGCAATACTTTCATGGCTCAGCCCGATCAAAACAGCTTTTGCAGCAAACAATACCGCGCGCGCGGATTTTTTCCGAACTGATGAACGGAGTTGGACTGGAGCGCCGACAGTGTTTCTGCTGCATTCCCTGATGTCTTCCAGTCCGACTGGCTATTACCGCTGGGCAGAGAGGTTCAATGAACTCGGCTGGAATGCGTGTTTTGTCCATTTGCCATATCATTTCTCGCGTGTCCCGAGTGGTTACTGGAATGGCGAATTAGCTATCACACCGGATTTGATTCGTAACGCGGAAGGATTGCGTCAGGGCGTCATCGAGCTGCGGCAAATCATGGAATCGCTGCGGGGACATGGCTGCCGCGAGTTTGGCGTACTCGCCACCAGTTACGGTGGATGGATTGGCGCACTACTGACACTTGTCGAAAGCGATTTTCGATTCGTGGCGTTAATGTCGCCGATCGTAAACGTTGAACACGCCATTTGGCAAAGCCCGGCAGCGCGTCGTCTTCGGCGCGAACTTGTCCAGGCAAACGTCGAGCGCGCTCTTGTTGCGCGGCATTTTCATCTGAGCTCGCCTTTGCACAGCCGTCCGGTGTGCGATCCCAGGCGGATTTTATTCGTCAGCGGGGAATTCGATTCGATTGCTCCACCTGCAGAAATCGAGGCGATCCACCAAACATGGCGCGGGTCGGAACTGTTACGCGTGCGACAAGGACATTTCGGTTATCGCATGATGCGGGAAACAATCGCGCACTTGAAACAACGGGGCGATGTGTAAATGCGCGGTAGCTTACGGTTGCTCTGATCTCATTAACACCTTGTTTAAGCGAGGTGCTCTGCCGACGCGCAACACACGAAGCCGTTTAAACGGCTTTCATACATGCGTGAGCGATACACCGCGCTGAAGCACGGTGTTACTGAGAGATTCCAAGGAAATGCAAGCTTGGTTTTAGATCGCTCAATGCCGCATCACCGAGAACATTGTGCCCCTCGACGGACGCGTGCCATCCATCAACTGGATGTAGTAATTCCGCGCGGCTCAGGTCTGCCGTCGCCAGCGCATTAGAATATCGCAACTCAATGCGTTCGGTCTGCTGGACGAGTTCGCGATTCAACTCTTCCACCATCGCGCGCAGCTCTTGGTTCGCCATCGCCGCAAGCCGAATCAAATTGCGCCGGTAAGCGGGATGGAATGACACGAAATACTTGTAAGTCGTTTCCAAGTACGGATAGAGGCTTCGGTCTGATTCTCGAAGACGCTCAACTGCCTCGCGACCTTTGAAGTACGACTCAAAATTGATCAATCCGAAGACGACTATTGCGACGGGATGCTGCTGAGTTTGCGCGCGCTCAAGCAGGCGCCGTAAGTCGCGCGTGTAATTTTGCCGGAAATCCTTACTCAACCGTTTTAACCGCTCATCCGCTTCCTCCAGCTCATTCGGCGGACAGCGCCATGACCAATCAACATTATTGTGTCCGATCGAAATCAAAATCAGATCTGGAAACCGGCGTGCTCGCACCAACTCACCGACCTGCCCCGAAAAGTTTTGTGTCCCGAGGATACGGCGAAAAAGATTTTGATGGCCATGTTCATCATCCACGAGCGCACCAACGCCCGCGCATTCGATCGCGACAAAAGGCGTGATTGTCTCCAGGCTCTTCGAAATACTGCAAATGCTCGGATCAGCCTCGAGGTGAAGAAACCAATTCTTCCCGCGAGACGTATGGGCGCGCCACAACGTGCCCCACGGCGACGAGATGTAAATGCCCATGCAGACGCTGTCGCCGAGCATGGCAACGTACGGCAACCGGCGAATCAACTCCGCGCGCGTGATGTCGCCTCTTCGGTAGGCCAAATAATCAGGATGAGAAGGTGACTGAGGCTCAGCAACGCGCTCCAGGAAGTTCGGGCTAACAAACGGAGCAGATTTCATCTCGCCCAAGCTAAGTTGTACTCGCTCGGTTCAGGCAGGATCCCCGCACGTTACTCATCGAGCCAATCCATGGACTCAAGCAACCTCCGAAATTGCGGATTATCAGCGGAGAGCACGGGCAGCCATTCTCCGACGGGTTCGCGCTTCCACCACGCTTTGTCGCCAACCGGCCCAAATTGGTAACGATAAAGTCGCGCCCGAATGTAATGGGGCGGTGCATCGGGAAAGGGATTGTTCGCAATTAAGGACAAGGTCCCACGATCATTGTGCAGAAGTTTCCAGACAAAATGCAGTGTCCACGGATACTCGCCGGGTGACGACATCGCGGCGAACCATATTTGCCAATCAATCCGCGGTTGATATGGCGCGATAAATGGCGGCCGACGATTCGGATCACCGGGCTTGGCTTTGAATTCGTATTCTTTCCATTTGGTTTCGCCAGTAATCAGCGCGTCATCGGTTCCCTCAAAGATAATCTCGTCACGTTCGCGCCCTACTGTCCCGAATGCGCCGTAAGTGTTCACGAGATCAAGCGGATCGTAGGAGTAATTCATCAGCTGCCGCCCCGACGCGAGATTGAGCACCGTCGGTATGCTGAGCCAGATCACCACAATCGTTAACGCAGTAGCAATACTGTTGTTGACGCGCGACGGCTGCGAATTCTGCGCCGCGCGTTGTGCGCATCTCACGATCGACTCCGGAAGAAAACGCCCAAGAAAACTATCATCAAAGCACGCCAGAAATGGGATGATCGTGAGATAATTGAGAAACGAAAGATTGCCGCTGATGATGAGAAAAATCTGGAATGTGACCAGCAGCACGCCCGCAATGTGCCGCGCGGTTCGTGGACCGAAAGAAAACCAGGGCACGATCAGCTCAACGAAGTGATTCCAAAGCACTTCAAATTTGTGGAACCAGAGCGGGGCAAAATGCAGATAGCGACTGATCGGGTTCGGGATTGGCTGCGTCTCATAGTGATAGTAAAGACACGTCAGATCGCGCCAGCAGGGGTCGCCCCGCAATTTAATCAGGCCGGCGCCAAACATGATGCGAAACCCGAGCCAGCGAAAAAGCCAGATCACGAGAATCGGTGGCCTGGACTTAGGGAATGGCCGGCCATCGTGCAGTGGACAAAGAAAAATCGATAAGAATCCCGTCTCAAGCAGCTGGATTTCCCAGCCGTAGCCGTACCAAATCTGGCCGATGTGAACGATCGACATGTACATCGCCCAAAGAACCGCGAGTAGAATTGCGTTCGCGTAACCGCCGAGAACAACGAGCGACAGCGCGAATCCAACCCAGGAGAAGATTGACAATGCATCGTCGGAACTTCCGAACCAGAAGAGCGTCGGGACTCGCAGCATGCCGGCGCTTCGCGAGCCGAGTTGCGTTTGAACCGCATCTAGAAAATGCGTGGCCGGAGTTAACCCATGTTCGCCGATTAAAGGGACGAGTTGGTTTGCCGCGACCAAGAATGCGATTGCATAGACAAAACCGAGCAGTCGCAGAATAACGAAGCGCGTTAGCCAATAGGAATTTCCCAGCGCGAGAAATTTCCCGATCAAATTTCGCAGTTCACGCGAGTCCACGCGAAAACGTCGAACGCCGAACACCCAACGTCCAACGCCGAATAAATTGAAAAATTGCCAGGGGGGAGATTTGAACTCCCGATCAACCCCGAAAGCTTTCGCGGCTGCTCTACTCCGACTGATTCTCCCGAGCAAGCCGCTGCAAATGATAAATCGCAAGCTGCGGACTCTTTTTCGCCTTCAATGTGCGTTCAATGCTCCGTGCGTCTCTAAGTGTTGGCACCTCCTTGCTTGCGATGATTTCGATAGCGTCGCCAAGCCGTTTGGGTGTGTGCGTATGACCTCGCAAGTGTTGCGCAAATCGGGTGTTAAGCTCAACAGTGGAACCGATGTAATGCCGTCCGTTGGATCCTCGAAGAATGTAAACCCAGGGCATGTCGAAGCTGCCAGGGGGGAGATTCGAACTCCCGACCAAGGGCTTATGAGTCCCCTGCTCTACCACTGAGCTACCCTGGCATTTAATTGCTGCGCAAAGCTATCGGATTTTCTCGAACGACCAACCCCGAATGCTTTCGGGACTGCTCTACCACTAAGCTACCCTGGCGTTTGGTTCGTAAAGCAAAGTAACGAATTTTTCGAAACGATGCCTCCACGATCAGCGATACGTAGCGGAGCGAAGAAGAAAATCCAACGCGGCACATTACGTGTCAACGCGTGGAAAAACGGGACTATTTGCCCGCTGATTGCGAAAGGTATGGCTCTAAATCCTTACCGCTGCCGCGGACCGCGGCCATGAAGCAAACGCCGCTGTGTTCGGTCACCGCAGCTGTCCAACCCTCCTGATGAACGTAACGCCAGCCGGGGAAGCTCCGCACTGCTCCGGTCTTGCTGTCTCTCTCCGCCGGGAAGAGAAAGAACTGCATGCGTTTCTCAGAGACCCAGATTTGAGCGATGCGCCGCGATTCGTCATCTTCAAAGACACGGCAACCAATGGTGTCCAAATCTGCGAACTCCTCCGGAACATCGTAATGCTCCAAGCCGTGTTTCATAAAGAATAAGTCGCTTAATGTTCCTGCTTCAGCGTTCACCGGATCCAGCATTATCGGTCGCGTGGAAGCAGCTATTCCCAACAATTTGCGAGCCGTCGCCGAGCCAGGAAAATCATTTAGGTGGCTAACGAAATTGAACACGAACACTCCAGCAATCACCGCGACCGCGATACTGATCGCGAGCACGGCGGGGTTGCGCAGCGTATTTTTCCAACTCCGCTTCGAGGTGGGGACCAGATCTTTTTCCGAGAACCACTCGGCAGACTCCGCGGGAATGGAAATGAGACGAACCAAGCGCGCGACCGCGCGATCGAAATTCTGTTGATCGACAAATTCGGCGGAGCTGTCTGCACGAGATATGGCCGAGCGCATATGACGGTCGGCCAGCTGACGCGCGCTGATCGGAGCGCAATTCAAAAGAGAGCGTTGCCGGCGCATCGACGACAGTAGCTTCATACCTTGCTCGGTTGAGGAAATTTCGAATCAAGCCATGCCTGCAATTGCCGGCGGCCTTTAGCGAGGCAGCGCGAAAGCTCGCTTAGTTTCAATTCGGCGATTTCGAGGATTTCTTGGTAGTCGAACTCGTCGAGATAAAATAATGCTAGTGCGCTTCGCTGGGGATCAGGTGCGGCCGAAATCCAAATCGCGAGCTGCATAGGATCGAGATGCTGAACTTGTGATTCGGCGTTCGGAACGACATCGCGCTCATCCATTTCAATCGACTCCGGTTGCAGGTCACTTTTCGTTGCTTCCAAACACCGCCACCGCGCGTCGCGGAAAAGCCAGAACGGTTCGCTCGGCAGTTCGCCGCGGGCCGCGCGCACTGCAGCTTCACGCAATGTCGCGTGAAAAACTTCCTGCGCCTTCCGCGAGTCGCCGAGCATCAGGAAACAAAAGCGATAAAGCTGTGGCAGATTTTGTTTTCGTTCCGGCACGCCAGATGGTCCCCGAAAAGCTTCGCGCACTCTACGCGACTGGTGTAGTGCAGGCAATCCTGCGTCCGTGAATTCGGTCCGCAGACGAAATTCTCTGTGTCACGAGCTTCGCAGAGTTTTCAAACGCCGCGCCACTTCCTCCGCGTTTTCTCTGCTGTTGAACGCCGAGATGCGAAAGTAACCTTCCCCTTGTGCGCCGAAACCCGCACCCGGCGTGATCACAACGTTCAGTTCGCGCAACATCCGGTCGAACAGTTGCCAGCTTGTTAGGCCATGCGGTGTTTTCGCCCAGATATAAGGCGCGTTAACTCCTCCGAAAGCCTCGAGGCCAGCGTCACCCGCCGCGTTGCGAAGAACTTTGGCATTTCCCATGTAATGATCGATGAGCGCATGAACTTGTTTGCGGCCTTCGGCGGAATACAACGCTTCTGCGCCACGTTGCACCGGGTAAGCAACACTGTTCGATTTTGTGCTCCAACGACGCTGCCACAGCGGATGGAGCGGGAGCCGGCGCCCGTCAGCGGTTCGCGCGAGAAGCGATTTCGGCACCACCGTAAATCCACAGCGCACACCGGTGAAGCCACCGTTCTTGGAAAAACTGCGCAATTCAATCGCGCACTCGAGCGCACCCGGGATCTCAAAAATAGAATGCGGACTTTCAGGATCGGAAATGTACGCCTCATATGCGGCATCGAAGAGCAAAAGCGCGTCGTGTTCATGCGCGTAATCGATCCAACGCGCGAGCTGCCCGCGCGATGCGACGGCACCCGTCGGATTGTTGGGAAAACAAAGATACACGAGATCGAGATGTTCCTTTGGCGGCTCGGGCACGAAACGATTTTCCGCCGTGCAGGGCAAATAATGGATGCCCTCATAGCTGCCATCCTTTCGCGCCGGGCCTGAGTGGCCCGCCATCACGTTCGTGTCCACGTACACCGGATACACCGGATCCGGGACTGCGACCTTATTTTGGACGCCGAGAACATCGAGAATGTGGCCGCAATCGCATTTTGATCCGTCAGAAACAAAAATTTCGTCGTCGGCAATCTCAATGTTCCGGTCGCGGTAGTCGCGCTGCGCGATGATTGATCGGAGAAATTCGTAACCCTGTTCCGGACCGTAGCCGCGAAATGTCTCACGATGACCAAGCTCTTCGACCGCACGCTCCATTGCTTCGATCGCCGCGCGCGGAAGCGGCTCGGTAACATCGCCAATTCCGCAGCGGATTAGTCGCTTGGCGCCTTCAGGATGGGCTTCGCATAATTCGCGCACGCGCCGCGCCACCTCTGGAAAGAGGTAACCGGCCTGAAGTTTCAAGTAATTTTCGTTTAGATAAGCCATTACTGTAACGGCGCCGTCAGCGCCGAAGAACGGCGGTCAGAAACCGCCGCTACAGAGATTTGCCTCGCCCAGCTTCAGTACTTATCTGCGATCGCGTCCCAGTTAACGACGTTCCACCATGCCTTTAGGTAATCGGCTCGGCGATTTTGATACTTCAGGTAATACGCATGCTCCCACACGTCGACACCGAGGATCGGCGTATTGCCGTCCATCAGAGGACTGTCTTGATTTGGCGTGGAAATTATTTCGAGGTCTCCATTCTTGTTCTTGATCAGCCACGCCCATCCACTGCCGAAACGGCCTACCCCGGCGGCGCTAAGTTTTTCTTTGAACTGATCGAAGCTGCCGAACGTGGATTTGATGTCGTCGGCAAGTTTCCCTTTGGGTTCGCCGCCGGCGTTCGGTCCCATGATTTTCCAAAAGAACGAGTGATTAGCATGGCCGCCGCCGTTGTTACGCACAACTGTACGAATATTTTCCGGCACGGCATTGAGGTCACTGATCAGGTCTTCCACGGTTTTCTTCTCGAGATCGGTGCCCTTGATGGCCTTGTTCAGGTTATCGACGTAAGCCTGGTGATGTTTGGTGTAATGAATTTCCATTGTGCGCGCATCGATGTGCGGCTCCAACGCATCATACGCATAGGGTAATTTAGGTAGTTCGTAAGCCATAATCGTTACTGTTAGATCGAATTACGCCGAACGATAGGTTTTATTTTCGGTCGGAACACGGCGGCCGCTCCCTGCCGTTGCCGTTTTATGCGCCGCAGCGATAAAACCCCGTGCAATGGCCGGGACCGCTGCGATGATTCACATAAGTCGCGAGAGCTAAAAGCGGGAAATTTTGGCGATACATGTCGTATTTCAGATAGAACGTGCGCGGGAAACCGGTGCCGGTGATTTCATCTTCATCCCACGAGCCGTTAGGCCTTTGCGAGCGAAGAAGGTAACGCAAGCCGCGTTGAACGCTCGGCCTATCCAAATCGCCGCAGGCACAAATACCCATAATCGCCCAAGCGGTTTGCGACGCGGTGCTTGGACCAATCCCTTTGGTCGACGGATTCTCGTATGTGTCACAGGTCTCGCCCCAGCCACCGTCGCTGTTTTGGCAGCTCTCAAGCCAATCGCGTCCGCGCAAAATCCAGTCCTGAGTCATATCTTCGCCGATTGCCCGCAAACCACGCAGCACCTGCCAAGTGCCATAGATGTAATTCACTCCCCAGCGGCCGTACCACGAACCATCGTCATCCTGAGTGGCGACTAAATACTTGATCGCATCGCGAACGCACTCCGCATTGCGATCGAACCCGATGTAGCCGAGCAACTCGAGCGTGCGCGCAGTCAGATCGCTGCAAGTCGGATCGAGAATCGCGTTGTGATCTGCAAACGGCATGTCTTCCAACCATGGAGTTGTCACGTTTTTGTCGAACGCCGCCCAACCGCCGTCGCGACATTGAAAACTGAGCTGCCACCCAAGCGCGCGACGAAACAGTTCGTTGAGCGACTGCGAGTTTTCCGGTTGAACAAGCCTGAGTGCCATTAATACCATGGCGGTGTCATCAGTGTCGGCGTAACACGCGTTGTTGTACTCGAACGCCCACCCACTGGCTTCAGGATAGGAATTGTTGACCGCCCAATCACCGCGGATTCGCACTTCCTTGTTGACCAGCCATTCGGCGGCTTTTTGCAGTGCCGGATGCTCCGGTGAAAGACCAGAATCTGCGAGCGAAATGATCGTGATGGCTGTATCCCAAACGGGCGAGAGACAAGGTTGAATTCTGAAATCCTCGGGATCGTCAACAAACAACTCGGCGAAATCCTTTTCCGCCTTGGCGTAAATTGGATGTGTTTTTGAATACCCGAGCGCGCGCAGAGCAATCATGCAGTTCAGCATCGCCGGATAAACTGCGGCAAGACCGTCGCTTCCCTCCCTGATGCGCTCGAGCATCCAGCGCTCCGCTGCTTCCAAGGCGCGTTGTCGCAGGACGCCGACGCGAAGGGGTTGCAGAAACTTCAAGGTGTCGTCAAGACGAAGGAAGAAATTGCGCCAGGTCCAGAATTTCTCGCTGCGCGGCAGACGCAAATCAGCCTGCTCAGTGCCGAGGGGATATAACTCGTGCAGTTGTTGTTCGCCGGGCAAAATCCGCGTGGGTTTAAAATGATTGATGATGGACAGCGGAATGAGCATCGCCCGGCTCCACGATGACATTTTATAAATGTGAAAAGGAGCCCAACTCGGCAGGAGCACCATCTCCACCGGAATCGCCGGCAAATATTTCCACGGGAAGACACCAAGCAGTGCGAGGTAAAGCTTGCTGAACGTATTCATCTGCGGAATCCCGCCGAGGCGCATAATCGTCGCGCGCGCTTCCTGCATAAACGGCGCGTCCACAGAACAACCGGCAAGCTTCAGCGCAAAATACGCTTTGACGGAGGCATTAATTTCGCTCGGCCCACCGTGATAAATGTTCCAGCCACCATCGGGCAGTTGGCGTTTAAGAATGTGACGGACGCAACGCCGCTGCAGTTGCGCCTTTACTTCGCTACACCAGTGCATGAACACGACGTAGTCGGAGCACAGCGTGCTATCGACGAGCAGCTCGCCGCACCAATGCCCGTCAGGTTTTTGCTGGCGCAAAAGATTTTCCTGAGCGAGTGAAATCGCCCGCCCGATTTCTTCGTCCGTCCCAGAATAACATTCCGGGGTTTCGGGCGAACTTGGTAAGACTATCAACTTGTTCGACGGCATCTCGATCGTTCAGGAGGCTTTCACGGCTGGCTCAGGGCGCTTGCCGCTGAGGTGACCATTTCCCGAGCTGACACCGTTGTAAGCAAGCACTTCACTGCCACGTCCGGCAGGCTTCGGCTTCGCACCGAAATTGAACCTGATCGTTTTCCAGGTGTCTCCGCGCTGAGCTTGCAACCCCAGCGTTGCAGTGGGTTCATAACCGCAATGGACCATGCAATTTTCGCACCGGCTATCGCGCGCGACCCCATTGACCACTCCGTACCGATTCCAGTCCGTTTGTTCCAGCAACTCCGCGTAGGTTGAGAAATGGCCGTCGGTCATCAAATAGCACGGAGCTTTCCAGCCGCGGATGTTTCGCGTGGGAATTGCCCACGCGGAACAGGTCAGGTCCCGCTTGCCAGCGAGAAATTCAAAGTAGACCGGCGTTCCGAAAAACGTGTACTGATTCATCCAGTTCTCGATTTTTCGGAATTTCTGAACAGTCATAGCGCGGGTGAGGAAGAAATCTTCCGGCCGCAAATTCAGCCGTTTGATCATGTCTCGCTTGGCAGCGTCGTACTCGTAGCCCGGAGTAATGGTGTGTCCATCAACCCCAAGGTCTGACAAGTAATCGAACATGCGCTCGATTTCCCGCATATCAGTCTCTTTGTAGATCGTCGTATTG